>ERZ857629.234-NODE-234-length-84601-cov-5.570530_pt1 | contig 84601 bp, 83 predicted proteins | sample MGYA00519700_ERZ857629 | MGnify/ENA primary metagenome ERZ857629 (study PRJEB31778, sample SAMEA3449351) | human gut metagenome | biome: human gut; feature: human-associated habitat; material: faeces | place: United Kingdom | collected 2010/2012 ... | reverse complement strand
GGTGCTTATACCTATGCCAAGGTTCTTTGCTACTTCTGTTTGAGTTAAATCTGGATGCTCCTTACGATAGTTGACGGCATCCAACTTGAACTGTTTGGTGTGTTGTGGACATTTACGTGACATAATGAGTTCCTCCTTGTTGTATTGATTATATAATACTTTATGGGAAATATCTCATTTTGTTTTGTACTAATTAGATGCTAACACTAGTATGGTAAGTTTAAAGTTTGATAACAGGTCGCCTTTGGAGTAAATGCTCCTCAGGCGGCTTTTTTTATAAAAACTTTGAATCATAAAATCATTGAACCTGAACCCCTTCTTTTGTTGACTCGGTAAATATGCAGTATTATAATTGAATGTAAATGATTATCAACATCAACAACGGGAAGGATTATTGGCAGATTATGACGCTGTATGAAGCACAAAAGAACCACAGTTATTGTATAGACGGATTGTATGTGGAGCCTTCAATCACCAGAAGGCTTCAGGCGTTGGGATTAAATGACGGAACTTTGATAAAAGTGCTGAACCGCAAAAGAAAAGGGGCACTGATTATACAGGTGAGAGGAACGAGACTGGCACTGGGAAAACATATCTCATCCAATATCGAAATTCATCAGACGGAGGATGCGGATAATGAATAACCATACGGAAAAACAGACGAAGAAAGCACCGGAGCATATCAATGTGGCATGTGTCGGTAATCCGAATTGCGGAAAAACCACGCTGTTTAATGCTCTGACGGGTTCTAAATTGAAAGTGGCAAACTGGCCGGGCGTAACTGTGGAAAAAGTGGAAGGTGAGACTTCCTATGACGGAACTGCCATTACCCTTATAGATACTCCGGGTATTTATTCCCTGACCTGTTACACGATAGAGGAAAAGGTGACGAGAAAGTGCGTCATGGATGACGATATTGATGTGATTATCAATATTGTGGATGCCTCTTCTCTTGAGAGAAATCTCTATCTGACACTCCAGCTTCTCGAACTGGGAAAACCCATCGTACTGGCTCTGAATATGATGGATATTGTGAAAGAACGGGGAATGGAGATCGATTTGCACCGTTTGCCCGAAATGCTGGGAAATATACCGGTAGTGCCGGTTTCTGCCGCAAAGAGAACCGGATTGGACATTCTGTTACATGCGGTAATTCACCATTATGAAGAGGGAATGGACGAATACATACTGGATTATCCTGAGGTGATTGAGGATAAAATTGCCAAGCTGTCTGTGATGATGCAGGCTCATTACCCAACCCATTCTTCCGTGCGCTGGCATGCCATTAAATTACTGGAGGATGACGAGGAAGTCAAGGAAGAACACCCCATCAGTACAACCAACGTGGTGGACAGGAGTTATGAAAAAGAAATTATCCAGTGTAAGTACCGTTATATCGAGAAAATTGTACAGGAATGTCTTTTTCATAAAAATAAAAAAGCGGCGTCCACGGATAAAATTGACCGGGTACTGACGCATCCGGTGTGGGGAATTCCCATGTTTTTGTTTATCATGTGCCTTGTATTTTTCCTTACTTTTACGGTGGGAGATGCGTTAAAAGGTGTTTTTGAACAGGTGCTTGCATGGATTTCAGAGGAAACGGCGGCGTTACTTACCGGAATCGGCGTACACGGCTGGCTGGAGTCTCTGATTGTGGACGGAATCATAGCGGGAGTGGGAGGAATTCTCACGTTTATACCTAATATTTTTATCCTCTTTCTGGCGCTTGCCGTACTGGAGGACAGCGGTTATATGGCAAGGGTTGCCTATGTAATGGATTCCGTAATGGGTAAGGTGGGGCTTTCCGGCAAAGCATTTCTCCCCATGATTCTCGGATTCGGCTGTACGGTTCCGGCAATCATGGCTACAAGAGCACTGGAAACAGAACATGACAGACGCAAAACCATGATGATTACCCCCTTTATGTCCTGTTCGGCAAGACTTCCGATTTATGTGCTTTTCTCGGAAATGTTCTTTAAAAAGTATGCTGCTTTGGCGGCATTTTCCATGTACCTTGTGGGTATGGTTATCGCCATTATTACCGCTCTTGTGGCAAACCGTCTGGAAAAAGGCAGAATCAATGATTCCCTTTTGATTGAACTGCCGGAGTATAAACGCCCCAATGCGAGAACTATCCGTATCTACGTGTGGAATAAGTTAAAAGATTACCTTTCCAAGGCGGGAACGACTATTTTTATTGCCTCCATTGTCATTTGGTTTATTCTGAATTTCGGAGTAACCGGTATGGTGGAAAACCCGGCAGACAGTTTCGGCGCGGTTATCGGACGATTACTTGTTCCGGTATTAAAACCGGCGGGACTTGGTATGTGGCAGATAGGAGTGGCACTATTGTCCGGTATTTCGGCGAAAGAAGTGGTGGTTTCGAGCTTTTCCGTGCTGTTCGGTGTGGCGAATGCCAATTCTGCAGCGGGAATGGCTGATATTGTGGCGAACGTGCAGGCAGTCAATCCGGAATTCGGTGCATTGAATGCTTATTGTCTCATGCTGTTTTGCCTGTTATATGTTCCCTGTGTGGCTACCGTTGCAACCATAAAAAAGGAAAGCGGTTCCAGACTTTTTACCCTGAAAATGATAGCGTTTCAGTTGCTGCTGGCATGGAGCGTGGCAACACTGGTTTTTCAGGTTGGAAGTCTGCTTTTGGGCTAACTTTGCACTTGATTTTATAGCAGTGATGTGATTTAATGGAGATAGTTTCGTGTTAAAAAAATATCAAACATTATGACAACGATTAAACAACCATTAGAATCATGAAAGGCTGATAATAATATGAGTAGCATGAGAGGCATTGATACACCGGTCAGACAGTGCAGACGAAGAGTTTTTAAGGAAGTTGCGAATTTGGCATACAATTCCAAGAATTTGAAAGATGATATGGAAGCGCTCCCTTATAAGATTGTGGATTATGAAGAGTCTGAATTCTGGGAGAGTGTATACAGAGACCGTGCAATTATCCGTGAACGCATCCGCCTTGCAATGGGCATGAGCCTCAGACCGGAGAACAGAGACCATCCCGGTCATCTGACACAGGGGTTGGAAGAGAGTAATATTGATGAGAAATATTATGAGCCCCCTCTGATGCAGGTTATTCCTTCCGCATGTAATGCCTGCCCGGAAAACCGATATGAGGTTACAAGCTCCTGTATGGGATGTGTGGCGCACCCTTGTCAAAGCGTCTGCCCCAAGGGCGCAATTTCCATGAAGCACGGTAAATCCGTGATTGATCAGGAAAAATGTATTAAATGCGGAAAATGTAAGAGCGTCTGCCCCTATGACGCTATTTGTCATAAAGAAAGACCTTGTAAGACTGCCTGCGGTGTAAATGCCATCAAGTCCGACAAGGTGGGCAGAGCGGTCATTGACAATGATATGTGTGTATCCTGCGGACAGTGTATGGTAAGTTGCCCGTTTGGAGCCATTGCGGACAAGTCCCAGATATTCCAGTTGATTCGTGCAATGCAGTCCGGCAGAACAATTATTGCACAGGTGGCACCTTCCTTTGTAGGACAGTTCGGCCCCAAGGTAACGCCGGATATGTTTAAAACCGCATTGAAAGAACTGGGTTTTGCAGATGTTTACGAGACGGCAATCGGCGCCGATATGGGATGTATGGCGGAAGCGGAGCAGTATGTAAAAGAAGTGGCAAGCGGAAAACAGGCATTTGCACTGACCTCCTGCTGTCCGTCATGGTCTGTGATGGCAAAGAATCTTTTCCCGGAGACCATTGATAAAATCAGCAACGAGCTGACCCCCATGGTGGCAACCGCCCGTGTTATCAAGAAAGAGCACCCCGAAGCATCGGTGGTATTTATCGGACCCTGCGCGTCCAAAAAACTGGAGGCGAGCAGAAGAAGCGTGCGTTCCGATGTGGATTTCGTTATTACCTTTGAAGAACTTACCGGAATGTTCGAGGCGAAGGAAATTCTTTTGGACGAAATCAAGGCAATGGACGAAATGAAGGACGCTACCGCGGCAGGACGTGGCTACGGTGTGGCAGGCGGTGTGGCACATGCCATTCAGGACTGCATTGAGAAATACTATCCGGGTACGGATGTGCATATAGAGCATGCAGAGAGCCTTACCGAGTGTAAGAAAATATTGCTTCTTGCGAAAGCCGGAAAGATGAACGGCTGTCTGATAGAGGGTATGGCATGTCCCGGCGGCTGTGTTGCGGGAGCCGGAACCAACATTGCGGTTGCACAGGCTGCAAAAGAACTGGATAAATTCAAACACACTGCCGAGAAGGAAGTTCCCGATGAGGGAGTCGGCCAGAATTTCGATTAATTGTATTTAAACCGCATATATACGGATAAAAATATTTTTTGGAAATGAGGGATAATATGACAAAGATTAGAACACGGTACGCACCGAGCCCTACCGGAAAAATGCACGTAGGAAACCTGCGTTCCGCACTGTATGAGTTTTTGATTGCAAAGCACGCCGGCGGAGATTTTATGCTCCGTATTGAGGATACGGATCAGGAGCGTTACGTGGAAGGCGCTACGGAGATTATTTATCGTACATTGGAAAAGACCGGACTGGTTCATGATGAGGGACCGGACAAGGACGGCGGATACGGTCCGTATGTGCAAAGCGAGAGAATGAAAACCGGTATCTACATGAAATATGCCAAGGAACTGATTGAAAAAGGCGAGGCGTATTATTGTTTCTGCGATAAGGAAAGACTTGCTTCCCTGAAAACAGAGGTTGTGGACGGCAAAGAGATTATGATTTATGACAAGCACTGTCTGTCTCTTTCCAAGGAGGAAGTGGAGGCAAACTTAGCTGCAGGAAAGCCCTTTGTCATTCGTCAGAACATTCCCAACGAGGGAACTACCACGTTCCACGACGAGTTGTACGGAGACATTACCGTGAATAACTCTGAGTTAGACGATATGATTCTGATTAAATCCGACGGTTATCCCACCTACAATTTCGCAAACGTGGTGGACGACCATACCATGAATATCACGCATGTGGTGAGAGGAAACGAGTATCTTTCTTCCTCACCGAAATATGTGCGACTGTATGATGCTTTCGGCTGGCAGGTACCCGTTTACATTCATCTGCCGCTGATAACGGATGAGAACCATAAAAAGCTGTCCAAGAGAAGCGGACATGCCTCCTTTGAGGATTTGATTGAACAGGGCTTTGTTTCCGAAGCTATTGTAAACTATGTGGCTCTACTTGGCTGGAGTCCGGAGGACAACCGGGAAATTTTCTCTTTAGATGAACTGATTAAGGAATTTGATTACCACAGAATCAGCAAGTCCCCCGCTGTGTTTGACATTGTAAAACTGCGCTGGATGAATGGCGAATACTTAAAGGCAATGGATTTTGATACTTTTTACGAAATGGCAGAGCCTTATCTGAAAGCGGTTATTAAAAAGGATTTGGATCTGAAAAAGATTGCGGCAATGGTAAAGACCCGTATTGAGGTATTCCCGGACATTGCAGACCATGTGGATTTCTTTGAAGAACTGCCGGAATATGATGTGGCAATGTACACTCACAAGAAGATGAAGACCAACACAGAGACGTCTTTGGAGGTTCTCACGGAGGTACTGCCGATTCTGGAAAAGCAGGAGGATTACAGTAATGATGGGCTGTATCAGACTCTTGTAAAATATGTGGAGGTGAAGGGCTGTAAGAACGGTTATGTGATGTGGCCCATCCGTACCGCTGTTTCCGGCAAGCAGATGACACCTGCCGGTGCGACGGAGATTATGGAAGTTCTCGGCAAGGAAGAATCTTTGCAGAGAATCCGCAAAGGAATCGAAAAATTACAGAATGCTTAATTTAGACAGTTTGAACGAAGCACAGCGCAAGGCTGTGACACACGGAGAGGGCCCGCTTTTGGTATTGGCGGGTCCCGGCTCCGGCAAAACCTACACCATCACCCAGCGGATTTTTTATCTGATAGAGAAAAAGAAAATACCGCCGGAGAAAATTCTCGTTGTAACCTTTACCAAAGATGCGGCTTTATCCATGCAGAACCGTTTCCGACAGCTTTCCGATACGATATATCCCGTTCCGTTCGGAACATTTCATTCTATTTTCTATACCATTTTAAAAGAATCCCATTATACAAAACTTCCGAGGCTGATTTCTTATAATCAAAAAAAGAATATCTTATTGCCCCTTATGAGACAACGGATTTCCAAGGACGAACTGCCGGACAGACAGGAAAATTTGCCGGAGGAGGCCGGATGCTTAATAGCGGCTGTCAGCTATTATAAAAATACCGGGGACAAAGAGGCGGCAGTGCAAAAGACAGAGGAGCAGTGGCGTTCCTGCTTTGATGACATTTTTTATGAATATGAGAGGGCAAGAACCGCGTGCGGGATGCTTGATTTTGATGATATGGTCTATGAGTGCGGCAGATTATTGGAAAAAGACACAAAGATTCGGCTGTATTGGCAGAACCGGTTTTCCCATATTTTAATGGATGAATTTCAGGATATTTCCCCCATGCAATACAAGGTGGTGCGGCATCTTTCCGGTTCCGGCGGCAATGTGTTTGCAGTGGGAGATGATGACCAGTCCGTCTATGGATTCAGGGGCGCAAATCCGGGCTGCCTCATGCAGTTTGTCGAGGATTATCATGCAGAGAAAATATGCCTGAATATCAATTACCGGAGCCGCAGGGAAATCGTAAATTTATCTATGCGGGTGATTGGGGAAAATACAAAACGTTTTTCAAAAGATTTAAGAGCAACACCGGAGAGGGAGACACTGCCGTGGAACCAGGAGACGGTAAAACTGTGTGCTTTCGAGGAGGCGGAGGAACAATATAAGTATTTGAGAAAAGAACTGCACAGGCATTGTGAAAATACAAAGCAGGAATTTTGCGACGAAAGAAAAGCTGAAAAACAGACGGTCGGCGTTCTGTTTCGCACGAATCTCACTATGCAGCGATTTGCCGCTTCCCTGAGAAGAGAAGGAATTTCTTTTTGCATGAAGGAAAAGGCAGCAAATATTTACGAGCACTTTATTGTCCGGGACATTCTTGCCTATATCCGGCTTTCGAAAAATCAGGGGAGCAGAGCGGATTTTCTGCAGGTCATGAACAAACCTTCCAGATATATCAGCAGGGAGGCTGTGGGAGAGGGCACTGGGAGTTATCAGAATATTCTTCGGTATTACCGCAGTCAGACAGGTGGAAAATACGCAGAAAAGGTAATTGCAGATACGGTGCGATGGGAGAAACAGATGCAGTATTTAAGCCGCTTAAATGCGCCCTATGCGGCGGTACAGTATATCCGTAAAGTGATAGGTTATGACGCATATGTGAGTAAAAAGGCGGGGAAAGATTTCGACAGGCTTAAGGAATGGCAGGAGGTGCTTGATTTTGTGGCGGAGGACGCCGCTTTTTATAATAATACGGAGGACTGGATTAAGGCGCAAAAGGAAGGGAACAGGGAAACTCCCAAACAGGAATCCGGGGATAACATTTTCCTGATGACGGTTCATGCGTCTAAGGGACTGGAGTATGACATCGTATATATACCGGACTGTAATGAAAAGGTATTTCCCCACGGCAGTCTGCCGGATGCGGAAACCTGTGAGGAGGAGAGAAGGCTGTTTTTCGTGGCAATGACCAGGGCGAAAAAAAGTCTGGAGCTTCTCTACCTTACCGGCACAGAAAAACGCCCCAGACTTCCTTCCAGATTTTTAAATCCGCTTTTGCAGAATCAGTCTTTAATATCAATGTCGTCAATGATTTCGTCGAATTCACAGGTGTCTAAGTATTCGTCAAAAGCATCTGCAACTCTTTCATATTCATCATCGTCATCAATGTAATCCAGTTCCGGCTCCTCGTTCGGGTCATCCGGATTCTCGTGGTAACGGTAGAACCATACCTCGCCGTCCTCGTTTTCACCCTCATCATTTATGGGCAGTAATGCGATATAGTCCTTGCTATCCACGGTCAGAATGGTAACAATCGCGCAATTAACGGTGGTTCCATCCTCCAATTCCAACTCTACGGTCATTTCTTCATCATTTACATCATTGTTCTTTGCCATGGCAGTCTCCTTTATCCTTGTAGCCGGTTTTTGGTTCCTTCCGGTTTTATATAAGTATAACCGCTTGTGATTTTTCATGCAATACATTATAATAAAATTCGTATGGATAAATTATTGTAGGGAAAACTGCTGTCCATGCAGTGGAGGTAGAAATGACAGAACAGAAAATGCAGATAAAACCATATCCTCTCGGTGCGCACTGCGAAGAGGGCGGAATCCGGTTTTCCTTTGTATCAGAAAAAGAAAATTGCGGTGTCCTGATTTATCAGAAAGAATCCGGTAAGAAAATCGGGAAAATTCCGTTTGAGGCTTCTTTGAGTGTCGGAAACATACATTGTGCCTATACGGACAAATATCAGGTGGATGAAATATCCTACCAGTTTTATGAGGAGGATAAAATTGTCCCGGACCGAAGGGCGGCTGCATTTTCCCAAACGGTAAAGTATGGGAGAGAGCGCAGCGAAAAGGAGTTAAAAGCGGTTTTTGAAACAGGAGAGTTTGACTGGCAGAATGACCGTTTTCCCCGGATACCGTATAAAGATTGTATCGCTTATCTTTTGCATGTCAGAGGATTTACAAAACATTCGTCCGCCAAAGTGGAGCACGGCGGCACTTTTCTTGGAATGGTGGAGAAGCTCCCCTATCTGAAAGAAATCGGAATTACCACGGTGGAATTGCAGCCGGCGTACGAGTTTGCGGAAATGCCGACTAGGGAGGAGCGAAGCAGCCTTCTTCCCTACCCGGTGGAGGATAAGGACATGGAGCGGCTTGCCCCGGCAAAGCTCAATTACTGGGGATACAAGAGGGGATATTATTACACCCCGAAGGCTGCGTATGCGGTGGATAATCCCTGTGTGGAATTTAAACAAATGGTTCGGGAATTTCACAAAAACGGTATGGAGATTGTCATGCAGTTTTACTTTCCGAAGGAGGTTACGGCAATGGAAATCCCGGAGATTCTCCGCTATTGGATGATGGAATACCATGTGGACGGTTTCCGGCTGATGGGGGAGTGTATTCCAATAGAACTGCTTACGGAGGACCCTGCACTGGCGGGCAGTAAATTATGGTTTGACCATTCTGCCGGGGAAGGACAGGCGCTGTCTGCGGCTGCGGAGTACCGGGACGATTACCTCTATACCATGAGAAGATTTTTAAAGGGCGACGAGGGCATGATTAGCCCGGTGCTGTACCAGATGCGCCATATTCCCGCAAGCGGCGGACGGATTCACTATCTGTCCAATTATAACGGGTTTACATTGATGGACATGGTTTCCTTTGACCGGAAGCACAATGAGGAGAACGGCGAGGACAACCGGGACGGAAACGACTATAACTGCAGTTGGAACTGCGGGGAGGAAGGCATTACCAGAAAACGTAAGATTTTCCAGCTTCGCAAACAGCAGATTCAGAATGCAATGTGCATGCTTTTGTTTAGCCAGTCCACGCCTTTGATTTTTATGGGGGATGAATTCGGCAATTCCCAGAAGGGCAACAATAATCCCTATTGTCAGGACAATGCCGTCACATGGCTTGTTTGGAGTAATCAGGATAAGAACCGGGATTTGCTTTCATTTTGGAAAAATCTGGTGGAAATCAGAAAGAATCATCCGATTCTGCACCCGGAGCGGGAGCTTAAAATCATGGATTCTATCGCCTGCGGGTATCCTGATTTGTCCTATCACGGCAGAAATGCGTGGAAGCCGGAGACGGAAAATTACAGCCGGTATATCGGCATGATGTACTGCGGAAAATATGCGAAAAAGGCGGATGGGAAAGAGGACGATTTCTTTTACCTTGCAATGAATATGCACTGGGAATCCCATGAATCCGGACTTCCCAAACTTCCGAAGGAAATGAAATGGAAGGCGGTTTTGTCTACCGCAAAGCAGAAAGAAAGTGGCTGGGTGGCGCCCCGGAGCATTGTGCTTTTTCAAAGCGTTGCGCAGAACGCAGAGTAATGACGGAAAGTATGGAATGAGTTAGAAGATGAATAAGGCATGGAGACATTTTAAGACAATCACTTACCACAAGTATCTGGTGGCAAAGGGATGTTTTAAAGTAGGATTATATAAACAGGGTATTTTACATGATATGTCCAAATACAGTCCGACAGAGTTTTGGGTCGGCGTCAAGTATTTTCAGGGGGACAGAAGCCCGAATAACGCGGAGCGCGAAGCAATCGGGTATTCCAGCGCGTGGCTTCACCACAAGGGCAGAAATAAGCACCATTACGAGTACTGGGTGGATTACAGCATAAACGGAGAGCAGGGTACTCTTGTGCCGGTTCCCATGCCGCCAAGGTATATTGCGGAAATGATTATTGACCGGATTGCCGCAAGTAAGGTTTACAAGGGAAAGCAGTACACGGACAGCTCGGCGTTAGAATATTATCTCTTGGGAAAAGGGAAAATCCCGATTCACCCCAAGACAGCGGAAACGTTGGAACGGATGTTGCGTATACTTGCGGAAAAGGGCGAAAAAGAGGCTTTTTCCTGTATTCGCAGGGAACTGGTGCATAAAAAATAGCCGGACAGGCAACAGAATCGCCGGAGGGAATACAATACAGTAAAAACCGTAAAGGTAGATTCTATATGAATTGTTGGATTATATTGCTCTTATTATTCTGTTGCGGCGGACAGAACGGAAACTGCGGGGATAATGCAGGAAGCTGCGGGGGCAGGAACAATAACTGCGGCACGTCCCGCGAAAGAGAAGGCAGGCAGGAGAGAAATTCGTCCGGGGATTGCCGTGACCAGAGAGATGCAAGAGATGACAGAAGGGATAACAGACGTTCTGAGGATAGCCGCAGGGCAGATTCGGACGGCTGCGGATGTGATTCTCAGGGGATGAGAATGGCACCCTGGCAGGATTTCCCCAACAATTACGGACGGGGTGAAACCTGTGGCTGTGAGGAAAACAAGTAAAAACAGACAGTAAAAAAGCCCGGAGAGGACTGTTTTTATAACAGACCTTTTCGGGCTTGTATTATTTCTGATATTGGTAAAAACCGGATTTAGTTGGAGGACATAACCTCTTTCCAAAGGCTGTTGTACAGCTCGTCGCCTTCCTCACCTAAATAACTGAAGGTTTCCAAATTGTTATATTTGGACAAGTCGGGGAAAGCAATTTCGGAGTTCTTAATATCCTCATCCTCAATCAGCTTTTGTGCTTCGGTGTTGGGAGTGGAGTAGGTGATAAACTCAAAGTTTTTCAGAGCAATATCGCCTCTGCACATAAAGTCGATGAATTTCTCGGCATTTTCCTTGTTGGGAGCGTTCTTGGGGATAACCCAGCCGTCAATCCACACATTGGTTCCTTCGTCGGGAATCACATACTCCAAATCGGGATTCTCACGCTTGGTATAAATGGCTTCGCCGGAATAAATAACACCGAGAGCCGCCTCGCCGCCAATCATTTTATCACGAACCTGATCAATGACATAAGCCTGAACTAACGGTTTCTGGGCAATCAGGGCATTTTTTGCCGTCTGCAGTTCTTCCTCGTTCAGGGTGTTCATGGAATAGCCGTTCAGCTTTAAAGCAACCATAAAAGCGTCTCTGACGGAATCCTGCATGAGAATATTGTCTGCATATTTTTCGTCCCAGAGAATGGACCAGCTTGTCACCGGTTCGTCCACCATGGTCTTATTGTAGAGGATTCCAACGGTTCCCCAGCAGTAGGGGACACTGTATTTGTTGCCGGGGTCAAAGGCTTCGGACTGCTCGTAATACTGGGCGCCGATATTTGCCTTGGCGTTGGGCATTTTGTCAAAATCCAGTTCCTGTAATAAATCATTATCAATCATTTTCTTTATCATGTAATCGGAAGGGCAGATAACATCGTAAGCGGAGGAACCGGACTCTACCTTGGGATACATGGTTTCGTTGGTCTCAAATTCATCATAGACCACTTTGATGCCGGTTTCTTCCTCAAACATGGTAATGGTATCGGGGTCAATATATTCACCCCAGTTGTAAACATAAACTTCTCCGTTTTCACCGCCGGAGGATGCACATCCTGTCAGCAATGTCAGACAGGAAATGCCGCAGAGCAGTAGTGCAAGTGCTTTTTTCATAACTTTTGTAACTCCTTATCTATCTCTTATTTTCCCTTTTTGCGGGAAGATTTAGGTGTGTAATTCACCAATAACAGCAATATCAGTACGGACACAAAAATGATGGCGGACAGCGCATACATTTCCGGTTTGATTCCCTTCTTAACCTCGGTATAAATCTTCGTGGAAAGTGTATCAATTCCGGGACCTTTTGTAAAGTGGGTGATAATAAAATCATCCAGTGACATGGTAAACGCCATCAAAAATCCGGAGAGAACACCGGGCAGAATATCCGGAAACACCACCTTGAAAAATGCCTGTAGGTGGGAGGCACCCAAATCAAGAGCCGCCTCGTAGGTACTGGGATTTAACTGCTTCATTCTCGGCATGACACTGAGTATCACGTAGGGAATATTAAAGGTAATATGCGCTAACAGTATTGTCAGAAATCCGAACTTCATTCCAAGGCTGATAAAGAGAAGCATCAGGGATATACCGGTGACAATCTCTGCGTTCAGCATGGGAATATTGGTAATGCCCATCAATATGGAACGGTTTCTCTTTTTCATGCTCTGCATGGAAATGCAGGCGATAGTTCCGATGATTGTAGCAATCAGCGCAGACAAAAGAGCAATCAGCAGTGTGTTCCACAGTGCCTGTAAAATGACTTCATTTTCAAAAAGACTCCGATACCATTTTAAGGTAAAGCCGCCCCATTTTGCCCTTGTCTTACTTGCGTTAAAGGACAGAACAATCAGCGTGACAATGGGAGCGTATAAGAAGATAAAAATCAGTGCAATGTAAATCTTGCGTGAGATATTTTTTATCATAATGAATTCGCCTCCCCGTCTTTATCCGTCACGGCACTGATAACCATATTAAAGATAATAAAGAGCATCAGTACAATGGAAAGACCGCTTCCCAAATGCCAGTTGCCGGTCTGGGTAAATTCCTGCTCAATGACGTTTCCGATTAACAGAATCTTGCTGCCACCCAAAATTTTGGAGATAACAAAGGTGGTGAGAGCGGGAACGAATACCATGGTAATACCGCTCAAAACGCCGGGAATACTCAGCGGAAATATAATTTTCAAAAAGGTCTGCACACTGTTTGCACCCAAATCCCTGGCGGCATTAATGACATTCTTGTCAATTTTCACCAGTACATTGTAAAGGGGCAGTACCATGAACGGAAGGAAGTTGTAAACCATACCGAGCACGATAGCAGAGGGTGTATTGATTATATTCATTGCGGGCAGCCCCAAAAAAGAAAGGACGCTGTTGATGACGCCGGTTTTCTCAAGCAAAGTCTGCCATGCAAGAGTTCTGAGGAGAAAATTCATCCACATGGGCAGAATGAAAATCAATACCAGAAAGGAATTCTGTCTGACTTTCATGTTACATAAAATCATGGCAAGGGGGTATGCCAGCAGGAAACAAATCACGGTACTGATTAAGGAGAGCTTTAAAGCCTCCCAGAGTGCCTTGGAATGTTCCGGTGTGGCAATCGCCATAATATTTTCAAAAGTAAATGCTCCGCTTTTATCGGTCAGTCCGTAGTAAAACACCATGCACAGCGGCACGATGATAAACAGGGCGGACCAGAATAAAAAGGGAAGGGAGAGTAGTTTTTTATTCATTGACACCCACAGCCTCCTCGTCCTCGGACTCCGGCTTGTTCATAATCTGGATATTGAAGGGGTCTACCTTAATGCCGACCTTACTTCCCACTTCCTGCAACTTTGTAGAGTGCACCAGCCATTCATAGCCGTTTGCCATTACTTCCATTTCATAATGAACACCCTTAAAGATAAGGTGGGTAACCGTTCCCTGAATAACGCCGTCCTCAGGGGCAACCAGTTCCACATCCTCCGGGCGGATAACCACGTCCACGGGCTTGTTCTCACCGAAACCGGTATCGACACAGGCGAAGCGTGCGCCGAGAATTTCCACCAGTTTATCCTGAACCATGGTAGCGCCGATGATATTACTGTCACCGATAAAGTCCGCAACGAAAGCATTTTCCGGCTCGTTGTATATCTTTTCGGGAGTGCCGATCTGCTGGATATAACCCTGATTCATGACAACGATGGTATCGGACATGGTAAGCGCCTCCTCCTGATCGTGGGTGACATAAATAAAGGTAATTCCCAGTTCGTTTTTCAGACGGATCAGCTCATACTGCATATCCTGACGCAATTTTAAATCCAGTGCGCCCAAAGGCTCGTCCAAAAGCAGGAGCTTCGGCTCGTTTACAATGGCTCTTGCAATGGCGATACGCTGCTGCTGTCCGCCGCTTAAGGAATCCGGTATACGGTTTTCATACCCGTCCAAGTTTACCAGTTTCAGGGCGTACTTAATTTTATCATTAATATAAGATTTGCTTTTATTCTTAATTTTTAATCCAAAGGCGATGTTTTCGGCAATCGTCATATGAGTAAAAAGAGCATACTTTTGGAAAACGGTGTTCAAATTCCGCTTATTCGGGGGGAGAGAGGTAATATCCTGTCCCTCAAAAATGACCTGTCCCATGTCAGGTTTTTCAAAACCGCCCAAAATTCGCAGGGTAGTTGTCTTGCCGCATCCACTGGGACCTAACAGCGTCAGAAACTCATTTTCCCGGATATAAAGATTCAAATCATCCAGAATCATCTGCCCGTCGTAAGATTTTGAAATATTGACCAGATTAACTAAAGGTGTTTTCATGCCAATCAATCCTTCCTTATCATATGAGTGCCGTAAGCGGACTTACTGATGATAATCATATACATTATCAGTTGGAAAGTCAACGAATTATTGTTGACAAATGGAAAACAAAAGTGTATTATTCTAAAAAAACAAATTGCACATTTGTATTTTTGTATACAATGTGTGAAAAGGAGGAAACTATTATGAAGAAATTTAACAAGTTCGTAAGTCTTGCTGTAGCATCCGCTATGGTAATGGCAATAACCGCTTGCGGAAATTCCGACAACGGTTCTGCAAATTCTACCAATGTAGCAAACAACACCACAACAGAAGAAGGCGGCGCAGGTACCTTTAAAATCGGTAGTATCGGACCTACAACCGGTGGCGCAGCAGTTTACGGTCTGGCTGTTCAGAATGCAGCACAGCTTGCGATTGATGAAATTAATGCAGCCGGTGGTGTAAACGGTTATAAATTTGAATTGAATTTCCAGGATGATGAGGCAGATGCAGAGAAGTCCGTTAATGCTTACAACGCATTGAAAGACTGGAATGCACAGATGATTATCGGTTCCGTTACCAGTGGCGCCTGCATCGCAGTAACCGACAAGACCATGGCTGACAACATGTTCCAGCTTACTCCTTCCGGTTCTGCTGTAGAGTGCGCACAGTATGATAACTGCTTCCGTATTTGTTTCTCCGACCCGAATCAGGGTGCTGCATCCGCGCAGTACATCGGAGAGAAGGGACTTGCTCAGAAAGTAGCTGTTATCTATGACAGCTCTGATGTATATTCTTCCGGTATTTACGAGAGTTTTGCCAAGGAAGCTGCTAACCAGTCCTTTGAAATCGTAGCTGCTGAGGCATTTACCGCTGACAATAAGACTGATTTCTCCGTACAGTTGCAGAAGGCAAAGAATGCCGGTGCAGATCTGGTATTTCTTCCTATCTATTATCAGGAATCCGCACTTATCCTGACTCAGGCAGCCGCTATGGATTATGCACCTGCATGGTTCAGCTGTGACGGTATGGACGGTATCTTAAGCGGTGTGGATAACTTTGATACCTCTCTTGCAGAGGGCGTTATGCTGTTGACACCTTTCGCAGCAGATGCTCAGGATGAAAAGACACAGGCATTCGTTACTTCCTATAAAGAGAAGTTCGGCGATATTCCCAACCAGTTCGCAGCAGATTCTTATGATGCAATTTATGTAATCAAGGCTGCAATTGAGGAGAGCAACGTTACCCCCGATATGAGCGTATCCGATATTTGCGAAGGTCTGAAAGCTGCTATGGTTAAGATTTCCGTAGACGGTCTGACCGGTGAAGGCATGACCTGGACAGCAGACGGCGAGCCTAACAAAGCTCCTAAGGCTGTTAAGATTGTTGACGGCGCATACGCTGCAATGGAATAATTTATCAAAAAAGGAAAGACCGAAGAGGGTTGCCGCACAGGTTAACCCTCTTTCTTTTTTTGCTTGCCATAGGGGTTGAACTTTGATATACTAAAAAATAGTTTTTAAATGTGTGCCTGCACACGAATTGGAGGTATTTTATGAGTTTTGTCACGTATTTGATTAACGGTATCAGCCTTGGAAGTGTATACGCATTGATTGCTCTTGGCTATACCATGGTGTACGGTATTGCGAAGATGCTGAACTTTGCACACGGCGATGTTATTATGGTAGGTGCGTTTATCACCTATACCATATGCAGTACGGCGGGGCTTTCCCCTGTACTCGGTGTAGTCGTTTCCATTATAGTGTGTACCCTGCTTGGCGTGTTAATTGAAAAGGTTGCGTACAGACCGCTTCGTAAGGCGTCCTCGCCGCTTGCGGTATTGATTACGGCAATCGGTGTAAGCTATCTGTTACAGAATGTCGCTCTGCTGATTTTCGGTGCAAATGCCAAGGCATTTACTTCCGTTGTTCCGGTAGCTCCTGTGAAATTGGCGAATGGACAGATTAACATTACCGGTGAGACAATAGTGACAATCTTATCCTGTCTTGTGATTATGGCGGGACTGATGCTCTTTATTAATAAAACAAAAGCCGGACAGGCAATGCTGGCAGTTTCCGAGGACAAGGGCGCTGCACAGCTTATGGGAATCAACGTGGACGGAACCATTGCACTGACCTTTGCCATCGGCTCCGCATTAGCGGCAGTGGCAGGTGTTCTGCTTTGCTCCGCATATCCTTCCCTTACCCCGTACACCGGCTCCATGCCCGGTATCAAGGCATTTGTCGCTGCCGTATTCGGCGGTATCGGTTCCATCCCCGGTGCTTTTATCGGCGGTATTTTACTTGGAATTATTGAAATATTCGGAAAAGCATATATTTCTTCCCAGATGGCGGACGCCATTGTGTTTGCTGTACTAATCGTGGTTCTTCTGGTGAAACCTTCCGGTCTGCTCGGAAAGAATATTCAGGAGAAGGTATAAGCCTACGTATAGAAAGGTACAGGTAGAAGATATGAAGAAATTAAATGTAAACAAGAAAAAAATAAGCAAAACCTTCAGAGATAATCTGATTACTTACGGCATAGTCATTGCCGCCTATATCATTATGCAGATTCTGGTGTCCACCGGCAATATCAGCAGTCTGTTACAGGGACTTTTGGTTCCCCTTTGTACTTATGCAATTCTTGCGGTGTCCTTAAACCTGACGGTAGGTATTCTGGGAGAACTCAGCCTTGGACATGCCGGATTCATGTGCGTGGGAGCCTTTACCGGAGCATTCTTTTCTAAAGTAATGCAGCCGACAGGTATGCCCGGCGGCCTTCGCTTTCTATGTGCCATTCTGATTGGTGCGCTGTTTGCCGGAATTTTCGGACTGATTATCGGTATCCCGGTACTGCGCTTAAAGGGCGACTATCTGGCGATTGTAACACTGGCTTTTGGTGAGATTATCAAGAACCTTGTCAATATTCTGTATGTCGGACAGGATGAGAACGGTTTTCATGTTTCCTTTAAAAGCACCATGGATTTGAATATGTCGGAGACCGGTACGGTCATTATCAAGGGTGCACAGGGTATTACCGGAACACCCAACGATTCCACCTTTACCATCGGTGTGATTCTGTTATTGATTACTCTGTTTATTGTGTTGAACCTGATTCATTCCAGAGACGGGCGTGCGATTATGGCAATCCGTGACAATACCATTGCCGCAGAGTCTGTCGGTATTCATATTACGAAATATAAGCTCATGGCTTTTTCCATATCGGCGGCGCTTGCGGGCGTGGCGGGTGTGCTTTATGCGCATAACCTGTCTACCCTGACAGCACTTCCCAAAAATTTCGGTTACAACATGTCCATCATGATACTGGTATTCGTTGTGCTCGGTGGTATCGGAAATATTCGCGGCTCCATTATTGCCTCGGTTGTTCTGACTCTGTTACCGGAGCTCCTTCGCGGTTTGAACGATTACCGTATGCTGATTTATTCCATCGTACTGATTGTGATGATGCTGTTTAACTGGGCACCGAAATGTATCGAATGGCGGGAAAAGGTAGCTGCCAAATTCAAAAAGAAAAAAACTGTTGCAAAGGAGGCTGAATAATTATGGCATTGTTGGAAGTAAGTAATTTAAGCATTTCCTTTGGCGGACTCCGCGCAGTAGATAATTTTAATATTTCCATTGAAAAAGGACAGTTGTACGGTCTGATTGGACCAAACGGTGCAGGAAAGACTACTGTTTTCAACCTGCTGACCGGTGTGTATAAGCCCACGGAAGGAATTATTACACTGGACGGCAAGGACATTACCGGCAAAAAGACCATTGAAATTAATCAGGACGGAATCGCGAGAACATTCCAGAATATCCGTCTGTTCAAGGAGCTTTCCGTGATTGACAACGTAAAGGTCGGACTTCACAATCATATGAAGTACGGAGTTTGCACGGGAATTTTCCGCCTGCCCAAGTATTATAAGGTAGAGCGTGAGATGACAGAAGCGGCAATGGAACTTTTGAAGGTATTTGATTTGGACGGGGAAGCCGATACACTGGCTGACAACCTGCCTTACGGAAAACAGCGTAAGTTAGAGATTGCAAGAGCGCTTGCCACCAAGCCGAAGCTCCTTCTCTTGGACGAGCCTGCTGCGGGCATGAACCCCAACGAGACATTAGAGCTGATGGAGACCATTCGTTTTGTCCGCAAGCATTTTGATATGACAATTCTGCTCATTGAACATGATATGAAGTTAGTAAGCGGTATCTGTGAGGAGCTTACGGTACTGAATTTCGGAAAAGTGCTTTGTCAAGGCAAGACCAGTGATGTTTTGAATAATCCGGAAGTCATAAAGGCTTATCTGGGTGAATAGGAGGATGGACCAATGGCAATGTTGGAAGTAAACAATATCAAAGTATATTATGGTATGATTCAGGCCATCAAGGGTGTGTCCTTTCATGTGGATGAGGGAGAGGTTGTTGCACTGATTGGCGCAAACGGCGCAGGAAAAACAACCATTCTTCACACAGTTTCCGGACTGCTTTCTCCCAAGGAGGGAACCGTTACCTTTGAGGGAAAGGACATTGTGAAGATTCCGGGACATAAGATTGTATCCATGGGAATGGCACATGTGCCGGAGGGACGCCGTGTGTTCGCACAACTTTCCGTTTTGCAGAATCTGAAAATGGGTGCCTATACCAGAAAAGATAAGGAAGAGATTGAACAGACTTTAAAGACGGTGTTTGAGCGATTCCCCAGACTGGAGGAACGTCAGAACCAGATGGCGGGAACGCTTAGCGGCGGTGAGCAGCAGATGCTTGCCATGGGCAGAGCGCTGATGTCCCACCCCAAAATTATTTTGATGGACGAGCCGTCCATGGGGTTGTCCCCCATTTTTGTAAATGAGATTTTCGATATTATCAAAGAGGTCAGCAAGAGTGGAACGACCGTTCTTTTAGTAGAGCAGAATGCCAAAAAGGCATTGTCCATTGCCAACCGTGCATACGTACTGGAAACCGGTAAGATTGTACTGGAAGGCAAGGCAAGTGACTTATTAAATAATGATTCCATCAAGAAGGCATATCTTGGAGAATAAGGATTGGAGGGTGCAGCATGAAAAATGTTGTGATTACCATTGCAAGACAATACGGAAGCGGTGGGCGTACCATTGGTGAGATGCTGGCAAAGAAACTGAACATCCACTATTATGACAAGGATTTGATGAAACTGGCGAGTGACGACAGCGGTATCAATGAGGCGCTGTTTGTAAACGCAGATGAGAAAATCAAAAGCAGCCGCCTGTTTCACATTGCCAAAAGTGCTTACAACGGGGAACTGATTCCGCCGGAGAGTGATGATTTCACTTCCACGGATAATCTTTTCAACTATCAGGCAAAAATCATCCGTGAACTTGCGCAGGAGGAACCCTGTGTGATTATCGGACGGTGTGCGGACTATGTGTTGAAGGACTGCCCCAATGTGCTCAGCGTGTTTATTCATGCTCCGAAGGAATTTTGTTTAGAGCAGGCAGCGTTAAAGCACAGCATGTCTGAGAAAGAACTGGAGCGCTTTGTGGCAAAGACGGACAGACACCGTGCCGAATATTATAAATATCATACCGGCAGGGAATGGACGGATGCAAGAAATTATGACTTATGTCTGGACAGTTCCAAGTTGGGATATGAGCGATGCGTGGAAGAAATTATCGCATATATGAATGTTAGATTTGCATAAAGAGGTGGACAGCTATGGAAAAAGAGAAATATGTGGCATATGTTTCTACATATACCCAGGGAGACAAACACGGAATTAAAATTTATGATGTAGATATGGAGAAGGGACGTTTCACTGAGAAGGACGAAGTGGAGATTACCAATTCTTCTTATGTGACAATTTCTCATAACAAGAAATATTTGTATTCCATCACGGATTTTGGCGTGGAGGCATACAAGATTTTGAAGGACGGAAGTCTGGAGCTTCTGAATTTTGCACCGATTAACGGCATGAGAGGATGTTATGTATCCACGGATTATACGGACAGCTTTTTGTTTGTTGCCGGATACCATGACGGAAAACTGACCATTCTGAAATTGAATGAGGACGGCAGTATCGGAGCCATTACGGACGAGGTATACCACAAAGGTCTCGGAACCATTGCGGAGCGCAATTTCAGACCCCATATCAACTGTGCCCGCATGACGCACGACAATAAGTACCTTATGGTAGCGGATCAGGGAATGGACCATGTAAACGTTTATCGCTTTGATGCGGAAAAAGGAAAGGTAAAACTGGCTGACATTATTCGCAGTGAAATGGAATCCGGTCCCCGTCATATCAAGATCTCCAAGGACGGCAGATTTGTTTATATCATTCATGAGTGGAAGTGTTATATTGACGTTTACTCCTATGAGGAAAAGAACGGCATGCCGGAGTTTGAGAAAATCCAGACGGTAGAGACTGCCAAAATGGACAGAGGAAACAACAATGCTTCCAGCGCACTGAGTTTCTCCGAGGATTACAAATATCTGCTCACCACCAATGCCGGAGACAATTCCGTAGTAATTTACAAGGTAAATCCGGAGGACGGCACCCTTACCAAAGATTTCTGCCTGCCTATCAGCGGAGAATATCCAAAGGATGCGAACCTGTTCCCCAACAATAAGTTCTTGGTATCTCTGAACCATGAAAGCAATGACATGACATTCTTCCATGTGGATCTGGAAGCCGGAACCATGGTAATGAACGGACCGGAAGTGAAGGTTGACGTGCCGAACTGTATTGTGTTCTATAAATTGCATTAAGCAGGGAAATGTGGAAAAAATGATAAAAGCCTGTATCTGATTTGCCTTGAGTGGCATGGTCGGATACAGGTTTTTTAAGTAAACGGTATTTTATATTTTCACAGATATATACGGCATTAGATATGCAATGTGCATTTACATCTACAGTGTGGTGCTATATCTACATTGTGATGTACATTTTCATATCTATATCTATTTGTCGCGGTTGTAAAAATCCTTCATATAATCCAGTCTTGCACTCATCTGCACCATCATGGCGTCCAAAAGAGTAAGCGCTGTCATACATTCCATGACAACCACGGCTCTGGGAACAATCACCGGGTCATGTCTGCCCTTAATGGCAATGTCGATTTCCTCCCCCTGTTTGTTTACGGTCTGCTGGGTGCGGAAGATGGAGGGGGTGGGTTTTACGTGCGCCCGCAGGACAATGGTGTCACCGTCGCTGATACCGCCCAAAATACCGCCGGAGTGGTTGGTTACTTTCACGGTTTTGCCGTTCTCCGTGCGGAAAGCGTCGTTGTTTTCGCTGCCGTAACGCCCAGACACCTGAATACCGTCCCCGATTTCCACCGCTTTCACGGCACCGACGGACATAATTGCTTTTGCCAGATTGGCGTCCAATTTTTCAAATACGGGGTCTCCGATACCGGCGGGGGCGCCCTTTACCACACATTCCATAACACCACCCACGGAGTCAAAGTTCTTTTTTGCCTCCTCCAAATAAGCGAGAGCTTTTTTATCTGCCTCGAAATCCGGCATAGCAGTGGCGGTGGAGAGAATTGCTTCCTCACAAAAATTGTCGGGATTTATGGAAACAGGACCGATGGAGCGGGTGTACGCCTGAACCGTGATTCCCATTTCTTTTAATATTTTACAGGCAACAGCACCGGCGGCAACGCGACCTATGGTTTCTCTGCCGGAGGAACGTCCGCCGCCCCTGTAATCCCGGAAACCGTATTTTGCATCGAAAGTGTAATCCGCATGACCGGGACGGTAGTAGGACGCAATTTCGCTGTAATCTTTGGAAATCTGGGAGGTGTTGCGAACCAGTAACGAGATAGGGGTTCCGGTAGTTTTGCCCTCAAAAACGCCGGAGAGAATTTCCACCTCGTCCGCCTCTTTTCTGGGGGTGGTGATGGAGCTGGTGCCGGGTTTTCTTCTGTCGAGATATTTCTGGATATCTGTCTCGGATAACTCAAGACCGGCGGGGCAGCCGTCAATCACAACGCCCAGTGCTTTTCCGTGGGATTCCCCCCATGTAGTTATTTTAAAAATTGTTCCAAACGATGAACCTGCCATATTCGTACATCCTTTCCGCATCTGTTCTCCGATACAAACATTACTATCCGTAAATTATAGCGAATTGTGCGTAAATTGGCAACTTTTTTAATAAAAACAGATGCACTTTAAATGAGAATATGTTATCATTGATACAAATAGGTTAAAATAGGGCTTGGAACGAATGAAGAAATCAATAGAGGAACGTGTCAGAATCAAACTATTGAATATCGGCAAAAAAAATCAGGTGTGCAGAGTGCTTATTTTACCGGTACTGATGGTATGGGTATTTTTTTTCCGTGCGGTTGATTATTGCAGAGGGAATGGCAAACGGTTTGCGGTGCTTGCCATGACATTCCTTCTTTTTGTTGTGTACAGCAGTTTCTCATTCCCTTTGTTTGTCACTTCCTCCGGCGATAACAGCTGGATAGACGGAGATGGCAGTGTAGACAAAAATGTTTCCCTCGCGGAAGAGGAGGAACTGGACATTACGACGGTGGAGCTTTTGGACGATGAGGATGTCATGGACGGTTACGAATATGACGAAACCTCCCATGGACTTGATATTATCGGCAAGTATGATGCGGATGATATTTTAAAATCCACGGAGAACCGGAAAAGCCGGGATAATGCGGACAATCCGGAAGATTCCTGCGAGGAAGGTTCTAACGGGCATACTGCGGAGATGAAAAGCATTTCAGAGTTTTCCACGAATGACTGGAGACTGGTGCTGATTAACAAGCAGCACTCCATTCCGGATGATTACACCTTTGAACTTGGCAATATTACAAGCACCATGCGCTGTGATGAGAGAATCATTGACGATTTGAGAGATATGCTGCAGGCGGCAAAAGAAGATTCCGTCAATCTGGTTATCTGTTCCCCTTACCGTGACATGGAGAGACAGGAAATGCTTTTTAACCGCAAAATCACCCGCTATATGAACCAGGGAATGTCCTTTGTGGAGGCATATCAGCTTGCAGGACAGGCAGTTACGGTGCCGGGAGCCAGCGAGCACCAGATTGGTCTTGCGCTTGACATTGTCTCGGATGAGTATGTGATATTGGATGCCGGTTTCGGAGACACCAAGGCGGGTAAATGGCTGGCGGAAAACAGTTATCGTTTTGGCTTTATTCTCCGCTATCCGCTGGACAAGGAATATATTACGGGAATCGAATACGAGCCGTGGCATTTCCGCTATGTGGGCGAGGATGCGGCAACCGTTATTACGAAGAACGGAATTACATTAGAAGAATTTTGGGAGGAATTGGAATAAATGTATCGTTTGTTAAAACAGGAGGGAAGAGCTAAGCGTGGAGAATTTCATACCGTGCACGGCGTTATCCAGACCCCTGTATTTATGAATGTAGGAACGGTGGCGGCCATCAAAGGCGCAGTTTCCACCGCGGATTTGGAACAAATCGGAACACAGGTGGAGCTTTCCAACACCTATCATTTACATGTGCGTCCCGGAGACCGTATTATCCGGCAGCTTGGCGGACTTCACAAATTCATGTCGTGGGACAAACCAATCCTGACGGATTCCGGCGGATTTCAGGTCTTTTCTCTGGCAGGTCTTCGTAAAATCAAGGAAGAGGGCGTTTACTTTAACTCCCATATTGACGGCCATAAAATTTTCATGGGGCCGGAAGAAAGCATGCAGATACAGTCAAACCTCGGTTCCACCATTGCCATGGCTTTTGACGAGTGTGCGCCGAGCAAGGCGGAGAGGGCTTATGTGCAGGCGTCCGTGGAGCGGACCACCCGCTGGCTGGAGCGCTGTAAAAGGGAAATGACAAGGCTGAACGGGCTGGAAGATACCATAAACCCGCATCAGATGCTGTTCGGTATCAATCAGGGGGCGGTTTATCCGGACATTCGTATTGAGCACGCCAAGAGAATTGCGGAATTTGACTTGGACGGCTATGCGGTGGGCGGTCTTGCCGTGGGAGAGACCCATGAGGAAATGTACCATATTTTGGATGAAGTCGTTCCGTATCTTCCTTTGGAGAAGCCGACATATCTGATGGGCGTGGGAACTCCCGCCAATATTTTGGAAGGCGTGGAGCGCGGCGTGGATTTCTTTGACTGTGTGTACCCCACCAGAAACGGCAGACACGGACATTTATACACCAATCACGGCAAAATTAATCTGTTCAACGCAAAGTATGAGTTAGATGACAGACCTATCGAGGAAGGCTGCGGCTGCCCTGCATGTAAACGGTATTCCAGAGCCTATATCAGACACCTTCTGAAAGCAAAGGAAATGCTTGGCATGCGTCTCTGCGTTTTGCATAATCTGTATTTTTATAACACTATGATGACGGAAATCAGAGATGCTTTGGACGAGGGAAGATTTGCGGAGTATAAACGTAAAAAACTGGAAAGTATGGCAACTCCGCTGGATTAAGAGTCGAAAGAAAAGCACGAAAATATGAAATTTTCGGAAAAGGACTTGCCCCACAGGCAATTATTGTGTATCATAAATATTCGTAAAGTCTTTTTACAGGCATATATGCCGGAATGGAGGAACAATGGGAATTTTATTAGAGGCCGGTAGCGCCGCTGGAAATGCGGGAAGCTCTATGGGACTGCTCACCATGATTTTGGTTTATGCAGCATTATTTGGCGCATTGTGGTTTTTCTTTATGAGACCGCAGAAGAATGAGCAGAAGAAAGTTGCGGCTATGCTGGCTGCATTGGAGACAGGTGATTGTGTGCTGACAACATCCGGGTTTTACGGAATTGTAATTGATATTCAGGATGACACCGTAATCGTTGAATTCGGTAACAACAAAAACTGCCGCATCCCGATGGAAAAATCCGCAATCAGACGTGTGGAAAAAGCAAACGAGAACTAAGCGAAAGCTAGATAAGGCAGTGCCATTCGGCACTGCCTTACTATTAAAATAAAGCAAGTTAAAATAAGAAAAAGGAGCGTATCACAACATGGAATTACATATTACCTGTATTCCCGGTGACGGAATCGGACCGGAAATCGTGACGGAAGCAAAAAAGGTTCTGGATAAAGTAGCTGCTGTATACGGTCACAAAATGATTTATACGGATATTTTAATGGGAGGCGCATCCATAGATGCCTGCGGAGAGCCTTTGACAGAGGAAGCGATTGCCACCGCAAAAGCGGCAGACGCTGTGCTCATGGGTTCCATCGGCGGCAACACCACTACCTCCCCGTGGTATAAACTGCCCCCCAATCTGCGCCCGGAAGCAGGACTTTTAAAGCTGCGCAAATCCCTGAATCTGTTTGCAAATCTGCGTCCTGCGGTATTGTATGATGAGTTGTCCGGTGCCTGCCCTTTAAAAGAGGAAATCAGCAAGGCCGGTTTCGATATGATGATTATGAGAGAGCTGACCGGAGGACTTTATTTCGGTGAGCGCAAGACCATAGAGGAAAACGGCGTCAGAAAGGCGATTGATACGCTGACCTATGATGAAAATGAGATTCGCCGCATTGCCATCAAGGGCTTTGACATTGCCATGAAGCGCAAAAAGAAAGTGACCAGCGTGGATAAGGCAAACGTGCTGGATTCTTCCAGACTTTGGAGAAAAGTGGTGGAGGAAGTGGCAAAGGATTATCCTGAGGTTACGTTGGAACATATGCTGGTGGACAACTGCGCTATGCAGCTTGTAAAAGACCCTGCCCAGTTTGATGTAATTCTGACCGAGAATATGTTTGGCGACATTCTTTCCGACGAGGCAAGTATGGTGACCGGTTCCATCGGTATGCTTGCGAGCGCCAGCTTAAATGATACCAAGTTTGGTCTGTACGAGCCCAGCCACGGCTCCGCACCCGATATTGCGGGACAGGACATTGCAAATCCCATTGCGACCGTTCTCAGCGCGGCAATGATGCTTCGTTTCAGCTTTGATTTGGACAAAGAGGCGGCTTCTATTGAAAATGCGGTAAAACAGGTTTTGAAGGACGGCTTCCGCACAATAGATATTATGTCGGAAGGCTGTACCAAGGTAGGCTGCAGCAAAATGGGTGATTTACTGGCAGAGAGAATTCAGTAAGATTAGGATAAAGAATATAGGAGTGAGGTAAGCGAATATGAGAAGTGATTCCGTAAAAACAGGCACCGCGCAGGCGCCGCACAGAAGTCTTTTTAATGCACTCGGCTTTACCGAGGAAGAACGTAAGCGTCCGATGATTGGTATTGTAAGTTCTTACAATGAAATTGTACCGGGACATATGAATCTGGATAAAATTGTGGAAGCTGTCAAGATGGGCGTTGCGATGGCAGGCGGTATGCCGGTTGTGTTCCCGGCAATTGCAGTCTGTGATGGAATTGCCATGGGACATATCGGTATGAAATATTCTCTGGTTACCAGAGATTTGATTGCGGACAGTACAGAGTGCATGGCTTTGGCTCATGGCTTTGACGGTCTGGTATGTATTCCCAACTGTGACAAAAACGTACCCGGACTTTTGATGGCTGCCGCAAGGCTGAATATCCCCACCGTATTTGTATCCGGCGGTCCCATGCTTGCCGGTCATGTACACGGACAGAAGAGAAGCCTTTCCTCCATGTTTGAGGCAGTGGGCAGCGTGGCTGCGGGAACCATGACAATGGAAGAGCTGTCCGAGTTTGAGGAAAAGGTTTGCCCTACCTGCGGTTCCTGCTCCGGTATGTATACCGCAAACTCTATGAACTGTCTGACCGAAGCCATCGGTATGGGATTAAAAGGAAACGGAACCATTCCTGCCGTATACTCCGAGAGAATCCGCCTGGCAAAGCATGCCGGCATGAAGATTATGGAGATGGTGGAAAAGGACATCAAACCCAGAGACATTATGACGGAAGATGCGTTTATGAATGCCATGACCGTGGATATGGCACTCGGCTGCTCCACCAACACCATGCTTCACCTTCCCGCTATTGCAAGGGAGGCAGGGGTTGACCTGAATCTGGACATTGCCAATGAATTGTCCGCAAAGACGCCGAACCTGTGTCATTTAGCACCGGCAGGCCCCACTTACATGGAAGATTTGAACGAAGCCGGCGGTGTTTATGCCGTTATGAATGAACTGGCAAAGAAAAATCTGTTGAACTTAGACTGCATGACCGTTTCCGGACAGACTATCGGTGAAAATATTAAGAACTGTGTCAACAAGAATCCCGAAGTTATCCGCCCCATTGACAATCCTTATTCCGTTACCGGCGGTATTGCGGTATTAAAGGGAAATCTTGCACCGGACAGCGGCGTTGTAAAACGTTCCGCAGTGGCACCGGAAATGTTAGTGCATGAAGGCCCTGCGAGAGTATTTGACTGCGAGGAGGACGCTATTGCAGCAATCAAGGGCGGTAAAATTGTTGCGGGTGACGTGGTGGTTATCCGTTATGAAGGACCGAAAGGCGGCCCCGGCATGAGAGAAATGCTCAATCCGACCTCAGCCATCGCAGGAATGGGACTTGGCTCCAGTGTAGCGCTGATTACCGACGGACGTTTCTCCGGCGCATCCAGAGGCGCTTCCATCGGCCATGTATCTCCGGAAGCTGCAGTGGGTGGCCCCATTGCCCTTGTGGAGGAGGGAGACATCATCCGCATCAACATTCCCGAAAACAAACTGGATATGCTGGTGTCCGATGAAGTTCTGGCTGAGAGAAAAGCAAAATGGCAGCCGAGAGAGCCCAAAGTTACCACCGGTTATCTTTCCAGATACCGCGAACTGGTAACAAGCGGAAACAGGGGAGCCGTATTGGAGGTACCCTCCAAAAACCAGTAAGGATTGTGACAGGAATCGGAGGATTGAATCATGAAATTAACAGGTTCTGAAATTGTAATAGAATGTCTGAAAGAGCAGGGAGTGGATACCGTATTCGGTTATCCCGGAGGCACTATTCTGAATGTCTATGACGCTCTTTACAAACACAGCAACGAAATCCGTCATGTGCTGACTTCCCACGAGCAGGGTGCGGCGCATGCGGCGGACGGATATGCAAGAGCCACGGGTAAAGTCGGCGTCTGTATGGCAACCAGCGGCCCCGGAGCAACCAATTTAGTGACCGGTATCGCAACCGCATATATGGATTCCGTTCCCATGGTGGCGATTACCGCCAATGTAAATCTTCCCATGCTGGGAAAAGACAGTTTTCAGGAGGTTGACATTGCGGGTGTGACAATGCCCATAACAAAGCACGGTTTCATTGTAAAGAATGTGGAAATTCTTGCAGACACCATCCGCAAGGCATTCCATATCGCAAGGAGCGGCAGACCCGGTCCGGTACTGGTGGACATTACCAAGGACGTGACGGCTGCGGAGTGCGAATACACACCGGTTGAACCGAAAACGGAGGAGCCGGTTGTAAATTATACGCAGGAAGAAATGAATCAGGTTATCGCATACATAGAGCAGGCGAAAAAGCCCTATATTTACTTGGGCGGAGGTGCCGTGATTTCCGGCGCTTCGGAGGAAGTCGCAAAGTTTGCGGAACTGATTGACGCACCGGTTTGCGACACGCTGATGGCAAAGGGCGCTTTTGACGGAAGAAGCAAAAGATACACCGGCATGATCGGTATGCACGGTACGAAAACCTCCAACCTCGGTGTCAGCCAGTGCGACCTTTTGATTGCGCTGGGCGCAAGATTTTCCGACCGTGTTATCGGAAATGCCAAGAAGTTTGCGGAAAACGCAAAGATTATACATATTGATATTGATGCGGCAGAGGTAAACAAAAATATCCGTGTGGACGCTTCTCTGGTGGGCGATTTAAAAACCGTTCTTGCAACACTGAACGAGAGACTGATTAAGAGAGAGCATACCGAGTGGATGCAGACCATTCAGGAATTAAAGGAGAAATATCCTTTGAAATATGATAAATCCCAGTTATCCTGTCCTTATGTGATGGAGGAGCTGTGCCGCGTGACAAAGGGTGACGCCATCATTACCACGGATGTGGGACAGCACCAGATGTGGGCGGCTCAGTATTATACCTATACAAAACCCCGTACATTCCTGTCCTCCGGCGGACTCGGCACCATGGGTTACGGCTTGGGTGCCTGCATCGGAGCGCAGGTCGGACAGCCCGACAAAATTTGTGTCAACATTGCGGGTGACGGCTGTTTCCGTATGAATATGAATGAGCTGGCTACCGCAAGCAGATACAACATTCCGGTGATTCAGATTGTCATTAACAATCATGTTCTCGGCATGGTTCGCCAGTGGCAGACTCTTTTCTACGGAAAGCGTTATTCCCAGACGGTTTTGAATGACAAGGTAGATTTCTGCAAGGTTGCGGAAGGGCTCGGCTGTACGGCAATCCGGGTAACGACCAAAGAGGAAGTTGCCCCCGCCATCGAAAAGGCAATTTCCTTAAAAGCGCCGGTATTGATTGAGTGTATGATTCCGGAGGATGACAAGGTATTCCCCATGGTTCCTGCGGGAGCACCCATTGCGGATGTATTTGACGAGGACGACTTGAAAGAGCGTTCATAAGGGATAAAGTGTCGGATATGAAGAGAGGAATAAAGAGAGTATTTTTCATACTTTTACTGATTCTCATTGCGTTGTTCTTAAGTTACTTCCTCATAGCCTATTATTATCGGGACGGCTTTTATGTAAACACATGGATTAACGGTGTGTACTGTACCGGTAAGACGGTGGAGGAGGTTAACACGGAGCTGAAAAGCGGAATGAAAGCCCCGGTTATTACCGTCACCGACATTCGGGGAGACAGCTTTTCCCTGCATCTGGAGGAATTGGGATACGATGGTGATTATCTGTCTGCGCTGACGCGGTTTAAGGAGAATCAGAATCCCCTCCTCTGGGTGGACAATATTGCATTTCACAGGGAACATGTTTTAAGTCCGTCTTTTACCTATAATGAAACGGCGCTGGAACAGGCATTTTTATCGGCACCGCCCATAGAGAGGGAGACCGGGCGCACGGAAGATTACCTTCTTGCACGAAACGGGACGGACGGATATTTTTTGTATGACGGAAAAAGCAACCGCCTTGACGCAGAGAAGGCCGTTCAGGTAGTGAAGGATGCGATACGGGAGGGTGAGACCTCCGTGGATTTGACGGCATTTCAGTGTTACTATGACGTCCCTCTCACCGAGGAACAGGAGCGGACAAGGGAACTTTGGGAAAAAGTAGAACAGTTTCAGAATTGCAGCATTCAGTACGATATGGGTGATGCAATGATTCCGTTAACCCCGGCTGTGATGGCTGATTTCCTTTTGGAAGAAAACGGAATTCCCGTGACGGATGAAGAAGGAAATTTTGTCCTGAGCGAAGAGGGGATTGCGGGCTTTGTCGCCTCCCTTGCGGAAGAATATGACACCTACAAAAAAGAGCGGAGTTTTCAGAGTACGAGAGGTGACGTGGTAACGGTACAGGGAAGCACTTACGGAACGCTGTTAAATCAGAAAGCGGAAGTTGCTTATCTGAAAGAAACGCTGCTTACAGATGAGGCGCATGGAAGTCAGGTGCTTTTCCATATCCCTTCCTATGAAAAAGAAGGCGTGGTTCGGGGCAAAAATGACATCGGTGATACTTATATCGAGATTGATTTGACGGAACAGAAAATGTACTATTACGAAGCCGGCGAATTGAAACTGGAAACCGAGGTTGTGACAGGAACGACCAGCAAAAATCAGGGAACACCGGAGGGTGTGGTTTTTGTCTACGGAAAACAGAAGAACAGGGTTTTAAGAGGCCCCGGTTATGCGGCTCCGGTAAAATACTGGATACCGGTTGTGGGAAATATCGGAATTCATGATTCTAACTGGCGAAAGGAATTCGGCGGAACGATTTATCAGAATAACGGTTCCCACGGATGTATCAACACACCGAAGGATAAGGTGGCGGAATTATATGATATGGTGGAAATCGGAACACCGGTAGTCATATTTTCCTGACATCAAAACACAAAATATGCCAATTTGTCCGCGACAAGCGTACAAATTGAAAATAATTTATCAATGCAGTTGACTAAAGCACAGGGAAAGATTATTCTATACCTATGGTTTTCGGCAAATAGCCCTAAAAACAATTTTGAGGAGGATTTTAGAAAAATGGCAAGAGTTTACAATTTTTCTGCAGGCCCTGCGGTTCTGCCGGAAGAAGTTTTAAAAGAAGCAGCCGATGAAATGTTGGATTATCGCGGAACAGGAATGTCCGTTATGGAGATGAGTCATCGTTCCAAGGCATATGATACGATTATCAAGGAAGCAGAAGCAGATTTAAGAGACCTGATGAATATCCCCGACAATTACAAGGTTTTATTCCTGCAGGGCGGTGCCAGCCAGCAGTTTGCCATGATTCCCATGAACCTTATGAAAAATAAGGTTGCTGACTATATCGTAACCGGTCAGTGGGCAAAGAAGGCATATCAGGAAGCATGTATTTACGGAAAGGCAAACAAAATTGCTTCCTCCGAAGATAAAACATTTTCTTATATTCCGGATTGTTCCGATCTTCCCATCAGCGAAGATGCTGATTATGTATATATCTGTGAAAACAATACCATTTACGGTACAAAGTTTAAGACCCTGCCTAACACCAAGGGCAAGCCGTTGGTTGCAGACGTGTCCAGTTGTTTCCTTTCTGAGCCGGTGGATGTTACCAAGTACGGTGTAATCTACGGCGGTGTTCAGAAGAATATCGGACCTGCAGGCGTGGTAATCGTCATTATCCGTGAGGATCTGATTACCGAAGATGTACTTCCCGGAACTCCCACCATGCTGCGTTACAAAATTCATGCAGATGCAGAGTCCCTGTACAATACCCCTCCCGCATACGGTATTTATATCTGCGGCAAGGTATTCAAATGGCTGAAAAAGATGGGCGGTCTGGAAGCAATGAAAGAGCGCAACGAAAAGAAAGCCAAGATTCTGTACGATTATCTGGATGAGAGCAAGCTGTTCAAGGGTACTGTCCGCAAGGAAGACCGCTCTTTGATGAATGTTCCTTTCGTTACCGGTGATGCGGATTTGGATGCAAAGTTTGTCGCTGAGGCAAAGGCTGCCGGATTTGAAAATCTGAAAGGACACAGAACCGTTGGCGGTATGCGTGCAAGTATTTACAATGCAATGCCCATCGAAGGTGTTGAAAAATTAGTTGAATTTATGAAGAAGTTCGAGGCTGAGAACTTAAAATAAGGAGAGTATATCATGTTTAATCTGAATTGTCTGAACCCGATTTCCAAAGTGGGACTGAACAATCTGACAGCAGACTATAAGCTGACAGACGATGTGAATGATGCGGAAGGAATTCTGGTGAGAAGTGCTTCCATGCACGAAATGGAGCTTCCCGATAAACTTTTGGCGGTAGCAAGAGCCGGAGCCGGTGTAAACAATATCCCTTTGGATAAATGTGCAGAAAAAGGTATTGTTGTATTCAATACTCCCGGTGCCAATGCAAACGGCGTAAAGGAGCTGGTACTGGCAGGTATGCTTTTGGCAGCAAGAGACGTTGTAGGCGGTATCGAGTGGGTGAAATCCGCAAAGGATGACGCTAACATTGCCAAAACCGCAGAGAAAGAGAAGAAAAATTTTGCAGGTACCGAAATTGCCGGTAAAAAACTCGGCGTTATCGGTCTTGGCGCTATCGGTGTCAAGGTTGCAAATGCCGCCACTTCCCTCGGAATGGAAGTTTACGGATATGACCCTTATCTGTCCGTCAATGCTGCCTGGAGCCTGAGCAGACAGGTAAAGCATGTTTTGAATGTGGATGATATTTATGCAGAGTGTGATTATATCACCATTCATGTTCCCCTGTTGGACAGCACCAAAGGAATGATTGACAAAGAAGCAATCGCAAAGATGAAGGATGGCGTGATTATCCTGAACTTTGCAAGAGATTTGCTTGCAAACGAGGCTGATGTGTTGGAAGGCTTAAAGAGCGGAAAGGTTGCACGTTATGTGTCCGATTTCCCCAATCCCACCACAGCAGGCGCAGAGGGATGTATCGTAATTCCCCACCTTGGAGCAAGTACCGAGGAGTCCGAGGATAACTGTGCAGTGATGGCTGTTCAGGAAATGATGGATTATCTGGAGAACGGCAATATTAAAAACAGCGTAAACTATCCTGCCTGCGATATGGGAATCTGTGCACAGAAAGGCCGTGTAGCTATTTTCCATAAGAATATTGCCAATATGATTACCAAGTTTGCCGCTATTTTCGGTGAAAAGGGAATCAATATCAGTGATATGACCAACAAGTCCCGCGGAGAAGTGGCATACACCATGTTGGACATTGAGGATGTGGCAACCGCTGATATTATTGATGAATTGCAGAAGATTGACGGTGTATTCCGTGTAAGAATCGTAAAATAAAGACGGGAAATCCAAAATCGGAAAAACGATAAGTAATATTTAATCTAATATGTAATGAAAAAGATGCGTCAGGATGTTAAATATCCGGCGCATCTTTTTTATCATCAGCTTTTATATTATCCGCTTGCTTTCATTAATATCTCCAAATGATTAGGGACATGCGGATAAGTTAGCGGGAGAGCAGTGGATAACCGTCTCCGTCATTCAAATCCTGCAAGCCTTCCTGCAGTTTCTGCTCCGTGAGGCATGCCGCTTCGCTCTGTAAATCCATATACTCAATAAACAGGTCGGTCAGTTCCATGTTCCGTTCTGCCGCAATCTCTTCCATGACAGGGCGCAGCTTTTCAAGCTGTGCGGACACCTGTACCTTTTGGGGGTCAATGTCGCCCAGTTCTTTTTCGGCGTAGGCGTTAATTCTATTTATAAAATTTCTCTGTTCTTCGGTCATATATCCTCCATTCTGCAGGTTTTACGTTTTCTGCATGATTCTTTCCGACTTTCCAATATCGAACTGAATTACATTTTATCACCTGATGCTTGTTATGTATAGTTTTATTTGATAAAATAAAACTAAAGAATTTTGTGAAAATGGATTATTACATAGAAGGAAAGGACTTAACAATGGCAGACATCAGACCTTTTAAAGCATTTCGTCCCAAGCAGGGACTGGAGAGCAAAATAGCGGCGTTGCCCTATGACGTGTACAACCGCGCGGAGGCAACGGAGGTAGTGAAAAAGAATCCTTATTCTTTTCTGGCAATCGACAGAGCGGAGACGCAGTTTGGTGAGGATGTGGACACCTACGCACCGCAGGTTTATGAGAAAGCCCGCGATATGCTGCGGGAACAGATTGCGGAGGGCCGTTTTGTTCAGGATGCAAAACCGTGCTATTATCTCTATGAGCTTTGCATGGACGGCAGAAGCCAGACCGGTATTGTTGCCTGCGCGTCCATTGACGATTACTGCAATAACGTAATCCGCAAGCATGAGAATACCAGAGCAGACAAGGAACAGGACAGAATCTGCCATGTGGACACCTGCAATATGCAGACCGGACCGATTTTTCTGGCATATCGGGCGGATGATGTTTTGAGACAATGCGTTTCCAAGGTAAAACAGGAAAATCCGGTATTTGATTTTGTGAGTGATGACGGAATCAGCCACAGAGTATGGGTGATTGACAGGGACGAAGACATTACCTGTATCCGAAATGCTTTTGCAAAAAAACAGTCCGTCTATATTGCGGACGGACACCACAGATGCGCTTCGGCGGTGAAGGTGGGACTGAAACGGCGTGAGGAGGCAGGAAACTATACCGGCGAGGAAGAATTTAATTATTTCCTGTCCGTCTTATTCCCGGATGAAGAGTTGCACATTATGGACTACAACCGTGTGGTGAAGGATTTAAACCACATGGATAAAGAGGCTTTTCTGCTGGCTGTTTCCAAACATTTTGAGGTGGAAAAGAAGGGGCAGGAACCCTATAGACCGAAAAAGAAGGGAACCTTCGGTATGTATCTGGAAAACGAGTGGTATGCTCTTACTGCAAGACCGGATATTTTAAGCGAGGATGCGGTGAAGGGATTGGACGTATCGGTATTGCAGGACAATCTGCTCGGCCCTGTCCTTGGAATTGAGGATCCCAAGACAGATAAGAGAATCGATTTTGTCGGAGGAATCCGGGGACTGAAGGAATTGGAACGGCGCGCCAACACGGATATGAAGGTGGCATTTTCCATGTATCCCACATCCATTGGTGAACTCTTTGCCGTGGCAGATGCGGGAAGACTGATGCCTCCCAAATCCACATGGTTTGAACCGAAATTACGAAGCGGATTGTTTTTACATGATTTGAGCGAGTAAAAAGCGGTGGAATGGAATAGAGGAAGAACGGAAGGCAGGATGATATTATGACAAACAAATTGTATAAACTGATGAACTGGCCGAAGATAGAAGAAATTATCTATTCGGAATGCGATAATCCCCACGCACTGTTAGGCCCCCACAAATCCGGAACCCACACTCTGGTTCAGGCATATTTTCCGGAGGCAAAAAAGGTTAGTATATGCTGGACGGATGAGGTGACGAAAGAGGCAAAGGAAGCGAAGATGGAACTGGCGGACGAGGACGGTTATTTTGCAGCGTTGTTTTCGGAAAAGAAACTTCCGGCTTACCGGTATCATGTTACCTGTGCGGACTGCACGGAGAAAACCGTCGGTGATGCCTACCGTTTTGAGCCGCAAATCAGCCATCAGGATACGGAACAGTTTAAGAACGGGATTCACTATACGGTTTATGAAAAACTGGGCGCCCACCCCATGACTTTGGATGGAGAAAAGGGTACTTATTTTGCCGTGTGGGCGCCGAACGCTCTCCGCGTCAGCGTGGTCGGAGATTTTAACGGCTGGGACGGCAGAGTGCACCAGATGCGCAGACTCTGGGATTCCGGTATTTTTGAGATTTTTGTGCCCGGCGCCCTTGCGGGAATGAATTATAAATTTGAGTTGAAAGTAAAAGGCGGACTGACCTATCTGAAAGCAGACCCTTACGGCAATGCGGCACAGCTCCGCCCGGACACCGCCTCCGTGATTGCGGATTTATCCGGTTTTGCATGGGAGGACGCAGACTTTGTTAAAAACCGTGAATCTTTCCAGACGGGAGAGGCTCCTGTCAGTGTATATGAAATGTACCTCGGTTCCTTTGCGGAGGCGGAGGAGGGCAAAGAATATGCCAATTACCGCACCATTGCGGATAAACTGATTCCGTACTTAAAAGAAATGGGTTACACGCATGTGGAACTGATGCCGGTCATGGAACATCCCTTGGACGCTTCATGGGGGTATCAGGTTATCGGATATTATGCACCTACCGCGCGTTACGGAACACCGGAAGATTTCATGTACTTTGTGAATGAACTGCACAAGGCGGGAATCGGTGTGATTTTGGACTGGGTTCCGGCACATTTTCCGAGGGACACTCAGGGCTTGTCGAATTTTGACGGCACCTGCCTGTATGAGCACAAGGATCCCAGACAGGGGTATCACCCTCACTGGGGAACGCTGATTTATAATTACGGCAGGCCGGAGGTTTCCAATTATCTGATTGCCAATGCGCTGTTCTGGGTGGAGAAATTCCATGCGGACGGTATTCGTATGGATGCGGTAGCAAGCATGCTGTATCTGGATTACGGACGCAGTGACGGAGAATGGATTCCCAATATGTATGGCGGAAACGAGAATCTGGAAGCCATTGAGATGATAAAGCACTTAAATTCCATTATGAAAAAGCGTAATCCCAGTGTACTCTCCATTGCGGAGGAAAGCACGGCATTTCCTCTTATCACCGGCAGCCTGAACGAAGGCGGACTGGGCTTTGATTTGAAATGGAATATGGGCTTTATGAACGATTATCTGGAATATATCAAATATGACCCTTATTTCCGCAGCTACCACCATGGAGAACTCACCTTCAGCATGATTTATGCGTACAGCGAGAAGTTCCAGCTTGTATTTTCCCATGATGAGGTTGTTCACGGAAAGGCTACTTTGATTGGGAAAATGCCGGGAGAGCGCAGCGATAAGTTTGCCAATCTGCGCCTGACCTATGCTTATATGATGACACATCCCGGAAAAAAGCTGTTGTTCATGGGTCAGGATTTGGGTGAATTTGACGAGTGGAACGAAAATCGTCTGGTAGAGTGGTATTTGCGTGAAGTGCCGGAACATGAGGGCATTGCAAAGCTGATGAAGGACTTGAACCGGTTATACCGCGGCAATAAGGCGCTCTATGAATTGGACGGAGAGCCCGACGGCTTTGAGTGGATTAACCAGATTTCCGCCAATGACTGCTATCTTACTTATCTGCGGAAAGGAAAAGCACCGGAGGATATTCTGGTGGTAGTGGCAAACTTTTCCGGTGTGGCAAAGGATATTACCACAGGTGTTCCCTACGAGGGAAAATATAAGGAAATCCTGAATACGGATGATGCAAAATACGGCGGAAACGGCACGGTGAATACCCGTGTGAAACGTGCACAGGATACGGAGTGGGATGCAAGGGCACAGTCCATCACCGTAAGCATGGCGCCTTTGTCCGTAAGTATTCTGGAGTTTATCCCTTATACGGAAAAGGAACTGGAAAAAGTGATAGAGGCGCGTATCCGCAAGAATACACCGATTAGAAAATCTCTCGAAAAGAAAACGGCTAAGAAGGAGACAAAGAAATGATACTCTGTACTTCAAATATAGCAGACAGTCTTGGGGAAGCGATAGCGGAGGCGGAGCCTTTTATGGAACCGGGTGTTCTCAAAAAAATGTGGGACACCCTGCCGGAAAAGGCGCTGAGTCTCGGCATCCGCATTGTACTTGCCGTTTTGTTTTTCCTGATAGGCGTTCAGTTGATTAAACTGATTCGCAAGCTGATTCGCAAGGCAATGAAGCGTGCCGGTGCGGAAGTCGGAGCCATGCAGTTTGTGGATTCCTTTGTGAAAACTTCACTCTATGTGGTACTTGTGTTACTGTTGGCATCCTCCTTTGGGGTGGATGCGGCGAGCATTGTTGCCATTTTGGGTTCTGCAGGTGTGGCAATCGGTCTTGCCGTGCAGGGCAGTTTGTCCAATTTGGCGGGCGGCGTGCTGATTCTCATGCTGAAGCCTTTTAAAGTGGGAGATTACATCATCGAAAATTCCACCAAGATGGAAGGAACGGTAAAGGAAATCCAGATTTTTTATACGAAATTAGTCACTTTTGACAACAAAGTGATTGTCCTTCCAAACGGCAGTCTTGCCAACAACAGTCTCACCAATGTGACGGCAGGGCAGTGCAGAAGACTGGATATTCCGGTAGGAATTTCCTATCAGTCGGACATTAAGAAGGCAAAGCAGGTGCTGGAGGAAATGATTACCGCCGATGCCAAAGTGCTGCATGATAAGGAAATGCGGGTGGTTGTGGATGAACTGGGCGAGTCCTGTGTTCAACTGATTGTCCGCTGCTGGCTGTCAAATGAGGATTACTGGGACGGCAAATGGCGCCTGACCGAGAATTGCAAATATGCGCTGGACGAAGCCGGAATAGAGATTCCGTTCCCGCAGGTGGATGTGCATATGAGGTAGATTTCACTATATATTCCGTGTGTTTTACAAGGAATCCAAGAAAATTCAAAAAAAATTATACGAAAAAAATATTTAATGGTTGCAAAATAATTCGAGAACCGATATAATACAATCTAGTTGCTGTGTTTTGCAACCGAATATTGCTTCCGTGGCTCAGTTGGTAGAGCAATTGATTCGTAATCAATAGGTCAGGGGTTCGAGTCCCCTCGGGAGCTTTTTGAAAAATGCTGGTTTCGCGGCATTTTTTTATTTTGCGATATGTAGGGAGCCGCACAGGCTCCTTTTCGTTACAGCTTCATGCTTTTTCGGATTTTGTACTCCACAAGCTGGGTTCCTTTGTAAAATCCCATGGCGATGATACATAAGAGGATAATGGAGGTAATTACCAGATTTAACTGGAACACCTGGGAACCGTAAATAATCAGGTAGCCGAGTCCCCGTCTTGCGGCGAGAAACTCTCCGATAATAACACCCACCAGTGCCAGACCGATATTGACTTTGGTGGTGGAGAGCAGTACCGGAACGGAACTTGGCAGCACCACCTTGTGGAAGGCGTCCCGCTTGCTGCCGCCCAAAGTGTAAATCAGTGTGATTTTGCCCGCATCGCACTGCTTGAATCCGCTGTAAAAGCTGATAATGGAACCAAACAGTGCGACGGAAATTCCGGCAATGATAATGGTTGTTGTACCCGTGCCCAGCCATACAATAAATAACGGCGCCAGAGCGGACTTGGGCAGACTGTTCAGCACTACCAGATAAGGCTCCAGTATTTCCGACAGCTTTCCCGAATACCACAAAAGCGTGGACACCGTCAGACTGATAAGAAATACCAGAACAAAGCTGAGCACCGTTTCCAACAGGGTGATTCCGATATGGTAAAAAATCGATCCGTCAATACACATACCCGCAAAGAGGCGGATAACCCTTACCGGGCTGGAAAAGAAGAAGCTGTCAATCAGTCCGGTGTCGGCACTCACTTCCCAGAGAGCCAGAAAGGCGGCTAAAAGCAAAAAACGCCATGAGGTTATCTGACGGTGGTGTTTTTGGTGCCGTTTGACAAACTGTTCCTGTGTCGTCAATTCTTTTTTATTGTTCGTCTTCACTTGTCAGTTCCTCCCACAGTTGATTAAAATAATCCGGAAATTCCGGTGCATTTCTTGCCGCCAGCGGAGAAGAATCCGGCAGTGTCAGGTGAATCGGCAGTTCTTTTTTGACATATGCCGGTCTGCCGGAAAGGATGATGACGCGGTCAGCAAGACTGATTGCCTCCGACAAATCGTGGGTAATGATAATCATGGTTTTACCGGCTGCCCGGATCAGACCGCAAATGTCGGCAGAGACCATAAGCCTTGTCTGATAGTCCAAGGCGCTGAACGGTTCATCCATCAAAAGTATCTGCGGATTCAATGCCAGTGTTCTGATAAGTGCCGCTCTCTGTTTCATTCCGCCGGACAACTCACTCGGACGTTTGTCTTTGAATTTATATAAATCATAATCCCGCAACAGCCGCTCCACATGGGCAAGCCGCTCAGGCGTTATCATATGATGGATTTCCAGCCCAAGAATGGCATTCTGGTAAACGGTGCGCCACTCAAACAAATGGTCTCTCTGCAGCATATAGCCGATGCGAGGGTATCTTAAGGAACCGTCGGGATTATTTACCACAATAGTGCCTGCCTCCGGCTGGATCAGGCCTGCAATAATGGACAAAAGCGTGGATTTGCCGCATCCGCTGGGGCCTACAATCGCCAGAAATTCACCGTCTTTTACCCCGAAGGAAATGCTTTTAAGGGCTCTGGTTTCACCCTGCAAGCTGTGATAGGAGTAACCGATACCGTTCAATTCCAATATATTTTGCATGGAAAAATGCCCCTTCTTTTTCATAAATGTTTTATTACATCATATGAAAACGGTGTGAAAAAGGTGTTGTGAAATAAGTGGGCGTTATTGCAATAATTTCTTATTTATGGTAATATCAAATCTAGGCTTAATCGCCCGAAACACTATTTTCGACAGGAGAGCGCTTATGGCACAGTTATGGGGAGGACGTTTTACAAAGGCAACCGAGGAAAAGGTTTATGCTTTTAATGCGTCCATTCATTTTGATAAAAGATTACTGACACAGGATATTACCGGAAGCATTGCCCATGTGGTAATGCTGGCAAAACAGGGAATTCTCACAAACGAAGAGAAGGATTCCATTATCCGGGGACTGACCGGTATCCGGGAGGATGTGGAAAACGGAAAGCTGGAAATCACGGATGAATACGAGGATGTCCACAGCTTTGTGGAGGCAAATCTGATTGACCGGATTGGCGACGCCGGCAAGAAACTCCACACCGGAAGAAGCCGCAACGATCAGGTGGCGCTGGATATGCGTTTGTACACCAGACAGAAAGTATTGGAGACAGATGCGCTTTTGCAGGAACTTTTGAAAGTGCTTCTTGATACCATGGAAAATAATTTAGAGACATTCATGCCCGGCTTTACCCATTTGCAGAAGGCACAGCCCATTACACTGGCGCACCATTACGGAGCATATTTTGAAATGTTCAAGAGGGACAGGCTTCGTCTGCGGGATATTTTCTATCGCATGAATTACTGCCCGTTGGGCGCGGGCGCTCTTGCGGGAACCACTTATCCGCTTGACCGCAATTACACAGCGTCACTTATGGGATTTGAGGGTCCTACATTAAACAGCATGGATTCCGTGTCCGACAGGGATTATCTGATTGAGTTTCTTGCGGCTCTGTCCACGATTATGATGCACTTAAGCCGTTTCAGCGAGGAGATTATTATCTGGAACTCCAACGAATATCAGTTTGTGGAGATTGATGATGCTTATTCCACCGGAAGCAGTATCATGCCCCAGAAAAAGAACCCGGACATTGCAGAGCTGGTGAGAGGCAAAACCGGACGTGTGTACGGAGCACTGATGTCCTTACTCACTACCATGAAGGGAATCCCTCTTGCGTACAACAAGGATATGCAGGAAGATAAGGAAGTTGCCTTTGATGCCATGGACACTGTGATGGACTGCGTGGATTTGTTCACCGGAATGCTCCGCACCATGAAATTTAAAAAGGATCGCATGGCGGCAAGTGCCATGAACGGATTTACCAACGCAACGGACGCTGCCGACTATCTGGTAAATAAGGGAGTTCCGTTCCGCGATGCGCACGGCATTATCGGCAGACTGGTGCTGTACTGCATTGACAAAAACACTTCCATTGATGCACTGAGTCTGGAAGAATTACAGTCCATCAGCGATAAATTCGGTCCGGATATTTATGATGCGGTTTCCTTAAAGACCTGCGTGGAGAAGCGCCTGACTATCGGTGCACCCGGCCCGGAGGCAATGAAACAGGTCATTGCAAAACACAAGGAGTATCTTGCACAGGAATCCATTCACTGGGACACGGACAGTGAGGCGCTGCGCCGGAAGATGGAAGCGTAGCCGGTAAGAAACGGCAGGAAAACGTTTTACAAACGGGATACATTCACGGGAGCCGTCAAAGCAGTTCCCGGTTGGTATAAAATAATAAGGAGCAGAGAAATCTGCTATGAGGAGGAAACATGAGCGAGAAATTAAAAGTTGGTATTTTAGGCGGAACCGGTATGGTTGGACAGAGATTTATCTCTCTGCTGGAGAATCATCCTTGGTTTGAAGTGACTACGATTGCAGCAAGTCCCCGTTCTGCAGGCAAGACCTATGAGGACGCAGTGGGCGACAGATGGAAAATGGATACCCCCATGCCGGAAGCTGTGAAAAAGATTGTGGTAATGAACGTCAATGAAGTAGAAAAAGTAGCTGCTGAAGTAGATTTCGTATTCAGCGCAGTAGATATGACCAAAGAGGAAATCAAGAAAATCGAGGAGGAGTACGCTAAGACAGAAACTCCCGTTGTTTCCAACAACAGCGCCCACAGATGGACACCCGATGTTCCCATGGTTGTTCCCGAAATCAATCCGGAGCATATGCAGGTTATCAATTTCCAGAAAAAGCGTCTGGGAACTACCAGAGGTTTTATTGCAGTAAAACCGAACTGTTCCATTCAGAGCTATGCTCCCGTTTTGACCGCATGGAAAGAGTTTGAGCCTTACGAAGTAGTGGCAACCACTTATCAGGCAATTTCCGGTGCCGGAAAAACTTTTAAGGACTGGCCGGAAATGGTTGGAAATATCATTCCTTATATCGGCGGCGAGGAAGAGAAGAGTGAGAAAGAGCCTCTTCGTATCTGGGGTAAAATCGAGGACGGCGTGATTGTTCCCGCTACCAGCCCGGTTATCACCTGCCAGTGTATCCGTGTGCCGGTTCTGAACGGACATACCGCAGCCGTATTTGTGAAATTCAAGAAGAAACCTACCAAAGAGCAGTTGATTGAGAAACTGGTTTCTTTCAGTGGAGAGCCTCAGAGATTAAATCTTCCCAGCGCTCCCAAGCAGTTTATCCAGTATCTTGAGGAGGACAACAGACCTCAGGTTGCTATGGATGTGAACTTTGAAAACGGTATGGGTATCAGCGTCGGCAGACTTCGCGAGGATACGGTTTATGACTACAAATTTGTCGGACTGTCCCACAACACCGTGCGCGGTGCAGCGGGCGGAGCGGTTCTGTGTGCCGAATTGTTGAAGGCTCAGGGTTATATCACAAAGAAGTAAATTGCAGGTGTTCCACTCTTTACCGGGTGGAACACCGTCTCTTCTATTTTGGATGCAGTTGGTTGATGGGGGATAAGACGGGTACATAATATGAATGAATTACGTTATCAGCTTGATTTATTGAAAGCGATGAATCAAAAGCTGTCTGCACGCGAAAGAATGTATCAAATCATATGCGATACGGTTTCCAGTGCATTTTTGTATTACTCTTTTGAGAAGAATGAAATAGTTACCCTTGGAAAATGGCATGATTTTTTTGACTTTGACATCCGGGACATCCGGGAAACAGAGAAAATTTTTGATATGGTGGATGAACAGCATGTCATGTCTTTAAGAGACGCTTTTTATCCGGAAAAAAGAGGAGAAATATCTGCTGCAACAGACTGTATGCTGAAAGAATCACGCATATGGCTGCGTTTCAATGTCCATATTGTCTATGATGTGAACGGGCAGCCTGCTGATAAAATCATAAATATCGACAATATAACCACGTATAAATCCCAAAACGAAGAACTGAAATATATGGCATACTATGACGATTTGACGGGATTGTATAACCGCAACTATTTTGTCCATCTGCTGGGAAATTTTCTGCGCAAGGCAGAGGATGAAAACAGCATTGTCAGTGTGCTGATTTTAGATATTGATGACTTCAGAAAAGTAAATGACGGACTGGGTATCATTATCGGTGACGAACTGGTACAGCTTTTCGGCGCTTTTTTAAAGGAATTATGCGACGAAAATATTATTGTATGCCACTTAAACAGCGACGTATATTGTATGGCAATTTACAATCCGGTGGGCAGCCGCAGCGTGGAAACCATTCACCATGCCATTCAGCAGAGAACCAGAGAGGCGTTCCGTCTAAGCGGCGGTCAGGAACTGAAAATCACGGTCAGTGTCGGCGTGGCGGAGTACCCGGAAGCGGCGCAATCGGCACTGGAACTGATTAACTGTGCCGAAATCGTCATGTTTAAGGGAAAGAAAGCGCTTGGCAAAAACAGAATCCAGTATTTCAATGCTCCTATCCTTCAGGATTTCATGGATACGGTGGAAATGGAAAACAAACTCAAGGAAGCTGTTTTCAATAAATCCTTTGAACTGAATTATCAACCCCAGTATTATGCCGGAAATCAGAGACTGCGCGGATTGGAGGTTCTGATTCGCTGGCAGGATACGCCGGGACATTATATTCCCCCGTCCTTTTTTATTCCGCTGGCGGAAAAAACAGGTTCCATTCTGGCTATCGGACGCTGGGTTGTGGAACAAAGTATCAGTCAGTATGCCAAATGGCAAGCGGAATATGGAGCAGATTTTATTTTATCCATCAATATTTCGGCAGTACAATTCTCCAAGGATAATTGTGTGGAGGGACTGATGGAGATTCTCAATCGTTATCAGGTGGATCCCGGTGTGGTGGAACTGGAAATCACCGAGAGTATTTTGATTGATAATTTCAAACCGGTTCTTGAAAAGCTGAAAATTTTGAAGGAATACGGAATCAAAATTTCGTTAGATGATTTTGGAACCGGATTTTCGTCACTTTCTTATTTGAAAGAGCTGCCGATTGACACACTGAAAATTGATAAGTCCTTTATCGATACCGTACTTTCGGATTCTGCCACCAGAATTATCACGGAGTCCATTATCAATATGGTAAAGGCATTGGGATTCGAGTCCATCGCGGAGGGCGTGGAGCAGGAGCAGCAGTATGAATATCTGCACGCCATCGGCTGTGATGTGATTCAGGGATTTTTCTTTGGAAAGCCCCAAAGTTCGGAGCAGATAGAGGAACTGCTCCGGTCAATGATATGAGGAAACTAAAGGAAGTAGATTTGTGGGCAAAAGTTTATTTATTGCAGAAAAACCGAGCGTTGCAAGAGAATTTGTAAACGCATTGAAATACCGTATGAAATCAATGGACGGGTACATGGAATCGGAGGAAGCGATTGTTACATGGTGCGTGGGACACCTGATTACCATGAGTTACCCGGAGGCATATGATGAAAGCCTGAGAAGATGGAGTTTTGATACCGTTCCGTTTATCCCGGATACATTCCGCTATGAAGTCATTGAAAGTTCCAAGAAACAATACAGTATTGTAAGCAGTCTGTTAAACCGCGCGGACGTGACCACTATTTATGTCTGCACTGACTCCGGACGGGAGGGAGAGTATATTTACCGTCTGGTGGAACAGATGTCGGGAGTTCACGGAAAAGAGCGAAAACGCGTGTGGATTGACTCCCAGACGGAGGATGAGATTCTGCGCGGTATCCGCGAGGCAAAGGATTTATCGGAGTATGATAACCTGAGCAGTGCTGCGTACCTTCGGGCGAAGGAAGACTACCTCATGGGTATCAACTTTTCAAGGGTTCTGACACTCAAATACGGCAGAACAGTGAAAGATTATCTAAAAAGAGACAAGGCTGTCATTTCAGTCGGCCGCGTTATGACATGTGTTCTGGGAATGATTGTAAACAGGGAACGGGAAATCCGCTCCTTTGTAAAGACCCCCTTTTACCGTGTTATCGGCAATTTCACTTTGCAGCAAAAGCCTTTTACCGGTGAGTGGAAAGCGGTGGAGGGTTCTCAATTTTTTGCGTCGCCTCTATTGTATAAGGAGAATGGTTTCAAAGAAAGAAAAGACGCCGAATCCCTGATAGAACTGTTAAAAACCGTTCCGCCGGAAGAAATTTTGGTGGAAAGTATCGAACATAAAAAGGAAAACAAAAATCCGCCGCTTTTGTATAATCTGGCTGAGGCGCAGAACGACTGCTCCAAGCTGTTTAAAATCAGCCCGGATGAAACGCTTCGGATCATTCAGGAGCTTTACGAGAAAAAGCTGGTGACATACCCCAGAACCGATGCGAGAGTGCTTTCCACTGCGGTGGCAAAGGAAATACACAAAAATATCGGCGGACTTAAGGCACTGCACAGTACCGGTGCGTTTGCGGCTGAAATTCTGGAAAAGGGAACCTATAAAAATCTGGCAAAAACCCGTTATGTGAACGACAAACAGATAACGGATCACTACGCTATTATTCCTACCGGACAGGGTCTGAATAACTTAGGTTCGTTAGCCCCTACCTCGGCGAAGGTTTACGAACTGATTGTGCGTAGGTTTTTAAGTATTTTTTATCCCCCTGCGGTTTATCAGAAATTTGCTCTCTGCGTGAAGGTAGGAAAAGAGAAGTTCTACGCCAATTTCAAAGTGCTGGCAGAGGAAGGCTATTTAAAAGTTTCCGTGCCGCCCTCCAAACAAAACAGTACCGATAACACTGAATTCGGCAAGGATAACGGTGATGGAGATGCTCCGGAGGAAAAGTGCGATGCAGAGTTTATGAAGCAACTGCTTTCCCTGAAAAAAGGAGCACCGGTGGGCATTGACACTTATGAAATCAAGGAAGGGGAAACTTCCCCGCCGAAACGCTATACTTCCGGAAGCATTATTCTCACTATGGAAAATGCCGGACAGTTTATTGAGGACGAGGAACTGCGTGCCCAGATAAAGGGAAGCGGAATCGGCACCAGTGCTACCAGGGCGGAAATCCTGAAAAAACTGGTGAATATCGAATACCTTGCCCTGAATAAGAAAACGCAGGTACTGACTCCGACGCTGATGGGCGAAATGGTTTATGATGTGGTAAACGGTTCCATCCGTCCCTTATTAGACCCGGCGCTGACGGCAAGCTGGGAAAAGGGACTGACGCTGGTGGCGGACGGCAATATTACGTCGGACGAATACATGAAAAAGCTGTCGGATTTTGTGACAAGACGTACCAACATTGTAAAGCAGCTCAACAACCAGCGGGCGCTGTACGGGCAGTTTCAGGCGGCGGAACTGAATTATAAAAAGAAATAAATCAAAAAGGAAGGTGCATGCCATGACACAGATTACCATATCCGATTTATATGATTTAAAGGAAACTATCGCCTCCGAACTTATGGAGAGTGCAACTTACCCGTGGGAGGTACTCCCCAACATACATGACTTTATTTTGAAATTAGGGGAAACACTCCCGGAGGAGTTATATGAAAAGCGCGGTGAAAACATCTGGATAGCAAAGAGCGCAACCGTGGCGCCGACAGCGTGCTTAAACGGCCCCCTGATTGTGGATGAGGATGCGGAAATCCGCCACTGTGCGTTTGTCAGAGGAAATGCCATTGTGGGAAAAGGTGCCGTGGTGGGAAATTCCACGGAGTTAAAGAACGTGATTCTTTTCAACAAAGTACAGGTTCCCCATTACAATTATGTCGGTGACAGTATTCTCGGCTACAAAGCACATATGGGCGCCGGCTCCATTACCTCCAATGTGAAGAGTGATAAGACCCTTGTGGTTGTAAAAGACGGAGATACTTTATACGAGACCGGTTTGAAAAAAATGGGCGCAATGCTCGGTGACTGCGTGGAAGTCGGCTGCAACAGCGTATTAAATCCCGGCACCGTAATCGGACGCAATTCCAACGTTTATCCGACCTCCTGTGTGAGGGGCGTGATTCCCGAAGGACATATCTTTAAGAATGCGAACCGTATTGTCTGCAAAAAATGTCAGTAAAAAAAGAATTACTTTAGCGTTGACGAATGAAATAAAATACGCTACAATAATCCCAACGGTGTTACGCTTTAAAACGTCAAAGCATTAAAACACTAAGGGAGGAAACTACAATGAAGAAAAAATTATTATCCGTATTACTTGTCGTTGCAATGGCAGCTTCCGTTCTGACCGGCTGTGGAAGCGGAAGTGCAGAAAAGACCTACAACATCGGTATCTGCCAGTTGTTGGAGCATCCCGCTCTTGACGCTGCTACCGAAGGTTTTCAGGCAGCTTTAAAAGATAAGCTGGGTGACAATGTAAAATTTGATGTTCAGAATGCTCAGGGTGAGCAGACCACCAGTGCGACCATCTGCAATGGTTTTGTATCCAACGGTGTGGATTTGATTCTGGCAAACGCAACCTCTCCTCTGCAGAGTGCAGCGGCTGCTACAACCACCATTCCCATTCTGGGAACTTCCGTAACCGATTATGCAACCGCACTGGAAATCAGTGACTGGACCGGTTCCACCGGAAGAAACATTTCCGGTACTTCCGATTTGGCACCCATTGATGAACAGGAAAAAATGCTGTTAGAGTTGTTCCCGGATGTAAAACAGGTTGGTATTCTGTATTGCTCCGCTGAGGCAAACTCCCTGTATCAGGTACAGCTTTTCAGTGCAGCGCTGGAAGCTGACGGCATTGCATATAAGCAGTATGCTATCGCAGACACCAACGAAGTACAGTCCGTTGTAACCTCTGCCATCGCAGACTGTGATGTACTTTATATCCCTACCGACAACACACTGGCTTCCTGCACGGAAACAGTATACAATATCGTAAATCCCGCTAAAATTCCTGTAATTGCCGGAGAAGAGGGCATCTGCAAGGGCTGTGGCGTAGCAACTTTATCCATCAGCTACTATGACCTCGGCTATGCTACCGGCGAGATGGCATACGAAATTCTGGTTGAGGGTAAGGACATTGCTACCATGGATGTTCGTTACGCACCCAACATCACCAAAGAGTACAATGCAAAGACTTGTGAAGAGTTTGGCATTACCGTACCGGATGATTATGTGGCTATCAAAGAGTAGATTACAGAAATCATAATAAAATAGGGCATTACAGATAGGGATGGCGTAATTTTTACGTTATCCCTATCTGATGTTAAATATGTATTAATGTATTTAGGAGGAAAGAAAATGGAGTATTTTATGTCCCTAAACCCAATCTCTCTGTTTCGGGCGCTGCCCGGCTCTGTCGCACAGGGAATGATTTGGGGAATCATGGCACTTGGAGTGTATATCACCTTCCGACTGCTTGATTTTGCTGATTTGACGGTGGATGGTTCCATCGCAACGGGAGCTGCCGTCTCTGTCATGCTGATTCGTGCAGGAGTGTCCCCCCTTGTTTCCCTTCCCTTTGCTTTTCTGGCAGGCATGCTGGCAGGATTGGTGACGGGACTTTTGAACACCTGTCTGGGAATCCCCGGAATTCTGGCAAGTATATTGACGCAAATTTCCCTATATTCCATCAATCTGAATATTATGGGAAAATCCAATCAGCCTGTCAGTGTAGACAACTATCCTTTGGTAGTATCCTTGAGATATGTAACGGGAAGTACTGTGAGCAAGGTAGTTTTCTTTGTGGGAATGATTCTCTTTTTACTGCTTGTGGTAGCTGCAATGTACTGGTATTTCGGTACGGAGCAGGGACATGCCATCCGCGCTACGGGCTGTAACGGCAATATGGCAAGAGCACAGGGAATCAACACCAACTTTATCAAAGTGCTGGCGTTAATGATTTCCAACGGTCTGGTTGGTCTGTGCGGCGGAATGTATGCACAGTTCCAGGGCGCTGCAGACGTTAATATGGGCCGTGGTGCCATCGTTATCGGTCTGGCTGCGGTTATTATCGGAGAAGTATTGTTTGGAAAATTTGCAAGCAAGAGAAAACTGGCATTTGCCTTTACCCTGATTTCTGTTATTTTGGGTGCCATTATTTACTATATGGTATACCAGTTCGTATTGTGGTTAAAGATGCCTTCCGAAGATATGAAACTTTTCTCGGCAATCGTCGTTGCAATCTTCCTGGCAATCCCGTATTTAAAGGAGAAGAGAAGTCTTAAGAAAGGGGTGGCAAAATAATGTCCTACGCATTGGAAATTCAAGATGTACATAAAGTATTTAACCGCGGAACCATCAACGAGAAAATCGCATTAAACGGTGTGAATCTGAATCTGAATCCCGGTGATTTCGTGACAATTATCGGCGGTAACGGCGCCGGAAAGTCTACCACCCTGAATGCGATTGCAGGCGTATGGCCTGTGGATTCCGGTCACATTATCATTGACGGAAAAGATATTACCGGACTTCCGGAGCATAAAAGAGCTGCTTACCTTGGACGTGTATTTCAGGATCCCATGACCGGAACGGCAGCCACCATGGATATTGAGGAGAATATGGCGATTGCTTACCGCAGAGGAGAAAAGAGAACTCTCCGCTGGGGTGTCTCCAAGGCCGAGAGAGCATTGTTTAAAGAAAAACTGACAACGTTAGGACTTGGACTGGAGGACCGCATGACAAGCAAGGTTGGTCTTTTGTCCGGCGGACAGAGACAGGCAATCACGTTGTTAATGGCAGCGTTAAAACAGCCGAAACTTTTGCTTTTGGATGAGCATACCGCAGCCCTTGACCCCAAAACAGCGGCAAAGGTTTTGGAAATCAGCGATAAAATCATTGCGGAGAATCACCTGACCGCCATGATGGTAACGCACAACATGCGTGATGCCATTGCACACGGAAACCGCCTGATTATGATGCATGAGGGACATGTCATTTATGATGTTTCAGGAGAAGAGAAACAGAACCTTCATGTAAAAGATTTGCTTGCTAAGTTCGAGGAAGTAAGCGGATCCGAATTTGCCAATGACCGAATGATGTTGGCATAATTTACGGTATTGTGTCAAATTATAAAAAATTTAGTTCTCCCCCTAGATTTTTTGGACTAAATGTGAGAGAATGTACACGATGATTATGATACATTTTTATCAATAGTATCTTAAGCTACATAATTGAAAGGAGATTTCACATGATTTACTCAAAAGAAGTTGAAGAAATGTGTCCAGTAGCACAGGGCGTGCATCATGGTTGTGCCCCTATTCCTGAAGAAGCTAAATGGGTACAGGCAAAAGAAGTAAAGGATATTTCCGGTCTGACACACGGTGTGGGCTGGTGTGCTCCCCAGCAGGGCGCCTGCAAACTGACTCTGAACGTTAAAGAGGGTATCATTCAGGAGGCACTGGTTGAGACAGTCGGATGTTCCGGTATGACTCATTCCGCAGCTATGGCTGCTGAGATTCTGCCCGGTCTGACCGTTATGGAGGCTTTAAATACAGACCTTGTTTGTGATGCAATTAACACAGCTATGAGAGAGCTGTTTTTGCAGATTGTTTACGGACGTACCCAGAGTGCATTCTCTGAGGATGGACTTCCCATCGGTGCCGGTCTGGAAGACTTGGGCAAGGGCCTGAGAAGCCAGGTTGGTACTATGTATGGTACTCTGAAAAAAGGTCCCCGTTATCTGGAAATGGCTGAGGGTTATGTAACCGGTATCGCTCTGGACAAAGATGACCAGATTATCGGATACCAGTTTGTAAACCTTGGTAAGATGACTGACTTCATCAAGAAGGGTGACGATGCAAATACTGCATACGAGAAATCCAAGGGTCAGTATGGCCGTGTGGACGATGCTGTTAAGATCATCGACCCTAGAAAAGAGTAAGGATAAAGGAGGACAGAAAAATGGCATTATTTGAATCATATGAAAGACGTATTGATAAAATCAACGCTGTACTGAACAGCTATGGCATCTCCTCTATCGAAGAAGCAGAGAAGATTACCAAAGATGCCGGTCTGGATGTATATGACCAGGTAAAGAAGATTCAGCCTATTTGTTTTGAGAACGCTTGCTGGGCATACACCGTAGGTGCGGCAATCGCTATCAAGAAGGGCTGCAAGAAGGCTTCCGAGGCTGCTGCAGCAATCGGTGAGGGACTTCAGGCTTTCTGTATTCCCGGCTCTGTTGCTGATACCCGTAAGGTAGGTCTTGGACATGGAAACCTTGGCAAAATGCTTTTGGAAGAGGATACCGATTGCTTCTGTTTCTTGGCAGGTCACGAGTCCTTCGCTGCTGCTGAGGGTGCTATCGGTATTGCAGAGAAAGCAAACAAGGTTCGTCAGAAACCCCTGCGTGTTATTCTGAACGGTCTTGGAAAAGACGCTGCTAAGATTATTTCCCGTATCAACGGATTTACTTTTGTTGAGACCAGCTACGATCCTTATACCAACACTGTAACTGAGGTAGAGAGAATCGCTTACTCTGAGGGACTTCGTTCCAAAGTAAACTGCTACGGCGCAAACAGCGTTCCCGAAGGTGTTGCTATCATGTGGAAAGAGAACGTAGATGTTTCCATTACCGGTAACTCTACCAACCCTACCAGATTCCAGCATCCCGTTGCAGGTACTTACAAGAAGGAGAGACTGGAAGCAGGCAAGAAGTACTTCTCCGTTGCTTCCGGTGGTGGTACCGGACGTACCCTGCATCCCGATAACATGGCTGCAGGTCCTGCATCCTATGGTTTCACCGATACTTTAGGACGTATGCACTCCGATGCACAGTTCGCAGGTTCTTCTTCCGTACCCGCTCACGTAGAAATGATGGGCTTGATCGGTATGGGAAATAACCCTATGGTTGGCGCAACCGTAGCAGTAGCTGTTTCCATTGAGGAAGCTGCTAAGGCTGGAAAGTTCTAAATAGACTTTTTAATTTTTAAATGGTAAAAATGCTGAAAGCATCGCAATCTTCACGGTTGCGGTGCTTTTTTCATGCTCAAAAAGAAAAATGAAGGATTGCTGTCCACTCAAGGCATTTACCGGATGAATCTCATGAATTTTTTTATTTTATATATTGACATGGTAGTAAAAAGCTACTATAATACTTTTAGACAAATGGTAGCAATCTACTACCATATAAAGAAAATGAGGAACAAGATTGAAAAATATAATTTTTCAGTCATGAGATTTGTGTCTGCGCGCACTTAACACAAACTCGCTATGCACAAAGAACGTGCGCAGAAATGTGGTAAAATATGGAAAAACGAAACGAAGACGGCTTTACAGAAGCAGAATTTTTAGCAAATTATCATCCGGGAGATTATGAAAGACCTTCTGTTACAGTAGATATGATGATTCTTAGAATGAAAGAAGATTTCAGTGGATTACAAATCTTGTTAATTCAAAGAAAAAATCATCCTTTTATTGAAAATTGGGCATTACCCGGTGGCTTTATCAATATGGATGAATCAGCATATGAGGCGGCTTGCAGAGAACTACAGGAAGAAACCGGACTGACAAATATATATTTGGAACAGGTTTATACAATGAGCCAGCCCGACAGAGACCCAAGAATGAGAGTGATTGATATTGCTTATGCGGCTTTGTTGCCTTATGGGAACAAACATGCGGTTATTGCAGGTGATGATGCCAAGAATGCCTTATGGTTTGATATAAGCCTTACTGAAAATAGCTTGAGTTTCTATAATGAGCTACAGAATATCTATATTCAGTATAACTTGGAAATGAAAACATTTCAAAATGGTCTCATTACCATTACAAATAAAATCCCCCGTAAAAGGGAAATAGAGGCTGATAATGAAAATCACCTAGCTTTTGACCATGCCGATATTATCCTGGAAGGGTTAAGGAGATTTCAGAATAAGGTAATGTATACGGATATCGCCTTTAATTTAGTGCCCGCTAAATTTACATTGCCTGATTTACAGAGAGTATATGAGGTATTACTCGGAAAATCACTATATAAGGCAAATTTTAGAAAGTTAGTCCATGAAAAAATTATTGCATTGAATGTAACCGGGAAACCGATTATCAGCCAGAAACCGGCAATGTTGTATCAGTATAAGGAGTATTTATCATAGGCAGTGCAAAATCCGTTCCCTTTGGATGTACGAAATGTAAATTATGAATAGAATTAAAGATATTTCCAGTAGCAAAATTAGGGAAGCTCTTATGGAAAAGGATAAGGACACTTTTGGAAAATGGTTGTCATATCTAAATAATGAACAGATAGATGAGTTAAGAAAAATGATGAAAAATCAGGAGGAAAAAGGATGAAAAAAACTTTAATCGTAGTTGACATGCAGAATGATTTTATTGATGGCAGTCTAGGAACCAAAGAGGCACAGGTCATTGTACCAAGTGTAAAAAGAAAAATTGAAGAGTACAAAGAAGCCGGAGAACAGGTGATTTTCACAAGAGATACCCATTCCGAAAATTATTTGGAGACTTATGAGGGCAAACATTTACCAGTGCCTCATTGTATCATGGGGACAGATGGATGGCAAATTTCAGATGAAATCGGTTGTGATTTTAGCCATGATAAAGATGACATTATTAACAAACCAACTTTTGGATGGCTGAATTGGAAAGATTACAAATTTGAAGCCGTAGAAATCTGTGGTCTCTGTACCGATATTTGTGTCATTTCCAATGCTTTAATTATAAGAGCCATGTATCCTGATATTGATATTACAGTAGATGCAAGGTGTTGTGCCGGAGTAACTCCCGAAAAGCATAAAGCAGCCTTGGAAGTGATGAAAAGCTGCCAAATTACAGTAATCGGAGAGTAAAAAGACCAGGTTTTGCGATTCATATAATGAGCGCAAGAGAGCCATAGAGAGAGTGCAGAACAACAATTACAGTAGTATATTAAGCGAGTTATAATAATATTATGCGGAAAAAGGAGAATAAATCATGAGATTACATAGAATTATTAACAGTTTATTGGAAACGGATTTATATAAATTTTCAATGGGGCAAGCTATTTATCATCAGTTCAGTGATTATAAGACTACTTGGACATTCAAATGCAGAAACAAGGATGTTCATTTTACACCGGAAATGGTAGAGGAAATTAAGGAGCAAATTAAGGCTTATTGCGAACTGAGATTCACTGAGGAAGAACTTGCTTATATTGATAATATCAAATGGATGAAAGGTTCATATGTGGATTTTTTGAGATTATGGCAGCCAAGATATGAGGATTTTAAGATTACAAGTGATGCGGATTGCGGTCTTTCTATTGAAACATTCGGAACATGGCTTAATACATCAATGTATGAGATTCCTACACTTGCGATTGTAAACGAAGTATATTTCAGAATGGCATATAATTATGATAAATTATTTGATAGTTTCAAAAAGAGATTGGATGAAAAATACGAAAATCTCAGGAGTGGCCATTGGTACGCAGGTACATTTTCTGAGTTTGGATTAAGACGAAGATTATCTGCAGAAGCACAGGAGTTAGCTGTTGAGACGTTTTCACATTTGAACGACACAATGCATTCTGCTTCCAATTTTATTGGGACTTCTAATGTATATCTTGCAAAGAAATATAATCTTACGCCTGTTGGAACTATGGCTCATGAATGGATTATGTGCGTAGGACAGGGAAACCATAAACACAATCCGGCGTATTCTAACTGGTATGCACTTGATGCATGGGTAAAAGAATATGGAGTATTAAACGGCATTGCTCTTACTGATACCATCACAACCGATTGTTTTTTGAAAGATTTTCAGCTTACTTACGCAACCCTGTTTAATGGAGTAAGACATGACAGTGGAGACCCTTATGAATGGGGAGAGAAGCTGATTCGCCATTACGAATCATTAGGAATTGACCCTAAAACGAAAACATTATTATTTAGCGACAGTCTTGACTTTGAAAGAGCTGACAAGTTATTTAGACATTTCCATGACAGAATAAATGTAGCATTTGGTATCGGAACTTATTTAAGCAATGATACAGACGTACCTGCTTTAAATATTGTCATGAAGACGACAAAATGCAATGGGATGGATGTGGCAAAATTGTCCGATGTAAGCGGAAAAGGTATGTGCAAAAATCCGGAATATGTAGATTATTTAAGCAGATGTATTAATTGGAGAATGAGCCATGAATAAAATTATGTAATGCTATCTTTTTTATTGTATAAGGCAGTCATTATTTGCAAAAAATTGTATGATAATCAAAATATTTGCAATAATACTGGAAAAAAATACGGGACTATTGTATAATATTTATCAGTGACTATAAAACCACTAAGTACTCTAAATACAGAGGGAGGAAAAAAGAATGTATTATTGTAAAAATTGCGGCGAACCTTATATGACCGACGAAGCTGTAATGTGTGTAAAATGCGGTACAGCGAAGGGATTAGGAACAAATTACTGCCATAATTGCGGTCACCCCATGACTCAGGGAGCAGCTGTCTGCATGAACTGTGGTGTTGCAGCGGTATCTGCAAACGCAGCAGAGGCTAAGTCCAAACTGGCTGCTGGTCTTTTTGGTATTTTCCTTGGAGCATTCGGTGTACATAACTTCTACCTTGGTTTCACCTCCAAGGCTGTTGTTCAGCTTGTACTTACCGTTGTGGGAATTATCCTTTCCTGCATTGGTGGCGCATTGCTGGTACTCGGCATTGAAATCTGGGGTCTCGTAGAAGGAATTATGATTTTATCCGGCAAGATTGACAAAGATGCAAAAGGTATTCCTCTGAAAGACTGAGAAAACCTAAGGGAATATAAATAAAAATTAGAAAGAGGTAAAAAATGGACGGTCAGAATTTCAACAACAATCAGTTCAACAATAATTTCAATGCAGAGCAGCCTGCACAGCAGCAACCGGTACAGCAGCAGCCTGTACAGCAGCCCACCCAGCAGAATTTCTATCAGGATAACACTGCTGCAAACACCAACCCGTACGCTTATGCGCAACAGCAGCAGGTTCCTCCTGTATACAGTCCGGTACAGCCTGAACCTCAGCAGAGCAATGCTCTTTCCATCGTAAGTTTGGTAATGGGTATTATTTCTATTATATTCGGCTGTTGCTACGGTATCGGTATTATTTTTGCAATCGCAGGTCTTATCTGTGCAATCGTAGCACAAAAGAAGGGACAGAAGGGCGGACTCAGCACTGCAGGTCTTATCTGCTCCATCATTGGTGCGGTAATCGCCGTAATCGTAATTGTTTATGTAGTAATCATCGGTGTTGCCGTGGTCAATGACCCTGATTTCATGAACAGCTTTTCAAATTCTTACTATTACTAAGAAGTATGAAAGAGAGTAAGGCATTAGAAGACAGTTTATATACCGCAGGGCTGTTGTTTGCAGGGATAGGGTTTGTACTTATGATTTTATATCTTAAGTTTCTGGTTCCTGTGCTGCCGGAAGGGTACTGTGTTTTTCAGAGATTATTTGGAATCTATTGTCCCGGCTGCGGCGGTACGAGAGCAGTGATAGCGCTTTTGAAAGGGCAATTACTCCGCTCCCTATGGTATCATCCCTTTGTTTTGTATTCAGTAGTCATGTTTGGCGGCTTTATGCTCACCAATACGTTTAAGAGGTTTCCCGTTCTGCATTTTAAAGGTTGGAAATTTCACAACTGGTATTTGTGGGCGGCGTTGTCCATTGTAATCGGTAACTGGATTCTCAAAAATATGCTTCTGCTCGGTTTTCACATACCACTGTAAGAAACGAAAAGAGAAAAAGTACATAACAGCATAGTAAAACGTCCGGTACATTTCAAACATGTGCCGGACGTTTTTGCTGAGTATATATTTTTGACAGTTTACTTTTTGGTTTTATTCCGCACTGGTGGAGAGGTTTACATTTTCCGGTTCCTCGCCGTGCAGGAAAGTTATAATAATCTGAACTCTTTTGTAAGCTCTGCTGTAATTTTCCTTGGCATACTGTGCCGCAGACTCGCTGTAGGTATCTCCGCCGTAAGCCTCATGGTAGTTTTTGACCGCCTCCGTCATGTAAGAACTGGCCTCATCGGCAATGCTTTCCAGATAATCAAATTCCTCCGGAAAATCAACTTCAGCGAAATGCTGAAAATCCATATCCAGTTCGTCCAAATATCCTAAAAGCTCTTTTGCCGCACCCTCGGACTGAGCGTCGATATTGTTGATAGAAGTGTCTATTTCCGAAATTTGAGTACAAAAATTGTCTATCTCATTTTTAAATGCGACCATTTTCGGATCCTGCCCACAGCCGGTAAGCAGAACGGAAACTAACAGTCCCATTGCAATGAGTTTGCCTGTTTTTTTCAATTATTGAATCCTCCCAATCATTTCATACACTAAAAAATTTATCACATTATGCCCTTTTTCGCAACTATTTCTTATTTTCACAGCGGTTTCTCATTTCTCCCCTTTACGATTAAAACGCATGTGTGGTATCATAAAAAGAACGGCGCATGCCGACTTCACATTTACTTTTTATTAAGAAAACGAGGAATATCATGACCATAGACGAATTCAGGCAATTTACAGATAACCATATGATATATCTGGATGGTGCGACCGGTTCCAATCTGGTGAAAGCGGGAATGCCCTCCGGTGTCTGTCCTGAAAAATGGATACTGGAACATCGGGATGTTATGCTGCAGTTACAGAAGGAATACGTCAAGGCGGGAACGAACATCCTGTACAGCCCCACCTTCACTGCCAACCGGGTCAAACTGAAGGAATATCATTTAGAGGAACAGATGGATTCCATGATAACCGGACTGGTGGCTATCTCGAAGGAAGCTGCCGCAAGCAGTACGGGTCAGAAAGTATATATTGCCGGTGATTTAACCATGACCGGAGAGCAGTTGCAGCCCATCGGCACTATGCCGTTGGAAGAACTGATTTCTATATATAAAGAACAGATTATTGCAATGGAAAAAGCAGGCGTGGATTTGTTAGTGGTGGAAACCATGATGAGTCTGGCGGAGGCGAGAGCCGCCCTGATAGCAGCAAAAGAAGTCACAAGCCTTCCGGTAATGGTTTCCATGACCTTTGAGCCGGATGGAAGAACCCTGTTTGGAACAGATGCGCAGACCGCCGCTGTGGTATTGGAAAGTCTCGGAGCCTGCGCCGTGGGAGCAAACTGTTCCACAGGCCCGGCACACATGGAGGGAATCATAAGTGCCATGGCTTCCGTGACTAACATTCCCATTATCGCAAAGCCCAATGCCGGACTTCCTTTTTTGGATGAAAACGGTATTACCTGTTATAATATGGACGCAGTGGAATTTGCGGAAGAGATGGAAATTCTGGTAAAAGCAGGCGCCACGATACTTGGCGGCTGTTGCGGAACCACACCGGAATATATCAGCAATCTGCACCAAAAATTCGGTACAGCCGTTCAACATACAGTTCCCAGGAAACCACAGGGTGTGCGCTATTTAGCTTCGGAGCGCATGACGGTATCCTTTGGCTTGGACGGAAAATTCCTGATTGTGGGAGAGCGTATTAATCCTACCGGCAAGAAACTGTTGCAGGCACAGCTTCGGGAAGGAAACATGGAAAAGGTTCAGCAGTTTGCCGAGGAACAGGAAAAGTGTGGTGCCTCCATTCTGGACGTCAATATGGGAATGAGCGGAATCAATGAAAAAGAGATGATGCTGCGAGCCCTTGACGAAGTGACCGGAGTGACAAACCTGCCCCTTTCTTTGGATTCCAGTTATGTGGATGTGCTGGAGGCGGCGCTTAGACATTACCCCGGAAGGGCACTTGTAAATTCTGTTTCTTTGGAGACGGAAAAATTTGAAAAGCTGCTTCCCATCGTGGCAAAATACGGCGCCATGTTTATTCTGCTTCCGCTTTCGGACGCAGGACTGCCAAAGGACATCGACGAGAAGAAGCAGATTATTACGAAAATATATGACCGTGCGGTTTCGCTGGGCATGCACAAAGAAGACATTGTGGTGGACGGACTGGTGGCGACAGTCGGTGCCAACAAACGTGCGGCACTGGAAACCTTAGAGACCATACGGTATTGCAAGGAAAACGGATTCACTACCATTTGCGGACTGTCCAACATTTCCTTCGGTATGCCGGAGCGCGGATTTATCAACACCGCCTTCCTCACCCTTGCAATCAGGGAAGGACTTACCATGGCGATTGCCAATCCCTCACAGGAACTCTTGGTGAGCTGTGCGCTTGCCGCCGATTTACTTTTGGCAAAAGAGGATTCGGACATCCGCTATATTGAATATGTCAACGAAGTAAAGGAAAAGCGGGAGCAGAAGGAGGCGGCATTATCCTCCGCTGCCGTGAAAGCTGATTCGACACCCGTAAAGAGTGCCAACACCCTTCGCGGCAATCTGCGGGAGGCAGTCTTAAAGGGAAACCGGAACGGAATTGCCAAACTGACAAAGGAAGCATTAGACGGCGGAGAACAGCCATCCGCTTTGCTGAACGAGGTGCTTTTACCTGCCATCAATACCGTTGGCGAATATTTTGACAAGGGAAAATATTTCCTGCCGCAGCTTATCTCCAGTGCGGAGGCAATGAAAAACTCCATAGAAGTATTGGAGCCGCTCCTCCTTACCGGGAACAGTACGGAAGATATGCCGGTGGTGGTGATTGCCACGGTGGAGGGAGATATTCATGACATCGGTAAAAATCTGGTGGCTCTTATGTTAAAAAACTACGGTTTTCGGGTCATTGATTTGGGAAAGGACGTTCCCAAGGAAAAGATTATCGAGGCGGCAAAAGAGAACAACGCACAGATTATTGCCCTGTCTGCCCTGATGACTACCACGATGCAGCGCATGAAAGAAGTGATTTCCTATGCAAAGGAACAGGGTGTGGGTGCAAAGGTGATGATTGGCGGCGCCGTTATCACCCAGGAGTATGCGGATGAAATCGGTGCGGACGGTTATTCCAAAGACGCCGCCGACGCTGTAAAACTTGCAAAGCGGCTAAATTCATAAAAACCGAAAAGGAAGACCGTTCAAATTGCCATAGAAACCTGAAAAGGGAAGCAATTTCAATACCATAAAAGACTAAAAAGAAAGCAGTATTAATACCATAAAAGACGAGGAGGAAGGAACCATGATTGGAGCAGACGCAATGATAAAATGCTTGGAAGCCGAGGGCGTGAAAGAAGTGTTCGGCTATCCCGGTGTTGCCATCTGTCCTTTTTATAACAGTATTTTAAATTCTGACATTCGTACCATACTGATTCGCACGGAGCAAAATGCAGCTCATGCAGCCAGCGGGGTAGCACGTATGACCGGCAAACCCGGCGTCTGTGCCGTCACCTCCGGACCGGGTGCCACCAATGTGATTACCGGAATCGCAACGGCATTTGCCGACAGCATTCCTCTTGTGTGCATCACCGGACAGGTAAACAGCGAGCTTTTGGGCAGCGATGTATTTCAGGAGGCGGATATTACCGGTGCGGTGGAATCTTTTGTAAAATACAGTTATCTGGTTCGCAACGTAAATGATATTCCCAGAATTTTTAAAGAGGCATTCCACATTGCCAATACCGGCAGAAAAGGTCCCGTACTCATAGATGTACCTATTGATATTCAGAATGCGGCTATCAATAAATTCCAGTATCCGGAAGCTGTCAATCTTCGTACCTACAAGCCGACGGTAAAGGGAAATGCCGTACAGATTCGCAAGGTGACAAAGGAACTGGCGCGCGCCAAACGTCCCATTATCTGTGTGGGCGGCGGTGTTTTGTTAAGTGAGGCAGAGCAGGAGCTTCGCAAGTTCTCTGAAAAATATCAGATTCCCGTTGTTTCCACTATGATGGGTATCGGCGTCATGCCTACAAAACACCCGCTGTATTTCGGCATGGTGGGAAATAACGGAAAAGCATACGCAAACCGCGCCATGAACGAATCCGATTTGCTACTGATGGTGGGAGCGCGCGTGGCAGACCGTGCCGTAAGCCAGCCGGATTTGATTACCCGTGATAAGATTTTGGTACATATTGATGTGGATCCGGCGGAAATCGGCAAGAACGCCGGTGCAACCATACCTTTGGTTGGCGATGCAAAACACATTTTTGCAGACTTGGAAAAAGAAGAGTTTGAATGTCACTGTGAAGAGTGGCTGGAAACCCTGCGCGGATACCGTGAGACCATGCAGCCGAAGCGGAACCCCAATCCCGCATATGTGGATCCTGCAGCTTTTATCACGAAATTATCCGAGAAAATGCAGGATAATGCCGTATATGTTGCCGATGTGGGACAGAACCAGATATGGTCCTGCGGCTATCACATTGTAAAGGACGGAAAATTTTTAACCTCCGGCGGTATGGGAACCATGGGATATTCCATTCCCGCCGCCATGGGCGCAAAGGTTGCTGCTCCCGGCAGACAGGTCATTGCCGTGTGCGGTGACGGTTCCTTCCAGATGTCCATGATGGAGCTCGCCACATTGAGACAGCACAATATTCACATTAAAATTATTGTCCTCAAAAACAATTATTTGGGCATGGTAAGGGAGTATCAGCATTATACTTACAAAGACCATTATTCCGTTGTGGATTTGTCCGGCAGTCCGGATTTGGAAAAACTGTCCACCGCCTACGACATTCCGTTCCTTCGTCTGGAAACGATGGAGAAATGCGACGAAACCATTGACGCTTTCTTAAAGGATGACAGCACCATGCTTTTGGAATGTCTGATTGATCCGATGGATTTGGTAAAATAAGGGAGGTACACACAGGATGAAAAAGAGAATTTATTCCGTATTGGTAGAAAACCGTTCCGGTGTACTCTGTAAGGTTGCCGGACTGTTTTCCAGAAGATGTTACAATATCGACAGTCTTGCCGTGGGAGAGACGGACGATCCTTCCGTATCCTGCATGACGATTGTCAGCAGCGGCGATGAGCGCACCATTGAGCAGATTGAAAAACAGTTGAACAAAAAGCTGGATGTCATTAAGGTAAAAACCTTTGCCGAGCAGCAGTGTATCACCAGAGAGCTGATGCTCATTAAAATCAAGTACAACAAAAACAACCGCCGGGACATTATGGAACTGTGCGAAATTATGAAGGTGCAGATTGTCGATATGTCCAAGCATTTTATGATGCTGCAAATCTGCGATACACCGGATAAGATCAAGCTGCTTATCAATATGCTGCAGTCCGTAAGTATTGTGGAGGTCGCACGAACAGGAACCCTTGCCCTGTCCAAATGTATGGAAAACGATGAATAAACTTGATTTATTTTAAGCAATTTCCCATACGATTTTACTGTTTTAAAGGACAAAAGTGGTTTTTGTTGACATTCTTGTCCGAACTTGATATATTAAATTTTGATGTAATAAGTTACAGGAATTTGAGAGGCATTTGTATCATGCAGAGAAAAGTTTTTCAGTTATTGGTTGACAACACATCCGGTGTGCTGAGCAGAATCGCGGGTTTATTTTCCAGAAGAGGATATAATATCGAAAGCATTACTGCAGGCGTCACCGCAGACCCCAGATTTACCCGTATCACCATTATTACTTCCGGTGATGACGAGGTGCTTGAGCAAATCGAAAAGCAGGTCGGAAAGCTGGTTGATGTCCGCAATATCAAAGAACTGAAGCCGGACGAAAGTGTGTATCGGGAACTGGTTCTTATCAAGGTGAAGGTGGATGCCACACAGCGTCAGGGCGTGATTTCTTTAGCAGATATTTTCCGTGCCAATGTCATTGACGTGGCGCCGGAGAGCATGACCGTGGAAATCACCGGAGACCAGAGCAAGGTAGATGCCTTTATCGCATTGTTTGACGGTTACGAGATTTTGGAACTTGCCAGAACCGGTATTACCGGACTGGGAAGAGGAACCGACAAAGTAGTCTACATAGAGTAGCAAAATCGTTAGCTCTAGGGAAACCTATCAGTTATAAACAAATCATTTACTATTAAATGGAGGAAAAGAAAATGGCAAAAATTTTTTATCAGGAAGACTGTAATCTTTCTTTGTTAGAGGGTAAGACCATTGCTATTATCGGCTACGGCAGCCAGGGTCATGCTCATGCACTGAATCTGAAGGATTCAGGATGTCACGTGATTATCGGCCTTTACAAAGGCTCCAAGTCATGGGCAAAGGCTGAGGCACAGGGCTTTGAAGTATATACTGCAGCAGAGGCTGCAAAGAAAGCAGACATCATTATGATTCTGATTAATGATGAGAAGCAGGCTGATCTGTACAAGAACGACATTGAGCCCAATCTGGAAGCAGGCAACATGTTAATGTTTGCTCACGGTTTCAACATTCATTTCGGTTGTATCGTACCTCCCAAGGATGTAGATGTTACCATGATCGCACCTAAGGGACCTGGACATACCGTTCGCAGCGAGTACCAGGCCGGCAAGGGTGTTCCCTGTCTGATTGCTGTAGAGCAGGACGCTACCGGAAAGGCTCAGGATTTGGCTTTGGCATATGCACTTGGTATCGGCGGAGCAAGAGCCGGCGTTTTGGAAACCACCTTCCGTACCGAGACTGAGACCGATCTGTTCGGTGAGCAGGCTGTACTTTGCGGCGGTGTTTGCGCATTGATGCAGGCAGGTTTTGAGACTCTGGTTGAGGCTGGTTACGATCCCAGAAATGCTTACTTTGAGTGTATCCATGAGATGAAACTGATTGTAGATCTGATTTACCAGAGTGGTTTCGCAGGCATGAGATATTCTATCTCCAACACTGCTGAATACGGCGATTACATTACCGGACCCAAGCTGATTACCGAAGAGACCAAGAAGACCATGAAGAAGATTCTGTCCGATATTCAGGACGGTACTTTCGCAAAGGAATTCCTGCTTGATATGTCTCCCGCAGGTAAGCAGGTTCATTTCAAGGCTATGAGAAAGCTGGCTTCCGAGCATCCTTCAGAGAAGGTTGGCGAGGAAATCCGTAAGCTCTATAGCTGGAACAATGAGGATGACAAGCTGATTAACAACTAATCCGGTTTTCTTAATCCGATAAAATTGAATTGTCCCCCGCTGTGGTGATTGCCATGGCGGGGTTTTTCATTCTTTAGAAAATCTTAGGATTTTTATGAAGAATCTGTTTATTTTTAAATACTACACTAGAGCATGAAAAAAGCTGGCAGTTGGCTTAAGGCACTATATGAATTTTAAGGAATCAATGCGAGCAGCAAATTTGAGAACAGAAAGAACATAGAATGAAAAAAGCAGAAAAGTTGCAGGCACTTACATAAAAAGATATAATAAGTATAATTTTGATAAATTTACAGATACGAGAGGGTCGGGTCATTATGGATAACAATCAATATCATATTTTAATCGTGGAGGACGACAAAGAAATTCGTCAGGGCGTTGAAATTTATTTAAAGAATCAGGGATATGTCGTATTTCAGGCGGCAAACGGAGCGGAAGGACTTAAGGTTGTGGAGCAGGAGGAAATTCATCTTGCCATTGTGGACATTATGATGCCGGTTATGGACGGTGTTACCATGCTTATGAAGCTGCGCAGCATGAACTTTGAGTTCCCGGTGATTATGCTTTCCGCAAAGTCCGAGGAAGTGGACAAAATCATGGGCTTAAATATGGGTGCGGACGACTATGTCACCAAGCCTTTTACGCCCCTTGAACTGTTAGCGAGAGTCAACTCCCATTTACGGCGCTATGCAAAATATCTGACCGCCGTAAACGGGGAGGAGAACAGGGACCATATCTTTTCCGTCGGCGGGCTGGAATTAAATGAGGACACCATTGAGGTCAGTGTGGACGGCGAACCGGTAAAACTCACGCCCATGGAGTTTAAAATCGTCCAGCTGTTAATCAAGAATCCCGGAAGAGTTTTTTCCGCGGATGAAATTTATGAAAGAATCTGGAATGAGAGAGCAGTGAACACCGACACCATCATGGTGCATGTCCGGAATATCCGGGAGAAAATCGAGATTGACCCGAAAAATCCCAAATACCTGAAAGTGGTGTGGGGCGTCGGTTACAAAATCGATAAACAGTAACGGTAACGGGCTTAAGCGGGAGCGTAGTTTGAGGAAATTTAAGGTAGTTTAAGGAAGGAATTCAGGTTATGGAAAATCCTTATGCAATGACAGGCAAAGCGGAAAACAATCAGAACACGGAAAACACTCCGAAAGGTCCAAAAAAGCCTGTAAAATGGCTGATTCTGGGACTCATCATCTGTCTTTTGACAGCCACGCTCTATGCCTCTTTTTATCCGGTATTTGAAAAAAGAGCGGCAGAGGAAAACACCCATAATCTGTTGGAAGATTCCAATGTTCTTTCCTATCTGTATCAGAACAGCTATCTTCTCTACCGGGATTTGTATAACAAAGAAAATCACACTGCCCTAAACTACAGCGAATTATACATGACAGCCGCAGAAGGAAAAGACTGGCTTTTTGATATAGGTATCAGAAATCAGGTCATGAATGCCGATTTTTCGGAGGAATATTGTACCGTAGGGGAATGGGAAGCAAATTATCAATATATCGAAGGCGCTTTTCAGTCCATTGATTATCTGAATGAGCATTTCAGTGTGCTGGAAAGCACATTCGGTCAAATGAATTCCCGGTACGACTATGTTATTCGGGACAACGTAACCGGGGAGTATCTGTCAAATTTGCCGTCCCCGGAGGTAATCCTTTCGGAACAGTTCTTTTATATTGAATTTTTATTTGACTCTTACGGAAATGTGACTCTCGGCGGGACAAAACTGCAAAATTCCGACAGCTCCGCACTGCGGAAAGCGGCAACGGAGGTGACCCGCCAGTTAAACCTGCCAAACATGATTGCCAAAAACTGTGATGAGAATGCTTCCGGCACCAATCCTTACTATACCATAAATATGCCAAAAGACTGCACCATCACCTTCTGTATCAGCATTGCAGACAATGAACAGCTTTCGCAGGAAGGCTCACAAGGCTTTTACTTTATATATGATGACTCCGGAAACGAGCTTGCCGTGATGAACAATTATTCTCCGGATCAGTATGCCTTTTACAATTCCGGCTGTATGGAAGTTTTCTTCTTTTTTGCGCTGCTTATGTTCGGAATCGGGTTGTTTGTACCGGCATTAAAGGAAGAAAAGGCATGGAACCGGCTAAAAATCTGCCGGATTCCTTTTGAAATACAAATCATTCTTTTGTTTGTAAGCAGCGCCGTTTGTGCGGATCAATTTGTTGTCATGCTGTTTGGAAAACCATATATAATCCGCGTGCTTTTGGTGACGGCAATGCTTCTGCCCGCATGGTATGTGGGGGTGTGTCTGCGTTCCCTGCGCGAGCTGGGGGTAAGGGAGTATTTCCGCAAGAGAAGTATCTGTTATAAGATTTTTCCTCTGTGCAAGCGGATTTGCGGCTTTGGAAAACAGAAGATTCAAAACCTTTACTCTGCGGTGGCACACTTTGACGTGACGAGGGACGCCCACAAACTGATTTTAAAAATTGTACTCATAAATGCCCTTGTTTTGTTTGTCATCGGAAGTCTTTGGTTCGGAGGATTCGGAATTTCCGTGATTTATTCCGTTCTTTTGTATTTTGTACTCCGAAAATATGTCAGTGACCTCCAGAAGAAATACGGTATTTTGTTAAAATCCATCAATAAAATTGCGGAGGGCGAGCTGAATGTGGAAATTACGGAGGATTTAGGGGTATTTGAACCCTTCAAGCCCCAGATTATCCGGATTCAGGAGGGATTCCAGAAAGCCATTGACGAGGAGATGAAAAGCCAGCGCATGAAGGCGGAACTTTTGACAAACGTTTCCCACGATTTAAAGACTCCGCTGACAGCCATTATCACCTATGTGGATTTGTTGAAGGACGAAAATCTGACAGACGAGCAGCGGAAGGAATATTTAGATACGCTGGAACGAAAATCCCTGCGCCTCAAAGTTTTGATTGAGGAACTGTTTGAGGTCAGCAAGGCAAATTCCGGGAATATCACGCTGAACCTGATGGAAATAGATATTATCAGCCTGATAAAGCAAGTGGCCTTTGAGATGTCCGACAAGCTGGAAAGTGCGAAACTGGATGTACGCCTGAATCTTCCCAGTCAAAAGATTCTGCTTACTTTGGACGGACAGAAAACCTACCGGATATATGAGAACCTGTTTGGAAATATTGCCAAATATGCACTTCCCGGAACGAGGGTTTATGTAGACGCTGTGGCTTCCGAGGACGAAGTGACCATTATTTTAAAGAATATTACTGCGGAAGAAATTCAGGTCAATGCGTCCGAGCTGGCGGAGCGTTTCGTGCGCGGAGATTCCTCCCGGAATACGGAGGGAAGCGGACTGGGACTCGCTATTGTCAAGAGTTTCACCGAACTGCAGGGTGGCAATCTGACGATTGAGGTGGACGGAGACCTGTTTAAAGTATCCACCTGTTGGAAAATCATAAAAAACATCTAGGATTTGATTAAAAATGTCTATTTCAAACCTGCCGCAACTATGGTATGATGCTATAAGATACAAAAAAGCGAAAGGTATGGTTAGTTAAGTATGGGAATGACAATGACACAAAAGATTCTTGCCGCAGCCGCAGGTCTTGAGAAGGTTGAAGCAGGTCAGCTCATTGAAGCGAATCTTGATCTGGTACTCGGAAACGATATTACCAGTCCCGTTGCAATTAAGGAAATGGACAAGATGAAGGTGCAGGGCGTATTCGATAAGGATAAAATCGCACTGGTTCCCGACCATTTTGTTCCCAATAAAGACATCAAATCCGCAGAGCACTGCAAATGCGTAAGAGAGTTTGCAAAACGCAATGAAATTACAAATTACTTTGAAGTAGGCGAGATGGGAATTGAGCACGCTTTACTGCCGGAGAAAGGTCTGACCGTGGCAGGAGACGTGATTATCGGTGCGGATTCCCACACCTGTACATACGGAGCACTGGGCGCTTTCTCAACCGGTGTCGGCAGTACGGATATGGCTGCCGGAATGGCAACCGGAAAAGCATGGTTCAAGGTGCCCTCCGCCATCAAATTCAATATTGTCGGAAAGCCCGATAAGTGGGTCAGCGGAAAAGACGTGATTCTGCATATTATCGGCATGATTGGCGTGGACGGCGCTCTCTACAAATCCATGGAATTTGTCGGTGAAGGTATTCAGAATCTTTCCATGGATGACCGTTTTACCATTGCAAACATGGCGATTGAAGCCGGCGGAAAGAACGGTATTTTCCCGGTGGACGATTTGGCAAAAGAATATATGAAGGAGCATTCCACACGTTCTTATAAGGTATATGAGGCAGATGCGGACGCCGTATACGACGAAGAGTATACCATTGATTTAAGTACCTTAAGACCTACCGTGGCATTTCCCCACCTTCCGGAAAACACACATACCATCGACGAAATCAAGAAGATGGATGACATTGTGATTGATCAGGTGGTAATCGGCTCCTGTACCAACGGCAGACTGGATGATTTGCGCATTGCCGCAAAGGTTCTTGCCGGAAAACACATTAAAAAGGGTATGCGCTGTATCGTGATTCCTGCCACACAGGCAATCTATATGCAGGCGATGGAGGAAGGACTGTTAAAAACCTTTATCGAAGCCGGCGCTGTGGTTAGCACCCCTACCTGCGGTCCCTGCCTTGGCGGTTACATGGGTATCCTTGCCGAAGGTGAGAGATGTGTTTCCACCACAAACCGCAACTTTGTAGGACGTATGGGACATGTAAATTCCGAGGTATATCTGGCAAGCCCGGCAGTAGCCGCAGCAAGCGCCATTACCGGAATGATTTCCAGCCCTTACGAGCTTGACTAATCGAGGAGGTACAGATACGATATGAACGCAAAAGGAACTGTTTTTAAATATGGAGACAATGTAGATACGGATGTCATTATCCCTGCAAGATACCTCAATTCTTCCGACCCGGCAGAGCTTGCCACACACTGTATGGAAGATATTGACCGTGAATTTGTGAAAAAGGTGAAGAAGGGCGATATTATCGTAGCCACCAAGAACTTTGGCTGCGGCTCCTCCAGAGAACATGCCCCCATCGCCATCAAGGCGGCAGGCGTAAGCTGCGTTATTGCCGAAACCTTTGCCCGTATTTTTTACCGCAATGCCATCAATATCGGACTTCCCATTATCGAATGTCCCGAAGCTGCAAAGGGCATTGATGACGGGGATGAGGTGGAAGTGGATTTCGATTCCGGCATCATCACAAACGTTACAAAGGGAACTACTTTCAAAGGGCAGGCATTCCCGGAGTTCATGCAGAAAATCATCGCTGCTGAGGGTCTTATCAACTACATTAACAGCAGCCGCTAGACACAGTAAAAGAACGATTGCTCCCTCCCAGACAGACATTACATACAGGAGGGAGCTTCTTTTATGCCGTAAAACACAGGCAGGGGAGGGGAAAACAGATGAAGCCCAACGGAAGAATTATGATTATAGATGACGACTTGGATTTATCCATGCTGATTCGGGACTTGGCGGAGGATGAAGGCTATGAAGTCATATGTGCGAATAATATGGAGGAGGCTTATTGCAAAATGGCGGAAACCATACCCCAGTTGATTCTGCTCGACATTAATCTTCCGGACGGAATCGGTTTTGAATTGTGCCGGGAAATCCGCAGAAGGTCGCAGGTTCCCATTATTTTTACCAGTGCCAGAACCAGTGAGGACGATAAGGTTACGGGATTAGACATCGGTGCGGACGATTATCTGGCAAAGCCCTATTCCTTAAAAGAACTGATGTCCCGAATCCGCTCCCTGATGAGAAGGACTTACGGAAACACCAAAGAGGAGACCGTTGTCCTTAACATTTTCCCCGGTGAAAAGCTGGAAATAGATAAAAACGCAAGACAGATTCTAAAAAACGGCGTCCCGGTGGAGCTTGCTCCGAAGGAATACGATTTATTTCTGTATCTTTTAAAACATCAGGGCACCGTTCTTACCAAGGAACAGCTTATCAACGAAATCTGGGGGCCTTACAGCGGCAGGTCATTGAAAATATTATCGGAAATGCCCGGAAATATGCGCCGGAAAGTCCTATCGACATTCATACGGAAATCACCGGCAAAAATTCCTACTGCCTGTCCATCCGGGACTATGGCGCCGGTATTTCGGATGCGGACATGCCCTTTGTGTATGACAAGTTTTACCGCGGGCAGGACACGGAAAACATCGCAGGCGCCGGACTGGGGCTTTTTATTGCTAAATACATTATGGAGCGCATGGACGGCAGGATAGAACTGGAAAATCAGAACGGATTAACTGTGCGTTTATATTTTCCCATAGAAGAATAACAGCGTCTCTTAAGGATTTCATAATATTTTACATGGTAAATTATGGTTATCAAATGTAAAGGAGACCGCACTAAAATGAAAGAAAAAATTTTAGAGACAAAGCGGGCATGCGGACACCATTTTGGAAAATATCCGCAGTTGTCCGTCCGTGGAAAAAGCAAACAGCTCCAAGGTATTGTATGCGCTGCTCCGTGATTGCAACGGACATTCCCCAAACAGCAACCTTTTTATCCTGAGTGAACGGGATTCATATTTACACTATACACAGTACGATTCCGATAAACATATACAGACCGGTTCCCTGAAACCGGGAGAAATCAGTGTACCGGTTTGTTTTCAGGCAAGGTACGATTGTCAGATAGGAGATACCGTCACCTTCGGAACGGAGGATCAGCATTATTCTTTCACGGTAAAATCCTATTTTGAAGACCCTTATATGGAGGCGTCCATGATAGGAATTAAGACGCTTCTTTTGTCGGATGAGGATATGCAGAACCTGTGGAAAAGTGCTGCGGAATCGGAAACAGGGCTTCTTGCACGTCCGCCATGATTCGCAAACAGCTTGCCGTCCGTTTTGCCGTTGCCGCCTTATTTGGCAGTGTCGCCGGGATTCTTTTAGCGGTCGGACTGAACGAAAAGTTTTTCAGCCTTATTTTTGCTTCCTTCGGCATTTACAACCAGACGTTTTCGATAGGTACTGTATCCGCCCTGATTCCGGTTCCTTTTATGACCGTGTTGTTTGCACTGTGCGCATATTGGAAGGCAAGACGGGTGAAAAAGGTGGAGCCGCGCATACTGATTGCGGAGTAAAATTCAAAATCTCCGACTAAGTTGATGTTGAAACATATGTTCGCATGTGGTAAGATAAAAAGGAAATGAAATCCGGTGGAATCTAAAACGTGGAGAAAATATATGATAGCATATGTGGACGGAATTATAGAGGATATAACAGAAGACAATGCGGTGCTTGATGTGGGCGGAATCGGCTATAATGTGCGAATTTCCGCCGACACCGCCGCCAGACTGCCGGGCGTTGGAGAACACGCACGGCTGTATACATACACCTGTGTGAGAGAGGATGCCTTTATCCTGTACGGTTTTCTCTCCCGGAATGATTTGGATATTTTCAAGAAATGTATTACGGTAAACGGAATCGGTCCGAAAGGAGCGCAGGCGATTCTGTCCGTCATGGATGCGGATTCCCTCCGCTATGCCATTTTATCCGGTGATACCAAGGCAATTTCCAAGGCGCCCGGTATCGGCGCCAAGACCGCACAGCGACTGATTTTGGATTTAAAGGATAAGGTTAAGATAGACGATTCCATGATTGTCCGTGAAATTGCCCAGAATGAAGGTGTTTCCTTCACCGGTGTGGAGCCGCAGATTGAGGAGGCGGTGGAAGCGCTGGTGGCACTGGGTTATGGCAGAACGGAGAGTATCAATGCCCTGAAAGCCATAGACAATGCGGCGGATTTGGATTCCGGTGCACTGTTAAAGGCGGCGCTTAAGAAATTGTTTTAAGGATTATTTGATAGGATAAGGAAACGGACGAATGCCCAGAAGAATGATTGAAACCAATTTAACAGAGGAAGATATTAACTTAGAAGGTTCCCTGCGTCCTCAGACCTTGAATGACTATATCGGTCAGTCTAAGATAAAGGAAAATCTTAAGGTATATATTCAGGCGGCAAAGCAGCGCGGGGATGCGTTGGATCACGCCTTATTTTACGGTCCTCCCGGACTTGGAAAGACCACACTTGCTGGAATTATTGCCAATGAGATGGGAGTGCACCTCAAAGTAACCAGCGGCCCCGCTATTGAGAAACCCGGCGAAATGGCGGCGATTCTGAATAATCTGGAGGAGGGTGATTTGCTTTTTGTGGACGAAATTCACCGTCTGAATCGTCAGGTGGAAGAAGTGCTTTACCCTGCCATGGAGGATTACTGTATCGATATTATGATTGGAAAGGGTTCCTCTGCCCGCTCCGTGCGTCTGGAGCTGCCCAAATTCACGCTTGTTGGTGCCACCACACGCGCCGGTCTTTTGACGGCGCCCCTCAGAGACCGCTTTGGCATGATTTATCATCTGGAATTTTACACCATAGAGGAATTGCAGCAAATTATTATCCATTCCGCAAGGGTGTTGAATGTTGACATTGAACCGGAAGGCGCAAAAGAGATGGCAAGGCGAAGCAGAGGCACGCCGCGCCTTGCCAACCGGATTTTAAAGCGCGTCCGTGATTTTGCTCAGGTAAAATATGACGGAATTATCACCGAGGAGGTGGCGAGAACAGCCCTCGACCTTATGGATGTGGACAAACTCGGTTTAGACCATATTGACCGCAATATGCTTCTTACCATGATTCATAAGTTTTCCGGCGGTCCGGTGGGACTGGACACTCTTGCTGCGGCAATCGGCGAGGATGCCGGCACCATAGAGGACGTCTATGAACCCTACCTGATTAAAAACGGCTTTATCAACCGGACACCGAGAGGAAGAGTAGTCACGCCGCTTGCCTATGAACATTTAGGACTTGATAATTTGATTTAACATGGTTACTTTAAAATAATATACTTTTAATAAAATATTAAATTATGTAACTTTATCTGTAATTCCAAGTGTTATATGTGGTATAATGTACGCGAGCGAAAAAACAAGCGGCTGCGAAGCAGACATTTGTTTTTTTGCCGCGATAACGAACGAACCGCCTGCGTCAGCAGGCAATAAAGCGCGAATGCGCTGTGTTCGTGAGTTCATTAACAAGAGACTACCCTAGTCATCTTGCCGCCACTTCATGGCGGATTATACAAAACGAATTATTTATTACAAAAGAGAGAGAGGACAAATTATGGATTTATCATTTCTTATCCCTGTATTACCCATTATCTTAATTGTGCTTTTCATCCTTATTATTTTTATCACAGGCTATGTAAAAGCGTCACCGGATACGGCAGTCATTATCTCCGGACTTCGCAAGAATCCCAAGGTATTGATTGGTAAAGCAGGTGTGAAAATCCCTTTCCTTGAGAGAAAGGATGAACTGAACCTCCAGTTAATTCCCATTGACGTAAAGACGTCCAACGCAGTACCTACCGCAGATTACATTAACATTAACGTGGATGCAACCGTCAACGTTAAAATCAGTGACAATGAGGAGCGTTTGAAACTGGCTGCCCAGAACTTCTTAAATAAAAATTCCGAGTACATCGGACGTGTGGCAAGAGAAGTTTTGGAAGGTAATGTCCGTGAAATTGTAGGTAAGATGGCACTGGAAGAGATGGTTTCCGACCGCCAGAAATTTGCTATGCTGGTAAAGGAAAATGCAGAGCCGGATTTGGCTGCCATGGGACTTGATATTATCAGCTTTAACGTACAGAACTTTGTTGACGGCAACGGCGTTATCGAAAACCTCGGTGTTGACAATATTGTTAAGATTCAGAAAAACGCTGCTATTTCCCGTGCAGACAGTGAAAAGGAAATTGCAAAAGCACAGGCTAACGCAAAACGCGAGGCGAATGAGGCTGAGGTTAATGCAGAATCTGAAATTGCTAAGAAACAGAATGAACTGGCTATCCAGAAGGCTGAACTGAAAAAGGCTTCCGATATTAAACAGGCTGAGGCTGATGCCGCTTATAAGATTCAGGAAGAGGAACAGCGTAAGACTGTTGAAATTACCACCGCTGATGCAAACATTGCAAAGCAGGAAAAAGAGATTCTGTTAAAGCAGAGAGAAGCCGAGGTTATGGAACAGGCACTCGACGCACAGGTTAAGAAAAAGGCTGAGGCTGATAAATTCGCAAAACAGCAGCTTGCAGACGCGCAGTTATATGAGCGTCAGAGAGAAGCCGAGGCTAAGAAATTCGAGACGGAAAAAGAAGCGGAAGCGATGAAGGCTCAGGCAGAAGCAAAGAAGTTTGCGATGGAGCAGGAGGCAGAAGGTATTCGTACCAAGGGTGTTGCCGAAGCAGAAGCCATTCGTGCAAAATCCGTTGCGGAAGCAGAAGGTATTGAAAAGAAAGCGGAAGCTATGGCTAAGATGGGCGAGGCAGCCGTTTTGGAAATGTACTTTAAGGCATTGCCTGAAGTCGTTAAGAACGCAGCAACCCCTCTTAACAATGTAGATAAGATTACCATGTACGGTGACGGAAATTCCTCTAAGTTAATGAAAGATATTATGGGAACCGTTGTACAGGTAACAGACGGTCTGAAAGAGTCCACAGGCGTTGATTTGCAGTCCGTATTGTCCGGATTCCTTGCAGGCAAAGCTGCAACCGTAACCGGTAACAAAGCCTCCAATCAGACGTCTTCCGTAACTACTGCAAGCTATACGAAAACGACTGATATCAAAACAGAAGAGTAGTATAAATAAGAGTTAACATAAATGCCTGATAAGTAGTATTTGATTTCTATACTTATCAGGCATTTTACGTTTATCTTATTCTATCATTTGAATTTTATCTGTGTTTCGCTTTTACCTACTATGGTCTCGTTTCTACGTATCACGTTTTCCCTTATTTGTTTTTCCTCTTGAACAGGTACAGTGCAGATGTAACGGCTCCTGTAAGTGAAATTCCGGCTGCTACCGCGGAAACGGTGGACAATGTTCTGACCTTAGTCTTTTTTTGAACTGTTCCGTCGACACCATCCCTGCCGTCGACACCATCCCTGCCGTCGGCACCATTGGTACCGTTTGCGCCATCCATTCCCTGAGCCTTCACGTTGAGGGACATCCATGTTTAGGTACATGAACCGGAAAAACATCTCACCTGTTTTGTATTTTTTTGCCAATAATTTTTAAACAAAATTTTTTGATGAAAAATAAACGATATTAAGATATAATTGTAAAGAATCGGATATGCGTAAAAACGCCGGAATAAGCGGAATGCAACTAAAAGTTTACATGACGCAATCGCAAAATTGCATTTGGAACGCCTAGGGTGCTGGTCATGCAGGCGGAAAACAGCTATGATAAACATAGAACAAAACATTTTGAATGGAGGAAATACATATGACGTTGGGTGACAAAATATCTAAATTAAGAAGAGACAATAATTGTACGCAGGAACAGTTTGCGGAAATGTTCGGCGTATCCAGACAGACCGTCAGCAAGTGGGAGAGTAACACCTCTTATCCGGAAACGGAAAAGCTGCTGCGGATGAGCGAACTGTTTCATTGTTCTTTAGACTATCTTTTTCATGATGAAATAGAAACCGACACCAATAATACCACCGGTAAAGGGTTAGCTGACAGGATACACTATAACTATTATGTGTCCCATGGAGAACAAAAAAGCAAGAAAACGATATTTGGCATGCCGTTATGGCATATTGGCAAAAATGCAAAGGGATTTTTTGCTGTCGGATTTAATGCACGCGGCGTTTTTGCAGTTGGGTTAAAAGCACAGGGAATTGTCACGTTAGGTTTATTATCCATCGGATTGTTATCCTTTGGCATGTTGTCTATCGGACTTTTTGCGGCAGGCATCCTTGCCCTTGGAATTGGCGCGGCAGGCAGTTTTTCCATCGGTGTATTTTCCGCCGGAGCTATCAGTTTGGGAATTATCTCTGCAGGAGCCATTGCCTGTGGTGATTTCTCTGTTGGCGCCTTGGCTATCGGAAAATATCTTGCCATAGGTGACAGCGCTCAGGCAATGATTGCGATAGGTAATTCCGATGCAAACGGAACTTTGTTCCAGCAGCTTGGAAGTTTAACGGCGGATGATGCACAAATGGTAAGGGAATTGCTGGATGCAAACGTTCCTAAGTATCTAGCTTGGGCGAAAGAAATTGTAAAGGCATTTTTGTAGCAACTATTCGTTAAAGTGAGTGTTGTTCCGAAAAGTTGACGGTGCAAGACGGACACTTTTTGGAAAACACCAGTTTAACGAACTAGTTGCACTATGACACAACCATATACAATATGTTGTTTTCAACACGACATTCACACACATACATCTTGCCATATCGGAGATACACAGAGGACGGAGAGCCGCCACCAAGCGGCATTAGTCCTTGTGGTGTTTTTTCCTGAAGCACGATATGCGAATAAGAAACCATATTGAGGGCGGAGAGTATATCCCCTACCGTGTGAGGTATATTTCCCATAATTTCACCCCCTCCCATTTGCCGTCATGTCGGCATTGCTTGTAATACTTGCAATTAAGGCAGAACCGCATACACTGTCTGTATTTTGAACGCTTGCGAAACTGCAACCAAAATAGTAGCCTCTTAAACATATCCTTTCCCTTTCTCCTCAAAGAGGACAAATACATGCACCACGTAATCGTTCAGATTATCCACACCGCATAACTGGATAATATTCAGATAGTATCTTTCTGCATATGCTTCTATATCAATACATACTTGTTTACTTCTTCCAACAAAAGATTTAACAAACCGTCTATTCATTTTCATTTTCTCCCATTTCTATATATGTAGTAGTGACTTCACCGCCTGCTATTTTCTTAACGTGTTTTGATTGCGGTAAAATCCGTGTTAGAAGCCGTTCCAAGGCTCCTGGTTCAATTAACAGTTCCTCTACTGGACATTCCTCAAGGTTGCGACTACACCAGAAGCGCTTCCGCCCACTGGACACGGCGCACAGTTCCTTTGTGATATACTTACTGATGTACTTAGTAACACGTTCATTGCTCACGACACGGGTAGCAGTAGAAAAGCCGAGTTTGTATCTGCCTATATTGTAAATCGGTTTCCCGTGGTCAAAATGTCCGCTTTCCACAAAGTCCAGTTCGCTACAGTTCGCCATGAGCCCGTGAAAGTGCCACCGCCCCGATTTGTGAAGTTCGGGTACAAACAAATATTTCATATCGGGGCAATTTCTCCGCTGATTATTTAACCACTTAGAAAGCAGTTGTACGCAAATATCGAAATCAAATGAATCTACCTTACTGGGATTAAACGTGAGAGTGACAAACCAATCCCATGTATTAGACCGTGCCTTGTGATAAATATTGTTAACAGTGCGGCTCATAGAATTTTTTATACTCCGTTCCAAATTAATAACCTTGTCTGATATGTCCGTGTATGGCTCAGTCTCTATCTGTTCCGTGAATGGATTCACCCAAATGTTATTAGGATTAGCGTACACGGTCTCAAACTCTTGTACGTCCTCATTCCAAATCTCAACGGGTATAGGCTCTTTCGGGTCTTTATCCGCTTCCATTTTGAAGCCGACAGGACGGGAATATATCCGATACTGATAACCAGTAGGATATTTCAAAACTCTAACATTATACATCTGCTCAACTCCAAATGAGTATTAAGTGTTGCTATAGTCAAGTAAGCAACACTTGCTTTTTGCCGCACACTGTTTATTGCGTGCGCAATTCTGCTAGCATAGTTATTATTTTTTCGTCTGCCGAGACGTATTCCTTAGTTCGGGCGATTTCAAGCATTTTGAACGAATCATAGGCATTACGGAGCCTGTCAGTCTGTATAAAGCGGTATCTTGAGCAAGGCACTTTCCGCTTTTTTACAACGTCAACCTCGTTTAACATCTGTTCATAGTCATCCACATCATATTTTTTCAGCTTAGTGACACGTCCAAAATACGCACGCTTACACTCAACGACATGCGTGCACAATTCACGGATTGTTTTGTCTACACGTCCGAACCGCTGAGCAGTACCTATAATCTGCTTACCGTTTCCTTTACGGTTTTGTGTCAACAGTTTTACTAATTCATAGGGAAAGTTTTTATAATCCCGACTATTAAACTCGTTTTGAATTTCATCATAGCCGAAAATAACAGGGCGGTCATACTCCTTTAACAAGTCTTTCCAGTGTAAGAGGGGGAAGTCCTCGTCCGCAAATCCGTAATTAGTGCTTATGTAAATTTTATCACCGTACTTTTTCCGCATACGGCACAGATATTCTGTCAGTGCCATGGTTTTTCCCTGTCCATAAAGTCCACAATACAACCATATGCCATATAGGCGAAGTTTCCTCGGACGAGTGAAGAAACGCCAAGCGTCAACAATCCACCACCGTACCACTTGCAATAAAAAGGGCAACCGCACTATCAGTACAGCCGCCGCCACAAACAACACAATATTCAACAACATTTTCATGTTACACCATTCCTTTCCATGTTTTCAAAAATCGCAATTTCCCATAGCGTTGGGTAATTAAACGCGAATATCATCTATTAAAAGCCGAGTTACTCACCGCGAAAGTAGAATATCCGCTCTGCCAGTTACCCAAGGTCAAAGGCATTGACATCTGCGGACAGCGGGCGGAGCGTTGCCCCACCCACTAAAACGTCCTTAGATTAAGGGCAATTAAGTTAAGGGCAGAAGCCGCCAAATAAACAAACCTACTCCAACGGTCAGTTTGAGACTTGCCCACATGAACACCACACTTGCGAAACACAGCAGTAAATCCGCACCCACAACGTATGTGCCGTATGCCGTGAAAGTGGCTAAGACCTCAATTCCCTGCGTGGGTATCTGCACAAACGAGATAGTATCGAGCAGACCGCCTAAAATCCCGCAGAATATGTTGATAATTGCTTCTAGTATCACTTTCAGTCACCCCCTAAATAGCGTTTACGAATATAAGCGCCGTAAACATTGTCTCAGTTTCTATCATGATTCATTTTCCTTTCCCGAAACAGTCTTGATAATTCCACCCACCGTCAAGCCTTTCTGTCCAATGAATCCCATAAACTGGTCATAGTTGTACAGCACAAGCAACAGCCACAGCAGACCCCGAATCACTGGACGGAATTTCAAGACTACCTTGTCCACAATAGACATATTTACAACGGTAACCTCATGCCCCCCGATAGTACAAGTTAAGTCCTCGAAAGGTTGTTCCTTGTTGAAAATAGACCCCATGTTGTAGGTGTCTATTCCCATTCCAAGAAGTTTCTTGCGGAAGTAGTCAATTTTTCCCTCAATGAATCCCTCTGAGGGAATAAAGATGTTTTTAATACATTCCGCTATCCGTTCGGGTAGTGTCGCAATACCGTCAACAATAGCTTTTAATCTCTCTACTAATCTGTCTCTTAAGTCCTCGATATTCTGTTTAACATGACCGGGGAACGATAGAAAAGTAGTGATTGAATCCCGAAAAATATCATCAATAACACTCTTAAAGGATAGCGGCAGACTAAGTATCTTTTCAGAGAGAGAGGAGAACAACTCCCCTAATCCCAGCTTATCGGCTATCGTTTGAGGAAGAGCGGCAATTTTTTCGGCAATACTGATAATATTGTTAATGATGCTAGTAAGCCGATTGCTATAGTCAATATTACTCCCGTCTGATTCTGAATTGTCTCCGGTAGCACCTCCGCCACTGCCGCCAAGGGTACCGGAGCCCGAAAAACCAGTTTGCCAGAAGAATCATATATATTTTTGTTGCACTCAAGCAAATCATTACCAAATTTCATAATGGACTGCTCAGCGCTCCACGTTCCAGTAGAACTCCTACTCCAACCCTTATCACTACCAACAACATAGTCATAATAAGTATAGGTACAGTTTTCTGTACAACAGAGATAACCATCATCATTGAGCGCAAATTTGCCGTTGCTCAACGCACAAAGAAGAAAATGAGACTTTCCCCCATAATAACGAATAAAGTAGCAAGAATAATCTGAACTCTTAAATGGAAGAGGGTAATAGACAGGAGTTTCAGAAGTAGTTGATTCTTCCGCACAAACAGTCAAACACCCACCAAACAACATAACCATTGCCAATAAAATAGGCAATATCTTTTTAACTTTTTTAAACACTTTTATATACTCCTTTTCGTTTATTTTATGTAAAGCAAAAGTGTGCGTTGTGGACAGAGCCACAAACGCACACTCCCTTGCTATTTACAGGAACTTATAGACAATACGAGGAATCAAACCGACACCAATCATAGTCCCCATGATACCGATACCGATAGGGAGCAGAACATCAAGATTGGTGTTCAGATTCGTGGTAATCGGTGCTAACATTTCAGCCGTCAACATGGATTTCACCGTCCTTTCTTAGATTCTTGAAAATTGTTTAAGTATAACATAACACACAACCACGAAAGCAATCGTAACAACCAAAGCTATCATAAAATCGTTCTGCTCATTAATACGGAGAAGAAGAGCAGTGATATCAGCTAAGGACGATTCACCAAACGGCTGTATGACGTTAACAACATCACCGGAACTTACTTGCATACAACAATATCCTCACAAGACCCCCAACGGTTATAGACAACCGTAACATCTGATTCAAGGGGAAGTTTCATCACTTTATCGAATAAAGGGGATTTTCCCGACACAAAAATGGTTTCCGTGGCAAGACCATTTACACGTTCATTAGTACCTACACAGTGAAGAGTAACACCCTGTACAGGCTGATTTGTTTTTTTGCTGACATAGTCAACAGGCTGTTTTCCAACGATTTTTACATTCATTTTTCTTTCCTCCATTTAATTTGTTCGTTTGTGGAAAATATTAAGTTGTCATTGTACTGATACACCTAGTAATCACAGACTGTCAAATGACCTCATGCAATCCTATGATATATAACCGTCCGAAACTGACAACGGTATTCGCGCTAACATTTCTCAGATGGTTTCCAATGCACCAACAACAACCGCTACAACAAGGTGAATAGGGAAGATATAACAACAGCGCCTACTTGCCATTCCGCAAAGGTCATTCTTCTTTAGTTGCGCAAGACCTATTCACATTTCCGCCCCAAGTATGCTATACTAGAGGTAGTAACCTAGGTGCTATTAAAGTGCTAGCACCTTTCTATTAATAATATACCACAAGTGCTAGCACTTTGCAAGCACTATTTTAAAAAAAGTGAGGTTTTTTCATGCCGTCCAAAAAGCCAATGATTACATTAAGAACAGACCCGGACATAATAGCCAAACTCAAACATATTTCAGATATTGAGAATAGGTCTATCAACAGAGAATTGGAATATATTTTGCTGTCATATATCGAAAAGTTTGAAGCCGAACATGGTAAAATACCGATAGAATAAAGGAGCGCCTACAAATCGTAGGTACTCCCTTTTGCGTATACAACTATTCGTTAAAGTTGTCTTTTGCGCATAGTTGCTTATGCTACGGCTACGGTAGTTTACACGTCCTCTAAGGCGCTAGATTGCTGTATAAAGCGTTCCATTTCGTCATCTGTTAGTCTAAATGGACTGTATAGTTCTTCATCGTCTGCGGAGCTTGTAGACGGCTCTACAGAGCCTTGATTTTCAAGCTCTTTATAGTAGTTGTATTCGTCACTTCCAGTGGCTGTATGCAGTTCTGTATGCTCTTTATAAAAGCTGATTTGGAATGACAGTTTATGCTCTTTATTGTACGCATCTATGTTTATTATATCTCTGTCTATAGTATCGCTTTCTGTAGTAAGTTTTCTGTACTCTGCAAGCAGTTTACGCTTATGAGATGCTACTGTACAGCAACAGATGTCTGGGTTTAAGAAATATACGTTATTTCTCTTATACTTGATAATTACTAGGAAATTATGCTCTTTGAGTGTCTTAATAGCACCGCTTATTTGAGTTCTCTTTCTATTAAGCACTTGTTGTAGTGTTTCTATATCAACTATAACAGTATTGTTTTTATTTACTATCTTACACATGAATAAGAATACCTTACACGCCAGTGGGTCTATTTCTACAAGCTGAATTACTCTATCCATAGCGTTGTCGTATATTTGTATGAAGTCTTTATTTTTAGCGTTCCACTCGGCATCAGTAAGTGTATTATTACGCTTATCTTCTGCTTTAATTTTTTGTTCTATATCTGACATTTTATATCAATCCTTTCCGTTAATTTATTAAAAAAATAGCTCTATATATAATAGACTATAGCGAGGGATAAAGAATTCCCATTTTATAGGCTTTATCGGCTCTGATATGTTCGGCGCTACCGCACATATATGTGCGGCACTACCGAACATATCTTTTATAGGTGCAGTGTTATTGCACCTATCTGCTTTATTTTTTACATAAAAAAATGAACACTGGGGAAGTGTTCATTTTTAACGGATAGTTGACATTCTCTTTTTTTAGCTATATCATATATATAACTTAATGAGTTATGTGTATCTGTGTTACACTTCCTCCGCATTTAAATTGCTACCAACAATTTAAATGCTTTTTTTTCGTTCTATTTAATTATTAAATATATTATAAATATTTTATTTTGTGAAGTCAATTTCGCCTGCGGCGATTGACCCAAAAAACGCCCCAGGAGGGCGTTTTTTAGTGTTTTAGATAGTGTGTAACTGATACGTCTAGTCTGTTATGCCCTAGCGCTTGTGAAATAACATATAAATCATTTCTGTCATATATGTTGTTATCTCTGTCTTTGTAAATGTCACGTTTTACTTTTTCTTGCCTTTCAGGATAGTTTGATAAATATATATCCCTTAATTCTTTATTTTCTGTAATATCTTTATATAAATTTGTTGCATAATCTCGGCGCAAGCTGTGAACGTCTATCTCTTTAGGAATATGCTCAAATAAGCGTGTTTTACCGTCTGCCTTGGCTTGTTCGAGTATTTCTTTAACTTCTTGTGCGTAAGCGTCTCTGACAGGCGATAAACGGTCTCTACCGCCTTTAGATTGAATGAATTTAACATATAGATGACCGCCTTTTTCGATAAAATCATTTACTCTTAGATTGCTTAGGTCTGCTCTTCTGCTTCCAGTAGCACGACCTACTATAAATATATTTTTATATTTTCCAGTTTCAGAAATATATTTATCATTTTTTACTTGCATACGGGAACGGGTTATATTTTTATTGTCCCGTTTAGGCATATCTATCTCTATTTGCTTGTTATACAGCATACTAATAGCTGAACGCTCTAGTTTTGCTGTATAAACGCTTACTTTGTCGTCATTTAAGCGTTTTTCTATATATTCTTTTGCATATTTTTCTGTTTCTTTTATATCTGTTATTTTATTTATATTTTTTTCTTCTTTGAGCCATTTTGCATATTGTTCACACTCTTTCAAGGTAAGCGCAAAATATTCCGGCGTAGTGACGCCACAGCAAACTAGCCTCATAATAC
>ERZ857629.233-NODE-233-length-84645-cov-5.724885_pt1 | contig 84645 bp, 58 predicted proteins | sample MGYA00519700_ERZ857629 | MGnify/ENA primary metagenome ERZ857629 (study PRJEB31778, sample SAMEA3449351) | human gut metagenome | biome: human gut; feature: human-associated habitat; material: faeces | place: United Kingdom | collected 2010/2012 ... | reverse complement strand
CATGAAATGTTCGGTCTGGAACCGACAGGTTTTGAACCCGAAAGGGTGTAAAGTCCATTTGTGTTTTAGTTATTAGTTAAAAGTGAATAGTGAAGAGGTAAATAAAAAAACTAGGCCATTTCTGGTCTAGTTATTTTTTATTTGGTGCGAGGAAAGGGGCAACGCGTTAAGAAAAGTGTTGACAACACTTTTTAGCCAAAGCCGGGGAGAACATGAAATGTTCGGTCTGGAACCGACAGGTTTTGAACCCGAAAGGGTGTAAAGTCACTTTTATATTTTTGCATGAAAAAAGAGAGGATTGTTCCTCTCTTTTTTGTTGTATTGGTGCGAGGAAAGGGACTTGAACCCTTACGACTCTCATCACTTGCCCCTTAAACAAGCGCGTCTGCCTATTCCGCCACCCTCGCACAAGTGAACCTATTATATGTCATAATTTTGATTTTGTAAAGTGTTTTTTATATTTTTTTATTTTTTATTGTTAGATTTTAAATGACAAGCGTTGTTTTATTTGGTAAAATATTTAAAGGTATCAATATTTTAAGGAGTTATAATGGAAACTAAAACTATTTTAACCAAGAAACAAAAATGGCTTAAAGTTTTGGAATATTCTTTGCCGGCTTTGATTTCGATTTTTGTTTATCTTATTGCAATGGTCTGCAAGGGGATTGCACCATTTGGCAAGGAATCAATTTGTTATATTGATTGCAGTGACGGACTGATTCCTGCATATACAGGACTTTGGGACTGGCTTCACGGAAGGGGCAGTTTCATGGTTTCGTTTAATCTTGGAGCAGGTGGAAGCCTTTTTTCAAGTTTTGTTTTAAACGGATTTTTATCACCAATAAGTTGGCTTATTGGAATTTTCCCGAGAGATTATATCATGACGGGAATTTCGCTTTTGTTCATTGTGCGTTTGGCACTTATGGCAACAACGGCATATTTCTGTTTTAAAAGATTTTTCCCAAAAATCAACCAATGGATTTTGCTTATGTTTGCAATTGTTTGGACATTTTCGGGTTGGACAATGGTTCACTTTACAAACATTGGTTGGCTTGACCTTATGATTTTGTTTCCGCTTTTGATTTTGTCTGCAAAAGAACTTGTTGAAAATGGAAAAATTTTCTGGTTTGTTATTGTTCTTTCATATATGCTTATTTTGAGTTATTATATCACATATATGGTTTTGGTTGGAACCGTTGTTGTTGCAACTGTATATGTTTTCACAGCATGCGAGAAATCTAAAAGAATGAAAGTTGCATCAAATCTTTTCTATGCAATCTTTATCAGCCTTCTTATCAGCATGGTTACATTTATCCCATCAATGGTGACATCACTAGGCGGACATCGTTTTTCTGGTGGAACTGATTATGGAAGAAGTGAACTTTATCGTTACTTTTTCAGCAAACTTGTTGTTATCATTATGTATGCGCTTCCAGTTGTGTTCTTCATGCGACTTATGCTTAAATATAAACAAGACAAAAGAAATGTTTTATTCTTTATGCTTTCGTTTGTAATTTGTGGCGCCGGTCTTATTATTGAACCAATCAACAAAATGTGGCACACAGGAAGTTTCTATAGCTTTCCACTTCGCTATGGCTTTGTTTTGATTATGATCATGATCATGGGGTCGCTTTACTATATCAACAAATATCTTCTTGATGAAAAGCAAACCGCAAATGTAAAACCTGCAAAAGAAGTTGCTGAAAAGCCAGCAGAAGGAGAGATTGTTTCTGAAAAACCAAAGAAAAAAAGATTTTTCAATGCTGTGCAATCTTTGCTTCCAGTGTTTCTTATTTTTGCGGTTGGAATGATAATTTGTTGCATGCTTTTTGGAATTAATATTCAACTTTTGAGGGCTATTGACTTTATCGGCTTTACATATTATTTCTTGATGTTTGCATTTTCATATGTGGCAATTGAACTTGCACTTCGAACAAAAGACAAACGCCTTGAATTTGGAAAAATAAAGGGTGGGGTTTTGATTTTCACTTTGTGTATGCTTCAAGTTGTTATGCTTATGGTTGGATATCTTGGATCTCCAATTGTTGACAAAATTGATACAACAACTCGTGTTCAAAACGCATTTTATATCGACACAAAAGATTTGGAAAATGGCTATAAACTTAAAGACAGAGAAATGCTTTATAACTATAACTTTGCATATCTTGCTGACTATGCTTCAATGAGCACTTGGATTCACATTTCAAGTGAAGAGCAATATCAAGCATATCATCATTTGGGATATAACACTCGTTCAACAGTTTTATATTCTGCTGGTGGAACCTATATGACCGACCTTTTGCTTGGCAACCGTTATGTTCTTTCAAAAGAAACTTTGGATGATGAATATTATACTTTTATCAAAGAGTTTGACTATGAAAACGACGAAACCAAAAAAATGGAAAAAGTTAAACTTTATGAACTTGCACTTGAAGCAAAAAGTGCTTTCACAACAAATGTTGACCTTTCAACTGTTCTTGCAGACAAAACTGACCTTGTTGAAATTCAAAACATCATCTATAAAGCAATTTTCAGTCAAACAACCGACATTATGAAAAAACTTTCAGTTGGCGTTGTTGAAGATGTAGAAAATGACAGATTTATTGTTTCTGTATATTCATCAATTGGAAAAATGCTTTATGCTGTTACTGATGGCGAGGCTGAAATTTTGGTTAATGGCGAAACAAAAAAGATTCTTTCAGGGCTCAATGACTTTGGTGTTAACATTACAAACGACATTGAGTTTGTGATTGAAAGAAATGAAACAAACGAAACCGCTTTTGGAAAGAACTTTACAAAAGAAGACATTGTTTCAAAACTTGCCTTTGCGGATTTTGACATTGCAACTTTCAAAATGATTTATGAAAACTACTTCTTGACAAGCAATGTTAACCTTGAAACAACAAAAGACAAAATCAACATTTCTTTTGACAACACAACTGGTCAAAAATATCTTTTTGTTCCATATGTGAACCTTGCAAATATGAACGCAACTGTAAACGGAAAACAAGTTGAAGTTAAAAATACGTTCTACAATTTCATGACTTTTGAAATTGAAAGTGAAACCAACAATATTACAATTTCATATTCACCAAAACTTGTGAAACCTTGTTTGTTTATTACAATTGGTGCAATTGTTTTGTTTGTGCTTTTCAGCATTTTAAATGCATATTTCAGACTTTCTGAAAAGAAATTTGTGATTTGGGTTGGAACAATTGGTGCTTGCGTAATTTTGCTTGCAGTTGGTTTCCTTGTATATTTGAAACCATTCTTCAACACATTTGTTATTCTGTTTAAAGGTTGATTGTGCAAAATATACGAGAATTAAATATGTCGAACATATGTTTGACATATTTTTTCTTTTGTGCTATTTTTATGATATATGAGGAAAAGGGTATGAGTGTTGAAATTCAAGAAAACATTTTTAAAAGTTCGAACATTGCTTTCTTTGAAAAAATGAGCAAGAGTGAACTTGAAACATTTTTGAAAAACATTGGCGGAAAAACAATTTGCTTTACTGGGCATAGGCCAAACCATTTGCCATGGGGATATAATGAAGATTGCGACATGTGCAAAGAGTTTAAAGCAAAACTTTTAAATCTGGTTGCTGTTTGTGCAAAGTGTGGGTTTGAAACATTTATAAGCGGTGTTGCTTTGGGGTTTGACACCTTTGCTTGCGACAGTGTTCTTGCCGTTAAAAATAAAATTCCAAATGTTGACCTTGTGCTTGCAATTCCATGCAAAAATCAGCCTGAAAAATGGGGCAAGGTGGACAAACAACGCTATAATGATATTCTTTCAAGGGCAAACCCGGTTTTCGTTTCAACAAACTATTATCAAGGTTGTTTCATAAAAAGAAATCACTTTATGGTTGACAAGGCAGACCTTGTGATTGCGTGCTTTGATAATCAGAAGGGTGGAACAAAATCCACGGTTGATTATGCCTTGAAAAAGAACAAAAACATTTTGTTTATAAAGCCATAGTTTCAAATTTTTTGTCACAAACTATTGACAAGAAAAAATTTTTGATATATTTTGAAAATATGTTTGACTTTCTTTGACCTTTGTGTTATAATGAATTCGTTAAAACAGAAAAAAAGGATATAAAGTTAGATAAAGGAGAAGTTATGGCAAACATAAGCGACATTATTGAACAGTTCATTTTAAAGACAATGGGAGATGATGAAAGTGTTGACATTTCAAGAAACGAACTTGCAAGTTTCTTTTCGTGTGCACCAAGTCAAATCAACTATGTTCTTGAAACAAGATTCACAATTGATAAAGGTTTTGTGAAAGAAAGTCGTCGTGGTGGCGGAGGCTTTATAAAAATCAGCAAAATCAATCTTGATAACGATGAATATGTTAGCAATCTTATTTTGGAAAGTGTTGGAGATGAACTTTCGCAAAAGCGTCTTTCTCAAATTTTGGACAAACTGAAAAATGAAAACATCATTTCTCAAAAAGAAAAAGAAATCATTTTCAGTGCGCTTTCAGATTCTTCACTTGCAATGCCTTTTACAATCAAAGACAACATTCGTGCAAAATCGTTTAAAAATGTGCTTACAACGCTTATGAAACAAAAGGAGGAATAAAATGTTTATAAATCCACTTATTTCGGCTCAAAACAACTTGCAACAGGTTAAACAAGACTGGAACAGTGACTTTAATCAAACCGAAACACTTGTTTGCAGAAAATGTGGAACAACGCTTGATGATTTTTTGCACACAGGCTTTGTTGGTTGCTTTGAGTGTTATAAAACATTTTATCCATATTTAAAAGACTTTGCTATTGATGTTCACGGAAGGTGTGTTCACACCGGAAAAGTTCCTTCAAAAGAAGCAACGAAAGCAGCGAAAAAACGTGAAATTGCAAGACTTTTTGAACAAGAACAAAAGGCTGCTCAAAACCGTGACTACATTTTGGCAAACCAACTTAAAGAAAGAAGAGAACGTCTGGCGGAGGAGATTTCATGACAGATTCAAATGTAATTTTATCATCGCGAATTCGCCTTGCAAGATGTCTTTCTGGCTTCAATTTTCCAGGCAAGATGAGTGAAAAATCGGGATATGAGGTGATAAACCAAGTGTCATCGGTTGTGCTTCCTCTTGGAGACTATAAGTTGTTCACAATGGAGCAACTTCCAGCGCTTGATGCCGAAGTGATGCAAGAAAAACATCTCATTTCAACAAAACTTCTCAACAACAAAGAAAGTGGAGCGGTGATTTTGTCTGATGACGAAACCGTTTCTATAATGGTCAATGAAGAAGACCACATCCGTGCGCAGTGTTTCTTGAAGGGTTTATCGCTTGACAAAGCCTATCAGATTTTGTCTGCGATTGATGACAAACTGATTGAAAAACTTGATGTTGCATATGATGTAACCTATGGGTTTTTGAACAGTTGCATCACTAACATTGGCACGGGAATGCGTGCATCAGTAATGATGTTTTTGCCAGCACTTACAATTTCAAACAAAATTGAAGATGTGATTTCAATGCTCAAAAGCCAAGGGCTCACAGTTCGTGGGGTTTTTGGAGAGGGCAGTGAGGCACTCAGTTATATTTATCAAATTTCAAACGCCCGCAGTCTTGGGGTTCAAGAAAAAGAAATCATTCAAAAAGTGACCGAGTGTGCAATTAAAGTTGCAAACTTGGAACTTGAGGAAAGAGACAATCTTGTTCGCGAAAAACAATTTGAACTTAAAGACCGAGTTTTCAGAGCCTATGGAATTTTGACAAACGCATTTTTGCTTTCGGCTGGCGAGTTTATGAAATATATCGGCGAAGTGAAAATGGGTGTTTGTCTTGGATTTTTAAAGTTCAGTGACAATGCACTTATCGACAGGCTTTTGTTTGATGCTCTTCCTTCTAGTCTTACGAAAATTGCAAAACAAGAAGCGCTTTCTGAAACCGAAGAAAAAACAACAAGGGCAAAATTTGTTGCAAAAACCCTTCTGAATTTAAGAATTAAATAGGAGATTATTATGATAAATTTTCCAATGACACCAAACGTTAAAAAAGCACTTGATAATGCTGTTAAACTTGCATATTCTCTTGGCGAAACACAAGTTGGAACCGAGCACCTTTTATATGGTCTTGCAAGCACAGACGGATGTGTTGCACAGCGTCTTTTGGAAGATGCAGGAGCAACTAAAAGTGCAATTTTAAAAATGATAAAACAAACAAGAGTTTCAAGAGGCTCTTTTATTGGCAAAGTTACTCTTGAATATACCCCTCGTGTGAAGGATATAATTCGCACAGCATCAACAATTTGCTATGAAGCACAACTTGGCTATTTGGTAACCGAACATGTGCTTTATGCACTTTTGGCAGACTCGGGATGCATGGCAGTAAGCATTCTTGAACAAGGTTTGTCGGTTGATGTTAAAGAACTTGCAATGCGTACGCTTGCAGTTATCAATGGTGAAGAAATTGATGACGATTATGCAAACTATGCATCATCAAGCAGTTCAACAACCAACTCATATGAAAAAAACAAAGACGCAAAGTCAAAAAATGTGAATGCAAAACTTCCCGAAGTTCTTCGTGATATGGGAATAGATTTAACCGAGCGCGCAAGACTTGGAAAAATGGATCCTATCATCGGTCGTGAAAAGGAAACCGAGCGTATCATTGAAATTCTTTGCAGAAAAACCAAAAATAACCCAGTTTTGATTGGTGAAGCCGGTGTTGGTAAGTCGGCTGTTGTTGAAGGTCTTGCACAAGCAATTGTAAAGGGTGATGTTCCCGAGGTTTTGAAAGGAAAAACCATCTTTTCACTTGAAATTGGTTCGCTTATGGCGGGAACAAAATATCGTGGATCAATGGAAGAAAAATTGAAAAATGCCATTGAAACAATCATTTCTCAAAAGAACATTATTGTGTTTATTGATGAAATCCACATGCTTGCTCAGGCCGGAAGCAAAGATGGCGAAGTTTCTCCATCGGATATGTTAAAACCATATCTTGCTCGTGGTGAAATGCAAACCATTGGTGCAACCACAACCGAAGAATATCGCAAATTTATTGAAAAAGACAAAGCGCTTGAAAGAAGATTTCAACCAATTATTGTTGACCAACCAAGCGAAGAAGACACAATCAAAATTTTGCAAGGCATTCGTGATTCATATGAAGCCTTCCACAAAGTTAAAATCACAGACGACGCAATTAAGGCCGCTGTCAACTTGTCAGTTCGTTATATCATGGACAGAAGTTTGCCAGACAAAGCAATTGACCTTATTGATGAAGCATGTTCGCATGCAAGAGTTGGGGCATCGGTTGCATCTCCAAAACTTAAAGAACTTGAAGACGAACTTGCAAACATTGAACTTATGAAAGAAGAAGCACGCAGAACTGAAAACTATGATGGTGCTAAAATCTATAAAGACAAAGCAGACAAGTGCAAACAGGAAATTGAGCGTCTTCGTAAAGAATGGAACAATCAAAAACAAAGCCAAGAAGGGGTAATCACCTCAGAAGACATTGCGCGTGTTGTTTCAAGTTGGACAAAGATTCCTGTAACAAAACTTACTGAAAGCGAGAAAGATAAACTTTTGCATCTTGAAGACACTCTTCACAAACGTGTTATCGGTCAAGACGAGGCCATTAAGGCTGTTTCAAAAGCAATTCGAAGAGCAAGAGCAGGACTTAAAGACCCAAAACGTCCAATTGGTTCGTTCATTTTCCTTGGCCCAACTGGTGTTGGTAAAACCGAACTTACAAAAGCACTTGCCGAAGCACTTTTTGATGATGAAAACACTGTTATTCGTCTTGATATGAGCGAATATATGGAAGCACACTCAGTTTCAAAACTTATTGGTGCACCTCCTGGATATATTGGTCATGATGACGGCGGACAACTTACAGAGCAGGTTAGAAGAAAACCATATTCTGTTGTGCTTTTTGATGAAATTGAAAAGGCTCATCCAGATGTGTTCAACATGCTTTTACAGGTTCTTGATGATGGTCGTTTAACAGACAGCCAAGGCAGAACCGTAAGTTTTAAAAACACTGTTATCATTTTGACAAGTAATGTTGGTGTAAGCGATCTTCAAAAATCAAACAAACTTGGCTTTGGAGATGAGAAAACTGAAACCGAAAACTTCCACGAACATCTTTTGAATGCTCTTAAAGAGAAGTTTAAACCAGAGTTCTTGAACCGTATTGATGTGACTGTTGTGTTTGATTATCTCACAAAAGACAATATCATTAAAATTGCAAACATTATGATTGAAAACCTCAACAAAAAACTTGCAAACAAAAACATTGAACTTAAATTTACAAATGGTGCAATGCAAGAGATTTTTGACAAAGGTTATAACAAAGAATATGGTGCAAGACCTCTTAAACGTTATATTGAACAAAACATTGAAGACAACCTTGCCGAAGAAATTTTGATGGGCAACATTAACGATGGTGACAAAGTTGTTGTTTCGTTCAAAGATGGCAAGTTTGTGTTTTCAAAAGATGAAAAATAGGTGAGGACAAAATAAAAAAGAGTTCAAATTTTGAACTCTTTTTTCATTGTTATTTAGTTTTTTTTAGATGTTTGTTTCGATAACGCCATAATCATCATCACCACGGCGATAGAGAACACTTACTTTTTGTGTTTTCTCGTTCAAGAAAACATAGAAATCATGGTCAACAAGGTCAAGTTGTTCCATTGCTTCTGCTTCGCTCATTGGGTGAAGGTCATAGTGTTTGCGTTTTGAGATTACTGGTTTTCTGAATTTTGGAAGTTCGTCAAAGAACAAAAGTTCAGCAGGATCAATGAATCCGCCTTTCTTTGCTGTTGACAATTTGTCTTGATGTTTAACAATTTGTCTTTCAATTTTTGACAAGCAAGTGTCAATATTAACATACATGTTGTCTGATTCAACTTCGCTTCTTACAAAAAGATTTTTAGCGGTGAGTGTAACTTCCATTTTATAACTGTTGTCGTTTCTTGAAGATAAAACAACTTTGCATGAAGTGTCTTCGCCAACATATTTTTCAAAACGATTAACTTTTTTCTCAATAAGGTCTTTGAGTTTGTCTTTTGCCTTGTATCCTCTTTCTAAAATATCAATTCTCATAATTTTTTCCTCCCTAATTGGTAGTATGATTATATCATATGCAAAAAATTTAGCCAAACAAATAAAAGCCATTTTAATTTTTTTTGTAAAGTTTTATCAATTTTTTGCACCAATCAATATTTGGCACGGTGCTTAAAACAGTTGGTTCAAGGTCTTCTTCATTTATAATGGGGCGCATTTTGATTGTAAGCCCAACCGAAAGTGTTTCAGGAAGAATGGGATAGTTCAGTGTCAAATTGTCTGAATAGCCAGTTTTGTAAACTAGAATCGTGAGATATCCAAATTGCGGAAGTGTTGTCATTGAAAAATTGTTTGAAGGAATGATTGGAACGCTTATAATGCTTGTCATGCCATGTTTGTTCGTTTTTTCATAGTGGCGTGAGTCAACAATGCAAACTGTTGCGTTGTTGATTGGAATGAGTGATGATTCTTCCAAAACTGTAATTTGAATTTTTGCGGTTTGGCGCGGTGAGAATGCTTGGTTTATTCTTGCATGTTTACCAATGGAGAAAAACAACATCATTAAAAATATGATGTTTAGAAAAATAAGAGTGCTTGTGAGTGTTTTTAATAGATTGTTTTTCATGTTAAACTATATTCACAAAATGATTTTCAAATTCTGAAAAATAGTGTAAAATATAAATATGGAAATAAGAATAAATCATCTTTGCTTTGGCTATATCAAGCGTCCACTTTCTGTGGTCGACTTTTCCTGTGCTTTAAAAAATGGAGAAATTCTTTCGCTTGTTGGTGGAGAGGGCGCTGGCAAAACCAGCCTTCTTCGCGTTGTTTCTGGGCTTGAAAAGCAATATGTGGGAACAATTTTCATGAATGGTAAAAACGCAGAAACCCTTTCGCTTGAAGAAAGAAACATTTCATATATTCCGTCAGAGCCTGTTGTGTTTATGGGCAAAAGTGTTGAAAAGAATTTTGAGTTTTTGTTTAAAGTTCTTCAAAAAGAATATGATGAAAGTATAGTGAAAGAAACAATGCAAAAGTTTGGCCTTGACGTTGACATTAAAACAAAAATGAAGAAACTATCATCTGCACAAAGAAAAGTATTCACCATTGCAAGAGCGTTCATTAAAAGTCCAACATTGTTTTTGATTGATGACCTTTTTAAAAATGAGAAAGAAGAAGATTGCTTGTTCATAAAAAACTCAATTTTAACGCTTTTTAAAGAAAAAAACACACTTTCAAGCGTGATTATGGTTGAAAACAATGTTTTTCACGCTGGCAAAGCAAATCAATATTTCTATTTCAGTTATGGCAAAAACACAAAAATTTCTGGCCTAAATGAAATTGAGAAAAATCCAATTGATATGTATGCTCTTGACTTTTTCAAGCATTTTGAAAAGGATTATATCTTATATTTTGATGGATATAATTATTTTTTGAAGGACCTTGAACTTGTCAAAAAATCTAAAAATCAATTTGAAAAAATTTTAAAAAGACAAATCAAACTTGACCAATGTTTTTCAGACGTAATGTCAAAGCAAAAACTTGAACCAGAAACCGAGATGCAAGTTAGGGTTGCGGGCGTTCAAGAGTTTGAAAATTTGTCAGATGAGATTTTAAACAATTTGTTAAAGAGTGGTGAAATTTTTATTTTTGATAAAAATAGTTTCACCAAAGTGATATAAACAATTGATTTTTACAAAGATTTTGTTATACTATTATATGAATGCAAAACAAAGGAGAGAGGAATGGCAATTTCGGCAGACAATAAAAAATCAACAAAAAAATGCGATTTCATGGAAAAGGTTTATAAATATCTTAATGGTGACCAAAAGGTTGAAATTGCAGATGCGTTTTTGACAAAGAACATGATTGATGTTTTCAAAGATGTTGAACTTCGTCAAAGTATTGATGCTTTTTTTGCTAACAATCTTAACATTAGCGAAACGAGCAGAAATGCGTTCATGCACAGAAACACTTTGCTTTATCGCATAGACAAAATTCAAAAACTTACTGGGCTCAATATCAGAAACTTTAATGACGCAGTAATGCTTCTTCACCTTGAACAAATCTATGAAAAAACAAAGAATATCAGATAATGAGCAAAAACAGTCTTATTAAAAAAATTCAAGAAGAATATAAAGATGCAAAATGTGAACTAAACTTCAATTCGCCTTTTCAACTTTTGGTTGCAGTTGTGCTTTCGGCGCAGTGCACAGACAAAAGGGTGAACGAGGTTACAAAGCATTTGTTTGCAAAATATCCTTCGGCAAAAGACATTGCATCGCTTCCACTTGAGTCTATTGAAAATGAAATTCGCAGTTGTGGGTTCTATCACAACAAGGCAATTGCGCTGAAAAGTCTTTCGCAAGACATTGAAACAAGGTTTGGTGGAGAGTTTCCCAAAACAAAAGAAGAATTGAAAAGTCTTCGTGGGGTTGGCGAAAAAACAGCAAATGTTGTTGTTTCAATGGTATACCGCGTTCCAGCAATTGCGGTTGACACCCATGTTTTCCGAGTTTCAAACAGGCTTGGTCTTGCAAATGCAAACACGCCTGAAAAAACTCAAAAGCAACTTGAAAAAGTGATTCCTAAAAAATATTGGATAAACACACACTATGCACTTGTTTTGCATGGAAGATATGTTTGTTCGTCCCGCAGTCCAAAATGCGAAATTTGCAATTTTAAAGAGGACTGCAAGTTTTATAAAGAAAATCAAAAGTCGAAAAAATAAAGGAAAAGAAAATGTTTGTTGACAGAGTAAAAATCTATATCAAAGCAGGTCAGGGCGGAAACGGCAAGACCTCTTTTCACACTGAAAAATTTGTTCGAAAAGGTGGCCCCGACGGTGGCGATGGTGGAAAAGGTGGCGACATTATTTTTGTTGCCGACCATCAACTTGACACCCTTGCAGATTTCAAATTCACAAAACATTATCGCGCAGAAGATGGAACCAATGGTGGAAGTGGAAACTGCACAGGTAAATGCGGAAAAAATCTTATCATCAAAGTTCCATGCGGAACAGTTATAAAAGATGCCGAAACCGGAGGCATTCTTGCAGACCTTTTCAAAGATGGTGACAAGGTGACAGCGCTTGTTGGTGGTGAAGGTGGGAAAGGAAACTATCACTTTAAAACAAGCAAACGTCAAGCACCTGCATTTTCACAAACCGGTCAACTTACCGAAGAAAAACAAGTGATTTTGGAACTTAAAACAATTGCAGATGTTGGTCTTATTGGTTTTCCGAATGTCGGAAAGAGTACACTTCTTTCAATGCTCACTTCTGCAAAACCTAAAATTGCAAACTATCATTTCACAACACTTTCACCAAATATTGGCGTTGCCAAAGTATATGATAAGAGTTTTGTGATAGCCGACATTCCTGGAATCATCGAGGGTGCAAGTGAGGGTGTTGGTCTTGGACATTATTTCCTTCGTCATATTGAAAGAACAAGACTTTTGCTTCATGTTATTGACGTTTCAGGAAGTGAAGACCGCGACCCATATTCTGATTTTAAAATTGTAAACAACGAACTTAAAAAATATGGAAAAGTTGTTTCATCTCTTCCTCAAATTGTTGTTTTGAACAAGTGTGACCTTGCAACAGAAAAACAAATTTCTGACTTCAAGAAACATCTTTCAAGACTTAAAACAAAATATGAAGTTGTTGAAATTTCTGCGGTTTCAAACCGAAATCTTGATGGACTTTTGAATGTTGTGTATAAAGCACTTCAAGCGCTTCCACCAAAGAAACCCCTTGAATTTACACCATTTGTATACACTCGTCCAGATGAAAACAGATATGAAATCACTCGTGCAGACGATGGTGCGTTTGTGCTTTCTGGCGGATTTATTGATGAACTTGTTCGAAATATTGTTGTAGATGACTATACATCTTTTGCATATTTCCAAAAAGTTTTGAAAGATAAGGGAATTATCAAAGAACTTAAAAAACGTGGGGCAGTTGAAGGAAGCATTGTACGTGTTAAAGATGTTGACTTTGAATATTTCCCAGATTAAAGGAGAAAATAATGGATTCTAAAACTCGTGCAAAACTTCGTGCACTTGCAAGTCAAATTGATGCAACTGTCATTGTTGGTAAAGACGGAATTACAGACAATGTTCTTGCTCAAATTTCAATGGAACTTGACGCGAAAGAACTTGTGAAAATTTCAGTGCTATCAAGTGATGAAGACTATAAAGCAATGCTTGAAGAAATTTCAACCAAACTTAAAGCAGAACCTATTTGCCACATTGGCAAAAAATTGGTTGTTTATCGCTTTTCAATGAAAAAGAAAGTTAAACATGTTCTAGAAGAAAAATAAAATATGCTTAACTTTGAACCTTTTTGGTTTATAATTAAATTATTATAAAGACGATGACTATGTAAAGTAGTTTTCAATTTCCATGAAGAGAGTGTTGCTCGTGGCTGGAAGGCAACATATGGTTCAGTTGAAAATGAATTTCGGCATATGAGTTGCTTGCAGGAAATGGCAAGTCGGTTGCCCCCGTGAAAGGCTGAAACGAGACACTTTTTGTGTGAAACAAGGTGGTACCACGCTTTCAACGCGTCCTTGGAGAGACAATCTCCATGGGCGCTTTTATTTTTTTTAAAGGAGAAGAAAAATGAAAGAGAAAATCTTAAAACTTAAAGAAGAATTTGAAGAGTTCTGCAAAAATGTAAAATCGCTTGCCGATGTAGAATCTTTGCGTCTTGACTTTCTTGGAAAAAAAGGAAAAATCACAAATTTAATGGCTGATTTCCGTCTTGTTCCAAACGAACAAAAGAAAGAAATTGGAATGCTTATCAACAACCTTAAAACAAACGTTGAAGAAACTGCAAAAAATTTGAAAGAAAAGGTTGAGGCTCTTGCTCTTGAAGAAGAACTTAAAAATGACAAGAAAATTGACTATACTTTGCCAGTTGATTTGAAAACCGGAGCACTTTCACCAAGAACCATTCTTCAAAAACAAATCATTGACACTTTTGTTTCAATGGGCTTTATTGTTGAAGATGGAAATGAAATTGAAACCGAATATAACAACTTTGACTCTGTAAATGTTCCTGCATCGCACCCAGCACGTGACATGCAAGACACTTTCTGGCTTGACAATGGTGAGGTTTTGAAAACTCAAACTTCTGCTGCACAAAACCGCATTTTGAGAACACATGGTCCAAAATGTCGTGTTATTTTTCCAGGAAGATGTTTCAGAAATGAAGCGCTTGATGCAACCCATGAAAACACATTCTTCCAAGTTGAAGGCGTTGTTGTTGATGAAAACGTTTCTGTTGCAAACCTTATCTATTTCATGAAACAAATGCTTAAAGGCGTGTTCAAAAAAGATGTGAACGTTCGTCTTCGTCCTGGATTTTTCCCATTCACTGAACCAAGTTTCGAACTTGATGCAACATGCCCATTCTGTGGTGGAAAGGGTTGCAACTCTTGTTCAAAAACTGGCTGGCTTGAACTTTGCCCATGCGGTATGATTCATCCAAATGTTTTAAAAATGGCAGGAATTGACCCAGACAAATATAACGGCTTTGCGTTTGGTCTTGGCTTTGACCGCTTGGTTATGATTAGAACTGGTCTTGAAGATATCCGTTATCTTAACAGCGGAAATATTAAACTTTTAAGCCAATATGGAACAAAGATATAGGAGGAGAAGACAATGTATATTTCAATGAATTGGATTAAAGATTTTGTTGATCTTGACGGAATCTCTACCGAAGAACTTGTGAAAAGATTCAACCTTGCAACTGCTGAAATTGAAGGCTATGAAGAAAAGGGAAAAGACACCTATGGCGTTGTTTTTGGAAAGATTATTGAATGCAAAAATCATCCAGAATCAAATCATCTTCACATTTTGAAAGTTGATGTTGGCAAAGAAGTTCTTCAAATTGTTTGTGGTGCACCAAATGCACGAGAAGGTCTTGTTACATGCGTTGCAACTGTTGGTGGCTGTGTTTCAGGAATGAAAATTAAACCTGCAAAACTTGTTGGTGTTGAATCTTTCGGAATGTGTTGCAGTGCCGCAGAACTTGGAATTGGTGCCGACGATGATGGAATCATGGAAGTGACCGAAAATGTAACACTTGGTGAAGACATTAAAAATGTTTGGCCAGTTGATGATGTTGTTCTTGAAATTGACAACAAAACATTAACAAACCGTCCTGACCTTTGGGGTCACTATGGTTTGGCTCGTGAATTTGCTGCAATTTTTGGCAAGCAACTTAAACCACTTGAAACTCTTGACCTTTCAAAATTTGATGGTCTTGAAAAAATTCCTGTTGAAAATCTGAACGAAGATTGCTATCGCTATGGTGCAATTTCTGTTGACAATGTGACAGTGAAAAAATCGCCAATGAAAATGGCAATCCGTTTGTGTTATGCCGGAATGAGAGATATCAATCTTTTGGCAGACATTACAAACTATGTAATGCTTGAAACTGGTCAACCAATGCATGCTTTTGACCATGATGTTGTCTCGGGCATAAAAGTTTTGAAAGCACAAAAAGGTGACAAACTCTTGACTCTTGAAGGTGAAGAACACGACATTCCAGAAGGCGCAATTGTAATTGCAGATGACAAAAAAGTTCCTGTTGCAATTGCAGGAATTAAAGGCGGACTTAAATCATCAATTTCAGACACAACAACAAATGTTTTGTTTGAAGGTGCAAACTTTGACCCAGTAATGATAAGAAAAACAAGCCGTGCAATTGGTCTTGTGACTGACGCGTCTCAACGCTATGAAAAATCACTTGACCCAGAACTTACAAGTGTTGCTCTTGGAAGACTTTTGGAAATTTTGCGTCATATTGACAAAGATATTGTTGTTTCAAGCGCATTTTCAGATGTTTATACAAAGAAATATGATAAAAAGATAATCAATATCACATCAGAATTCATTTCTCGAAGAATTGGTGCACAAATCAGTGACGAACAAATTGTAAAAGTTCTTTCTGCTCTTGGTTTTGGCGTTGAACAAAACGGAGAGGTTATAACTGCACATGTTCCAACATATCGTGCAACCAAAGATGTTTCAATGAAAGAAGATTTGGTTGAAGAAATTGCAAGAATGTATGGCTATGACAACATTGTTCCAGCACCACTCAGTTTCAATCCTTCGCCTGTTGAACTTAATGTTCAAGTTCGTGAAGAATATGAAGTGAAAAAACTTCTTGCTGTGAAATATAATGCAGTTGAGGTTCAATCTCACATTTGGAACTTTGCAGACTTTAACAAAGCACATTTCATTGAAAGTGAAAGCATTGTTAAACTTCTTGACAGTTCAAATGCTGGTCAAAGCGGAATCAGAAGTGAACTTCTTCCAACAATGCTTAAAGTTGTTTCAGAAAACCGAAATGTTCTTTCAGATATTCGTGTGTTTGAAGTTGGAAGAGTTGCTCCAAGTTTGAATGAAGAAAAACTTGTAAACGAAGAGAAACATCTTGCAGTTGTTTTTGCAAGTCAAACTGAAAGCATTGAAAACCTTTTTGAAGAACTCAAAAGATTTGTTATTGACTATGCTAAAAACGAACTTCAACTTGATCTTTGGCTTAAAGAGGGTGAGAAACCATCATATATGCACCCATACAATACATTCAGAATTGTTTCAAGAGAAGATGATTTTGGATATGTTGGTGTTCTTAATCCAAGAGTTTCAAAATCAATTGATAAGCGTCTTAACATGGTTTGTCTTGAACTTGATTTTGGAGTCCTTGCAGGAAAACATGGCTTCTTCAAAAAAGCAAAAGTTCCTTCAAAATTCCAAAGCGTTAAACTTGATGTAAGCGTTTCAGTTCCTGCTTCTATGCTTTATGGTGAACTTGAACAAGTGCTTAATAAATATCGTTCAAAAATTTCAAATGGCTATATTTTGAAAGATATCTATGAGGCTGATTCGCAAACAACCGGAACAAAAAATGTTACTGTTTCATATGAACTTTGCGGAAAAGACCACACTCTTGAAGGAACAGAAATTGACCAATTTTTGAATGGTCTTATTGAACATCTTGAAAAGAATAAACTTGTTGTTAAAAGATAAAATATGTCATAAAAATATAAAGATAAAAATGATTACAATTTGTAATATAAAAAATAGACCAAATTATGGTCTATTTTTTATTGCCGAATTTATGCTTTAATAATGTTTGATAGCAACAAATCAAACATGATTTTTTGTCTCAATTTTATCGTTATCATTTTCTTTTTTATAAATGCTTAAAAGGCTAGTTTTTTGCTCTTCTTGTTTTGGTTTTCCAAAAATGAAAAGAATAATTGAAAGAATGAAAGAGATAAAAGCAATATAAACATAGTGCTTTGAATATGGAATTATCATTGACAATATGTATAAAATAATTGAAACTTTCAACATATTTTTTGCTTGTGTACGGCAAAATAGATATGAATATTCATGTTTTCTTTTAATAATTTGCGTTTTTTCTGTTTGTGGTAAATTATATTGCTTATTTTTTACGATAGCAAAAAGAATGTCTGGGGTGATGAATGATATCTTAAAATCTTTAACATTTTTAACAATCTGTTTTGCACTTTCATTTACGTTTGAGCAGATGATTGCAACTTCTTTTGTCTTGTTTTTCTTTAAAAACTCCGTGTTTGATATGACCGCGAAAATATCTTCATCATTGACGCTTGTTTGTGAAATTTTGTTCAAGATTGCCGTGTTATTTTTGAGTAAAAAATACTGATTTTTTTGTAATGAAATTTCGACAGAAAACAATGATTTTATAAAGGCGTTTTGTTTGATTTTTGTTTGGCTTTTTAAATAATATGTCAGATTTTCAATTTGTTTTTCTTCGCTTTTTTTCAGTCCCAATTTTCGATATTTTTTGTTTTGAATGCCAACAATAATTTTTACAAAAATAAATGTTAAAGCAACTGATATAATGAGGCATAAAATTTTATTTGTAATATACTTTTTCAATGTGAGATAACAGAAAAACATCCACAAAACACCAAGAGTGGAGTTGTCAAGAAATCTTGCAAGTTTGCTTCGTTCCATGTAATAAATTATTTCAAATATTATTTATAATATACACGTGCTAAAAAGTTGCCACCCAGGAATAAAACGGGTATAATATGATAAGGAGAAAAATATGAGTATTCAAGATTTGCTTTATAAAAAAACTCTAGGAATGTCACTTTCAAAAGAAGAAATTGATCTTATTATTTTGTCATATTATCAAGGCAAATATAATGATGCAAAAATGATTGATTTTTTGAAAACCATTGACGTTGACAATTTTTCATATGAAGAAACATTTTATCTTGCCGATGCGCTTGCTTCTTTTGGAAACAAACTTGACATTCAAAAAGATGTTGGCTTTGTTCTTGACAAACACAGTGCGGGGGAATATTCTGATGCAAGCACTTTGATATTCATGTCTGTTTTGGCTTCTCTTGGTGTGAAAAATGTGAAATCACTTTCAAGCACCTATGGAACATTTAACAACTCACTTGACAGGTTTATGTTGTTTGATGGATTCAATGCAAAGATTTCTCGTGACAGACTTGTTCAAATTATAAACAAAACAAATGCTGGTGTTATTGAAGAGGATAACTTTGCCATTCTTGATAAAAAACTTTATAAACTTGCAATAAAATTTCGAATCAATTCAATTCCTTTCACCGCTGCATCAATACTTGCAAAAAAGATTGCGACAGGTGCAAGCGCAATTGTTTTTGATGTTAAAACCGGAGAGGGGGCAATGTTTCAATCTGAAATCTATGCCGAAACCCTTGCAAAGTATCTTGTTGAAAGTGCAAAACTTGCTGGCTTTAAAGTCTCGGCAGTGATAAGCAACCTTGATCAACCTCTTGGCTCTTCGGTTGGGCTTCGAGTTGAGGTTGAAGAAGCACTTTCAGTAATCAGATGTGAGAAATCTCTTTATGCTTCAAAACTTCTTGATGTTTCGAAAGAACTTGTTATAAATGCACTTATTTTGGCAGACTCAAAAATTACAAGAGTTGATGCTTCAAAAATGTTTGATGATGCAATCAATTCTGGAAATGCGCTCGACAAATTCAGAGAAATCATTGCTGAATATGGTGGAGAATTTGTAGACTTTAAACACACGCCAGACAAACTTCTTGATGGTGTTCATGTTTCATATCTGTCGGCAAACAAAAGTGGATATGTGAATGATATTGTAATTTCAAGAGTTGTAAATGCATATAAAAACCTTGCATTTAAAAATGATAAAATTGATGATAAAAACGCAGGGATTGTTCTCCTTGTTGGAGAGGGAGATAAAATTTCAGAAGGCGATTTCATTGCAAGAATCTTCTATAATATTGAAAACAAAAAGTTTTCTGAAAGTCTTGTGATGTTGAAAGATGCATTCACGATTTCACAAACAAAACCAACAAGCAAAAAGATTTTATATAAAGTAATAATCTAAAAAAAACGCAAAAATGTGTTTGTAACATTAAAAAACGCGTTCAAAACTATAAAAATTGGAGAAAATATGCTTTTTAGAAGAAAAGAAAAATATGTTGAAACAAGTCAACCTGCATTCGTAAATGATGCTGTTGAGTTCACTTTGCTTGACCCAAGAGCAATTGATTCCGACATTAAAACACTTGTGAACATTGCAATTAAAAACAATTATTATGCTGTTTGTGTGAACCCAACAAATGTGTTTGTTGCAAAAGACATTATTTCAAAATGTTCAAAGCCGGACATTAAAATTGTGTCGGTTGTTGGGTTTCCTCTTGGTGCGAATAAAATTGCAACAAAAGTTGAAGAAGCAAGAAACGCAATTGCAGATGGTGCTGATGAACTTGACATTGTGATAAATGTTGCAAAAGCAAAAGAAAATGATTTTGGATATATTAAAGATGAACTTTCAAGAATTGTTCGAATTTCAAAAGGAAGAATTTTGAAAGCGGTTATTGAAACTTGCTATCTTACGAGAGAAGAAATCAAAAATGTTTGCAAAGCGTGCATTAAAGCCAAAGTTGACTATGTGATGACTTCGACTGGTTATGGCAATGGCGGTGCAAATGTTGAAGATGTTTCATTTATTCATGAAATTTTAGAGGGCAGGTGCGCAGTGAAAGCAAGTGGTGGAATACGCTCAAAAGCACAAGCAGAGGAACTTATTCGTGCAGGTGCAATTCGAATTGGAACAAGCAGGGTGATATGATGAAAAAATATATTTCTAACAGTGTTGAAGACACAAATAAAATTGCAGAAGAATTTGCAAGAACTATAGAACCTGGACAAATTGTACTTTTGGTTGGAGACCTTGGTGCTGGGAAAACCGCTTTTGTGAAAGGTGTTGTAAAGGCTCTTCATGGCGACCCAGACCAAGTGACAAGCCCAACCTTTACAATTGTGAACGAATATTCGCTTGATGATTTTCCAATTTATCACTTTGATCTTTACAGGCTTGAAAATCCAAATGAACTTTATAATATTGGTTTTGAAGAATATTTTTATGGCTCGGGCGTTTGCTTTATAGAGTGGCCAGAGCGTGCTTCTGACTTTTTTGATGACAGTACAATTGTTGTAAACATCAAAAAACTAGGAGACAACAAAAGAGAAATTTCTTTTTAGGAGAAAATGATGAAAACTTTAATTTTAGATGCTTCATATGCACAAAAGGTTGCCTTGCTTGAAAATGGCAAACTTATTTGTGAAAAGATAAGCACAGGTGCAAAAGCCGACATTTTCATGACTCTTGTTGACGACGTTTTGAAAAGCGCAAAAACAGACATTGCAAACATTGATGAAATTTGTGTGAATGTTGGTCCAGGAAGTTTCACGGGCATTCGTGTTGCGGTGTCGGTTGCCAAAGGTCTTGGCATCACAAAAAATGTGAAATATAAACAATTTGATTCTTTTGATTATTTTGATAAAAAACAAAACATTGTTTTGGTTGGATTTTCAAACTATGTCTATGTTAAAACGGCAAACGGAAAAGAAGATTGCGTCTTGATTTCTGACCTTGACAAAAAACTTTCATATGTTGTTTGTGACCAAAAATTGTTTGAAAAATTGAATATAAATGGTTATAAAGTTAAACTTGAAAATCAACGTTCATTTGACAAGATTGATGCAATTATAAATGGTAAAAATGTCTCAATTTCTGAAATTAGACCGCTATATTTGCGTGCTTCTCAGGCAGAGATTCAACGTGAAAACAAACTTAAAGGAGTGAAATAATGGAATTTTCTATTGCAACCATAAATGATTTTGGCGAACTTGACGCCCTTCAAAAATCGTGTCTTGAAAAACTTGAACATCAAGATTTTGGATATATTTTAAGAAGTAAAAACTATCTTGTTTTGCAAGGTAAAATTGATGACAAAGTTGTTTGCTTTGTTTCGGCAACTGTGTCATTTGATCAGTCTGACATTTTGCAAGTTTGTGTTGATGAAAATTGGCGCAGACAAGGTTTTGCAAAAGAACTTTTAAAAGAACTTGAAAATATAATGAAAGAGAAGGGTGTTAAAGAATTGTTTCTTGAAGTGAACGAGAACAACGCGCCAGCACTTGCTCTTTACAGTTCAATGAACTTTTCTGTTTTAAGCAAAAGAGAAAAATACTATGGTGAAGAAGATGCCATTGTAATGCACAAAGCACTTTAAGATTTTTTGAAATTTTGTTTGAAATGGATTTTGATTTTGTTTCTGGAAAAGGAAAATTTATATTTTTTTTACACGGCTGGGGTGGTGACAAAAACTCCTTTGCCGTTATGAAGAACCATATTGCTGAAATTGACCGCAATATGGTTTTTGTTTCTTTCGCGGGTTTTGGAAACACGCCCGAGCCAAGCAAGCCATATTATGTTCAAGACTATGTGAACGACCTTGTTGATTTGATTGTTAAAGTGGCAAAAGGGAAAAGTGTTGACATTGTTTGCCATTCTTTTGGTGCGCGTGTTGCGGTTTTGCTTGCAAGTCAATATCCGCTATTGGTGAATAAAATTATGATTATTGACGGTGCGGGAATAAAGCCAAGGCATGGTCTTGGATATTATTTGAAAGTTGCAAAATATAAAAAATTAAAGCGTCAAGTTTTGCGAAAAAAGAAGGATGCAAGTGTTCTTGAAAAATTTGGTTCAAATGATTATAAAGCACTTTCACATATGATGAAACAAACATTTATAAATGTTGTAAATCAAGATTTGAAAAAAGAGGCAAGCAAAATAAAAACGCAAATTTTGCTATTTTGGGGTGAAAAAGACACCGAAACACCACTATATATTGCAAAAAAGTATAAAAGGCTTTTAAAGGATAGTAAACTTGTTGTCGTCAAAAACGCAGGACATTTTGCGTATCTTGACAACTTTGAATTATTTTATGATTGTTTCAAAAAGTTTATTTTGCAAGATTAAAATGTAAGTGCGGGTGAAATGGTTGTCGGAGATAAAGTTTAGGATGTGCTATTATTAAAATCAAATTCAACCAATAATTATTATCAAATTTGAAATTGTAATTTTGATAGTTTAAGATTTTGTTTGGCGAAATTTTCATGTGTGTTTAATCAATATTTTAAAACGTCGTTGTAATAAAAGATATTTTTGTTGACGATTGTTTGTCTGTTATTTTTCATTTATGCAATTTTGCAGTAGGCATTAAACTTTCGTTATGTTTAGGCATATTTAATCGCTTTCATTTGTATTGAATTTGTTTTTTAATATTTATTTTTAACGAGTTCACTTTTTCAAGATAAATGCCAAATTGGTTGCGATATTTGTTTTTTTATTATAAAATAAAAGAAGGAGAAAACTGTATGAATTTTTCACAACTTATTCTTGAAAACACAGGCAATCTTGCAGACATGCCTGCACCATTTGGGTTTGACACATGGCTCACTTTTTGGCTTGTCATGGCAATTTCGGTTACAAACGCAATTTTGATGGCTTTTGTTGGATATAAATTTTTGCATGTTTTGCAACTTTCATCATATCGAATGAAAGGCTATTTCAAATGGATAAAAGATAACAAGGGGAACGAATGGGGAAGACTTGTTGTTTTGTCGTTCTTGTCTTGCGCGGCACTGCTTATTACGAATGTTTTGCTTGAAGACTTTTTCATTTATAAAATCATGACATATCTTGGACTGGTTTTCTATTTGATTTTCTGCATTGTTTATATTGTGAACCAATATTCAACTTCGCAAAAAGTTCCGCTTAAATATACAAAGCGAATGACAAGACTTGTTGTTGTCTATTCAATTCTTGTTTTTATTTTGACTGTTGTAATTTTGAATATTTCATTTTTATATATTCCATATTTCAAACATGGTGCAGTTGGACTTATTCCAATGTTTGTTCCACTTCTTGTTTGCCTTGCATATTATATTACTTTGCCATTCGAAAAACTTCACAACCGCAGATTTGTGAAAAAGGCAACTGCAAAACTTGATGATGACAAAAACCTTGTAAAAATTGGAATTACTGGAAGTTATGCAAAAACCTCGGTGAAGAACATTTTAACAACGCTTCTTTCAATCAAATATAAGGTTCTTCAAACCCCACAAAGTTACAACACTCCTCTTGGAGTTTCGAAAACCATTCTTGAAAACTCGCTTGAAGGCTATGACATTTTCATTGCAGAAATGGGTGCAAGATATGTTGGCGACATTAAAGAACTTTGCTATATTGTAAAACCAAACATTGGAATTATCACTGGTCTTGGAAATCAACACCTTTTGACTTTTGGAAGTGAGGAAAATTTGATTGCAACAAAAGGCGAACTTTCAGATTATATTTGCAAAACAAACGGCAAAATGTTTTTTAATGGTGACTGTGAAAAATGCAAAATCCTGTTTGACAAATGCACTGCTGAAAAACAAATGTGCTTTGGCTTTGATGAGAAAAGCAGACTTTTTGCAAAAAACCTTGAATATGACAATCGTGGCGTTTCGTTTACAATTGTTCTTGATAAAAAAGAATATAAAACCCACGCAGGGCTTCTTGGAAAACACAATGTTTCAAACATTATGCTTTGTGTTTCGGTTTGCTTGTCGCTTGGAATGACAATTGAAGAAGTTTTGAAAGGAATTGAACTTTTGGTTCCATCTCCACACAGAATGGCGCTTGTTCCATCTAATGGTGCACTTGTTATTATTGACGATGCATATAATGGTAGTGTGGAAGGTTCAAAGGCTGCCCTTGAAGTATTGACAAATTATAGTGGCACAAAAGTTGTTATCACTCCTGGACTTGTTGAACTTGGAAAAGAACAAGTTGAATCGAACAAAGAACTTGGAAAAATGATTGCAAAAAGTGCCGACTTTGTGATTATTAATGGAACAACAAACTATGAAAGTTTGCTTGCCGGCTTGAAAGAAGAAAACATGCCAGAAGACAAAATTCTTCGTGCAGGAAGTTTGCATCAAGCAACATCGCTTCTTTCAGAAATCACAAAACCTGGTGACGTTGTTTTGTTTGAAAACGATTTGCCAGACAACTATAACTAATGGTCTTTCTTCCACAAAAGTGGAGGGAGAATGAAAAATATTTTATTGGTGTTTGGCGGAAAATCGTTCGAACACGACATTTCAATTATAACCGCTCTTATCATTAAAAACCGCTACCAAAATGGGAAATATAATCTTGTTCCTGTTTATGTTTCGGCAAGTGAAGAGTGGTTTTATTTTGCAGGCAAAAAAATGACGTCGCATATGTTTGCAAATTTTGAAAAAACTCACTTGAAAGACAAATTTTATCCGGCATATTTCAAATCAAATCATAAAAGCATTTTTTATAAAAAAGGTCTTTTTGAAAATAAAGCAGATGTTTGTGCTGTTTTAAACTGCTGTCATGGCGGACTTGGAGAGGGCGGAACATATTTATCTTTGTTTGACGTTTGCAAAATTCCGTCTTCGGCGGGAAGCCACACGGCACTTGGCATTTGCATGGATAAACTATTGTCAAAATATTGCTTTGCTGGACTTTCTGTTCCTTGTTTGAAATATTTTAAAGCAACAAAACAAGTCTGGAAAACAAACAAAGAATTGATTTTTAAAAATGCAAAAAATCTTGGTTATCCAATGATTATTAAGCCAGCGACTCTTGGAAGTAGCATTGGAATTGCGGTTGCAAAAAATCAAACTGAACTTGAAAACGGTTTGGAAACTGCCTTTGAATTTGACGAAAACTTGCTTATTGAAAAAGCAATTTTAGATAAGATGACAGAGTTTAATGTGGCATGCATGAGAAAAGACGGAAAGATAATTGTAAGCGAAATTGACAAGCCACTTCGAAGTGATGAGATTTTGTCTTTCAAAGATAAATATATTGGAAATGATAAAAATTTGCCGGCAAAAAATGGTGGAAAAAATTCACAAAAATCGCAACCAACAAAGGCTGGTGGCTATTTGTCTGAAAACAAAAAATTTGATACTTCTTTGCCTGAAAAATTGTCTGTGCAAATCAAAAACATTGCAAAGAAAGCATATGACGAACTTGGTCTTTTTGGAGTTTGCAGAGTTGACTTTTTGATGGACAAAAAGAACAATGTTTATCTGAACGAAATCAATGCCATTCCTGGTTCGCTTGCGTATTATTTCTTTGTTCCAAGCGTGTTTAAAACCATGGGTGAATTTGTTGATTGTTTGATTGATGAAGGCTTAAAAAACTTTGAAAATCAAAACAATGTTAAAAAAGAATATATAACCAAACTTTTCAAATAATTTTTATAAAATTGCAGTAAATTTGCGTAATTTTCATGCTGTGATATCACATTTTGCGTTTTTTATTAAAGCCACCAATTATGTTTTGGTGGCTTTTTGTATGTTTGACTAATAAATTTCATTCTTTTCATAAATGGGTTTTAGAGCATGTTTTTTATACGAACAAATGCAATGTTTTGTTGTTTTTTTAGACTATAAAATATATCAATTTTTAATCAAAATATCATGTCGTTTTTTATAAAACTGCATTACTATAATTTGCATAGGTTTGGTATTTTTTATAGATGGATTCGCACTCATTTTTAATGTTTGAAATCAGACTTGTTGGGGACAATATAGTAATGTTGTTTCCATATTGCATGATGCGGTGGATGAGACCATATGAGTTGAAAACAACGGTTGAAATTGTAGAGGTTGATTCGCCTTTATTTATGAAAGCAAAGTCGCCACCAAGCCAATCGTATAGTTCTGGAATGAAAGAGTTTTTCACTTCGAGAGTGATTGTGATTTTTTCAAGATTTTTTTGAAAAGATGTGTTCCATGGCTTGTTTAAACAATTTATATTTTGGCGTTCGAACTTGTCCGGCAAAACTTCAATTTTCTTTATTCGTGAAAGTTTAAATAATCTAAAACTGTTTTTGAGTTCGCAAAAAGAATAAACATACCAAGACCCAGTTTTGAAAACAAGGGCATAGGGATGAATTGTTCGTGTTAAGTTTTCTTTTTCTGCATATTCTATTTTAAGTTTAAACATGTTTTCAATTGCTTCGCTTATAAGTTCTTGATTGGTTGTAAAGTTTCCAGCAGAACCCCAAACGTCGGTGTCAATGATAACTTGTTGGCTTTTTTCAATTATTGATGCTGAATTTTTGTTGCAAGAATTTTTAATGCGCTCGAAAAGTGATGTGTTTGTGATGCCGTCAAATTTTCCTGGGTTTGCGCCAATATAGGAAAGGAAGGAACAAAGTTCATTGTTCGTGAAAAATCCAGAGTCAATTCTGCTTGTGTCTATCAAACTGAAACCGCCGTTTCTTCCAAGTGTTACAGAAAGGGGCATTCCTGCTTCAAGCAGTGTGTCAATGCTTCTGTAAATTGTTTTGAGTGATGCTTCAAATTTTTCTGAAAGTTGCTTTGCTTTGTGAACCTTTCCGTCTAGAAGAGTAAGCATGATTGCAAGTGTGATATATTTTTTCATTGTTTTTGCCTCGCTTTGATTTGATTATAAACTAAACAAAAATAAAAATCAACCAATTTCGAACATATGTTTGATATTTTTATTTTTTATAATTTGGAGAGATTTTTGTTGAACATAAAAAATTTTTGCTAATTTGAAAAATTTGCCTTTTTTTGTTTGGAAAAATACAATATATAATATATAATTTAGTCAGAAACAAAACAGGTGGGGAAAAATATGTTTGATTTTTTCGATAGTCTTGAAAAGAAAAGAGCGTTCAAAAAAGCGCTTGAAGAAGTGAGAGAGGAAAATAAAGAGCAAAGCAAAACCGGCGTTTCTCGTGTTTATAGCAACCAAAGCGTTGAAAAGGTTCCAAATCAAGCCAGATATACTGGTCCTTTTAACAAGCCCTCTTCTTCGGTTGTTGACCTTAAACATTTCAAAGATTGGAGAAAAGTTGAAAAAGTTCAAAGCAACAATCCTGTTTATGATGCAGACATGTTCAAGTCTTCGCTCACCAAAAACGAGCCTGAAAAAGAAGAACCAAAACCAGAGCCAAAACCTGCTTCAAGTTCTTCAAAGGTTGAACCAGTTTTCAAAAGTTCACCAGTTTCAAAATATGTTTCGTCTGCAAGTGATGAAGACAGAAATTCATATGGCGATTTTGATGATTTCTTCACAAAAAGCACCAAAATTGTTGAACCAGAAAAGAAAAAGACAACAAACAATTTTTCAGATGATGATGTTGCAAAAGCAAAAAGCACTTTTGCGAGAATGTTTGAAGATATTGAAAAGAAAAGAAAGGCAAATGAAGCCAAAAAGCCAATTATTCCGCCTGTAACCAAAGAGGAAATTAAAGAGGAAGATGAGGCAGAAGAAGACTTTATTTTGGCAAGAAAAAAACCAGAACAAGAGCAAAAGAAACCAGAAGTAAATGTTCATGTTGTTCAAGACAAACCAACTCTTCGTGCAGAGCCACGTGAGAACAACGAACATCCAAAAGTTTCGGTTTCTGCAACTCCAAACGCGAATACAATTGATATCAAAATTCACACAGTTCCAGCAACAGCGTCTGCAAAACCAGTTGCACCTGCTGTTAAGCCTGCTGTGAAAAAGACAATCAATCGAAAACCTCGCGGAAAAAATAAACGTCGCTTTGATGCCGATGTTATTGGTTCTGTTGATTGGAGATAGAAAATAGTGAAATATTTGTTTTCAAAATTTAAAGATGTGGGGCTGGGAGTTCTGCCAATTTTGTTGGTGGTTCTAGTTCTGCATTTTTCTTTTGCACATTTTGAAACAAATTTGCTTTTAAAATTTATCGGCTCAATGGCAATTATTGTTGTTGGCGAAGTTTTGTTTTTGTCGGGTATTGATGGCTCGGTCATGAAAATGGGTGGCTATGTTGGCGACTCGGTGAATAAATTTTCGAAAATGACAGTGATTTTGCTTTTTGCGTTTATTTTTGGACTTGTTGCAACAATTGCAGAACCAGACGTGAACGTTCTTGCAAGCCAAGTTATTGAAAATGGGGTGAATGTGAACAAGTTCCTCTTCATCTTCATGATTGGCGCCGGCGTTGGTGCTTTTGTTGCGTTTGCACTTTTCAGAATTATAAAATCCATAAACTATAAAATTGTGATTTTGATAACTTTTGCAATCATCTTTATTGTTTGTATTTTTATTCCAGACAGTCTTGTTGCAATTGCTTTTGATGCGGGTGGTTCGACAACCGGAATTGTGACATCGCCATTTTTGCTTGCACTTGCTTCGGGCATTGCAAAAAACAAAAATTCAAAAACGAACAGTGACAACTTTGGCGTTATCGGAATTGCATCTCTTGGCCCAATTTTGGCAGTTGCATTTTTAGGACTTATCACAAGTGGAAGGGGCGGAGATGTTCAAGTTTCGGATTCTTCTTTGAACATTTTTCTTGATGTGCTTTTAAACGCAATGCTCGGAATGCTTCCTTTGCTTTTGATTTTCTTTATTTTTGATATTTGTTTTTTGAAACTTCCAAAAAAGAAAAAAATCTCACTTATCGTAAGCAGTATCATAACCTTTGTTGGACTTTATCTTTTCCTTTTTGGAATTGATTTTGGAATCATGGAAATGGGCACTGCTGTGGGCAAATTTTTGTCAACAAAAAGCAAGACGTTTGCGATTGTTTTTGCGGTTATTGTTGGATTTTTAATCACTTTCACAGAGCCAGCGGTTCAAGTTCTTGGCTCGCAAGTTGACGAGGTTACACAAGGAAACATTAAAAAAGGGTCAGTTGTTTTTGCAATTGCAATTGCAATGATGTTTGCGGTTTCGCTTTTTGTTGTGAAAATTCTTTGCAATCTTTCAATTTGGTGGATTGTTGGAATTGGCTATGGCTTGGTGCTTTTGATAATGCCATTTTCAAGCACTTCGTTTGTGTCAATTGCGTTTGACTCGGGCGGTGTTGCGTCGGGGCCAATGTGTGCTGCGTTCATTTTGCCAATGATGATTGGTTTTGCAAGCGGAAATGGAAACGGAGTTCAAGGCTTTGGGCTTATTGCTTCGGTTGGACTTATGCCAATTTTGGTGCTTGAAATTTTGGGCGTTATTTATAAGATTAAACTTACTGCACACGAGAACAAAGAATATAAAAAAGCACTTCGAATTTCATATGGAATTGACATGTTTTCTAACATTGAAAAACTTGAAAAAGAATATAATCACCGTCAACTTTTGAAAGAAAAACACAATGAAAAATCAAAAGAATATGAAAAGATTTTTGAAAAACAACTTGAAGCAATGAAGGAGGACGGAAGTGGACAAATTAAAGGTTAAACCACAAAAGAAAAAAACAATAAAACTGAGCGAAATCAATGAAATGTCCATGTGCGTTTTCATTGTTTCAAGAGAACTTGAATCTGCTGTTTCAAAAAAGATTGAAGACAAGCAGGCAAGAGTTGTTTCAATTGTTCGTGGAACGGGAATTTCAAGATATAGCATGTTTGCATCGCTTAAAGTTGGAACAAAAGATATGTCTGTTATTTTTGCAATTTCAAGGCAAGAAGACACCAAAAAAGTGATGAAAAGTGTTGCAATTGAATTTTCACTTGCAAAACCCGGAAATGGAAAATCTTTCGCCATTGATATTGATGGATATCTTGGCGCAAAAGCAAAGTTTATAGGAGACTGATATGAAAAGTTTTGATGATGAAATTTTTGATGACGGAAGTTTTAAACTTGTTGTTGCAATTGTTCAGCGCGGATATAGCGAAGAAGTGATTTTTGCTGCAAAAAATGCTGGTGCAGAAGGCGGTGTTGTTTTGTCTGGAAAGGGCAGGGGTTCAACCGAAAAGAAATTTTTTGGAATTAAAATTGACCCAGAAAATGAGGTTGTTTTGATTATTGTGAAAGAAGAGGTTGTTGTTCCTATCATGAAAGCAATTTATCAAGCAACCGATTATCAATCTTCTGCTCGTGGAATGGTTTTTTGCTTGCCAATTTCCTATGTAACTGGAATGACTCATGCAAGAGAAGAAGACAAAGAAAACGCTCTTATTGATGAGAAAATCAAAGAACTCAAAGAAGAAAAAGCACAAAAAGGTAAAAAGAAAAAAAAGAAAAATGAAAAATAGAATTTGCCAAAGTTGTGCCATGCCTATTAAATCAAGAAATCAACTTGGAAAAAATAAAGATGGCACAATCAATGAAGATTATTGCAAATATTGCTATGACAATGGTGAATTTATAGACAAAGTTTCAATGGAAGAATACATCAATATGTGCTCACAATTTGGTGCGCAGGCGAACATGACAAACGAACAAATGAAAGAACTTTGCACAAAAGTTTTCCCAACGCTTAAAAGATGGAAAAAATCTTAATAAAAAGGATACATTTTGTATCCTTTTTTTGTTGCTAATTATTTGTTTTTTCTTTAAATTTGGCGTTTTGAACATTTGGTTTTGTGTTACTTATTATGATTTCCAAAATCTTTTTGTTTCCAGGCTCTATTTTTGATTTTTTAAGATTTGAAATCAACTTGTCTTTTTCTTTATAGGTTTGCAAAATATGCTTTGAAAGACGTTCAGAATCAAGTTGATCTTCTGTCACGAAATTTGCAATGCCTTGGCTGTTGAAATATTTTGCGTTGTCTACTTGGTCGCCACGAGAATTTCCTTTTGGAAGAGGAATCAAAAGCATTGGTTTTCGCATTACTGCAAGTTCAAAAATTGTGTTTGAACCAGCACGCGAAACAACAATGTCAGCAGAAGATAAAATGCTTCCCATGTCCATTGTAAAGTCGATTTGCTTGTAATCTTTTTCATTTTTATATCTATCATTTATGTTGTTTTTGCCGGTCAAGTGAATGACAAAGAAAGTTTCGGTCAAATCTTTAATTTCGCTCCATACTTTATTGTTTATGAAGCGAGAACCAAGGCTTCCACCGGTGATTACAAGAATTGGTTTGTTTGTGTCTATGCCAAGTTTTTTCATTGCTTCTGCTTTGCTTTTTACCATGTCTGTTCGTATTGGAGAACCTGTGCATACTGCTTTTTTGCATTTTTGTGCAGTTTTTTCAAAAGATGTGCAAATCACTTTGCAATATGGTTTTGAAAGTTTGTTTGCAAGCCCCATTTCAAGGTCGCTTTCGTGGGCAACAACTGGAACTTTGCATCTTTTTGAAGCAATCACAACAGGAAGCGAAACATAGCCACCTTTACTGAAAACCACGTTTGGTTTTTCTTGTTTTATGATTTTTTTGCTTTGATGAATGCCTTTTATAAGTTTGAAAGGGATTAGCAAATTTCTCCACAATTTTTTTCGCACAAACTTTGTTGTTTCCACGCCATGATAAACAATGTCTTTTTGTTTTTCAATGATATCTTTTTCCATTCCGGAAATGCTTCCAACATACACTATTTGGTCGAAATTCTTTCTGAAATCATTTAAAAGTGCAAGGTGGGGCATGACATGCCCGGCAGTTCCGCCACCAGTGAGTAAAATTTTCATGATTTTCTCCTTTATGATAGTTTATGATTTTTGCGTGATTTTATTTAATGCTTTTGTTATTTTGCAAAAAATATTTGAAAATTGTGGGATTTTTGGCGAAAAAACAAAAAAATGGTTTGCTTTGAAGAAGCATAATTTGCTATACTATATAAGAAATTATATTATAGGAAAGGAAACAATGAATAAAAGTTATCAAGCAAAAGATATTCAAGTTTTGGAAGGGCTAGACGCTGTTCGTCTTCGTCCTGGAATGTATATTGGAACAACTGGCCCAAAAGGATTGCATCACCTTATTTGGGAAATTGTTGACAACGCAATTGACGAGGCTGCAAACGGATTTTGCAACCGTATTATCGTGACACTCAATAAAGACGGTTCTGTTACTGTTGAAGACAACGGACGTGGAATCCCTGTTGACATGCACCCAGTTTTGAAAAAAAGCGCAGTTGAAGTTGTTTACACCGAACTTCATGCCGGCGGAAAGTTTAATAACGAAAACTATGCATATTCGGGTGGACTTCATGGTGTTGGTGCGTCGGTTGTGAACGCACTTTCAAAGTGGTGCAATGTTGTTGTTGAGCGTGATGGAAAGAAATATGAAATCAAGTTTGCGCTTACAAAAGTAAATGGCAAACTTAAAGGTGGACACACTGTTCAACCACTAACTGAAATTGGAAAATCAAATGTTACTGGAACAACCGTAACATTTTTGCCAGATGACAGCATTTTTGAAACTGTTGAGTTTTCTGCTGACACTGTTTCAAAACGTCTTAAAGAACTTGCGTTTTTGAACAAAGGTCTTGAAATTGTTTTTGTTGATGCAAGAGAAGGCGAAGACCAAGCAGTTGTGAAAACCTATAAATATGACGGCGGTCTTAAAGATTTCGTGAAATATATCAACGAGGGCAAAACTGCTCTTTATGACGACCCAATCATCTATGAGGGTGAAGAAGACGGAATCAAAGTTGAAATTGCAATGCAACACACCGACTCATATGCAGAAAGCGTTTTCAGTTTTGTAAATAACATTTCAACAACCGAAGGTGGAACTCATGAAATTGGTTTCAAGAGCGGACTTACTCGTGTTATGAACGACCTTGCAAGAAAGAACGGAAACCTTAAAGACAAAGACCAAAATTTGATGGGTGAAGATTTCAGAGAAGGTCTCACTGCAATCATTTCAATCAAAATGAAGAACATTCAATTTGAAGGTCAAACCAAAGCAAAACTTGGAAACCCAGAAGCAAAACCCGCTGTTGAAACCGTAACGGTGAACGAACTTACAAAATATTTCAATGCTCGTGGAACTGGAAAAATTTTCACATGCATCATTGAAAAAGCAATTGGTGCCGCAAAAGTTAGAGAGGCATCAAGAAAAGCAAAAGAATCAGCAAGACAGAAAAACTCTGCTGAAAACTATAACCTTGTTGGAAAACTTTCAGCATGCTCGGGAAGAAACTATGTGAACAACGAACTCTTTATCGTAGAGGGTGATTCTGCGGGTGGTTCTGCAAAGCAGGGCAGAGACCGTCATTTTCAGGCAATTTTCCCTCTTCGTGGAAAGCCACTTAACTCTGAAAAGAAAAGAATTGAGCAAGTTTTGGCAAACGAAGAAATTAAAACCATTATTTCTGCTCTTGGCGTTGGAATTGGAGATGTGAACCTTGACGGGCTTCGCTATCACAAAGTTATCATCCTTGCCGATGCCGACCAAGATGGTGCACACATTCGTGCAATTTTGATTACATTTTTCTATCGCTATATGCGTGAACTTATCAACCAAGGACACTTGTTCATTGGAATGCCTCCACTTTATCTTGTCAAAAAGCGTGGCAAACAAGAATATGTCTATTCAGATGCCGAACTTCCAGAAGTAATTGAAAGACTTGGCGGAAAGCCATATGACATTCAACGTTATAAAGGTCTTGGTGAAATGGATCCAGAACAACTTTGGGAAACAACAATGGATCCTGCGAACCGTTCACTTGTTAGAGTTACAATTGACGATGCTGCCGAGGCTGAAAAAATGATTACTATTTTGATGGGTGATAACATTGACGCAAGAAAGCAATATATCATTGAAAATGCCGACTTTAACAAAAATAACATCGAATAAGGAAAAACGAAATGAGTGATAATGAGAACAAAATGAGTGATAATGAGAACAAAGATTTAGAAAACAAAAACCTTGACGAAGAACAAAAAGTAACCATTCCTTCAACTGGCGAGCAGGTTGACATTGAAGACATTATTGACAATGGCGTTGCTGATGACCTTGTTGAGGGCTCAACCGACGAAGAAAAGAAAGAAAACAAGAAAAAACTTAAACAACAACTTCTTATCTCTGCCGGAATTGGTAAAAATGTTGTTGATAAAACACTTGATGTTGTCATGCATGAAAGCATGCTTCCATATTCAGAGCATGTTATTCTTGACCGTGCGCTTCCTCGTGTTGAAGATGGTCTTAAACCTGTTCAACGCAGAATTTTATACACAATGTATGAGCAAAATTTAACCCCAGACAAACCACACAAAAAATCTGCAAAAGTTGTTGGTGATTGTCTTGGTAAATATCACCCTCATGGTGACACTTCGGTTTATGACGCAATGGTTCGTTTGGCACAAGACTTTAACCTTCGTGCACCTCTTCTTGATGGTCACGGAAACTTTGGTTCGATTGATGGTGACAGCGCGGCTGCGATGCGTTATACTGAAATTAGAATGGCTCCACTTGCTCTTGAAATGCTTCGTGACCTTGAAAAAAACACTGTGCCTTGGCAATGGAACTATGATGACACTCTTCAAGAGCCAGTTTTGCTTCCTTCAAGATTTCCAAACTTGCTTGTGAATGGTGCATCGGGAATTGCGGTTGGTCTTGCAACAAACATTCCTCCACACAACCTTGCAGAAACAATTTCGGGCGCAATTGCATATATTGATAACCCAGACATTACTCTTGATGAAATGATGAAAATCATCAAAGCACCAGATTTTCCAACCGGTGGATATATCATTGGTGGAGACGAACTTAAACAAGCCTATGCAACTGGTAAAGGCAAAATTTTGATTCGCTCAAAAGTGCACATTGAAAATGACTCTGGCGACAAGAAAAATATTGTTATAACCGAGATTCCATATCAAGTGAACAAAGCAAAACTTGAACAAAAGATTTTGGAACTTAAAGAAAGCAAGAAAGACATTTTATCTGGAATCAATGACATTGTTGACGAGTCTGATAAGACTGGTGACAGAATTGTTATCAAACTTAAAAAAGACACCGACTATAAAAAGGTTTTAAACTGCTTGTTCAAATATACAGACATGCAGGTTTCATATGGAATTAACATGGTTGCAATTGCCGACGGAAGACCACAACAAATGGGTCTTATCGACATTTTGGCATATTATGTGAACTTCCAAAGAGAAGTTATCTATAAACGTACTAAATTTGACCTTGACGCAGCAAAAGAGCGTCAACACATTTTGCAAGGACTTATCATTGCGGTTAGAAACATTGATGAAGTTGTAAGAATTATCAAGACAAGTGAAAATGTTACAGTTGCAAAAACACGTCTTCGCGAAAGATTTTCACTTTCAGACAAACAAGCCCAAGCAATTTTGGACATGCGTCTTGCACGTCTCACATCGCTTGAAGTGTTCAAACTTGAACAAGAACTTTTGGAACTTGAAAAACGCATTGCTGAACTCACTAAAATCCTTTCAAGCAAACGTCTTCAATTTGAAATTGTAAAAGAGGAAATGGGAGAGATTCGCAAAAAGTTCAAAGACGGAAGAAAGTCAGACATTTTGGCAAGTGAAGATGACTATGAAGTTTCAACTGCTTCTTCTGCAACAAGCAAAGGCCCTTCTGAAAATGTTGTTGTTTGCTCAACCGCACTTGGAACAATCAAATGCATGAGCACACGTCATTTCAGCCAAACTTCTAAAGTTTGGAACGACAAATCTGGTCTTCATGAAGTTTTGATTGCAAGCATTGATACAATGTCAGACAAAACCGTTCTTGGCTTCTCTGACAAAGGAAATGCCTATAAGATTGATGTCGGTCTTCTTGGTGACAATAAGTTCCGTGACAAAGGAACTCCACTTAACAAAATCATGCCATCTGCATTGCCAGATGAAAAGATTGTATATTTCATGGAAACCGAGGCAAATCTTCTTTCAAAAGACTTGTTGTTCTTCACAGAAGGTGGAATGATAAAGAAAACCCCAGTTTCTGAATATCAACTTTTGAAAACAGCATATCAGGCAATCAAACTTAAAGAGGGCGACAAAGTAATCAAGATTGAAGAAGACAAACCAAACACAACCATTTTGTTTGTAACAAAACAAGGAATGGGGCTTAACGCTTCAAAAGATGATATTCCAGTTCAAGGAAGAATTTCTGCGGGTGTTAAAGGCATTGCTCTTTCAGAAGGTGACAGCGTTGTGTTTGTTTCACAAATCAGCAAAGATGACAATGTGATTTTGGTTTCAAACAAAGCATTTGCGAAAAAATTAAACGTGAACGAAATTGATGTTCTTGCAAGATACAGAAAGGGCGTAAAGGTGTTTGACCTTAAAGGTAAAGATTCAAGCGGAACCGAAGTTCTGACTGCGGGTCTTGCAAAACCAAGCACAGATGTTGTTGTTCAAACCGTTGATGAAAACTATGTTGCAGTTTCAGCTTCTAATATTGAAGAAGACACAAGAGCATCAAAAGGAAAGAGCATGTCAATTGGAAATGCAATTATACTTTCAGCATTCGTAAGAACACTTTAAAATTGTTTGCTATTGAAAAATATATTTGCTATACTTATAGCAAAAGAGATAAATGTGCATACTAAACAGGAGAAACAAATTTGGCAGGTCAAAATAAATTTGAAAAAATGTTGAAACAAAACTCGAATGCTCGGGTTGTTTCTTCTGATGCACGCCTTGAACGTGAGGTTAGAAAACAAAACCTTAAAATGATTCAAGACCGTTTGAAAGAATTTAAAATTTCAGACCCAGAAAATTATAAAAAGGCAAAAATCCTTTCAAAAAAACATCACATTAACCTTTATAACTTTATTGGCATTGATTTGTCGGCATATGACAAAAAAGGCAACTTGATTGCTGGAAAGCAAGACGTTTCAATCATTAAAGATGAGCATCCAGAATCTTTTTCAATCTTAGATAAAACCACCAAGACCCAAAACAATGTTAAAAGCAAAATTCAATATCAAGATTCTCCAATCTATCAAACAAGAAACGAGCAGTATTCTCAAAATAATGTTCAATCAATCAACCAAGAACCTCTTCACGAAGATGACCATGAAATTCAAGAAGAACAGGGCACTGCTGATGCATATAAACAATCAAATGAAACTTATCAAAAGCAAGAAACGGGAAAAAACCAACCTGAAAGTGCAAATGCACCAGACTATGGTTCAATTGAAGAATCTTTGGGCTTGAATGATGATTTTGAAACAAAAAATAATGAAAACAATTCAAAAACTCAAAATCAACAAGAAAACAAAAACATCAATTCACACATAAGCAAAATTGATTTTTCTGAACTTGACAAAGCAAGAAACGAAATTTTGCGTGAAAAAGGCGAATTGCCAGCCGAAGAAAATCTAGAAGAAAATTCTTCAAATGAAAGCACAGAAGAGCAATCAACTAATGAAGCAAGCCAACCTGTTCAAAACAAAAAGCAAAAAAGAGGATTGTTCTCTTTTTTCAAAGGAAAAGAACAAAAAAGCAATACTTCGTCGGTCTATGAAGATTTGAGCAATGTTCAACAAGAGGTTAATCCTGAACCTGAACAACAAGAAGAAAACGAGTTTGAGGGCATGACAGAAGATGAAATTGCTGCCGAACTTGAAAGAAGACGTCGCTTGGCCGACCTTAAACAAAAATATTCAGATGAGGGCGCAAAAGACCCAAACGATGTTGGTGAATATAAAAAGAGTCTTGACTTCTCAATCAACCTTGATATTAAACATTTCAAAGTAAAGCCTCCTAAAAAACCAATTATCATTTCGCTGATTTGTGTTTTCCTTGCGCTTATCACTGCTGGCGTTATAACATTCTTTGTTTTGAGAAAGCCACCAGAGCCACCACATTTGGTTTCTGCAAAACTTTCACAACAAACAACCCATCAATATGTTGGCGACAAGGTTGACCTTCGTGGTCTTTATATTGAAGAACTTTGGAGCGATAAGTCAAAACAAATCATTGCAATCAGCAATGGAATGATTTCAAGCAAATCACCAAATATCGATGAAAACTTGAAAATCTTGTCTAACAGTTTAAACACATATATCGAGTTCACCTATAATGGTGAAACCCAAAGACTTGTGATTGTTTTAAACGAAATGTCAATTGCTCAAATTGAAAGCATTGAAGTTTATCAAGATTCGCTTGTAGAGGGTTCTGTTTTGAAATTTGAAAACATTTTGGTGCTTGCAAAAATTGTTGACACCAATGGTCAACTTATCGGAACAAAACGCCTTTCAGCAAGTGATGCAACCTTTGAAATTGAAGGTGTAACACTTGAAAAAACAAGCGCAGGAGTTATCCTTTCAAATGTTTCTTCTGGAAGTGTGACACTTAAAATCACCTTTGTTGAAAAAGACAACACATTCACAAAAAATGTGACAATTACAATTGATTAAAACAAAAAAAATAAAGTGAGTTTCGACTCACTTTTTTTTGTGCAAAATTTTATATCATTGCAATATTTTTTAAATGTTGGTCATAATTTTGATTATGATGGTTAATCTATATTTTTAATATTTAATTGTTGTTGCGGGCAATAAATTGTGGATTGTTTTGCATATTGTAAAACTGGGAAGCATAGCCTTAAATAGAAACAAAATCCATATCGTCATTTTCTTTCAAAACGCACAATTTTTCGACATTTTTCAATTTTTTAAAGTTTTGATGAATTTGCCAAATGATATAGAATAGGAGAGTAACTTCGAATATGAAAATAAAATGTTTTTCCATTCGTCCAGTAAAAATTTTCGTCACCTTGCTTTTGGTGTGTGTTGCACTCTGTGCAATGCTGTCGGTTACAAACGCGCAAACCGTTTTCTTTGGATATAGCGAAAGAAAAGTTCCGATTTACAGCGTTGCAACAAGTGAGAAAAAAGTTGCACTTACTTTTGATGCTGCATGGGGAGCAGACAAAACCAGCAAAATCATTGAAATTTTAAAGAAAAATGAGGTTGGTGGAACATTCTTTTTGGTTGGCTTTTGGAGTGAAAAATATCAAGACAAAATCAAAGAAATTGACGGCGCCGGTCTTGACATTGGAACACATTCGAACACACATCCAAAAATGAGCACTCTTTCACCAGCAAGCCAAGAAAGTGAACTTATGGTGAGTTCGAAACTTATCACGAACATTACGGGCAAGCCAGTTCGCTTTTTCCGCCCACCATATGGCGACTATAACGACCAACTTTTAATGACTGCTGAAAAACTCAATCTTCAAACCATTCAATGGGATGTTGATTCACTTGACTGGAAAGGCTTGACTGCTAAGCAAATTTTAACCCGCGTTAAAAGTGGTGTTAAAAATGGTTCAATCATCCTTTTCCACAACAACAGCGACCACATTTTAGAGGCTCTTCCACTTGTGATTGAATTTTTGAAAAGCCAAGGTTACAGCATGGTGAATTTGAGCGGACTTGTTTATGAAAACAACTATACAATTGATAACAACGGAGTGCAAAAGAGGGTATAGCCCAAACAAAATAAAGAGGTATGATATGATAAACAATTATGAAAAAAACAATCAAGTTGAAATTAAAGGAAAACTTGCAAGCGAGCCAGTTTTCTCTCACACAGTGCTCGGAGAAGGATTTTATGAGGTTGACATTTTGGTGAAACGTCTTTCATCACAAGTTGATGTTCTTCCTGTTACAATTTCAGAGCGACTTTTGCCAGAAATTGCAAACAAAGATGAGGAAATTGGAATTATTGGTCAACTTCGCTCTTATAACAAATTAGAAGGAGAAAAAAGCCGACTTATTCTTACAATTTTTGCAAGGGAAATTGTTCCAGCCGAACAAATTTTGAACGGAAACCAAATTGAAATGACCGGCTATGTTTGCAAAGAGCCAATCTATCGAACAACACCTTTTGGCAGAGAAATTACTGATGTTTTGATTGCAGTGAACCGCGCATATAACAAAAGCGACTATCTTCCTTGCATTGCTTGGGGGAGAAATGCTCGTTTTGCTGGTGACCTTCAAATTGGTGAAAAAGTTTCAATCAAAGGTCGCATTCAAAGCCGAATTTATCAAAAAAAGATTGATGAAGAAACTGTGATAAGCAAAACTGCCTATGAAGTTTCAATTTCAACAATCATGCAAGAAAGTGAAGAGGAAAGGGAAGAAAACGAAGAAGAAAAATCATCTCCTTTCCACATTGTTGAATCTGCAAACACAAATGCATTATAAAAAATGCCACTTTGTGACATTGTAAAATTTTTGCATACAAAAAATAAGCCCACGCCCTGTGGGCATTTTTTTTGCTTTATTTTTTAGTAAAATGTTTTAAGTAAAATGAAAATATATTTTCGTTTATATAAAAATTTGTTGAAAGTAAAAACTAATCAACGTTTTTGTAGATTTGTTCTTTATATTCTTCAATTGTTGGAACCGTGATACCTTCGAAATTTCCCTCCATGAAAATATAAAGTTTATTGTTTTTATCAAAAATACGGTTAATCATTGAGTTTACGCGATCAAGAGTGATTGCATTTATCTCTTTGATTTTGGTTTTCTTTGGAATTTTTTCAATCTTTCTGCGATTTTGATAGATTTCCAAGTTGTCAGTTACATTGCTTTTATAAGAAGTGTAATGTTCGCTGTCAAGTTTGATGATTGCATTGTCTTTGCATTGATCAAGATATTCTTGAGTTATAATTCCATTTTTAAGTTTTATGATAGACTCATTCAAAAGGTCAAAAATCTTTGAAATATTTTCAAATTTGCTTGTTGAAAATTGAACAACAACTGCGTTGTCGGTTGAAAGATTGTCAACTGAACTGAGAGCATAGGAAGAATATACAAGTCCAAGTTTTCTTGCATTATAATAGAACATGTCATTCATGTTGTTTAGGGGTCTTAGTGCCATGAACACAAGTTGACTGATTCTGAACTCGTCTATTTCAGTTTTCAAAGAAAAATATACTTTAACTTGATAGTTCTTTTCAGGAGTTTGATAAACCTTCATGCTTTGATCAAGTTTAATGTTTTTGTCAAGTGGTGGCAAAAGTTCAGATTTTGTTTCAGAAACGGCAAGTTTATCAACAAAATATTTCTTTGCCAGTTTTTTGATTTTGCCAAAAGAAAGGGAAGTGCAAACTGAAAGAATAAACTTATCTGCAACAAAATTTTTCTTTCTGTATTCGTTCAAGTCGTCAATGGTATATGATTTCAGTTCTTCTGGTGAGCCAAAAATATAGCCCGGTTGAACAGTGCTTAAATAACGAATAAAGTTTGCTGATTGATAGTCGAAATCGAACATTGCTTGTGTTTCGCGATCTTTTCTTTCTTCAAGAACAACATTTTTTTCTTTTTCAAAACGGTCTTTGTCAAAGTTTGAACTAAGCAAGCAGTCGCTTGCAAATTCAAAACATTTTTCAACTCTTCGGTTCGACTCGGAAAAAGTTGTAACAAGAAAATCAGGACTTGTGAAAGCGTTTAGTGGTGTGATTTTCACTTTATCCTCGATCACTTGTTCTTGGCTTCTGTGGTCGGTTTGCTTCATGAGCATGTGTTCAAGAAGATGAGGAAGACCATGTTTTCCTTCGCAATATCCATATCCAGCGAAAAAGCCAACGTTCACAGCAGTAATATCAAAGGCCTTTCGTTGTTTATAGATGAGAGTTGCACCGTTTTTAAATTTATAAATTTTTGTACGTTTTATCATTTGGATTCCTTATTTTGTAACTTTGTTTTTAATGCAAATTATAACAACAAGTAAAATTGTGTTTACAATGACAAGTGTCATTCCAAGAATTTGAAGCATTGTCCAAGTGTCGGTTTGAAGGTTATAGTTATAGACATAGCCAGTGTGTTTGTTTCCTGCATTGTCACTGAATGAAATTTTTGTAAGATTGGTTTTTGTGTTTCTTTTTCCTTCAACACGAACTCTTGCGCCTTTATCAAGAAGGGTGATAATTTCGCTTGTGTTGTCTTCGGAAGTGAAAACTTCACTGTTATTTTTCTTTATTGATGCGTTAGTGATTACTCTTTCGCCTTTAACCGTTCTTGGGCGTGCACGAGATGCATCAATGAAGCCTTCATATGAATTGTCACCATCTTTCACAATTACACGCAAAAACTTTGTTCCCATTGAAGAGAATGAATAAAGTCCGCTTTCGCCCTCTGCAACAGAAACGTCGGCGGTTGCTTTTAAAAGCATGATTTCAGTGTTAATGCTGTCGCGTACAAATGATGGCATTTTTAAAAGTGCAGTGTTAGTTAGAACAGTGACTTTTGGTGAGGAATAGGTTGATTTTTCAAGTTGTGAAACTTGTGAAGAGCGAACATAGCCATAAAAGTTGGTGTCAGAGGTTGAGAACATTACGAAATAATATCCTTTGATTGCGTCTCCACCAGAAATTTTGCCCTCACCAATGATTGTCATTGTTTTGTCTTCTGGAATTTGGACAATTTGTGTTTTACTATATGGAAAGTCAAACAAATTTATATTTGTTGTTGCTTTAACATAAACAAACTTGTCATAATCAGTCCAAAATACATTTTCAATGTTTGGATTTTTCTTTGTTTGAGTTTGTATGTTAAAATCAGCAAAACTTCCTGTAAAGGTGTAAATTTTGACTTGTTGAAGAGCGGAAGATAAAAGCGCAAAAGTGTTTTGGTCTGCACAAAGGTGGGTGAGTGCAAAGTTTTCATCAATCGCAATATCTTTGTTTTCAATATAGGTCAAATCGGTTCGGGTTGTTGAAATGTTAAGCGAATAAAATTTGATTGAATTTTCAAGTTCAATTGCAAACATTTTTTCGCCATTTTCAAAAGTTATTGCTCCAAAATCTGAAAGTTTGTCCATTTGGTCAAAGCCGTTCACAGCACGAGACAAAGTTATTTCTTCTGGTTTTGTTACCATGTCATATTCAAAAGACAACATTGTGTTGTTGTTGAACAAAATCAAAAACAAGTTGCCATTATATTCACATGCGAAAATGTTTTCATATGAAGCAAAACTATCATATCGGTTTGAAATTTTGAACTCGGTTTCTGATTTTATTTGAAGCCTGTTCTCATTTTGGTCTTTTTCAAGAGCAATAAGATGAAGATTGTTTTCAATTGGATTTTCAGGGCAAATCAAAATTTGGTCTTGACCTGCAACATTCACAACCAAGATTTTGAAAGCGTTTTCAATTTTAACAATCAGTGTTGCATCAACTTCATATTCAGAAAAATCAGAAGAGAGAACACATTGAATTTGGCTGGTTATTGTGTTTATAAGCAAAATATATTTATCAACAATCAAAATATCAGTTGGAACAAATTTTGTTTTTAAAACAGTGTTTTCAGCCCTGAATTCGGCAGTTTTTTTGTCTATTACTTTTAAAGAAGAGTCGGCATTGTCATAGACATATACAAAGTCGCCTTTATTTTCCATTATGGTTGGGTCAACCAAAAAAGGAGTTGATTCTTCGTTGTTTGTTTCAGAAGTTTCGTCTTCAATTGCATGACCCGTTTTGTTCTTTGCTTCTTGCGATGCATAAAAGGACAGGGCAGAAGCAGAGCGATTAAACTCTGCTTTGCCACCCAAAATATAGCCAAATAAAACAAATGTAAGGCAAAAAATTGTTGTTAAAATTTTTATAAGTTTATTTTTCATAGTTTTTATCCTTTATTAGAACATGTTCATGAACATGTCTTGAATTCCTCTTCTGTCTTCTTGGAAGATGCAAAGAATATTGTCAACAACCATAACAAGAGCACCAATAGGGTTTGCAGATGTCAACAATGACATAAATACATCGAAGACAACATTCACAATTGGAACTGGTTGATAGTCATAGAGTGATGTAAGAACTCGTTTTCCAGCGTCGGTATAGATTCTGGTTTTTGCAGAAATGCTTTCGTTTCTTGAAAATTCATCATCGCTTGGAGCAAATCCAATTGTGATGAAACGGTTATAGGTTCCTGCTTTTCCTTTTGCAGAGTTGAAGATTGACACAATGTTTTGACCAAATGATGGGTCTTTAATTTTAGTGTTTGTTTTACCGTCAACCAAAGTAAGATCGTTAGTATAGTCAGAAGCAAATGAACCATTGTCTTTTGAAACTGTATATTCTGCAGATGCTGCACGATAGTATGAATATCCTTTGTCAGCAGTCCAAAGCCAGCCAAGCCAGCCACCATAGTGGTTCACCTGTTTGCTTTGATGCTCTTCAAGGAAGCATTGTGTGATAACAAGGTCGTTTGTGTTCATGCAGTTGTTGAAGAAGTTTCCATCAACATTATTAGAATAAAGTTCATAGGCATCAACAACACGATATTCAAGAACATTGTCGATATATTTAACGAAATATTGTGATTTCTCATCATCGGTCATTTTGTCAATATTATCTGCACTTGTATAAATTTTGAAGTCGGTGTAAAGGTCGAGAAGGGCAAGAAGGAACATTGTGTCGAGAGTGTCAAGAATGTGTCCTGTTGCGCCATTTCCAAGTTTTTGTCCTGAAACCGTTCCAGCACCTTCAACATACAAGTCGTCTGTTGCCATGATCTTTCCATATTCATTAACATTACCAACAGGTTGCCCAAAGATTTTATAGTAAACATATGCAGCAAAGGCGGCTGCTCCTTTGTCTGTGTCTTTGGTTTTATCTATAATTTCTTGCAAATAGTTTACATACATATATCCATTTTTAACAATGAAGATTTGATATGACATGATTTCGCTGTTGTGATTACCTTTCAAATATCCATTTCCGGTTGAACCACATTCGTTTTCAGAAGTGTCGGAAATAGGTTTATTGTTAAGACCGTTTCCAACTTGACCAGTAAGTTGAGTTCCGTTTCCTTCATTGATAGCAACGCTGACATCAACTGGTTTTGACATTGTTTGCCAAAGCATTCGAAGTTTAACGTCAATGTTTCCAAGAACAAAGTTTCCGTCTTCAAAAATTGAATCATCTTCGAACAGTGCAAGGTTGAAGCCGACAAGAGATGTTTTTCCTTCGTTTGCTTCGCCAGCAGTTTGCTTGTTTTTGGTTATTGTTGTGTTTTTGAGTTCTGCTTTTGAAATTGTTGATGGAAGCGAACATTCACTGTTTGTTGAGTCTTTTTGAACAACAGTTACTTCTGGGAAACCATTTTCGGTTGCAATAATTTTATATTTAATTTGAATTGTTGAATTGAGAAGGTCAATTGAAATATTTTTGCTAGAAACACTTTGAGAATCAATAATTTGTTTTGTTTCACCATTGATGATGATTGTGAACAAGTTTTTCTTGAGAGTAGGGGTTCCACCACTAAATTGAATATAGTTATAAATATTTCGAAGTGTTGGTCTTCCGTTTGAATCAAAATCAGGCATGTTATGATCAAGACCATATTTTCGAAGTGAGTTGTTTGCAGAAACAAGTCCTGTTACTGCATCAAGAACAATTGTTTCGCCTTTAACGCTGTTGCCCTCGCATTTTGCAATTTTAACTTCAACACCTGGTTTGTTTGTTTCACCAGCAGAGTTCTTTTTATAGAAAAGATACTTTTTAGTGATATCGTTTTCAACGTCTGTAAGCATGATAAGTCTTTCAGAAATCTTTGTTGGATATTTAAGATCAACGCCATTATTGTCGTTTGCAACATAAACAAATGGGTCTTTTTCATCAATTGTGATTTTGTATGAGTTGTTTCCACTGTTTTTATTGTTTGTTCCATAGTCAACTTCATAGGTATAGGTTCCAGCAGATGGGTTTTTCCAACCAGCAGCAGAACGAACCTCTTCGGAGTATGCAAGATATGTTGAAGAGTTTCCTTTTCCGTTTCCTCCGGCCAATGCACCATAGACATAGGTTGATTCGGTTTCTGCAAGGTCGATGAGAAGATTATAGGAAAGGGCAGTATAGAAGAAGTTTACTGTGAAGTCTTGTGTAACATGAAGTGCATAGAAGTTGTTTCTTGAAGCAGATGTTACGAAAACTTCTTCGCCGTCATCTTGTTTAATTTGTCCAGGAATAACAATTTTAGAGTTCAATTTTCCAACAAACATGTTCTTTCCATTGTCTTTGGATGAATCAATTTCTTTTTCGTGAAGATATTTTTTATAGTCGCTGAGATTTGTGTAATATTTAGAGTTATCTTTCAAAACATCATCAATATCAAGAATATTTGTTCCTGCACCGGTGTCATATGCAAATCTGATATTCTTTGAGTCCAAAGCACTGATTGTTGAAATTCCGGCAAATTGAATGAATTGATAGTTGATTGATGTGATTTTAATGCTTTGGTCATGTTGAACAAGAAGTGAACCTTTGATTGTTGCTGCGTCAATTGGAGAATATTCTTTATTGTCGAGCGCTGTTTGGTCTTCAAACATTCTATTTTCGTCGGTGTCACCAAGTTCGTTGTCTTCATAGTATTTATAGGTGTTAACCTTGATGATATAAACTCTTGGTTCATAAATTGCAATTACTCTTGTTTGACCAGAAACTGCAATTTTCTTTGAGAAGAAACGAGTGATTGTTTTTTGGTTGCCAATCATTTCAACAGTATAGTGGTCATAGCCAATAATATTCAATGTTTCAGCACCAACAATTCCGTTTTCACCACTGAGTTGCATAATGTCATAGGCACTTGAATATGCTGCTGAAACAATTGCAAAGCCTTTGAAAATAAATCCTTCGATTGCAGGAGCAGAGAACTCTACGCCTCTTTTCGCATCTATTGCTCTTGAATTGAGTTGCTCTCTTGAAGTTGTTTGATCGTTCATTTGAAGAGGTTTGCGTCCATTTGTTGAAGAAGCAAAGTTATCAAATGCAATATATCCAACACCATTTTGAGATTTCAAAACAATTTGCGCATCAAGTTCCACGAAAGCATATGGGATGAAGATAGAGTGGAAATTGAGTTGTCCTGCTGAAACAACTGAGGTTTTTCCAACTGTAAGAGTCTTATTTTCATTTGATTGGTCGATATATGATGTGTTTGTTGAATGTTCTTGTCTTGAATCATATACATATGTATATTTTCTTGTTCCAACAGTGTCTGCACGGAATTGGAATCCTTTTCCGTTGATTGTTGAAGCAGAATCAAGTCTTGAATATGCACCACTTTCTGAACCTGGAGTATAGAATGCAGATGAGATATATGAACGGTCAAAGTCTATAAAGCCACCAATGAAGTCAGCAACAAATGACATGTTCGATGTTGGTGTAAAGTTGAAAGCAGATGTCTTGTTTGCTGAAATATAGCCATTGAATGGGTTTTCAGCGTTCATATATTTTGAAACTGCTGTATAGTTTGAAAGTTTTGTTGCCCAAGAAATTGTTGCAATTTGGTCGGCTGATGAAAGAATTTTTGAAAGCATGTCTTCATCTTTATCTGATACCAAGATAGATGAGAATTGCTTTTCGCCAATATAATCTTTGAAGTCAACGAACACGCGAAGTGCGGTTCCTTCTTCTGCACGATAGGTGAGAATTGCTTCGCCAACAGTTGCTTTTCCGTTGCTTGAAGCAACATCAATATAGTTTGCAGTTCCCCCAACAACGTTCAAAAGTTGAATTTTGATTATGATATTTTCGTCTGAAATATCATAGATAAATTCAATTTGATTGAGTTTTACAAGTTTCGCAACAATTTTTCCACCAATACGATAATCTTTGAAATTGATTGTGTATGAAGCAGAATATTTTGTTCCAACTGCAAAGTCATTTTCGTTATAGAAGTTATCGAAACGATAGAACGAATCGCCAATTTGTTTTTCATAGAACACAGATGTTGAAACAAGGTTGTTCAAAATCATTGGGTCATCAGTAATTTCGTTGAAGCCTTCTTGTTTAATTTCAAACTTCAAATCACTTGAAAGAATGCTATATGGATAGGTGAGGACATAGTTTCCATTGTCGTCAACTCTATAAGCAATGTTTCCGTTTGCTCCGCTTGAAACAATTTGGTTTGTTGTTTTTGTGTCAAGTTTTGTTCCGTCGTGATAGAGGTTGAAGTTGTCCATTTCATAATCTTTTTCAACAGTAAGAGTTTGAATACGCTCTTTCAAAGTTGCATAGATGATGAGAACTGTTTCACCATCAATTTCTTCTGATGAAAGAGAAGCAATGTCTTTTGCACCAAATGAATAGGTTGCAATTGTTGAAAGAAGAGTTGATGAACTTTGATATTTTGATGAATAGTAACCAACAAATTCATAATAGTTGTTTGCATCAACAGTTTTAACAGAAATTGCATTGATGAGCAAATATGCAAACACGTTGCTGATTTGGTCGGTTGCAACAAGAGTGTTAAGACCATCATCAAGTGTGACTGTAATGCCGTTTGATGGGGTTGCATAGTCGGCGCCACCATCTTTCACAAGATTTACGCGAACCTGCAAGTTATATCCGCGGTTGAAGTTTACAAATATGATAATGTTGTTGTCAACAAGGTCTATTTTTGTTGTATCAGTGATGATTTCACTGTTATATGTATAGTTTGCAAATGCATATTTAGAATCGGTTGATTTTGCTGGAAGATTCAACTTCTCAATTTCTGCAAGAGTGAGAGGGGTTTGGTCTTCGGTGTAATATTTTTTGTAAGTTTCAGTTACGTTATAATCTTTAACAAACTTATATTCCACAGTTGTGATTTTCTTATACTCAATCTTGAAAGCAATGTGCTTGATTGGCGCAAAAGTATATTCAACAGAAGTGATATATTTGTCACCAAATGAGTCTGCTGTTGAGTCAAGAACAACTGCGTTTACTGAGCCCAGATAGTTTGCAAGGTTGGTTGCGTTGTTCAAAACATCTACAAACGAGCCAATTGTTCCGTTTTCAGAAATCTCTGCAACATAGATTGCTGAAACTGAATATCCGTCGTTTGCGTCAACATAAAGAACTTCTTCTGCACCATCTGCAATAATTTCAAGTGAGGCAGAGCCTTTGCTGTTGTCGTTTTCATAGATTGTTGAAGTATAGGCTTTTGCAAAGTTTGCAACAATTTCAATGCTTGTTGCATTTTGTGGAATTCTGTATGCAAGTTGAGCAGTTGAATAATAGGTTGTCGCGCTGTTTGTTTTCACGCTATAATTGATAAACTTTTCAAATTTTGCAAGGCGATATGACAAATAGATTGCCGAACCAACAGGAACAGTCACTGTGAATGTTAATGTTCCAGTTTTAAGAGTTCCTTTGATTGGAGTTTTCTCAATGTTGTTTGGAAGGATTGAATAGTCAAGTTCACTGCCAATTGTTGAAGGAATTGTAATTTTTACATTTACAGTTTTGTTTTCTTCTACAATCTGTACAAGGTCGGTTGAATTTGCTGAAATGCGGTTTGAATCAACACGGTTGAGTTTTGTTATCACTTCAACAAGGAAGTGTTTTTGTGAAACTGCGCCGTCTGTGGTTACGCTGTATCCTTTGTCTGCAATATAATTGATTGAATATCTTGAATTTCCTGAAACCAAATTGTTTGCAACAAAACTTGATGCGTCGCTTCTTGATACAGTTGTGCTTATTGCACTGAGTGAGGAAGAATTTGTGTAAATTTCTGCATGTCCTGAACTTGTAACTCCTGAAAGTGAACCAACAGTTTCGGTTTCATATGTAGAATATTTTGCTGTGATGATAGAGAACTTACCATTCAAACTATTCTTATCATAATATGATTTTGAAACCAAAATGTCACGATAGCCAAAAGCGGAAGATGTGTCGTTCACACGAGCATACCAACCTTGGAAATTGGTTGAACCGTTATCATTCAAATATTTGGTTGTAACGGTTACTGGCATTTTGCTTGGCTCAAATTTTGCAACAATTGAAATGCTCTTGTTTGCATAGATTCTAAATGATGTTGCAAATGCGATTGGTGAAACAGAAGTTGACAAACTTGAACCATCATAGAGATAGAAGCCGTCAAATTTATAGGTTGTTGAACCATAGGTATATGTTTGAACACGGACACCAATGTTGAGAGCGTCGTATGCATATATTTGAGTATTTTGAACATATCCGCTTGAATAGCCTGGTTCCATGTTTGTTCCGTTGATGCTTACAAGAAGTCCAGTAGGATTTACAGGTTTTGTTCCACCAAGAGAAACATAAACACGAACGGTTGTGTATTCATAAACATTAAGTTTAACAACGAGATTCTTTCCAACTTGACTTGCTGGGATAGGGCAAGTGTATTTGTCGCCATCTTGAACAAATTCAACAGAATATCCATTTATTGTAATGCTTCTTAATGCATAGTTGTCTAATAAGGTTGCATAGAACACAACATTGTTTTTTGCAGAATTATAGTATGCATGAGCGGTTACTTTGTTTATTGCTTCGTTATTCAGAAGTGTTAAGCCGTCACCAATTGTTAATTCTGAGTTGATTGTTGAAATGTGATATGTAATGTCATATTCATTTTCAAAGTCAACAGAAATTGAAATGTCGGTTGTAATTTCAGTTGTAACGGCAGAATAGCCATCACTTTCTTTGTCTGCGTTGTTATTGTCAAGGCTGTAATAATCATAGGTGTTGCCTTTCAAAATCATGAAACGCAAGAAGTGGAGACCATCGTTTCTCTCTGTGTAAAGAGAAAGTTTTGTTCCGGCAACAATCTTTGCACCAGTTTTAACATCGTTCAAGATTTTTGTTTCAACAGAATAATCATTTCCTTCAACAAAGTTTCCAGTGATATAGATGTTTCCATATGCGCTGTTATTTGTGATATCAGTTTCGTTTCCTGAAATGCTTGTAAGAGTTCTCTTTACTTTTTCAATTGAAACAATTCGAACAAATTTTGCAGTTATTACACTTGCATTTGTAATTGTTGTTGAAAGGTCTTTTCCAGCATATTCGCCGTCTATATACCAACCAACAAACATATAATAGTCGCTGTTTGAAACAGAAGCAGAAAGGTTGATGCTTGTGTCTGATTCGTTAACATTCAAATATGCAAGGCTTGTGTCTGAAATTGAACCAGTTGCGGTTTGTCTGTTTGAATCGGTATATGAATAGTCAACAACAACATTTGGATCGTCTGACTCTTCATCAAGAATCTCTTTCACAAGAGTAACAATTTTGCAAGGGCGGAAGTACACTGTAAATTCAAGGCTTGTGAATGTTGAGTTGCCTTCAACTGTATATGTTCCGTCGTCATTTACGGTTACAAGATGTTTCTTTGAAATTCCACTGTCTTTGAACTCGAAATCATAAACCATATAGCGGTGTTTGATTGCAGGGTCAAGAACAGGGATAATATTGAATGAAGTTCCTTTCTTGATTTCAATTCCAGAAAGAGAATTGAGGCTTGAAAGGTTTGATGGCATGCTGATTCGTTGAGAAACGCCCGATGGGTCGGTGTATTCAACAAAAATGTTAAACATTCCGTTAAGTTGTTCAACGGTCATGTTTTTGCCAGAGCCGTCGGTTTCATAAAGTTTGCCAACGCCAAGAGTGATGTTTCTTTTGATTGTAAGGGTTGTTGCTGTTTCATATACAGCACCGATATAAACAAATTGAACACCAGTTACACCATCAAGTTTGACAGAAGATGACGCATTGTTATATGCATAGCGTTTGTCAAGTGTAAGTGAAACTTTTGTTTCTTCTTCGGTTGAAAGAGTTGAAATTTTATATCCATAGGTGTTGAGAAGTTTAAAGCCAACAAATTTGAATGGGTTAGAGTTCCATTTTGTGTCAAGTTTAAGGTCTGCAACAATTCCCGCAGGAACAGCATAAACTTCTCTAACGTTTTTATGTTTTACAAGAAGGTTTGTTCTTGGGTTGATATAGGAAAGGGTATATTCGAAACTTCCTGAGATTCTTGAATTTGATGATGAAAGAATGTCAGTTACTGCAACATAGTTATAATAGGTATAACGTGCTTCGATAATAAGATTTCCTGTGATTTTTTGTGAATAGGTTTCAAGATATTTTTCATCAACTTTTGAAACAATTTCACCATTGATGAAATATCCAATGAAATAGTATTTGTCGGTTGTGTTTCTGAACTCAACGGTTGTGTTGATTGGAACAACAATTTCGTTTAAAGTGTCGTAACTTGTCATTGCACTGTCACGAAGGGTGGTGTGGACATATGAATAGGTTGAGTCGTCAGGGTCGGTGAGGTCTTTACCATCGGTTGACATGTCAAAACTGCTATAAATTGTTTGTTTGATTTTGATTATATAGCCTTTTTGAACTTGTGCAGTGATTTCAACATAGTCGTTTGCTTCAATTGCAGAAACAACATAGTCTTTTGCATTTGTGAAATCTGGGTTGTCAGAAGCGGTAACATTAAGGTTTCCTTGAAGTTTTCCAACAACAACACAAGATTCGATCATGTGTTCAATGATTGGGGTTACAGTGAAACTAAGGTCGGCACCAACAAGAACATATTTCACAGAGTTTTCGCTTGTTGCAAAAGCATCGGTTGCATAACTTACGCCATTTGCTTCATTGTAAATTGCAACATTTTTGGTTCTTTGACTGCTTTCTGTGTGTTGGTTAGAGAATCTGATTTCATCAATTTGTTGAACGCTTTCAAAAGTGATGTCTGCATTTTCCATGTTTGGAGTAACTTTATAGTTAACAGCATTTGCTCTTACATAGATTGCTTCGAAATATCCTTTTGGAGTTTTGCCATAAATTGAACTGTTATAACTGATGAGATATACAGTTGAATCAGATTCGCTGGATTTATAAAACCAACCAACAAACACATATAATTTTCCATCAACAATAATGAAAGAAGAATATGCTTTAAGGTTGATTGTTGAACCAGTTTCGAAAACATAGGTTCTTTCAAGGTCGGCAGCAATAGCGTCATTTTCAAGAGTTGAACCTGCGCCATCGGCGTTTTGAAGACGACCGTTGAATGAAAGAAGGGTGTTTACAGTTGCGCCTGTTGGAACAGTTGAACTGTTTGCATTTGAAATGTCATGAATGTTTTCAACTGTGCGGTGGCTGATATTTGTTACAAGGTTTCCAGTGTCGATGATTGCTTTTGCATAGTAAACTGCATTGTCTCTTGCAAGAGCAAAATATTCTTTTCCGTTGAATGTTTCAAGTTCCGCTGAACCTGCATATTCAAATTCAATGTCAAACTTATAGAAAGCATCAAAGCCACTTGTTTTAATGTTATAGTTAGATGAAAGTTCTGGATAGTAGGCAGTGTATTTGTCTTGGCTCATGTTTCCGTTAAGATACCACTCACGGATTGTGTTTGTTGAGGCTTCATCTTTCATTGTTACAAGAACAAGGCTGTCAACAAGGTCGTTATCGAAATATCCATATACAGAAAGGTCAGAAGACAAGTCATACATGATGTCTGCATTTGTACTGTCTTTTCCAATTGTCCATTGTTCGGTATAGTTGATTGAAGCACCATAGGTTGAAATTGTTTGGAACAAAACTTCTTCTATAAGCGCACCAGATGACTTTCTGATGAGTGCAAAGTTATATCCAGTGTTAAGGGCATATCTGCCTCTGCCTTCCATAACTGCCATGAAGTTTTCAACAGAGAAGTATACAAGTGTAAGTTTCTTTGTTGCCATTCTCAAAACAAGTTTATCACAAACAACTGCATGGTCGTCTGATGAAGAACGAATTGCAGTGTTAAGGTTGAACTCAACTTTCAAAATTGAGTTTAAAATTGCTTTGGTATAGGTGTTTCCATCATCGTCGGCTTCACATTCTGTGAACTCTCCATTTCCGATATAGTTGGAGAATTTGAAATATTTGCCGAGCGAATTTCCTTCTGCAACAAGGTGAGAAAGAACATTGTTGTCGTCATCTTTCAAGATGTCTCCGTTTGCATCACGGTCATATGCGGTTGCTGTATAGTTGATACCATTGAAACGATAGCCACCAGCAGGAGAGAGGATTGCTTCGATTTTTGCATCAAAGAAGAATTTTCCTGAAAGAGTTACAATTCCTCCACTTGGATTGTCTACAATTGTAAGTTTGTTTCCAGTGCTGTCAACAAGTCCGTTGCTCATTTCATATGCCATTTCGCGGTTATCATATTCAAATGTAACCTCAACAGCACGTTTATAGATTGCAACAACAACAGTGTCGGCAGTTGCAAGCGAAACATATGGGGCTTGCTCATCGTTACTCATGAACACAAGTTCCGACCATGTGTTATTGTCTCGGTCATATTTTTGTTCATACCAACCAGCAAACAAATAACCAGATGGTGCTTTTTGAATTCCTTCAAAAAGAATGATAGAGTTTTGAACAAATGTAAGGTCTTGGAAAAGTGTTGGGTTTGGCTTTCCGCCTTCACCAAGAGCATATTCAATTTCTGTGTGACGCGAATCAAATGGCATGGTTGTGATTGAAACATTGCCATCATCATAGCGCTTATAAATATATGGGTCACCAGAAATATCAATTGTTGTTCCGGTTCCAAGATAGGTTTTTCCGTTTATTCCACCAGTTGTGTAAAGCGCGTTTGCAAGAGCGAGTGGGCAATTGTCCAAATCAAGTTTGAGCGATGGCAAAATGATTTTGTTTGTCTTTTCGTCATATTTAATTTGGTCACCTTCGCTGTCAATTAAAAGTGCTTGGATGGTATAGTTGAAAATTGGAATTGTTGAAAGATTGATAAAGTTTCTTTGTCCACTTCGAATGATATATGGAGCAGATTTTCCAGATTGTTTCAAAATCTGTTTTAATATGCTGAAAATATCTTCAAGTTTTGAATATTTTCCTCTTTCAAAGCCTTCAACATTTGCTTTTAAATATACGCTTTCGCAATAAACTGTTCCAGGCTTTTTCATTTTCAAGCACAAATCATAAAGTGCCTTTTCAATATTGTCATATTCTTTTCCAGCAACTTCACTTACAATTGTTGCTTCTGTGCATATTTGACTCAAATAGTAAGTAGAAAGTCTGATTTTGCCTGTTGCATTGTCTACTGTATAGTTTATGATATTTCCATTGTTATCATAGAAATTGAAATATTGTTTATAGAAGGTTATATAGTTTCCAACCAAAGCGTCATATGCCATGTTCTCGCCACGGTTTGGGTGAACAATGTAACTGCTATAACGGTTGTTAGGGTCGCGATTGAAAGTAAGTTTAAATATATAATATAAATAATCTATCTTATCTTCGCTATTTGCTTTTTGGTTTTCTTCAATGAAACTTTGTGTTGGGCTGAAAATTGGAACAAGGGTATAGCGTGAGTTTACACCAAGAGAGTGAATTGAAAGTTCAAAGTCAGATTTAACGCGAACAACAATGTGAACAGTTGTGTCAACGTCGAAATACATGCTCTTCAAGTTGAGTTTTCCATCAATTATTGGATCTTCTTCGTTCACGCGATAGGTGTCACCAACAGCACCCCAAACACCATTTATCAGATTTCTGAAAGGTTGATAGGTTTTGTTTCCGTTTTCATCTTGATATTTTCCAACTGCCATATTATCTGAAAGTAATGTTTTTTTGTTCTTTTTCTCTTCATAAAGAGGGAAGAGATTTCTGTCCACGCTTCCTGCAATATAGTCATATTTGATTTCTGTGCTCTTTCCAGCGGTGTGGTTTACACCATCAACGTCGGTTCGGATGATTGGGTATCCGTCGGCATCGGTTTTTGTGTCACTGTTAGAATAGTAAACCGCTTGAATTTTGATTCCTGATGACTCTTCATCTTCAGCAAAGATATATTCGTTATAAGTTTCAATAAACTTCGCAACATAACGAATGTTAGAGTGAAGAGTTTTGATGATCAATTTGTTGCCTTCAATAACAACGTTTCCAGATTCTCTTGAACGATAATATCTGTTGTTGTTTGGATTGAAGAAGATAACGGCATTGCTAAGGAAATACCAAGTCTCAGTGTAGCCAGCATCTTCAATGTCTTCTTGTCTGATTGATGAAAGATAGGTTCTTTCTTCAACATCATATCGGCTCAAATCAACACGGTTGATGAAGTTTGCTTCATAATAATATTCAAAAGCACCAATGTTCACGCCTTTTGGATAAACTTGAACATAGTTTGGAGCAGAGTTTGTTCCAGTGTTAATGAAATAGCCACGAACTTTGTCGAGCATTCTTGTTGGGACAACTGCTTCTTCTTTTTTGTCTGAATCGTAATAGTAGATTGTAACTTCTTTAACTTTTTCTTCGTCGCCCTCGTAGTATTTATATTTATAAGTAGAGTAGAATGAAGTTACATAGTAATAGTGTTTAGTATCCTCATTATAAACGGCTTGGAGAATTTCGTCAGAATAGATATCACCAGAATTTGTAACTTTTTCATCGGTTGTATACCAGAAACCGCCTTCTTTGTCATAGACACATTTATACCAACCCTCGAAACGATAGCCACTTTGTGGAACTGCTTGAAGTTCAACATGTGAGTCACGATCGATATAGGCTGTTTTAAATTGTTGAGTTGAATAAAGATTTCCGTTTTCGTCTTTAACAAGTTCACCAGCAGAAAGCGAACCAAGACGGCTGACATAAAGTTCGTTTACAAGTGGGTTGTCAACACGTTTGATAACTGTGAAAATGTTATAGGTTGAAGAAGCAACCTTGTCGCCACCCTGAAGAAGAGATGACAATGTAACACTTGTTGAATAGGTGTTGCACAAACAATTTTTTCCGCAACCGCAATTATCAGTGCATTCACATTTATAAAGTGTTTCTCCAAACAATTTGAAAATAGTGTCATTCTCAAAAAGAATAGAGTTATATTTCATATTATATTGAAGCAAAGTTGCTTTAAAGTTTTTGTTGCCTTTATCAAATTTATCAATATCAAGCGATGTGAAAATTCTTGTCTTACTATTATAGTGAAGTGGAACAGAAGAAGTTGACGCAGATTGATTGATTTCATCATAGAAGAATGTCGCAGAGAATGAAACATTGATAATGTCAAGGAATTGAAGGTCTCCTGAGCGGTCTTTGTCAAGATAGAATCCCTTGTCATTTTCATAACTCTTGCGGTTTCCAAAGCCAAAATATGAGTATTGCCCATTTTCGTTTGAAAGAAGAACAAGACCAGGTTTTCCTTCTTCGAACGAGGTTATCAAGTTCATGAAGTTCACTTTGCCAGAATCAATCTGGAAGAAAAGTGGGACTTTCCCTGAAACATACCTTGACCTTTTAAATGCAAGCGTTCCATCATATTCTGAAACATATACATTATCAAGTCTTGAAAAAACAGGTTTTGTTGTGTCACCACCAATAAACTCACCGGTGAAATAGAGAAAAGGATAGCCTTGCAAACTTCCATAGAAATAGCCCTCTTTTCCTTGATATTCTGTTTTATAATAGTTCACGAAATAGAGTTTATCATCATATGAATTTTTAACGTCAAGTTCGTCACCATTGTTATATGCAACGTTAACTCCGCCACCTTGGTTGATTGCGCCATCAATAACAGCAGTTCCGGTGTCAATATTGAAAACTCTTTCATAAACAGGGAACATTACAAAATAGCCTGCTTCTTCCGAAGTGAAGCGCAAAATTGCGTTATAGCGGTCTTCCAAACTTTCAGTCACGCCACGATTGTAATAGAGAACTTCACTGTTATAACGCGAATAAATTTTCCATTCTCTGAAACGATAGATATAGGTGTTTCCAGCGTCGTCATTAAGTTTTACAATTGGGCTTGCAACCAAAACAGCCGATTCTTTTCCAGTAAGGAAATAGGCATCTTTCGAGTTGAAAGCATTCAAAATGTTGATCATCTTATCAAATTGATAACCCGACATGTTTGAAGAGTTATTCACCTGAGAAGCAAGTGTTCTATATGCATAGGTAACACCACTGATCATTACGTCGTCATAGTTAAAGAATCCGTTTGAACTTTTTGTTGCACCAGCAGAAATGCCGTTTAAACCATTACAAATGATGTTTTCATCGTTTGAAGAACCCGAGTTGAAATAGATGATACCGTCTTTTCCTTGGGTATACGAGTGAATATCATAGGTTGGGGCACCCGAAATTTCTGTTGAACTTGTTTTCCACAAAAGCACATCGTCGGTTGTAATCTTGCGCATTTGCTTTGAACCAGTCGAGCCAGTTTGAAGCATATATAATGGCTTATAATATTTTCCATTTGCACCTTGAATGGTGCTTGCATAAATCACATCTTCGTTGTCATTTAGTCCAATGTTTTGAATTGTAAGTTCAGATGGAACTCTAACAATGTCGCCATTTTCGTTTGTTTCTGGGGTGTAGATATAATAATTATAGCAAACACCGCCAATTTTAATGTCATAATCGTCACTGTCAGCCTCAACAAAAGCATAAATAGGATTGAAGTTTGTTCGGTCAAGAATCCAATATGTTTTGTCAAGATAGTCGTTTTGAGTAAGGTTTTCAAGAGTGTCACGGAAAGCATAGGTTGTAAAGTCACGAACAAGGTTTGATTCGTCTGACAAAATGTTTGAACCAACAACCTCAACATAATATGAGTTGTTCACATCAAGAGCAATGTTGATGATTGGTGTTTCATATGCCTTGTGGCGAACTTGGAAACTTAAAACTGGGTTAGGGTATGGAAGACCAGCAAGCAAGGTTATTCCTGGGAAACCTTCAATTGCATTTTTAGTTACGGTATAGTCCATTGAATAGTAGTTAAATTCGCCGTTAGCATTTCTGTCCAAAATGAATGCTTGATCTTCTGTGAAAGTGAGAAGAGATGAGAATGAAGGATATATCTTTGGATCTGATTGATCATTTGTAACGATATATTTTCCAAGAACTGTAACATCAACGTTTCCAGAAATTGTTTCTGCACTTCTTATGAGCGCTGTTTTAAAGTCATAAACTGCCTGAGTTCTTTCATGCACATAAAGAAGTTTTCCGTCACCTGTCTTATAATTATAAACATTTGATGTTGTTGGATTATGTTTAAGTACAAGTTGCTCTTTTAAACCTCTTCCAAGAATTGGATAATAGTTTTCTTCAACTTTTCCATCTTCATCATATTTTGCATACGAGTTGACAACATAGCACAAATGGCTTGTTGTTGTGGTTGTAACGCCCCTTATGCCATTGAAAGTTCTTTGTGTTGTATTTTTCGTTACAGTAACTTGGCCTCCATCAAAAAGTTCAGTTACTGTGATTCTGTCAAGATAGGAACCAGTTCCTTTTGTTTTGAATGATATAGCGTTTGTATCATAAATATCAAAAAGGTCAACTTTTTGAACAGGGTTGCCATTTTCATCAACTTGTTCGCCATCGCTGTAATAAACATAGGTTGAACCAACAATTTTAAAATAGTTTGTGCCATCAAAATAAAGTTTGGTTTCAACAAATGAATTTGTTCCATCTGAAAGATACATTGAAATGGTTCTTCCAATTTGGTTTGTTGTTGCCCTTGAAAGAATTCCATATTCTTTTCCGTTATAAGAATATCTATTTGATGTTCCAATTTGCGTATAAGTTTCACCATCAAGAGTAAATGTGTTTTTAAAGTTTTTGTTTGCAACATAGTGTGTTGGGTCATTATATCTCAAATTTGAAAGAGCATTGCCGGTTAAAGATTCATATCCAGTAAGTTTTAACTTATTGTTAATCTTGATTCCTTCTTCGTTGATAAAAAAGAAATCAGTGCTAATTCCAACTCCGCCAGTTTCGTCAACAACAGGAGTTCCTTCAAAACGATAATATTTACCGCCAGATTCATAATAAAACTCTGTAACAGTTTTTGTTTCGTTTGAGGTTTCATAATTTCTGATATATTGTCTGAAATGAAGTTCGGTTGGTTCGCCATTATATCCAATTGTAGGGAGATAATAATAGCAGTTTAAAATGATTTTAGAACCAAGAGCATTTCTATATGCAGAAGCCAATGCAGATCTGCTTGAATAAATATCAGAACCAAGCATAATTTTTCCTGCATTTTTCAAATCATTAAAGTTGCTGATTTCACCAAAATAAAGTGTGTCTTCAACTTTGGTTGTTTTTGTGTCTCCGTCAGAAGATGTGATAACATCTTGACGACCGATTGGGGCGGTATAGTAATAGTTGTTTCCAACTTTTTTAACGTCATAGTAAACATAAACGTTTTGAGTGTTGCTGTTTACAGTGTGTTTCATTTCTGTAAGATATGCGTTTGCAATTGTTGAAACGCTATAAATATCACCAGAATTAGATTGTTTTACAAGTGTGTTACCTCTTGCATTTTTATATATTGGTTCAAGAGTGGTGGAATCAACTTTTGCAGTGATATTTTTTTCTTCATAGTGAAGTTCTGTCCATGTTATAGAATTTCCAACAACTTCTTTAATAAGATAGTTTGGATTGCCATCGCCACTAACTTTTTCACTATTTTTATAGAAATATAATTTTGATGCCACGCTTGATGCAAGTTGACCACCAATTTCTTTATGGTCGTAGATATAATATTTGCTATCATATCTGATAAATTGGCTTGTAAGAGTTTCATCAACTGGGCCGGACACAGCGTTCTTTGTCACCAAATACATTGGGAAGGTCGCCGAAAGGGTGTTTGAACCACCAGTAATTTTGATTGGTTTGCCATTAAGGTCAACAGACTCGTTCTTCATTGTTGACGCATTATATTTAAGGAAGGCAACATAAAGTTCAGAACCCGCTTTATAATATTCTTTTGAAACGTTGTTCAAGGTTTCAACGTTATATCCAGTAAGCGTTGCGTTTGATGGAAGAATAAGAGAAATGATAATATTTGTTGTGATATAGCCATTTTCATCTTCAAACGAACTTACACTTTTAATAACTTCATATGAAATGTTGGTGTCTTTCAAAAGTTCCAAATAGGTTGATGGAACCGATTCGGTTTCATCATTTTTGGTGTCTTTCAAACGATAAAGGTTCACAACAAGGTTGCTTTGTTCAGCATATTGAGTTCCAATGATACCAACGTCTTGACGGTCAGAATAGGTGTTGCTTGAAATCACCAAATCAAGACCTTTGAATGTTGAACCAAAAGCCTCTTTGTCTTTCATTAAAGGAGAATGGAATGAATATGGTTTCTTTTCGCCATAAACATTGCTTGGATTGTCTGAAATTAGAGGTTGACCCTCTTTCGAGAAAATGATAAAGTCGTCTTTTTCAAGACCCTCTACCATGAAATATGAACCCTCTGCAACAACTTTAATTCCGTTTGGGTGAGAATGTGAGTCTGTAATTCCAAGTTCTGCGCTTGTGAATGTTGCTTGAACTCTGTCACCAGGTTTCTCTGGTCTTGGAAGGGTAAGAAGTCTGCTTTGATAAACTCCACCAATGAGATAGAAGAGGTTAATGTTAACTTCTGTCAAACTTTGGTCATGAGCGGTGAAGAAGTTGTCTCCTGCAAAGAACGAACCGCTTAACATGAAGCCACGAACTTTTGCATAGTTTGCATAGAACTTATAGCCGTTCACAACATTGTGAGAAACGACAACAAGTTTGTCTGAGTTATATGTTGCGCCATCAAGTGATTCTCTTTCGGTTGGAGAATAGTTATAAACAACTTTGCTAAGCCCAGTAACAGTCACATCTGCTTTTTTATAATATGTGAAATTTTGAAGTTCGCTTTTAAGTGAAATAACTTGGAAGCCTTGGTTTTTATTTTTTGTTTCAGAAGAGAGAACATCAAGCCCCGAATTGTAAACATTCGACATTGAAGGGAACTTGTTTGACCTTGCAACAGAATTTTCTGCTTTTGCATTTGCTGTCCAACTTTGGAAAGCATAGTTATAGTCAATTGCCTTTGTGCCGTCGGCTTTGGTGTATGGAGCCTTTCTTGAAACTTCAACTTTTCTTCCTTCTGGGAAATAGCCAGTTAAAGTTTTGATTGAATTTTCTTTGAGATATTCATTGTAATAGGTTTTTTGATATGCGAAATAATATTTGTCTGCGTCATATTCAAGACCTCCATAATCAAGAGTTGAAGAGTTTGGAGAATAAACCTCAAATGTCATTGCATAGGCTTCGAAAGCACATGTTGCACTAAAATTTGAAGATGCTCTTTCACCCTCGGCAAGAGACTTAACTTTCAAATATCTGTTCACAGCGCCAAATTCAAGTTGAGGGTTGAAACGAATGCAGAACTCGCCAGTAATTTCGTTTGTATAATAATCCATCATGCCTTTTGGGCAGTCAATAAATTCACCATCATTATTATTTTTTCCAGTTCTATATTTGAAAGTGAAAAGATTGTGATCAGGAGAAGCATCAATAAACAAGTTTCTTTTAACATCGTTATTGCGGAACATGTTCGCAATTTCTTCGTTTGTATATTGACGAAGATAAGTCCTATTCACAGAAACTTGGAAAGTGAAATATTTGCCATCAACAACAACTTCAAAAGAAGGATAGGAAATGTTATATTTATCCAAATCAATGCTCTTTGCATAAAGAACATCAGGACCATTTTTCCAACATTTCCTTTTAGCGTCCCATGTATCTGGTTTAATTGTTGAAATTAAAACAGTTTCATATGTTGGGTCACTATAAAAGTTCGAGAAAAGATATTCTTGGTCATAGCCAATGTCTTTGAGTTTGTCAGACGATGTGCCAGAATAATAATATTGAAGTGGCCAAGAAAAACTTCCTGAATTGTCATCAATAACACCATTCGAACTTGCAATAAAGTCAACAACCGGAGTCAAGACTTTCAAACGACCATTCGCATCAAAATTTGATTCTTGGTTTGATGAATTGTTAGAAAACTTACATGCAGAAAAAGTAAGTATTGATGCAATGCCCACGAAAAGCATGAAAAGAAAACAAATAAAAGATTTTGATTTTTTTGTTGATGATGCTGGATTATTCATTGAAAACTCCCATACGCTATATTTAGTTTGTCTAATCGCGCGCAAATATTATTTATAATATTTAAACACATTTTATCATATCTTGTCGATATTGCAAAACAAAAAAGCCCACTTTTAAAAATTTCTAAAAAAATTATAAAAAAACAGAATGTGGTCAGGGTGGTGACCACATTTTTATTTTAAAACAATATCAAACATATGTTCGAATAAATTTTTTAAATTTTTTATCAAAACAGCGTCACTCCTGCGTCATAACAATCAAACATGTGTTGTAAAATGACACTGTCTTTGCAAAGCAGTAAAAATATTTCGAGGAAAAACAAATGAATAACACAAGCACAAACAAAATTGAAAATAACTGTGACTTATCTATCCCAAATCAATTTGACTGCACAATCAATAAAAATTATAAAAATGAACACACGACATTTGACAAATCGTGTCGAAATGTGTCAAAACTATCAGCAGAAAACATGTGGGAAGAAGCACAGAAAACCAAACTTAATATCTATGTCAAAACACTTCTAGAAGCATATAGAACACTTCCAAACGTTATCAAAATTCTTGACCAAATCATAGAGTCAAGAGCATCAAACGCAATGCTTTCAAGTGGACTTTTTTCAAGCACCTATGACGAGATTGAAAAGGTGATTGAACTTGGCGAAAGAAAAGACAAACTTTTGAACCTTTATGTAATCACCGACAACATGATAAAAATGCTTTCAGAAAAGCAACGAAAATTTGTCATTATGAAGTTCATCAAAAAGCGCAACATCGACACCATTGCGGAAGAACTCAACATCAATAAAAGAAACGTTTACAGAACAGCAAACAACATTATCAAAACTCTTTGCATTAAACTTCTTGAAAAACGTTGGGATTCAAAATTTATTGCTTTCCAAATCGGAGAAAATGAACAATGGCTTGAAACTATCTTTCAAAATAAACTTCGAGAAGAAGAAGCAAACCAAAAGCGACAAGCAAACGCAAGAAAAAACGCAAAATCAACAAAATAACTCGTCAATTTAAACGCAAAATAACAATTTATGCAGTTTTTTACATTTTTAAAAACACGGAAAAATATTCATAAAAAATCTATAAAAGGTCATCGTCATCAACAATATCATAGGTTGGAAACGATGGCGAAACACCATTTATTTCAGTTTCAAATTCAACGCTTTCATCGTCATTATTTTGCTTTCGAACAAGTTTCTTTCCAACAAGTGAACGAACTGATTTTTTGCGCATTTCAGGTTGCAAATTTTCATCAACATTTTTGCTTTCATCAGTAGATTTTTGAAAGTGATTTTTACTTCTAAAAGCAACCAAAACAAACACCAAAACAACAGGCAACAATATCAAAACAAGCAAAATAATTTTGACATTTTTTGAAACATCAACATCTTCTTTTTCAACTTCTTTTTCAATTTCAGGATTGTTTTCTTTATTGATTGCAATTGGCGAAATGTTGCAAATTTTTTCAGAATAAACATATCCTTCATAAACACTTGTTGGGTCAGATTCTGGATAATAGTAAACATATATCCATTCATCAGAATTTCCACCATTTGGCTTTGAGCCATAACACAAAGCAATATATTCAAGATTCTTTGTCGACGATGGCAAAATGGTTAAAATGTTACTAGAGTTTTCAGCAGAAGGAGAAGTTCGAAGTTGCGTTCCAGATATCGAAACAACATCACAATAAATATCATCAAGTGTTGGAACAATTGGAACAAATGTTGCAACTATAACAGTGTCCGAAGCAACAAAACCAATTTTCCCCTTGTATTCAACTTTCAAAACTGCCGAACTAACTTCTTGCAAAATTGTAACAAAATAAGATTCAGGAACACAGAAAAAAACATTTGAATATACAGAAGAAGAAATGTCGGTGGTTTTAAATAGAAAGCAGTTTTGTTTTGCCTTCGCATATTTCTTTTTTACCGATTCAGTCTGTTCTTCAGCAAAGCAGATTTTATTTTTCGAAACATATAATAATGGCGAACCAAACAGCAAAACAACAAACAAAAACAATAAAAAACACGCAATCAAAAATTGCATAATTTTTAATTTTTTATGAACATTATTTTCATTCAAAATCATGATTAAATTTTAGCACTAAATCATGAACTTTTACTGATTGATTTTTATATTTTTTTGGTGATTTTTCAATAATAAAATAATATTTTGTCAAAATGCAAAAAATGCAATAATTTGGCGCATTTTCGCGTTTTATTGCACTATTTTTAACAATTTGGCATACATTTTGCGTTTTTCTTGCTTTCAAATTTTAATTATAAAGAGATTATATAACAATGAAAAAACAAACAAAAAAGCATGAAAATATTTGTGAAAGTTTAAGTGATTTGAGCACAATTTACAGCGAGATTTTTCGGCGAAAAAACAGTGCTCTATCAAAATATAATACGGGCAAAATCATTCATGAAAAGCAACTCGAATTTCACAAATCCAGCAAACGGAATCGTTGGGTTTTTGGTGGAAACCGAAGCGGAAAAACCGAGTGTGGAGCAGTTGAAACTGTTTGGCTTGCAAGAGGAATTCACCCATACAGAGAAAACAAAAAAGATGTGTTCGGTTGGGTTGTAAGTCTTTCAACAAAAGTTCAAAAAGAGGTTGCACAGGAAAAGATTTTGAAATATCTAGACAGAGAATATATTTCAGAAATCATTATGAACACAGGCAAAAAATCCAGCCCAGAATATGGTGTTATTGACACTATTGTTGTAAAAAATTCTTTTGGAGGATTTTCAAAAATCAGTTTCAAATCTTGTGAAGAGGGCAGAGAAAAATTTCAAGGAACCAGCCTTGATTTTGTGTGGTTTGATGAAGAGCCACCAGAAGACATTTATAACGAATGCAAAATGCGCGTGCTTGATAAATGCGGTGATATTTTTGGAACAATGACGCCACTCAAAGGGCAAACATATATCTATGACCAAATATACCTAAACTCACAAAACGACCCAGAGGTTTATTCAATTTTTATGGAGTGGGCAGACAACCCATATCTAAGTCAAGACGAATTAAAAAGGCTTACAAGTTCCATGAGCGAAGAGGAACTCATTTCACGAAGATACGGCAAATTTTTAATGAACAACAAGGGCATGGTCTATAAAGAATTTGATCCAAACATCCACGTTATCGAGCCATTCGAAATTCCGAGAGAATACTATGACAATATTTCAATTGACCCAGGACTAAACAATCCGCTTTCGGCACACTTTTACGCATGCGATTATGATGGCAATATTTTTGTTATTGCCGAGCATTATGAAGCGCAAAAAGATGTTGCGTATCATGCAAGCAAACTAAAAGAAATTGCAAAAAATCTCGGCTGGCATTTTAGAAGCGACGGAAAACTTGAAGCACTAATAGACAGCGCCGCAAACCAAAGAACATTATCGGGAACAAAAAGCGTAACCGAACTATTTTTCGAAAACGGAATCGCGGTGAATCCAAAAGTAAACAAAGATTTGTTCACGGGAATAAACCGAGTGAAGTCATATTTGAAAAACAGTAACGGAGAGGCAAAACTTTTTATTTTTTCAAACTGCACAAACCTTATCAGAGAAATCAAGAGTTACTATTGGGGGAAAGGTGAAAACCCAATCAAATATGACGACCACTGTCTTGACGAACTTCGCTATTATATAATGTCGCGCCCAGAAAATCAAAAACCAAAAACAGAGAAAACCGAAATTCAAAAAAACAAAGAGAAACTTTACAAAAACATTTTAAGAAATCATCATCAATAACGTCACTCTAAAAACCGATTTTTAAAACAAAGGTATATCATTAAAACAGGAAGGCAATCGTGGCAAAAAACAAAGAACTATACGACAAAATAAAGGAGATATTGATAAAGAAAGCAGAGGGCTATTTTTATTCTGAGGAAAGTTTTGAATATGTTTTGAAACCCGAAAAAGAAGAGCAACTTTGTTTTGATGATGTTTTAAATAAAAATGGGAAAAAGACCAATTCACAAGAGCCCCTTAATTTGGTTAAGAAAAAAGTTACATCGCACTATATTCCGCCTGATATGCTTGCTATTAAAATTCTTCTTGAAAATTTTGGGGAGAAGATGAACGACAATCAGTTCGAAACCATGAGCGAAAATGAACTTATCGAATATAAAAACAAACTAATAGACAATCTAAACAAGCTTTTAAAGGAGGAGAAAAATGACAATTGAAAAGTGTGAAAACAATGTTCGGTGCAACGTTGCGAGATGCAACAAAATGGCAACAGCCAACATTGACACAAACGGATTTAAAGGCAACCTGTGCCTTTGTGACGAATGTTTAAAACAACTTGAAAAATTGATAAAGAAATTTACACAAAACAAAACGGAGAAGAAATAATTTGGAAAACAAAAATACAAAAAACGCAAAATCATCATCAATAATTGATAAAAACGCACACAAAACTGACAAAAATGAGATATTTGTGTATGACGACATTACAGACAAGGCAATTGTTGATGGTGTGATTTCAGATTTCAAACAGCGTGCAAAAGAAAGAAAACAATATGAACTCATTTGGGAACTTAACATGAACTTTATGCTTGGCAATCAATATTCAATCATCGGACCAAAGCAAGAAATTGAAGATTCTGCAAAAAATTATTATTGGGAAGAAAGAGAAGTGTACAACCACATTGCGCCAATAATTGAAACAAGACTTGCAAAACTTGGAAAGGTTCGCCCAACAGTTTCGGTTCGTCCAACAAGCAACGAACAAAGCGACCTTTATTGCGCAAAACTTTCAAAGGCAATCCTGTCTGCAACAACAGACAAAGCAAATCTTTCAGAACTCATTACTCTTGCAACTGTGTGGAGTGAGGTTACCGGAACAAGCTTCTATAAAGTTGTTTGGGATAAATCGCTTGGAGACACCCTTGCAACAAAGGACGGCAAAGAAATCAAAAATGGAGACATTTCAATTTCGGTTTGTCCACCATTCGAAATTTATCCAGACTCATCTGGCGCCGTTGATATTGATTCTTGCGAAAGCATTATTCATGCAAGAGCATATCCAGTTTCAAAAATCAAAGATGAATATGGCGTTACTGTTAAAGGAAAGGACATTGACACTTTCACTTTTGAAAATTTCATCAGTCATGGCTCAGTGACCGGATACAGCAACATTCCAAAACTTGCACACTCGCTTAAACATGACCATGCACTGGTAATTGAAAAATATGAAAAGCCAACAAATCAAAATCCAAACGGAAAACTTACAATTGTTGCGGGAGATAAACTTGTTTATCAAGGTGAAATTCCATTTTCAGTTTCAAAAGACAACACAAGGTCATACCCATTCATTAAACAAGTTTCAACTTCACAAGTTGGAAGTTTTTGGGGTGTGAGCGTGATTGAACGTTGCATTCCAATTCAAAGAGCATACAACGCAATCAAAAATCGCAAGCACGAATATATGGCAAGACTGGCAAGTGGAGTTTTAGCAGTCGAAGATGGTTCAGTCGACATAGACAACATTGAAGAAGAGGGTCTCGCACCTGGAAAAATTATTGTTTATAGAAATGGAAGCACAATTCCAAAATTTATTGAAGCCGGTTCAATTCCGCACGACTTCAACAATGAGGAAGACAGACTTCTAAACGAGTTCATCACCGTCAGCGGAGTGAGTGAGTTTATGCGGGACAGCACAGTTCCATCAAGCGTTTCAAGCGGAACCGCTCTAAACCTTTTGATTGAACAAGATGAAACTCGACTTTCAGTTACGGCAGAATATATTCGAAGTGCGGTAAAGAAAATTGCCCAGTTCATTATAAGACTATACAAGCAATTTGCGCTTTCAACAAGACTTTCAAGAATCGCAGACGAGAATGGAGAAATTGAAATTTTCTATTGGAAAGGAAGCGAACTTGGAAATGATGATATTGTGCTTGACACAATAAATGAACTCACCGAAACCCCAGCACAAAGAAAAAATATGCTTCTTGACCTTTATAAATATGGTCTTTTGAACGACGAGAACGGCAAACTATCCAATCGAAACCGAGCAAAACTTCTTGAATCGCTTGGCTTTGGTGTTTGGGAGTCGCAACAAGACATCTCTGCACTTCACATTAAAAAAGCAGTGAAAGAGAACATTGAACTTGAAGACATAAACCCACGCGAGATTGATGACCACGATATTCATATCACCGAACATACAAAATTCTTGCTTTCAAGCGAGTCGGAAAAATATTCAAAAGAACACATCAAAAAAATTGAAGCACACATTCTTGCACACAAGTCAATGAAATATGCAACAAGTGAACTTGTTAAAGAAGGTGCCGAAAACTATAAAAATCAACAAGGATAAAAACAATGGAAGAAACAAAAAACATGGAACAACCAAACACTTCTGAAACACACGAAACTGTGGGTGATCAGAAAGCACAAAATGAAAATGTCGAAAAAATTTCAGAGGTGAGTGGCTCCAATTTTGGAAAGTTTAAAGACCCAGCAACTTTGCTTTCAGCATATGAAAGCCTTGAAAAAGAATTCACAAAAAAGAGTCAAAAACTTGCAGAACTTGAAAAACAAAATAAAAATATTCAAGAAATAAAAAACGCAAATTTGTTATCAGATAACGAAAATACGCACACAGAAACCGCAAATGAAGACAAAACATCACTTCAAAGCAAGGCAAAATATGAGGATGAAGATTGGAAAACTTATGCAGAAAACTTTCTTAAAGAAAATCAAAATGCCAAACAATATTCAAAAGAAATTTTTGAAATTATCTCTAATGACAAAGTTCTTGCATCAAGCCCAAATTGTCTTGAATATGCGTTTGCAATTGCAAAAAGCAAACATGAAACAAACACTGAAAGTCTTTTATCCGACCAAACATTTATAAGTGAACACATATTGAATAATGAGAACATTAAAGAACAAATCATCAAACAATATCTTTGTTCACTTTCAAAAGGATCAGAGGTTCCTAGATTTATTTCTGGGACTACACAAAACATAAGTGTAACAACCCCAGACGCAAAACCTAAAACCCTAAAAGATGCATCTATCATTCTTAAAAAACTTTTAAACAACTAACAGGAGAAAAAATGGTAACATTACAAACAGCAGACAATGCACTTAAAGAAGTGTATCTTGGCGTTGTTGCAGACCAACTTAACACCTCGGTAAACCCACTTCTTGCAAAAATTAACCAAACAACAAGCGATGTTTGGGGAAAAGAAATCAGAAAAATGGCTCCTTATGGAATCAATGGAGGAATTGGAGCAGGCGACGAAGACGGCTCGCTTCCAACAGCAGCAGGAAACAACTATGCACAATTTGTTCTTGAACTTAAAAACCTTTATGGACGAATTGAAATTTCAGACAAAGCAATCAGAGCATCACAAAATTCAGCAGGTTCATTTGTAAATCTTTTGAACGCAGAAATGGAAGGGCTTATCAAAGCATCAACCTTTAACTTTGGAAGAATGCTCTTCGGTGACGGAACTGGAATTTTGGCAACAATTTCAACAAACGACACATCAAGCGTTACTGTTGACACAACAAGAAATCTTATTGAAGGAATGGTTGTTGATATTGTAAACAAAGCCGACGGAACAGTTAACACAGTTGCCGGAAGAAGAATTACATCTATTGACAGAGCGAATAAAAAAGTTACTCTTTCTGGTTCTGCACTTACAAGTGAAGCATTCAAACCTTCAACAAGCCAAACAAACACCTATGCGCTTTGCGTTCAAGGTTCATATGGAAAAGAAATCACAGGGCTTGGAGCAATTTTTAAAAGTTCTGGTTCACTTTACGGACTTAACCGCTCAACATATAATTGGATGGTTCCATACATTTCAAACATTGCTGGCGAAAGCACAATGACAGCAATTTCAGATGTTACAATGCAAAAAGCAATTGACGAACTTGACGAAGTTGCAGGAAGCAAAGTTGACTTTATCGTTTGTTCAGCAGGCGTTAAAAGAAACTATCAAGAATATCTCAACTCATATCGCTCAAATGTTGATGTCATGGAGCTTGCTGGTGGATATAAAGCAATTTCATATAACGGCATTCCACTTGTATCAGACAAATTTGTGAAACCAAACACAATGTATCTTTTGAACACAAAAGAGTTCAACCTTCATCAACTTTGCGATTGGCAATGGCTTGAAGGTGAAGATGGAAGAGTTATCAAACAAATTCAAGGCAAGCCAACCTATTCGGCAACCCTTGTAAAATATGCAGATATCATTTGTGACCACCCAGCCGGTCAAGCAATGATTGAAGGCATTAAAGAATCCTAATTTGCCATATTTTCTCTGCAATATTTTTTGCAGAGAAAATATTATTTTTTACATTTTTGATAAAATAATCACGATTTTTCAAAGGATATCACACTAAAATGCGTTTTTTACAGAGTCTTATAAAGATAAATGACATATATTATATTTCAGAGCAACTAAAAAATATAAACAAAAATTATGAACTGTTTCTTAATATAAACACAAACAAATTTGAAGTTCATGACACATCAAAACCAAACAGTTTTGTTGTCTCATATAATAAATATCCAGACCAAAATTTGATTTTAAAACTTATTAAAAGTTTATCAATTTCATCACAAGAAATTTTTAATCAGATTGAAAAACACAACCATGAACTTCATGAAAAACAAAACTTAAAAATAAATCAAATGGCTTCTGATTACTTTAATGAGATTTTCAATTTTTCAGAGAAAATCACAAACGAAGTGTCAGCAGGCCAAATCAAAAAAATCTTAGAAAAAGGACAATAAAATGACAAAAGAAATTCTTAAACTCACCGCAACGTTTCTTGGTCTTGAAGAAGTATCAAACTATCTTTCATCAGAAGAAGAAACCGAACCAAGTGAGGAAGTGAAAAACCAAATAAATCAACTTATCATTTTCATGAACTATGTTGTTCGTGAAATTGCAAAAGATTATTTCCCTTTAAATTTTAAAGAAACAATCAGTTCAGATCAAGAAGGCAAAATATTTTATAACAAACTTAAAAAGACAGCCATTCGCATTAAAGACATTAAAAACTTTCTTGACCTTTCATGCCACTTTGAAATTTTTCCAGAATATGTCAAGGTTGAAAACCCAAGCACTGAATATAAAATTTTCTATTGCTATGTTCCAAAGAATATAAACAACATTACAGAAGAGGTTGAATTGCCCTTTGGTGTTGATTATTTTATTGTTTGTTTTGGAGTTGCAAGCGAATATCTTTCAAGTAAAGGACTTTATGAAGAAGCAGAAATGTGGGAGAGCAAGTTCTTGAGCGAACTTAAAAGCATAAAGCATATTCATGGTGAAAGAAGATTTTTTGCAAGGAGACTTAAATAGTTGAAAAAACGAACTATTTTTCCAACTTCTAAAAAAGTTCAATTATCCATTCCATCTTTTGAAAAAGGCATAAGTTTGAAATATGACAAAGCACTTACAAACTTCAACTATGCATCATCAATCGAAAACTTCTCGTTTGACACCGGCGCACTGACTGGGGGAATTGGTTTTGACAATATTTTTAGCCATATTGCAAAACCAAATGAAGCACAAAATCTTTCCACCGACCTTAAAAATATTGGGGACATTGAAAGGATTTTCTATTTTTATAAATACAACAGCACACTATGCCAAAAAGAAGACAAACTTGTTTTTGTTTCTGCATCACACCAAATTTACTATGTAGATTTACAGAAAACAAACAAACAACTTTCTACGCTTCGAAACATTAAATTTACAAGCACACCAGACGCAATCAGATATCGTCTTAATGGTGAAGATGTTTTAATCTTCACAAGCGAGACAGACAACATGACAGTTTGGGACGGCACAAATGCTCCATATGAAGTTCTTGACGCGCCACATATTTCATCAATGGCAGTTCACTTTGAAAGACTTTTTGCAACAGTTGACGGTGAGAAAAATTCAATATGGTTTTCAGACGAACTTGACCCAACCGAATGGAGCGTAAGCCTTGATGAGGCAGGCTTCATTGAACTGGTAGACGAAAGGGGAACGCTGAACAAAGTTGTTTCTTTCAATGACTATATATACATTTTCAGAGACTATGGAATTTCACGCCTTTCTGCATTTGGAAATCAAACGCAATTTTCTGCAAGCAACCTTTATGTTTCAAGCGGGAAAATATATCCAAAATCTGTTTGTGTTTGTGGCGACAAAATTATTTTTCTTTCCAGTGATGGACTGTATAAATTTGATGGTGTTGACACAGTAAAAATTCTTGAGAACATTGAAAACGGATTTAAGAATATGGACAACAAAAATGCCATTTCTTGCTTTTATGGATCAAGTTATTTTCTTGCTTGCAACTTTCAAAACAGCACAGAATATCTTGACACTTTGCTTGAAATTGACACCGACAATTATAGTCTTAAAAGCATTGTTAAAGGCTATGATTTCAAATTCATTTCAAGCATACAATCAGAAACTGTGAATGGTGTTATTGCAGTTTTAAAGAAAACCAAAGAAAACGCATTTTTGGTTGGTTTTATAGTGAAAAACGGCTCATATTTTGGCAAATCTACCAAAAAAGTGTGGAAATCACAAACATCAAACATTGGCGAAACTTTTGCAAATAAAGTTCTTCGAAGCGTGTTTGTTCAGACAGATTGTCCAGTTTTGATTAAAGTTTTTGATGGGGAAAAATATCACAATTTTCAGTTTGAATCTTCAAAAAAATTATGCATGAAAAAGTGCATTATTCCACTTGTTGATTTCTCTTTTGAAATTGAATGTGAAAGCACTTCTTGCAATATAAAGAATCTGAAATTTGAATTTTTCACTCTTGGGAGAGAACCTAAATGAACTATGGAAAAAGTGCATATTTAAAAGTTGTTGAACTTGAAAAGAAACTAAATTCGTTTGACACAAAAAGCACAAGCGAAACAAATTTTCTTGAATTTGACAAGACTAAAATTGGCGAAACTTTAAGCGGAAAAACAACAATTTCTTTTCCAAGCATTGAACTTTACGCAGGAAAGGAAATCTGTTTTCAAATTAAAATTTGCGTGTCTTCAAATCAAACCGACACACTTAAAACATCAATCAATCTTGACAAAACCTCAATTCATGAAGAACAATTTTCTATTCATTCTGGAAGCAGTGAACACATTGTTATCAAAACCTTTTGTGCAACAGTTTCAAAAACACAATCGCTTGAACTTGTGTTTGAAAACAGCAGTGAAAACAACATTGTTACAATTGAAAACATTAAACTTATCATCATGGGACTTTCAACAGTCCTTGGCAACGACCTTATTCAAATGAACGCACTAGTATATTCTGACAAGGCCTTGATTTCGTTTATCGATTCGGGAAGACTGCTTTATCAAATTTGCAATCTTTCACCCGAAAACATAAATCAAGACAAATTTATTTTCCATTCAAACGCTTTGTCGCACTGTTTCATGAACACAGAAAACGAACAAACAAAAGAAAATATTGGACTTTTAATTGTTGACCAAGACAAAACTCTTAAACTTGCATTTCCTTTTTCAAACAAACAAGAACTGACAATCGACCAAAACGTTTCATTTGTTTGCGGAACAAAACTTGAAAACCACAACGACGACAACATTATTGCTTATATAAAAAACGGCGAGATTTACTATGCAACAATCAACGCTGGAAGAGTTTTGAAAAGCAGAAAACTTTCTTTTTTGAAAGGCACTTTTAAAGAAGTTTCAATTGCAACCGAAGACAACAGCGAATATGTATATTTGATTGTCACAAAAGAAGACAACTCGTCGTATATTTTACATTCAGTTATTGAAGCCGACACTGGAAAGTTTGTTGACTTCGTGAAAGCAAAATATAGTTTTTCAGTGCAAAAATATATCGACATGGAACTTGCGGACAAGAAAACAATTGAACACCTTAAAATAAGCCACAAGTTCATTGCAAACCCATACACAATCTATGACAAATTCATTTCAGAAAAAGCAGTTTCGAAACTTAAAATTAAAATACAAATGGAAAACACAACATATACCGGCGGTGATGACGACACCATTCTTTACGGTGTGAAGCTTGACAAAAGCAATCCTGTTGGACACTCTTGGGCAACCTATACAGACGACGCCGTTGGCTTTGACAAAGCCTATATGGATTTTGACAACGACCGTTTCGTTTCAAATGGGTGGGAAGATAGGTGGCCATATAGCGAGATTCGCCCATGTCTTTATGACATTAAAAATGCATCAGTTATTGGCTATTTAAAAAAGAACGATTTCACCAAATATGAAAACGGAAGAAATGCCAATTTGACAGACAAAGAGAACAGCATTGTCGCAATTGAGTTTCCTAAAATTTATATGAAAGTTTCCTCAGATGAAAACTATAATTACATTCAAATCAGCAACAAAGCACTTGATGGATTTTATTGCCGTTCACACGAAACGGCGGGCGGGGTTAGTGACCATGTTTACGTAAGTGCATATCCGGGTCCTGGACCCGAGTTTGAAACAGATGGTGCCTATTATTTTTACAGCGGAATGGAATACAGTTTCACAACCACAAAAAGTTTTTATAAATCTGACACGCCAATGAGAGCGTTTGGAAATAAATTTTCTTGTATTTCATATCCTTTCCACATTCTTGTTTGCTCACTTTTTGCAATCATGTTCAAAAGCACCGATTGCAGAAAAGCACTTGGCGTAGGATTCACCGAGACACCAGAGCACTGTTATGTTGGCGAACTAAATAAGAAAGGAATGTTTTATGGAAAACGCACCTCTGGACACACAAAACTTTTCGGGCTTGAAGACTATTATGGTCTTGCAATGACTTTCTGCCCTGGACTTTTGACAAGAACACTGACTAAATTTTCATGGAATGACCCGACAAAAAACAGCCCTTTGTTGTCATATAGAGTTGACCATGTGCTCAGTTTTTCAAGCCATGAAATTACTGGCGTTGATTTTCCATTTTCACCAAATTATGTTGTTCCGATTTCAATTTACGACAACATCAACTTTGGATTTATCGGACTTACCAGCGAGGGAAACAAAAACATTGAACTTGGATTTTGTGACCCTGTCGTATTCATCACAAGTGGACTTTGCAGTACTTTTGGAAACCAGACTGGTGGCGGAGGATTGTTTGCCATGCAAACCATTAAATATAACAACTTTCTTCCAAACACAATCATTAGACCAATGCACTGGGAACACTTTAAAGAATAAAGGAGGAAACATGAATTTTAAACTACACAACAAATATGAAATTATAACCAAAGACCAAACAATTGTTGCATATAACACAATTCTTCGCACAATGTATGACAAAATCAAAAATCTTGAACAATACACTTCACACATTGCGGTTGGAAACGGAACCGACGAAATTGATTTTTCGGGAACAAACCTTTCTTCATATGTTGCAAGTTTTGAAACTGTCACCGAGGACATTTGTGCAGACCCAAGCAAAGATACTCTATTTGTGAAAAAACTTGTTTCTTTTGACGAAAATGACCAAACCGAATTTTCTTTTTGTGAACTTGGGCTTTGCGCTTCATCAGACACCGACCCAGAAATTTACAATCACGTTTTGCTTAAAGATGACAACGGAAATGTTGTGACAATCACGAAAAGTGCAGGGGACATTCTTCAAATTAGAATTACAATTTATCTTGAACTTGAAAATCTTTCCGACATTGGATTTTATAAAGGTGAGAACGCACTTATCAAACAATTTCTTGGTGAAGACCTTGGCGATTCTGACCATAAAATTTATGCTGTCAAAGGAGAATTTCTCGCAGAAAACAACGAAAATGTGTTCCGTCCTGTTCCAACAATTACAGACAATACAAAATATTGTTCATTGGTTTTATCTGAATCTGCCGACGGAAAAATTTCTCTTAAAATTTCCGCAAAACTTGGAGTTGGCGAAACAGAAGAAATTGTTTTTGTCTATGCAGGGCAAGTTGTGCTTCGTGCAAATCTTTTAAACAGCGAAACTCCTATCACTAAAACTGAAACACTTTCAGCAACAAGCGACAATGTTCTTGAACTTGGAAAAAATGTGAAAGAAATTCAATCTCTTTCAAAAGACTCGGCAAGTATTCTCGAAACTGCGCACATTGAAAAATATGGAACAAAAATTACAGATAAGTGCACCACGGTTTTTGATCAAACATTTTCTTCTTCGGACAAGAGATTTGTTTCATATGATCAAAACTATATTGCTTTTATAAAAAATGGGACAACATATCTTTATCATTATGAGAACTGCGCATTTAAACAAGTTAATGTTGCGCTTCCAACAAACATTCTTGACATGGCAATTTTTGCAGACAAAATCGTTTGCGTTTTGAACGCTTCGCCATATATTCAAATTTACGAAAAAACAAACGACACATTTTCTTTGCGACAAACAAGTTTGAGCAATTTCAATCTTTCAAGTTTTTCATATTCTTGGCAAAGTGCAAAAACCATTATAACCAGCACTGGAAAAATTTTGGTTGGCATTATAGAAAACAACACAAACCACACACCAGTTGCACTTTCATTCACGAAAAATGGCGATGGGATTTATGTTGATGAAATTGTTCGTTTAACATTTGACTGCTCGAATTTCATTGTTCCAATTTATGGCTCATCCTATTGCGAAAACATGCTTTTGTTTTTCACAATAACATATCAAGGCGACGATCTTTATGGCATTGAAAAAGTTGACCAAAGTGGACACGCACTTGTTTCTTCAAGTGAACAAGCATTTGCCATTCTTGACGAAAATGTGAAAGAGTTATCAGGCGGAAGAATGATTGTTTCAAACAAGGGAAGTGCAAAGGCGATTAAAGTTCTTTATCTTGACGACTATGAAATTGGACAAGACAATTTGCTTTATGCCGACAATATTTGGCTTTCAAAAAATGGCAACTATCTAATTCAGAAATTGAATGGAGCATTCAAAATTTATAACTGTCACAGAAAAAACACTTTCACGGAATTTGAAGAAGGATATCTAAATCTTATAAATCAGGAAACAGCAACCGACTTTGAATTTGTAGGAGACAAAATTATCGTATTCACAAACAGTGAAACTGAACCGATATATTCTGTCACAATCAAAAAGAATATGACAAGAGTTGACAACATTTCAGGCGACAACATTTCAGCAACATATTTGCAATATAATCCACTTGGTTCAAACAGTGAGCAAGGCGTTATGACAACACTTACACTTTCATTTAATGATGATGAAGTAACTACATCTGCCAGCAACAACGGAGAATAGAAATGATTTTCAATAGTACAATTTCAAAAATTGGAAAGGCAAAAAATATCTCGGTTTATATGCCAAATAAAAACAAAATTTTGCTTTATTATTTTAATGACGGAATCTTTTTAAAGACAATTGATTTTTCTTCTGGAAACACAGTTCTAACCAAAACAAGCACCGCTCTTGCATTTAATGAAGTGATACCACTGAAAGAAAATTTGCTTCTGGCAAGAATTGGAAAAAGCATGGAGAAAATTGAAACAAACAAATAAAGTCATCAATATAAAAAACGCAAAATCAATTATTGTAAACATTAAAAATAATGCAAAGTTAGTGAAAATTGCATATAAACCAATAAAAGAAACATATGGAGGAAAAAGTTTTGAGCAATAAAAAACTATCATATATCATAAACGAAAAACTAAAAGATAAAGAAAAAGACAAAGAAAATGATGAGAAAAAACCACTTGAAACAAGCGAAAAATCACAAGACAAAAATGTAAAAACTTTTTCACAAGAAAGTTCAAATGACATGAAAAAATTGACAGTTTCAGAGGCTCTTGAAAAAGCAAATGAAATTGCCGATAAATATAAAAAGGGAGATTATCTCAATGCTCCTGACAATCTTGGTCTTGAAAAAGTTGATGTTCCAAACAAGTCAAAAGTAGACATTGAAAAACAAGCAAATGAACTTGTTTCAGACAAATATGAAACATCAAAAGAAAAGAGCAATTCAAGTTTTGACAATAAGATTGATGAGATTTTAAAAAGCAATCAAAATCTTCTAGCCAAAAATGAACAAAACAAAAAAGACATTAACGCCTATTATGATTCATCCAAAAAGGAAACTGAAAACCAAGCACTTAAACGTGGGCTTGCACGATCATCAATTGTGATTGGTGAACTTGCAACAATTGAAAATTCACGCGCAAACGAACTTGCAAATCTTCTTTCAACTTTTCAAAACACACTTGACGAAAACGAAAAACAAATTCAAAAATATGCAAATGAAAAAGAGCATGCAATAGAAGAACTCGACATTAAAAAAGCGCTTGAAATTGAACAAAAAATTTCTTCAATTTCAGAAGAATATGAAAAGACAAAAAAAGACGCAATTTCCTTTAACAACAATGTTGAAAAACTCGAAGCCGAATATAAACTTTCGCTTGAAAAACAAAAGCAAGAAAAGCAAAGAGAAGCCTTAAAAATGCAAAAGACCTATGGCACAAATTATCTTGAAGAAGAGATGAAACAAAAGCAATATGACTTTTTAAAAAACTATCTCGACTCGCTTGAACCATCATATGCTCTGAGCATTCTTTTGACAAACAAAGAGTTCAAATCAATGCTTCAAGACAAATATACAAAACTTTATAAATATATCGCAGACAAAGCATAAAAAACGCAAAAATATGTCGCAGACAAGGCATAAAAAACGCAAAAATATGTCGTTATCCATGAAAAACCGTGTTCATTTTATTGATATTCCACAAATTTTATTTTCAAGGAGGAAATAAAATGACAATCAAAGATAAACTCAAATCATATAATTTTTGGATCACACTTGTCAGTGCAATTATACTTTTGCTTCAAGTTTTTGGAGAGAAATTCAACTTTAAAATTGACTCAAATTTCATTATTGATGTTACAACTGGACTTTGTTCAATCTTTGTTGTTCTTGGCATTATTTCAGTTCCAAAAGCAAAAACAACCAAGACAGATATTCGTTTTGTTGAACCAAATTACACAGAACTTTCCGAGCAAATTACAAACCAACTTATGCAAAAAATAAACAACATTTCTTTGACTGAAAAAGTTCAAAATCAAGACGAAAAATGTTTGGAAGAAGACAACAATTCAACCATTGAAACTGTAACAGAAAATTTAGTTGAGAACGATAATGAAACAGAACAAGAGAATGAAAATTTGAACCAAAGCGACACAAAAGATGAGACCAATGACAATAACATCCAAGAAAATATAAATGAAAATGAAAACCAAAATTCAAGCAGTTTGTTTGATATTTAGTTTTCAAAGAGTGGGGAAACCCGCTCTTTTTATTTTGCTTTTATTTCAATATTTGCCAAAATTCTTTTTCGTTTTGCGCAGTTGTTTATATTTATGCTTGCATTTTTGTCTTATATCAGTTATAATGAAATTACAGTTTAGGTTTACTTTTTATAAATATATGTTTAAATTGTCAAAAAAGGGGATATTATGTCTTATAGAAATTCGCTTAAATTATTGATCTCAAATTTCAGCACTGTTTGGAAACAACTTTTGTATATGCTCGTCATCAGCACGCTTTGCTTTGGTCTTGCATATGCAACACTCATTCCAACAATAAACGTTTTGCGTGCTGAGGGAGTTCTTGGCGAGTTCTCTGCAATTTTTGAAACAATCTACACTGCACCAAGAGATTTGATCACAGCATGCCGTGACGCTTTCATGCACATGAGCAATGTTATAAATGCAAACGGCGCTTCACTTTGGGCAAGCATTCTGTTTTCAATTCTTTTCGCATATGTTTTGTTTAACATTTTAAAATATGTTTCATTTTATAATGTTTCATATGTAATGCAAATGAAAATGACAAGTTTTGTTGAAGTTGGATATACAAGATCACTCATTTCGAACTTCACCGATGCGCTTCGTTATGCGTTTTCAAGATTTTTCTATACGCTTCCATTTGCGATTTTAAAAATGCTTATCATTTTCACATATCTCAAATTTGCAACAAGTCCACTTTCAATTATTCTTGGCTTGTTTTTGAGCAGTATGATTTTGATTATGGTTTATGCAATTGAAATTTCAATTTTTGTTGGACACGCTCCAACCATGCTCGAAAAAAATGGTGAAATTTCAGCATTCAAAGCATTTTTACAAGGAAACAAAGTTGTTTTCAAAAACTATGCAAAAGTCATTTCAAACTCAATTGTTGTTGCACTTTCAATTATTGTTTTGAACATTTTTCTTGGCGTTTTTACAATTGGCGCAGGGCTTTTCATTACAATTCCAATGAGCATTGTTTTTAAAAGTATTTTTGAACTTGCATCATATCTTGGCTCAAAAGGCGAAAGATATTATGTTGCAGAAAACACAATTGCTGTTTCAAAAGACCATAATATTTCAAAAGATTAAATAAACCAAACCGAAAAACAATTTTATAATGTGCATAGATACACATTAAATTTTTTATGAAAAAAATATTTTATTAGGAGATAACATGGATAATATAGACCAAATTTTAAATGTTGAGCAAAGAATCGAAACAAAACCAACTGGAAGAACAGCGCAAAAAGGAAAAAGAAATCTCAATAAAAGAAAAACAACAGTTGTGAAAGCAGTTTCATCTGATGCTGGCGCACAAGAAAATGTTGAAGTTTCTGCAAACGGAAAAAAGAAAAGGGTTTTCACAGCGCAAGAACAAAACAAATCTATTTCTATTGGCGCAAAAAAATATAATAGAAAAAATCAAAACAAAAAACAAAACAAAGAAGCAAAAGCAAACCTTGAAGGTGATGATGTCTTCATTGAAAAACAAGAAAATTCGCAAGAAGGGGAAACAGCATCCAAAAAAATTAAATATAACAAAAACGGACTTAAAGTTATGTTTCTTGGCGGTGTTGGAGAAATTGGAAAAAACATTACGGCTCTTGAATATGGCGACGACATTTTGATCATCGACTGCGGAGTTGCGTTCCCAGGAGAAGACATGCCTGGTGTTGACCTTGTAATTCCAGACTTCACATATCTCAAAGAAAACGTATCAAAAATTCGCGGAATTGTTATCACTCACGGACACGAAGATCACATTGGAAGCCTTCCATATCTTTTAAAAGACATTAAAGTTCCTGTATATGCATCTAAACTTGCACTTACACTTCTTGACAACAAACTTCGTGAACACAAAATCACTGGAGTGAAAGAAATGGCAGTAAAACCAAGAAATGTTGTGAAACTTGGTTGTTTCTCTGTTGAGTTCATCAAAGTGAACCACTCAATTCCTGGTGCATTTGCACTTTCAATCACAACCCCAGTTGGAATTGTTTTCCACACTGGCGACTTTAAAATTGACTTTACACCAATCGACGGAGAAGTGATAGACCTTCCAAGAATTGCCGAAATTGGAGACAAAGGAGTTACACTTCTTCTTTGCGAAAGCACAAACATTGAACGCCCAGGCTATACCGACAGTGAAAAAACAGTTGGCGAAAAACTTGAAAGAATCTTTATTGAACACGCAACAAGACGTTTGTTTGTTGCAACATTTTCAAGCAACATTTATCGTTTGCAACAAATTCTTGACCTTGCAACAAAATATAACCGCCGTGTTGCAGTTGTTGGAAGAAGCATGATCAACAATATTGATGCAGGAATGAAAATTGGCGAATTTAAAATTGACCCAAACATTTTCATTGACATTGACAAAGTTGCTTCGCTTGAAGATAAAAATGTTCTCATTTTGAGCACAGGAAGCCAAGGCGAACCAACTGCCGCACTTTCACGTTTATCAAGTGGAGAATTCAGCAGAATTGAAATTGGCGACAACGACACAGTAATTTTCTCATCAACACCAATCCCAGGCAACGAAAACATGGTGAACCGCGTTATCAACAACCTTTACAAAAAGGGCGCAATCGTAATTCACGACAACGTTCACGCATCAGGACACGCTTGCCAAGAAGAAATCAAAACAATCCACACACTTGTTCACCCAAAATTCTTTATTCCTGTTCATGGTGAATATCGTCACCTTAAAGAACACACAATTCTTGCTGAACACCTTGGAATGGATAAATATAACATGATCATTCCAGAAATTGGCGATGTTGTTGAAATCACAAAACATCAAATGGTAAAGAAGGGCAAGGTTCCAGCAGGTGAACTTTTGGTTGATGGTCTTGGAATCGGTGATGTTGGAAGCGTTGTTTTGAAAGACAGAAAACTTCTTTCAGAAGATGGGCTTGTAATTGTTGTTATCGGCGTTTCTGCACTTTCAGGAGAACTTACAACCGACCCATATATGATCACTCGTGGATTTATCTATACCGCCGAAGCCGAAACTTTGGTTGAAGAAGCAAAAACCGTTTTAATGGATACACTTGCAACAATCGACATGAAAGAAGACAAAGATTTTGCAGAACTTCGTAATCAAATCAGAAAGCCACTTCGCAACTTCTTCTATAAAAAGACAAAGCGCACACCAATGATTCTTCCAATTATTTTCCGTGCGTAAGGAAAACAAAATGAACAAACAACCAAAAATTGAACTTCTTGCGCCAGCAGGAGACAAAGAAAAACTTGAAACCGCATTGCACTTTGGTGCCGATGCGGTCTATTTTGCTGGAAAGAACTATGGACTTCGTGCAATGAGTTCAAACTTTACAAATGAAGAAATGGAGCAGGCAATTGAAAAGGTTCACAGCCTTGGCAAAAAGGCATATGTAACCCTCAACATCTATGCTCACAACAAAGACTTTGCAGGTCTTGAAGAATATATTCATTTTCTTGAAAAAATCAAAGTTGACGCAGTTTTGGTCAGTGACCTTGGAATTTTAAGTTTCATTAAAGAAAAAGCACCATCACTTGCAATTCATATAAGCACACAAGCAAACACAACCAACAAATATTCTGTTGCATTTTATAAACAACTTGGCGCAGAAAGAGTTGTTCTTGCTCGTGAACTCAACTTGGACGAAATTTCTGAAATTCACAAAGCAAACCCAGACATTGAACTTGAAGTTTTTGTGCATGGGGCAATGTGCATTTCATATTCTGGAAGATGCCTTCTTTCAAATTATCTCACAGGAAGAGATGCCAACCATGGAGAATGCGTTCAAGCATGTCGCTGGAAATATTACATCACCGAAGAGAAGCGCCTCGACAAACATTTTGAAATTCAAGAAGACGACCGCGGTGCGTATATCATGAACAGCAAAGACCTTTGCCTTATTGAATATCTCGACAAAATTATCGACGCTGGCGTGTTCAGTTTAAAAATCGAGGGCAGAATGAAAAGCCCATATTATGTTGGAACTGTCATCAATGCATATCGCAGAGCAATCGACAACTATTTTGAATGCAAAGAGCAAGGCAAACCATACCGCGTTTCAAAGAAACTTTTAAACGAACTTGAAAAAGCAAGCCACAGAGAATATACAACAGGATTTGTTGTAAATAATGGCGAGGTTAGACAAAACTATAAAACAAACGCCCAAGAACAATCTTCAAAATTTGTTGCAATTGTGAAAGAGGTTCAAGACGGAAAAATTCTTATTGAACAAAGAAACAAATTTGTTATTGGAGACAAACTTGAAATTTTGAGCCCAACAGATGCTTTCCAAAAAACAATCACAATTTCAAAAATGGAAGACAAAAACCACAAACCAATCACCGAAGCAAAAGATGTTTGTGCTCCGGTTTGGATATACACAAAAATCAAAAACATTCAACCAAACGACATTTTGCGTATTGTTTAGTTTCCATTACATAATGAAAAAAGAGTCACATTATTGTGGCTCTTTTTATTTATATATAATATTAT
>ERZ857629.232-NODE-232-length-84857-cov-7.474824_pt1 | contig 84857 bp, 79 predicted proteins | sample MGYA00519700_ERZ857629 | MGnify/ENA primary metagenome ERZ857629 (study PRJEB31778, sample SAMEA3449351) | human gut metagenome | biome: human gut; feature: human-associated habitat; material: faeces | place: United Kingdom | collected 2010/2012 ... | reverse complement strand
TGCATGTGTTAGGCACGCCGCCAGCGTTCATCCTGAGCCAGGATCAAACTCTCTATAAATCGTATCATAACTGCTTTGCGCAGATATAATCATTTATGATAGCTTTCTAGCTCTCAAAGAAATTTTTATAGTCATTTCTGACTTAAAGAACCCTTTTCTGGTGCTTATTTAGCATAAGCTGTTGTTCTTACATTATCTAATTTTCAAGGTACACTCTCGCTCACCGCTCACACGGTTAGCTTTTACATAATAGCAAATTCATCAGGCTTTGTCAAGAACTTTTTGCAAAACTTTTTTAGTTTTTGCATTTGCTCTTTTTCGTTGTCTTCCGAAGTGCTTTGATAGGATAGCACCGGAATCGGCAAATGTCAAGCCATTTTTGATACTTTTTCGCATCCTTTTTATAATCGTTTTGACGATTCTAAATCTTGTGTTAAGTTCTCAATTCAAACGCAAAATATGCGCCGCCGAAGATAGGGAGCTTCGGCGGCGGCCATTATCAGCCTATGGTGTTTTCAAGGATGCCTAACCCGTCTATCTCGCAACGGACGACATCGCCGCTCTTGAGGTACTGCCGAACGGTGGGATCCATGCCGAGAGCTACGCCGCTGGGCGTGCCGGTTGCAATTACTGTGCCTGCCTTGAGTGTCATGCCGGCGGACAATTCCTCGATGATATAAGGAATGTCGAAAATCATCATGCGGGTGTTGCTATTTTGACGGAGCTCGTCGTTTACATAGCAGCGTATATTGAGTTCTGGCATTGCGCCGAGCTCCTCGGCCGACCGGATGTACGGTCCCATGGGTGTGAAACCGTCAAGGCTTTTGCCGAAGTACCACTGCTTGTGGCGGGTCTGAAGATTGCGGGCGGAAACATCGTTGATTATTGTATAGCCGAAAATGTACTCTGCTGCGTCGGCAGCCTTGACATTCTTTGCGTCCTTGCCGATTATGACACCAAGTTCGACCTCGTAGTCGAGGCTGTCGCAGATATCAAAGTGGCCGTCGATTGTGTCGTTCGTGGCAACGGCTTTATTCAGACGCTTGGAGAAATACACCGCATCGCCGCGCTGGACATCGAACACCGCATCGGCACGGGTAGCCTCCTCGGCGTGGTCACGGTAGTTTAGGCCAAGGCAGACGACATCCTGCTTAGGCTCGGGGATAGGTGCGTCGAGCTTCAGTGTGTCAAGCGGAAGCTCCTTTGCGCCGCTCGGTACGGCGGGCAGCGAGCCGTTCAGCTCATCTATCAGTTCGTTCATGCTCTGCGCCTTGAGGCCCAGCTCGGAGGCGGGAATAACGGCTGTCTCTGCGGCGTTCAGAATGCCGACGGCGGACTTGCCTTCATTTATATATGTAACAAACTTCACTTCAGAATACCTCCAGCAGCTTTGCGAAGATACGGCCTACATAGGGCACGGGCTCTTTCTTACCGAAATAAGCATTGCGTGCGCCGAGGAAGGCGAGTGCAATGAGTATCATGGTATTTATCTTTTTGACAGGCTTGCCGATATAGGGCACAACAGCAACAACGCTGTTTAACGCATGGAGTGCAAGCAGCATTGCCGACTGCTTGGCATGGTACTTTATGAGGTCGGAGCCGCTGTTTTTGATGAGCGAATATATAAACAGCGGGCCGATATAGCCGGTGGCGGCGAGGTCACGCTCACGGAACTCGTCGGGGATCCCGTCGTCGCCAGTCATCTGGGGGTCTGCCTTTTCAAAGGCATCCTGCATATATTGAAATATCGGATTATCAAACATGCCGTTGCCGCCCTCGGGCTTCCAGCCGCAGCTTATGCACATTCTGCCGCCATCGGGGATGTAGGCTCCGCATTGAGGACACTTATTCATTCAAATCACCTTTCTATGTACGGCGGCAGGCCGCCGGGGTTTTCTTTATTTTATTATCTTCGCAATACCAAGTCAAGCGCAAAATCTGTGGCTGCCGATGACGAGCAGCAGCGGGCGTGACCATATCCACTTGCTGGTTGCGGTGGTGGGGTTAAAGTAATATATTGCACCGCCGGTGGGGTCGGAGCCGCTGAGTGCCTCTCGGGCGGCTCGGTATGCACTGTCGGAGATGGGCTGGTCGAACTGACCGTCATCGAGGCATGAAAATGCGCCGGACTGATAGATAACGCCGGACAGGCTGTTCGGAAACGACGGGTGGTCTATCCTATTCATAACTACCGCCCCGACGGCAACCTGCCCGACATACGGCTCGCCACGGGCTTCGGCTGAAATCAGCCGGGCAAGAAGATAGACATCGCCGTCGCTGTGTGATGTGCTTTGCCCTGCGTAGATGCCCATGGCGGCGAGAGTCTTATCCCCCGCCTGTCCGTCAACGGCCAGACCGTTTTGCCGCTGAAAGTACTTGACGGCTTTTTCGGTGCGGCTGCCGTAGATGCCGTCGACGGTGTAATCATAATATCCCCAGCTTTTGAGGCGTGTCTGTATCTCCGTCACGGTCGCACCGGATGAGCCACGCTTATAAAGCGCCGCATCTGCCGACTGTGCAAGGGCTATAATAAGTAAATTGACGGCGACTATCAGTGCTACGGCAAGGATTATCTTTTTTCGCTTTACGCTCATTTGAACCACTCCTTTTGAGTAGTTTTGCGCAAAGAAAAATTCTGTATGCAAAGAAAAAAATACCTAAACGATTTCTCGTTTAGGTATTTTTGAAAATTTGCTGTCAGTTCTGAACCTTGATGATGTGTCTCGGGCAGATATCTGAGCAATGTCCGCACTGCACGCACTTGGTGACATCGATCTTAGCCAGGTTGTCAACAACGACGATCGCATCTGCGGGGCACTCACGCTGACACTTCATGCAGCCGATGCAGCCTGCATCACAGATCTTGTTGACAGCTGCGCCCTTATCATGGCTGGAGCACGCGACTTCGACATGCTGGTCATAGGGAACAAGTCTGACGATGTTCTTGGGGCAGGCATCGACGCAAGCGCCGCAGCCGACACACTGCTCACGGTCGACCTTCGCAACACCGTCAACGATGTGCATTGCGCCGAACTGGCAGGCATCGGCACAGTTGCCGAGACCGATACATGCAAAGCGGCAGTCCATATTGCTCTTGCCGCCGAACAGCATTGCTGCCTGACAGTTTTTCGGGCCGTTGTAGTTAAAGCGCTTGAGAGCGTGACCTTCCGTGCCTGAGCAGGGAACGAAAGCGACCTGACGGATAGACTCACCGGCGGAAACGCCCATGATCTCTGCGATCTTTTCTGCAGCGGCGGGACCTGCTGCAACACACTTGTTAACGGGAGCTTCGCCCTTTGCGACCGCAGCGGCATAGCCGTCACAGCCGGGGAAGCCGCAGCCGCCGCAGTTTGCACCGGCAAGGCACTCACGCACAGCAGCCTGCTTGGGGTCAACTTCTACTGCGAATATCTTGGATGCAATTGCGAGGATGGCGCCGAAAATTGCGCCGAGGACGCCGAGAACGATTACAGCATAAAGTACTAATTCCATTTCATCGTCCTCCTAATCAAAAGATCTTCATGCCGCTGAAGCCCATGAATGCAAGAGCGAGCAACGATGCGGTAACGAGACAAATGGGGAAGCCCTCAAAGCTCTTGGGGTACTCTGCAAACTCAACACGCTCACGAACGGATGCAAACAGCACGATAGCAAGCAGGAAGCCGAGGCCGCCGGTGATACCGTAAACAGTGGACTCGAGGAAGTTGTAGTTATTCTGAACATTCAGAAGAACAACGCCGAGAACTGCGCAGTTGGTGGTGATAAGGGGCAGGTAGATACCCAGTGCCGAGTACAGAGAGGGGATCGCCTTCTTGAGGAACATCTCAACGAACTGAACCAGAGCGGCGATGACCAGAATGAAGGTCAGGGTCTGGAGGAAGCCGAGGTTGAGTGCCTGAAGGACATAGGTGTCGACCACCCAGCAGATGGCAGATGCAAGACCCATAACGAAGGTGACGGCAAGACCCATACCGACAGCGGTATCGACCTTACTCGAGCAGCCGAGAAACGGGCAGCAGCCGAGAAACTGGGAGAAGATAAAGTTATTTATCAGGATCGCACCGAGGGATATCGAAAGAATACTGGTAAGCATTACTTATTACCCTCCTTTTCTTTCTTCTCGGCAGACTTGCGCAGTGCAAACTGCATTGCGGCGATCAGGCAGCCGAGAGTGAGGAAGCCGCCGAAGGGCATGGTGAGTATCTTAGCGCCGAGGTCGGAGCTGAAGATCTGCAGGCCGTCGCCGGTGCCGATGACGCCGTTAACAGTGTTGATAAGACCCTTGCCGAACGAACCGGAGCCGAGGAACTCACGAATGATGCACATGATGGTCAGGACAATGGTATAGCCAAGGCCCTGGAAGATGCCGTCAAGTGCGGATGCGCCGATGGTGTTCTTTGCTGCGAACGCTTCGGCACGGCCGATGATGATGCAGTTAACAACGATCAGGGGGATGAAAACACCGAGAGACTCGCTCAGTGCGGGTATGTAAGCCTGCAGCAGAAGGTCAACGATGGTAACAAAGCCTGCGATGATAACTACGAAAACTGCGATACGGATATCGTTGGGGATAACCTTACGCATTGCGGAGATAACTACATTGCAGCATGTGAGGATGATGAGAACGGATATACCCATACCGATGCCGTTGAAGAGCATGGTGGTGATAGCCATTGTCGAGCACATGCCCAGCAGCTGAACCAGAACGGGGTTATTGGTAATAAGGCCGTCCTTGAATTGTTTCTTGATATTCATTTTCTGACCTCCTTAACCCAGCGTTCCAACGGCTGCGATAGCCGCCTGAACGGCGGAGCAGACAGCCTTGGAGGTGATAGTTGCACCGGTGATAGCCTCAACGGAGCCGCCGTCCTTGGTGACCTTGGCGGTATCGGCATTCAGTCCGGGGAACTGATCTCTGAAGAAATCGTCATTTGCCTTGGAGCCGAGGCCGGAGGTCTCGGAGCTGGAAATGATGGAGATACCGTTGCAGGTAAGGTCGGAATTTACGCCGACGGCGACGGTGATCATGCCCTGGGAGCCGGATACCTCGGCTTCAACGATCCAGTTGCCATCGTTAGTCTTATAGACCTTCTTGACTGCGGACTGGTCGCCGGTGTACTCGACCTCGTCATAGGACTCAAACTGCATGACCTTGCTGTAAGCCTCTGCGGTCTTCTTTGCCTGATATTCGGCGATGGGCTTCTCGGTGACAAAGTTGGTCAGGCCGAGGATGCCTGCGACGATCGCAGAAACGAGGAACAGGATGAGTGAAAGCTTTACTACTTTATTCATGCCTTTGCCTCCTTTGCTGCCTTCTTGGCTGCCTTGAGGTCTTCCTTGGTCACGCCGAACTGGCGGCCGCGGGTACCCTTATCGATAGCCCATGCACACAGGTTCATGATGAGGATGGCGAAGGAAACGCCCTCGGGGAAGCCGCCGAAGTAACGGATCAGAACGGTCAGAGCGCCGCAGCCGAAGCCGTACAGCAGCTGGCCGTTGAGAGTTACGGGGCTGGAGGAGTAATCGGTCGCCATGAAGATGGCGCCGAGGAACAGACCGCCGGAGAGCAGGTTGTAGAGCATCCAATCGACATTGGAGTAGCCGTTTCTCGGGAAGATGACGGTCAGGATGGCGACGGTGCCGATGAAGGCAACGGGGATGCGCCAGTTGATGACCTTGCGGATAAGCAGGTAAACGCCGCCGACAAGCAGGGCCAGAGTGCTGATCTCACCGATGGAGCCGGGCATTACGCCGAGGAACATATTGCCGAAATCAAAATACTCGGGCATTGCGGAGCCTTCCTTGAGGATGCTCAGCGGAGTTGCCATGGTCTCGGCGTCGATGCCGTTTATGAAGTTGGGCACTGCCCACTTGGTCATGACGGAGGTCCATGAGAAGAACATAAACGCACGACCTGCGAGAGCAGGGTTAACGAAGTTCTTGCCGATGCCGCCGTACAGCTGCTTGACAACGACTATTGCGAAGAAGGCGCCGACAATGGGCATCCACAGCGGAGTACCCACGGGCAGACACAGAACCAGCAGGATGCCGGTGACGCATGCCGAAAGGTCGCCGAGAGAATTCGGCTTCTTCATGAGCTTGCGGTAGCCCCACTCCCAGAAGCAGGCGGAGGCCACGGAGATGGCGAGCAGAGCGAGAGCTCTTGCACCGAACATCAGAACACCGACGACCATTGCGGGAACGAGTGCAATGATGACATCGAGCATGATGCGGGATGTGTCGGTATTCGTCCTTACCTGAGGCTGGTAGGAGGCGTCAAAGGTATATTCTTTTGCTTTCATTTATTCTCTGCCTCCTTTGCTGCCGCTTGTGCACGGGCCTTCTCATCCGCAGCCTTCTTGGCAAACAGAAGCTTTGCGGTCTTGAAGGAGTGAGTAAGGGGCATTCTGCCGGGGCAGTTGTAGGAACAGCTGCCGCACTCGAAGCAATCAAGAATATGGTACTTCTTCATATTCTCGAAGTCGCCCTTCTTGAAGTACATATACATATAGACAGGCTCAAGTCCCATGGGGCACACGGTAATGCACTTACCGCAGCGGATGCAGGTGGGATTCTCGACCGTCTTGTCCTCTTCCTCGGTGAAGAACAGGATGCCTGCGGTACCCTTGATGTTGACCGCATCGAGGCTGGTTGCGATAAGGCCCATCATAGGTCCGCCGAGAACGATCTTCTTGGGGGTCTTGATGAAGCCGCCGCAGTGCTCTGCAATGTAGCTGAAGGGAGTACCGATACGGCACTGGAGGTTGTGGGGCTTATCCACCGCCGAGCCGCCTACTGTGAGTATACGCTCGATGCAGGGGATACCGAGGTAGCATGCCTGATAGATAGCATAGGCAGTCTGAGTGCTGATGACATTGCAGCCTACGCCTGCGGGCAGACCGCCGGGCTTGACCTCACGGTTGGTAATTGCCTTGATCTGCATTTTCTCTGCGCCCTGGGGGTACTTGACCTCTTCGGGCACGATCTCAATACCGTACTGAGCAGGGTTCTTGGAGTTGAGAAGCTCGATGGCGTCCATCTTGTTCTTCTCAATGCCGTAGTATGCCTTGTCCAGTCCGCTTGCGATGCGTGCAAGCTCTATACCCTTGAGCAGCTCCTCCGGATGAAGCTTCATCGTCCAGTGGTCGCCGTTGAGGTAGGGCTCACACTCTGCACCGTTGATGATGAGAGTATCGACCTTGCCCAGACCGCCGCGGATCTTGAAAGCGGTCGGGAACATTGCACCGCCCATGCCGACGATACCGGCCTCACGCAGACGGGCGAGGATGGCTTCGGGGTCCTTGAGCTGCTCCTCGGTCAGGGGAGCCATGTCGGTGCAGGGTGTATCCTGGTAGTCGTTCTCAATGACGACTGCCATGATCATATCGCCCAGAGGATGGGGTCTGGGCTCGATTTTCACGACCTTGCCAGATACGGGAGAATGAATAGGAGCAGAAACAGGGGCGGGGTTATCGCCGATCTTCTGACCCATAGTTACATAATCACCGACCGCAACCAGCGGCTGGCAGGGTGCGCCGATGTGCTGTGCCATCGGAACAATGACCTGAGGCGGCGGGGTTACGACGACTACCGGTTCATCCGGAGCCTTCATATAATTGGGATGTACGCCGCCACGAAACTTATAGGGCATTTGCATCACCTCTCTATTTTATGACAAAGTTAAATATAACATAAACTATGTTTGGTGTCTACATTCAATGACTCGATTTTTATCAATTTTTCGTTCATTTTGGCATGAAAACCTGACAAATGATTAACGATTGTGTGCAAATCAACGCAAAATCCGCCACTTTGTTCACCTTTTGTCAAAATATAAAGCATTTGCCGTGTTCGCAAAATTGGGGCTTATCAAACCGGAAAGTATATTGTATAATCAAATTATATTTATTCTATGGAGGACGCAGCATGTTGACTTCTTGGGGCGAACGCCTTGATAAAAACAATATCCTTCCCGAATATCCCCGTCCGCAGATGCGCAGAGGCTCGTATTATAACCTTAACGGCGAGTGGGATTATGCCATCACCGCCGCCGGCGAAAAGCAGCCGGAAAAGTGGGACGGCAAGATACTTGTGCCCTTCTCCCCCGAGTGTGAGCTGTCGGGCGTTGGGCGTGTTTTAAAGCCGGACGAGTATCTGTGGTACCGCCGTGATTGGGAGTGCCCCGAGCATGAGGGCAGAGTGCTGCTGCACTTCGGTGCGGTCGACCAGTCGTGCACGGTGTATATAAACGGTCTGCGTGCCTTCCGACACAGCGGCGGCTACCTGCCGTTTGAGTTTGACGCAACGGGTTTCCTTCGCAAGGGCGTGAACGAAATTTCCGTCAGCGTGCGTGACCTGTCCGACACCGCACACGAGGCAAGAGGCAAGCAGAAGTTTGAGCGCGGCGGCATTTGGTACACCCCGCAGAGCGGCATATGGCAGACCGTGTGGGCCGAGTGCGTTCCAGAGGACTGCATAAAGAAATTAAAGATAACGCCGAATTTTGATGAAAGCTTTGTCGAAGTCTCCGCCGAGACCGTCGGCGGAAACACCGCCTACGCCGAGTTTGGCGGAGAGCGCTATCCCCTGCCGGCGAAAATCCCCGTACCCGACTTTGAGGCATGGTCGCCGGAGCACCCGAAGCTTTACGACTTTGCGGTCGTCTACGGTGAGGACAGGGTCGAAAGCTACTTTGCCATGCGCAAGTTCTCCGTGGAAAAGGACGACAAGGGCGTAAAGCGTCTGTTTTTGAACGGAAAGCCGTATTTCCACAACGGTCTGCTCGATCAGGGCTATTGGTCCGACGGCATGTACACCGCACCGAGCGACGAGGCGCTCATTTTCGACATTCAGACGGCCAAGGACATGGGCTTTAACATGCTGCGCAAGCATATAAAGGTCGAGCCGCTGCGCTGGTACTATCACTGCGACAGGCTGGGCATGCTCGTGTGGCAGGACATGATAAACGGCGGCGGGCAGTATAACCCCGTCATCATCTCCGCACCGCTCGTCACTGGCGTGCACCTGAGCGACAAAAACTACAAGCTGTTTGCCCGTGACGACATGGAGGGGCGTGCTCATTACGAGACTGAGCTCAATGAGATGATCGGAACGCTTTACAACTGTCCGTGCATTGCAATGTGGGTGCCCTTCAACGAGGGCTGGGGGCAGTTTGACGCAGCGAGGATAGCCGCAAAGGTCATGCAGATGGATCCGACCCGCACGGTCGACCACGCCTCCGGCTGGCACGATCAGAAGATCGGCGAGACAAAGAGCCTGCATGTGTATTTCAAAAAGTATAACTTCAAGCCCGACAAGCTCGGCAGAGCCGTGCTCCTGTCCGAGTTCGGCGGCTACAATCTGCGATGCGAGGGGCACTGCTTCAATGCAAGAGATTTCGGCTACAAGCGCCTTAGATCCGCAGATGAGCTGCAAAGGTCGCTCGAAAAGCTCTACAATGGCGAAATTCGCCCTGCATATGAACAGGGTCTTGCCGCAGCAGTGTACACTCAGCTGAGTGATGTGGAGGACGAAGTCAACGGACTTGTCACATATGACCGCAAAGTGGTGAAGTTAAAGCCTGAAGTGATGCAGAAAATCGTCAAAGTGGATTAAATCGCAAAAAACTCCCGCTCGGTGAGCGGGAGTTTTTGTTATTCGTCAAATTCAACGGGGACATCGACGAGCTTTTGAAAATGCTCAAGCTCGTACTCGGGGAATATTATCTCGTACACCTCGGAGTCGCAGACAAACTGCAGGGAGTAGCACAGGCACGCCATATCGGTATACTTGGTTTTGATCCCATATTGCAGGTACTCGCCCTCGTCGTAGTTTATCTCCTTGTTCCACCATGCCAGAGGGAGCTTTTCGCTGCCCAGGTAATAACGCACGAAGTCCTTTATCGGGAACGAAAAGACCCGCTCATCGTCGGCAAGGCAGAGCTCATCGTCCTTGCAGAAAAGCTTCATCTCGTCGTTGTAATATATCCCGTCGGCACGGTCACCGAGGCTGAGCTTGCTCTTGGCGGGCTTGTAATAATACGCCATGACATCGACCGTTGCGTAGTCCTGCGGAACGCCGAGCAGGGTCTCGGCAGTCTGATTTATACTTGCAACTGCATCAAGTGCGCTGTCAAGCGTTCCCGTTTCCTCGCCCTTTTTGCCGTTTCTGTACTCAATGAGCTTCAAAACGAGCCAGACCACGAAGCCTGCCGCACCGACTATCGGCAGCCAAAGCGGCAGCTTCACAAACGCTTCGGCAAAGCCGAGCTTGTACACATCTTTGAAGAACATAAATGCGATTATCGCAAAAATGGCAAAGGACGCCCATGCAATCGCATTTGCTATGATCGGCAGCGTTACTGCTTCACGCGTCATTTTGGCTTTGGAGTATATCTTTTCTCTGGTGCGCTTGAAGTTGTCGTCGAGGCTGGCGGTGACAAATTGCTCGCCGTCGCATTTGGGGTTTTTGAACTTGTCGCCGGGGTAACTGAAAACATTTTTCATGGCTTATTCTTTTTCCACTGGCACATCGGCGATGGCCTTAAATTGCGCAAGCTCATATTCGGGGAAGAACAGCTCATACTCGCCGAAGCTGTCGGCGCAGCGCATGGCACAGAACTTGGAGTTGATGCTGCCGTTATCGTTTTTGGACAGCTTGTACTTTATGTATCTGCCTTCGTTGTAGGCCGTTTCCTTGTTCCAGCCGCTGATGATAGTCTTTCTCTTTTTGAGGACATACTTTTTGACATCGGCTACGGGCAGCGAATACACTCTCTCGATATCCGCAAGACAGAGCATGTCGCCGTCTTTGTAAAGCTTCATTGCGTTGTTGAGATATTTGTAGGACTGTGTGTCTTTTATCTTGACCTTGCCGTCCTTTTCGACATACTCAAACGATAGCACATCCACCTTTTCATACTCCTGCGGAATGCCGAGCATTATCTCCGAGTTCTTATCGAGGCTTGCGAGTCGGGCGTTAGCCTCTTTGAGCTCGGGGCTTGCAAGCATTTTCTTATTCATTCTGCAAAATATCACCAGCGTGCCCACAGAAATAACAAGGCAAACCAAACTGGCAGCAGTAGCCAGAGGCATAGTCGAAAAGCCTGCGAAAATGTTTATGCTGCCTGTCGCATTCATGATGCGAAGGTACAGATAAGCAAATACCGGGGCAAAGACAGTTCCGGCAAAGAGCTTCCATGTCGGCATTCTGCCCTTTTTCTTGATCTCCTCCACCCGCTGCTTGCTGCTGTCTATCTCGTTTTTGAATGCGGGGTCGACCCGCTCGGTTACGAAGCGCTCACCGTCAAACGGTGCTTGTCCGTTGTCGCTGTACGGACGGCCGAAAACATTTTTCATGGCTTACTCCTTTTCCACCGGCGCATCGGCGATGGCCTTAAATTGCGCAAGCTCATATTCGGGGAAGAACAGCTCATACTCGCCGAAAACATCGGATATCTGCATGGCGTAGTACCTGCAAAAAATCGTGCCGTAGTCGTTCGAGGTAATCTTATACTGCTTGTACTCGCCCTTGTTGAACGGCACGTCCTTGTTCCACTCGTCCATGTTGGCTTTCTTTTTCTTGAGGACATACTTCTTGATATCGCTTATCGGGAACGAGTACACGCTGTCGATATCGGCAAGGCAAAGGTCATCTCCATTGCGGAAAAGCTTCATCTCGTTATTCATGTGCTTGTAGAAAAGCTCCTCTTTTATCTTTATCTTGCCGTCCTTTTCGGTGTAGCGGAACGACAGAACATCGACCGGCTCAAAGTCATGCGGGACGCCGAGCAGGTCCTCGGAGCGATAGTTGAGCTCCTTCATGTTCTCGATCATTTCGTCAATGTCGCCGTTGTCGAGCGCCTTTTGGAACTTGTGCTTTTCGATAAAATACAGCACCGCCCACAGCACGGCGCACACGCCGCCGACTATGAATATCGCCGGTGCGTTGGCGAACATCTGGGAAACGGAGCTGTTCCTTGCGCCTCTTATCAGCGCCAGAAGAACGAGAGCCGCACCGAGCTCGCATATGATCTTCATTATCTTCAGCCATTTGGGCAGCTCTGCCTTGCCGCCGGTCTCGGCCACGGTATTTGCGACGCTCTCAATTTCCTTTTTAAACTCTGCGTCTACCCTGTTCGTTATAAAGCGAGCGCCGTCACAGGGCATGTCCTCCGTTTTGCTGTACGGATATCCGAAAACATTTTTCATGGCTTATTCCTTTTCCGTCGGCGCATCGGCGATGGCCTTAAACTGCGCAAGCTCATATTCGGGGAATAACAGCTCATACTCCCCGAAGTAATCGGCGTATTGCAGGCGATAGCAGCGGCAGGAGAAGCCGTCCTGCTCGTCGTACTGAATTTTATACTTCCTGTACTCTTTCAGAAAAAAAGCGTCCGGCTTGTTCCACTCGTCAAAGTGGACCTTCTTTTTCATGAGCAGATACCTCGTAAAGCCGTCTATCGGAAACGCAAACGCTTTGTCGATAAACGCAATACACAGCTTGCCATCCTTTTCGTACAACCTGATCTGATTATTCATGAGAATATCGGGCAGTGCTCCGTTATCTTCGTGCCAATATGAGAATATATCCGCCATTTTATGCTCCGGCGGTATGTCAAAGGTCTCTTTGGTTCGGTTTGTCTGCTCCTCTATGACATCGGATGTCACATTCAAAATACCGGTGTGCTTGACCCTTAAATATCTGAAAAGCTGCACTCCGTAAAGTGCGGCAGCAATGCCAAGGCAGCCCGTGCCGAACATGAACAGATAAAAATGTCCGTCAAAAACCTGCTCAAAGCCGATATTTTTCGACGCATCGTATATCACTTTTGCAAAAAATATCGCCATTAAAAGCGCCACTCGCCGTACAGCGACCGTCCATTGAGGCATTTTCGACGCATTTTCGGCATAGTCTCTCACGAAAAAGCTTCTGTCTATCTCCTCCTGCATATCATTGTCAACGCTTGCATATATAAAGCGCTGCGCAGGATAGACAGTCTCGCCAGAATCGGTAAACTCATACTCGAAGAGATTTCTCACAGTTCACCTCAGAACATATAAGTCTGGTCTTCCTGCTGGCGGATGCGTTTTTTCCAGCAGCGGTGGCACATGGCAACATAGCTGTCGTTGCCGCCGAGAAACACCTGGTCGCCGTGTGTGATGACCCTGCCGTTTTCGTCGATTCTCGCATTTACGGTGGCTTTTCTGCCGCAGGCGCAGACGGTCTTTATTTCGGTTATGGAGTCGGCAAGCTCAAGCAGGCGCTTTGAGCCCGGGAACACATGGGTAAGAAAGTCGGTGCGCAGGCCGAAGCACAAAACGGGAATATCCTCAAAATCGACAAGCTCACGAAGCTGGTCTATCTGCTCGGGTGTGAAGAACTGCGCCTCATCGGAGATTATGACATCGTGCCTGCCGGCCTTGGCATATTCCTTGACGATATCCTGTTCGGGCGTGATTATCTGTGCACTGCGGGCAAGCCCGATGCGGCTTTTTATGATATCCGCTCCGTCACGGGTGTCGATACTGGGCTTGATGAGCCAGACGGTCATGCCCAGCTCCTCATAGTTAAATTGGGTTATCAGCGCCTGGGCGGACTTCGACGAGCCCATGGCACCGTACTTAAAATACAGCTTAGCCATAGTTTTCTCCTACATTAAATATATTACTTCGTTATATGCGCTCTTACCCGCTCGAGCACCATCTCCAGCGCCACCTGATTGTGGCCGCCCTCGGGGATGATGATATCTGCCTTGCGCTTTGACGGCTCGACGAACTGCTCGTGCATGGGCTTAACGGTCGTAAGATACTGGTTCACGACGCTTTCAAGGCTCCTGCCCCTGTCACGCACATCTCGCACGATGCGGCGCAGGATGCGCACGTCGGCGTCGGTATCGACATAAATTTTGATATCCATGAGCTTGCACAGCTCTTCGCTCTGGAAAATGAGTATACCCTCGACCACGATCACCTTGGCAGGCTTCACGGTCACGGTCTTGCTCGATCGGTCATGAGCCGTGTAGTCGTAAACGGGACACTGGATAGTCTCCCCCCTGCGCAGCTTCTTGATATCCTCGATGAGAAGATCCGTGTCAAATGCGTCCGGATGGTCATAATTGAGCTTCGTGCGCTCATTATAGCTCATATTATGGTGCGCCTTGTAATAATTATCGTGATACACGACGCTCACATCTCCGCCGAAATGCTGCATTATCTTGCGTGTGATGGTGGTTTTTCCGCTTCCCGTGCCGCCTGCGATACCGATTACGATTATGTCGTTCATCCCTCAAACTCCCCCGATATTTTTTATCTGATTTTGATGATATCATAAATAATCGCGTCTTGCAATTTGACTTTTGAAATTTGTTTGTTATAATTTGCTTTAGAGTTAACAAAATAATCATAGGAGGAATTATTATGCCTATTCCCACTCCGCATATCTCCGCCAAAAAGGAGGATATCGCAAAGACCGTGCTCATGCCCGGTGACCCCCTGCGTGCAAAGTTCATCGCCGAGACCTTTTTGGAAAACCCCGTGCTCGTGAACAATGTCCGAGGTGTTCAGGGTCACACCGGCACATGGAAGGGCGTTCCCGTGACCGTCATGGCTTCCGGCATGGGCATTCCCGCAATCGGCATCTACAGCTGGGAGCTGTACAATTTCTACGATGTCGACAATATCATTCGCATAGGCTCGGCAGGCGCAATGCGTGACGACCTCAAGCTCATGGACATCGTCGCCGGTCAGGGTGCGTGCACCGACTCGAATTTTGCCCACCAGTTTGAGCTTAACGGCACCTTCGCCCCCATCGCAGACTACACGCTGCTTAGTAACTGCGTAGAGGCCGCCAAGGAGAAGGGCATCGACATGAAGGTCGGAAATATTCTGTCGTCTGATAACTTCTACTCCCCCTCAAATTGTGACGACAGCACCAAGTGGCGTGACATGGGTGTTATGGCAGTCGAGATGGAGGCCGCAGGCCTTTACATGAACGCCGCCCGTGCCGGCAAGCGTGCTCTGTGCATCTGCACGATATCCGATCACCTGTACCGCAGCGAGGCTCTTTCATCCGAGCAGCGCCAGCTTTCGCTGACCCAGATGATAGAAATTGCCCTCGATACCGCCGTTAAAATGGCCAAGCTCGGCTGATAGGCTATGCTTTTTTAGCTAAAATGACAAATAGTGCTTGCCTGTTTGGCACGACAATGGTATAATATCCACGATATGACGATATGAAGAGCATATCGCCTAAATTTGTACGCACAAATTTAAAAAATACGGAGGAAAAATCATGAAAAGATTTCTCGCAATCGTCCTCGCTCTTGCTATGGTCTTTGCTCTCTGCGCATGCGGCGGCAACGACAAGCCCAAAGAGACGGACAAGCCCGACACCGCTGCTTATAAAGTAGCAATGATCACCGACTACGGCGACATAACCGACCAGTCCTTCAACCAGACCACCTACGAAGCTTGCAAGGCTTTCTGCGACAAGAATTCTGTCGAGTTCAAGTACTACAAGCCCACCTCTGACAGCACCGCTGCCCGTGTTGAGATGGTCGAGCAGGCTGTTGCAGAAGGCTTCAATGTCATCGTAATGCCCGGCTACGCTTTCGCAGGCACCATTGCAGAGTGCCAGGACACCTATAAGGATGTCAAGTTCATCGGCCTCGATGTTTCCGAGTACGACCTGTATGATTCCTTCTACAATCACGACAAGGCCGGCAACCGCACCGATCTTAAGGATCCGAATAACAAAGAGCACATAAGCAAGAATGTTTACTGCGCTGTTTACCAGGAAGAGCTGTGCGGCTACATGGCCGGTTACGCAGCAGTTAAGCTCGGCTACACCAAGCTCGGCTTCCTCGGCGGCATGGCAGTTCCCGCAGTTATCCGTTACGGCTTTGGCTTTGTCCAGGGTGCAGATGCAGCTGCTAAGGAGCTCGACACCAAGATCGAGATCAACTATGTTTACGGCGGCCAGTTCAACGGCAACGCTGACATCACCGCAAAGATGGATACTTGGTACGCAGCAGGCACCGAGGTCGTCTTCGCTTGCGGCGGCTCTATCTACACCTCCGCAGCCGAGGCTGCTAAGAAGGTAAACGCAAAGGTCATCGGCGTCGATGTCGACCAGAAGGGCATCATCGACGGCGGCTATGGCGAAGGCATGACCGTTACCTCCGCTATGAAGGGCCTTGCAGCAACCGTTAACACCATGCTTACCGAGGTCTTCGCAGGTAACTGGGATAACTACGGCGGCAAGATCGACACCCTCGGTCTCATTTCCGATAACCCGACCGAGAACTATGTCCAGATCCCCATGGAGAGCACTCAGTGGGCAGACGGCAAGTTCACTCAGGACGACTACAAGGCACTCGTTGCTTCAATGCACAAGGGCGATGTTAAGGTCTCCAACGACACCACCGCAATGCCCGCAGTCGACGCTGCTCACACCACCGTCAGCGATCAGGGTTCCATCAAGTAATTTAAGCCCCAAAACCTTAAACCGGACAGGCTTTTGCCTGTTCGGTTTTTCTTTTTGCCCCGAAGTGCTGCCAATTTTTATTTACACGCCGTTTTTACGCCGTTTTTTTGCAAAAAAAATTGAAATAAATCAATTTGTATAGTATGATACTGTTATCACTAAAAAACAGGGGGAGGCAGATAAACTTGGATGAGCAGTTTGCAATAGAAATGCTGAACATCACTAAGATTTTTCCCGGTATAATCGCAAACGACAACATTACCCTGCAGCTGAAAAAAGGCGAGATCCACGCCCTGCTCGGTGAAAACGGCGCAGGTAAATCCACGCTTATGAGCGTGCTTTTCGGCCTGTATCAGCCCGAGCACGGCATCATCAAGAAGGACGGCGTTGAGGTCAAGATAAACGACCCCAACGATGCGAATGCGCTTGGCATCGGCATGGTGCACCAGCACTTTAAGCTGGTTGAGTGCTTCTCCGTCCTTGATAACATCATCCTCGGCGTTGAGCCGACGGATAAGTTCGGTGTTCTCAAAAAGGGCGAGGCGAGAAAGCGTATCGTCGAGCTGAGCGAGAAGTACGGTCTGCATGTTGAGCCCGACGCCATCATCGAGGACATCACCGTCGGTATGCAGCAGCGCACCGAGATACTCAAGATGCTTTACCGAGATAATGAGATACTCATTTTCGACGAGCCGACCGCAGTTCTGACCCCGCAGGAGATCGAGGATCTCATGCAGATCATGAAAAACCTTGCGGCCGAGGGCAAGAGCATTCTGTTTATCTCCCACAAGCTCAACGAGATAATGGAGGTCGCAGACCGCTGCACTGTTCTGCGCAAGGGTAAGTGCGTCGGCACGGTCGAGACGAAGGACACCAGCGCCGAGGAGCTTTCCTCCATGATGGTCGGCAGAAATGTCAGCTTCCATATTGACAAAAAGCCCGCCGAGCCCGGCGATGTCGTCCTCGAGGTCGAAAACCTCACGGTTGCCTCGAAACTGCACAAAAACGATGCGGTCAAAAATGTGTCGTTCAAGGTGCGCAAGGGCGAGATCGTCTGCATTGCAGGCATCGACGGCAACGGTCAGACCGAGCTTGTTTACGGCATAACCGGCCTTGAGCATGCAAAGTCCGGCTCCGTAAAGCTCAACGGCGTTGACATCACCAATGCCTCCATCCGCAAAAGAAACACCTCCGGCATGAGCCACATCCCCGAGGACAGACATAAGCATGGTCTGGTTCTGGATTACTCGCTGGAGTATAACCTCATTCTCCAGACCTATTTCGGCGATGAGTTCACCGATAAGGCGGGCTTTCTCAAGCGCAAGGCCATCCGTGAATATGCCGACAAGCTCATTGGAATGTACGATATCCGCTCCGGTCAGGGTGCAGTCACCTCCGCCCGCAGCATGTCCGGCGGCAATCAGCAGAAGGCGATAATCGCCCGTGAGATAGACAAGAGCCCGGATCTTCTCGTCGCCGTTCAGCCGACAAGAGGTCTCGATGTCGGCGCTATCGAATACATTCACAAGCAGCTTATCGCTCAGCGTGACGCAGGCAAGGCATGTCTGCTGATATCGCTCGAGCTTGACGAGGTCATGGATATTCCCGACCGAATCCTCGTCATGTACGAGGGCGAGATAGTCGGCGAATTTGACCCGAAGAACACCACCCAGGACGAGCTCGGCCTGTACATGGCCGGAGCAAAGAGAAGTGAGGTGCACGATGAAAACTAAATCCTCCCTGCTCAAAAACAATGCGGTGCAGTCGCTGCTGTGCTCGCTCATCTGCGTCATACTCGGTGTTTTCATTGGCTACATAGTCTTGCTGTTGATCAACCCCACCGGCGCAGGCAAGGCGATACTCGCAGTCATAAAGAACTTTTTCTTCTACCCCGAAGGCCCCGCAAGAGCCAAGTATTTCGGCGGCACGCTCGTCAAGGCAGCGCCGCTTGTGATGTGCTCGCTGTCTATCCTGTTTGCATACAAGGTCGGTCTGTTCAACATCGGTGTCGCCGGTCAGTATGTCGCAGGTGCGGGCGCTTGCCTGTACGCAGCTCTGGCTTGGCAGTGCCCGTGGTATGTGTGCCTCCTGCTCGCCATCGCAGCAGGTGCTGTGTTCGGCGCATTCTCCGGCATTCTGAAGGCCTACTGCAATGTTAACGAGGTCATCTCCGGTATTATGCTCAACTGGATCGGCCTTTACGCGGTGAACATTCTGCTAACAAATGTCAAAGAAGCCGCCAGCCCCTATACGAACAATCTGTCCAGCTTCAACGCCTCAGCCCTGCTCCCCACGATGGGCTTGAATAAGCTGTTCGGCAACAACCAGTATGTGACCATTGCCATTCCGCTTGCGATCCTCTCCGCAATAGTCATTGCGGTCATTTTGGAAAAGACCAAGTTCGGCTATGAGCTCAAGGCCACCGGCAACAACAAAAACGCCGCAAAATACTGCGGCATGAGAGAAAAGCAGAATATCATCGTCACGCTGATAATCGGCGGCGGACTTGCCGGTATGGGTGCTGCTCTGCTGTACCTGACGGGTATGGAGCAGTGGTCCTGCTCGCAGTCGTCGGTCCCCGGCATGGGCTTTAACGGCATCGCCGCAGCCTTCCTCGGCTGCCTCGATCCTCTCGGCTCGCTGCTGTCTTCGTTCTTCATCCAGCATATCACCAACGGCGGCGGTTATGTTGACAAAACGATGTACTGCTCGCAGATATCCGATCTTATCTCTGCGATTATCATTTATCTCTGCGGCTTTGTTCTGTTCCTCAGGCAGTTTATCAACTCCCGCATCGCAAAGGCAGAGGAGCGCAAGGCAGAGCTCGCAATGCAGGAAGAAACCGAAAACGCAGTAGGAGGTGACGAGTAATGTTATTGCTTATTCAGTATACTTTGATATTCGCATCCGTCCTCATTCTCGTCGCTCTCGGCGGCTGCATTTCCGAACACTCGGGTGTCATCAACCTCGGTCTTGAGGGTATAATGGTCATCGGCGCACTCGGCGGCGCACTCATGATGAAGTACATGCCTGAGGGTGCTTCCCCGTTCGTGCTCATCATCTGCACCGTTTTGATGGCGATCATCGCCGGCGTTGTGTACTCGTCGCTGCTGGCGGTGGCGTGTATAAACTTCAAGGCCGACCAGACCATCATCGGCACTGCGCTGAACCTGCTCGGTGTTGCGGCGGCAACGGTCATCGTCAAGGCCATAAACACCGCAGAAAACCCCGACAATGTCTCCTCTGAGATACAGTATATCGCTCAGAAAAAAGCATTTCTTGTGAACATCGGCAGCTTTGAGTTCAACTGGTTCATGCTGTTGGCGCTTATCGCACTGCTCCTCGTTGCGTTCATGCTCTACCGCACCCGCTTCGGTCTGCGGCTCATGGCATGCGGCGAGCATCCGCAGGCGGCAGCCTCCGTCGGAATTGATGTCTATAAGATGCGTTGGGCAGGCGTGCTGCTCTCGGGCGCACTCGGCGGCCTCGGCGGCCTTGTGTATATCACCGCAGGCGTCAGCCAGTGGAAATTTGAAGTCGGCGTTGCGGGCTTCGGCTTCCTCGCTTTGGCAGTCATGATCTTCGGTCAGTGGAAGCCCAAGCACATCGCATGGGCGGCACTCCTGTTCGGTATGTTCCGTGCGCTGTCGAATGTCTACTCAGGCTTCGACTTCCTTGAGGCGCTGAATATTCCGAGCAGCGTGTACAACATGATGCCTTACATCATCTCGCTCCTTGTCCTCGCCCTCACTTCGAAGAACTCCCGAGCTCCGAAGGCCGAAGGCATCCCCTACGAGAAAGGCATGCGTTAAACTTAATAGCAAAAAAGCTTCCGATTTTGAAATCGGAAGCTTTTTTCGTTTGTCTAATTATTCAGTCTTTGCCGTGCCGCTCGGGCAACATAGATATCCTTACCGCTTTCGGCGACTATGCGGTAGGCGTGCTCGGCTTCGGCTTCGTTGCCGAGTGCGGCATACGCCTCGCCAAGGCGGAAGCTCATGGTCACATAGCGGAGGTTTAACTTTTGGGTGGCGCACTCGGCTTTAAAATAGTCTATGCACTCCTCGGGTTTTCCTGCTGCAAGCAGTGCGGTGTATTTTGCCGTTTCCGCCGACAGCTTCTCGCCCTCGGTGAGCGTTTTGCCGCTTATTTCGCCTTCGAGCTTTTTGTATGCGTTTACCGCAAGCTCGGGCTTGGCGGCAAGCGTGTACACGGTCACAAGCATCGACATGGCCTCTATCTTGCTCTTGTCGCTGTCGGATTTGTTGAGAAACGCCATGAGCGTCTGCTCGGCCGACTTAAATTCACCCATCGTAAGATACGACTGCGAGACGAACAGTGCGGCAAACGGGATCTGCTCTGTCGCCTTTTTGGTGCTCAGCTCTCTTTCAAAGCGCCGCAGTGCCCGCTCGGGCTCCAGCTCCTCGAATTGCGTCCGACAGATCCTTGCTGTGATTTTGCCTGCGAGCCAATAGCTGACGATAGTGCCGAGTACCAATATCACAGCAGCAATAACAATACCGAGCCAAACACTGATGTTCAGCCGATGCGCAAAGGCGACCGGCGCAACCGCTCCGCCGCAAAACAGACCGTACAAAACCGATGTCTTTTTATAGAGCATTGCGAGGTTTTCTTTTGATAACAACTCATTAAGCATCGGCTGTCACCTCCACGGGCGTGCTCAAATGCTCGCTGATGGAGCTCACGAGCTCGGGGAAAACCTCGGTGTCTGAGCCGGAGACTATGTAATAGCTGCATCCGTGCGTCGCTTCGGCATACGCTTCATGCTTGACGCTGTCCAGCACGCCTCGGCTGCTCGATGTAAACTCCGGCGGGAGCGGCATGTTCCGCCAGAAATACGCCCACGCATATTCGGGCGTCTCAAAGGTGTAAGCCGTCAGCGTGAACTGCGCACCCTTGTATTCAAGCGTTGCCGAATATGCCGTCTGCACATGCTCGGGCGGCTCGGCATCGAGCTTCTCCGTGACATACGGGTCGAGGAAGCTCAGCTCATCGATATCCTCAAATATCGTCATGCCGTCGATGACCTTTCGGAAGCTCCTGCCCTCGTCAACTGGCGACGGCCCTGCCACGATGCTGACGACCAAAAGCACGGCGATGACCGCAAGTGCGGTCACGGTAAAATACTTGTTTCTCATTTCAGCCCTCCTTTGCATCATTATACAAAAAAAGAAAGCAAGTCAATGCCGCAAATTAATTATCCTTTACAGCAGCGAGCCTGCGGAGATGACGCCGTAGGTGACTAATAAAACAATCAGGCCGGCGACGGCAACGCCCATGGCGATGGCCGGAAGTGCTCTTTTTAGGCGCATATCCAAAAGCGAGGCGACCAATGCGCCCGTCCATGCACCGGTGCCTGGAAGCGGTATCGCAACGAGGATAAAAAGTCCCCAAAAGCTATACTTCTGCACCTTTTGCGCACCCTTTGAGCCCTTATTTTCAAGCCATGCGGTGAGCTTAACGAGCATATTATGCTTTTTGAGCCACTCGATGATCTTGCGGGTCAGCAGTATCAAAATGGGTATCGGCAGCATATTGCCGACAAAGCCGACGGCAAAAGCAAGCCACGGGTCGAGCCCCGATGCCACGCCCACGGGTATTGCGCCCCGTATCTCGAGTATCGGCATCATTGCGGTGACTAGTGTTTTAAGCATAGTTTACTCCGTGGTTTTAAAATTTCGTCATCGCCTCACGGCAATAGTGATTAAAGCGGCGCTCACGCTCCAAGGTGGAGCTGTCCATGTGGCCGGGATAGACCTCATAGTCTCCCGGGAGAGCGCAAATGCGCTTGAGCGATGCCATTTCCATGCGCATATTGCCGCCGGGCAGATCCGTTCTGCCGCAGCTTCCTCTAAACAGCGTGTCGCCGGTGAACAGCGCATTGCCGCAGATAAGGCATACGCCGCCCGGGGTGTGACCCGGGGTCGCAAGTACCTTGAACTCAAGTCCCGCCGCTTTTACGACATCGCCATCGTCGTAGTACTTGCCGCCCTCGGGCATTTTGAACTTCATGCCGCTCATGCCGGGCTCATAGCCCTCGTCACGAGGGTTAATGTACATTTCGCAGCCGGTCTGCTCCATTATCTCCATGACCGCACCCACATGGTCATAATGTCCGTGGGTGAGCATGATGGCGCAGCACTTAAGCTTGTTATCCTCGATGTAATCCAAAATGGTGTTGCTCTCGTCGCCCGGGTCGATGACAACGCACTCAAGGCGCTGCTCATTTACGACGACATAGCAGTTTGTTTCAAGCTGGCCTACCGGCAGAGTTTTTATATTCATGCTTAAAGCTCCCTTGTATCAAGAATTATAGTAACAGGTCCGTCGTTGACAGACTCGACCTTCATTTCCGCTCCGAACTCGCCCGTTCCGACCGTGAAACCACGCTCACGGCACAGGGCAATGACCTTTTCATACAGCGGTATCGCCTTTTCGGGTCTTGCCGCCTTGGAAAAGCCCGGGCGGCGTGACTTGCAGTCGGCAAAGAGCGTGAACTGGCTTATGATAAGCAGCTCCGCTCCCGCATCCGAGGGGTTCACATTCATTTTTCCGGCCTCGTCCTCGAAAATTCTAAGGCCGCATATCTTATCGGCTATCTTCTCGGCCTGCGCCTCGGTATCGTCCTCATGGACGCCCAGCAGGATGAGAAAGCCCTTGCCGATACTGTCCTTTACCTTTCCGCCTATCGAGACGGACGCACTGTCAACTCTCGTTAAAACAGCTCTCATCGTTTACCTCCGTTTCTGTTGACCTCGACCACTCCGCTGATGCCCTGGATCCTGTTGATGACCGATTTTAGCTCATCCAGTCCCTTGATCTCCAGCGTAATGACGACTATACTCTTGTCGCCCGTGTCTCGGGCGTTTATCGAGCGTACCTTTGTGTTGAGCGCATTCATGACGGTGGCGATATCCATAACGAGGCCGCCTCGCTCCCGTGACACCACGGTGAGCGTTGTCGTGTACGACTCGTGTATCTCATCCGCCCAGCTGACATTAAGCCAGCGCCCCTCATCCTCCGGACGCTCGGCACGCCGCCTTGCGTTTTCGCAGTCGGTGCGGTGGATAGACACGCCCTGACCACGGGTTATATAGCCGATGATATCGTCGCCCGGGACAGGCGTGCAGCAGCGGGAGAACTTGATAAGGCAATTATCAAGACCCTCGACCAAAATGCCGTGCACGGGCTTACCCGCTTTCTTCGCCATCTGCTCACGCCGCTCGGCAGCCTCGGTGACCTTGTCGAGCACCGTGCGCTTGTCGACGGCGTGCTGCTGGCGGGCAAGCTCATCCTTTATGCGGTTGACCGCCCGTGTCGCCGCCATGCCGCCGTAGCCGATAGCTGCGTACATCTCGTCGAGCGAGGTGTACGACACCTTTTTAAGAAGCTGCGGCAGGATATCCTCGCCTGTGATATCGTCCATGCGCAGGCCCTTGTTGCGAAGCTCTGCCTCAAACATTTCCTTGCCTCGGGCGATATTCTCCTCCCGGCGTTCCTTTTTGAACCACTGCTTTATCTTCGTTCGTGCAGAGCCGCTTTTTGCGATGTTCAGCCAGTCACGGCTCGGTCCGGGGGCATTTTTCGCCGTGCGCACCTCAACGATATCGCCGTTTTGCAGCACATGGTCAAAGGTCACGATTCGGCCGTTGACAGATGCACCGACCATGCTGTTGCCGACGGCGGAGTGGATAGAATACGCAAAATCTATGGGTGTTGCGCCGGCAGGCAGGTTTATGACATCACCCTTGGGCGAGAACACAAACACCTCGTCGGCAAACATGTCTATCTTGAGGTTGTGGAAAAAGTCCGTTGCGTCAGACTCCTGCTGGCTCTCCAATAGTCTGCGCACCCAAGCAAATTTCTCCTCGTCGCCGGTCTTTACGCCGCTGTCGCCTATCTTATACTTCCAGTGCGCAGCGATGCCGTATTCGGCGGTGCGGTGCATTTCCCAAGTCCTTATCTGCACCTCAAACGGAATACCCTGTGAGCCGATGACGGTCGTGTGCACGCTCTGGTACATATTCGGCTTCGGCGTGGAGATATAGTCCTTGAACCTGCCGGGGACGGGCTTAAACATATCGTGGATGATGCCGAGCACATTGTAGCAGTCGGGTATGGTGTCGACGATGACACGGAAGGCGCACAGGTCAAAAATCCCGTTTATATCGAGCTTTTGGGCGTACATTTTACGGTAAATGCTGTAGATATGCTTAATGCGGCTATAGACGGAGGCGTGCATTCCTTCCTCTTCGAGGCGGCGCTTTATCTGCCCCTCTACATCGTTCATAAACGCTTCAAGGGTCGGCATGCGCTCCTGCAGGGTCTGCATTATCTCATTGTAGCCTGTGGGGTCAAGGTACATAAGTGCCAGGTCCTCAAGCTCCCACTTTGCCCTCTGCATACCCAAGCGGTGCGCAATGGGGGCGTAGATCTCCATCGTCTCAAGCGACTTTATGCGTTGCTTTTCCTCGGTCTGATACGCCATGGTGCGCATATTGTGCAGGCGGTCGGCGATCTTGATAAGGATAACACGGATGTCCTTCGCCATCGCCATCAGCATCTTGCGCAGATTTTCCATCTGCTCGTCTTCCTTGCTGGTATACTGCACACGGGTCAGCTTCGTGACACCCTCGACGATGTTCGCAACAGGCTCTCCGAACTGGCGGGCAATGTCGTGGTGCGTAAGCTGCGTGTCCTCGATGACATCATGCAGGAGCGCCGCAACGACGGAGTCCTCGTCAAGGCCCATGTCAACTGAGATATCCGCCGCCGCCACGCAATGCGTCACATATGGTGAGCCGTCCCTGCGCAGCTGGCCGGAGTGGGCAAGGCGAGCCATGTCGTAGGCAGCTCGTATTCTTCCCATGTCCATCTCGACACCGCTGTTCTTGATTTTCTCCTCCAAAGCGGCAAACATCTTGTCCGGGTCGAGGGGTTGTCTTTTTAAACTTACGGAGCTCTTATCTGCGTCCATAATTGAATCTCGCTTTCAAGCTTTTGATTATCGTCGAATCTTCCAAATTCACCTTTGCGCAGCCGGAGACTATCCTTGCGCCGAACACGCTGTCCGGCCGCAGCTTGTGCAAAAGTCCCAGCTCGCACAGCGCAAGCACGCATATGCAAAACCGCTCCGGTTCAAGGTTTCTCGGACACTGGCGCAGTATACCGTCAAGGTCTGCCGCAACCGAGCCGCCGGCGGACTTCAGGCTGCGCCATACACGCACGAATGCTTCACGGTCGGGGATAAACGCCACGGCCTCGCTCTCGGGAAGCTTTTTGCCCGCTTCGAGCAGTTTGCGGCACAGCTGTCTCGGATCGTGCCTGCGCACCGCCGTGACCTGAAGCTGCACGGAGCTTCTGAAGCGAAACTCGTTGATCTGCGGCGTGAACGCAAGATCAATGCGCTCGCCGACATTCACGCCGAGGTCGCTTTCCGTGTGCGAGAAAAACACGCACTCAAATCCAACGCCGCCGAAGCTCACGCTCAGCCGCAGGTGCTTGCCGCCGCCGATTGGCGTTACTCGGTCGAGCTTTGCGCTTTGGATGCACATGAGCGGCTTGGGGTTGCCGCTGCCGTAGGGTTCGAGCTGCTCAAGCGAGCGCACGCCGTCCATGTCGAGCGTTGATGGGTCTGTAATCTCGATATCGCAATTGAGCGTCGGCAGCTCCTCGGGCTTATTTGCACGGTAGTAGCTGTCAAACGCCTCGCAGAATTTTTTGAGGTTTTCACGGCGAATATTCAAGCCCGCCGCCAGTGCATGGCCGCCGAAGCCCTCAAGGTGCTCGGAGCAGGCCGACAGTGCGTCAAACAGATTGAATCCCGCATAGCTGCGGCACGAGCCCTTGCCCTTGTCGCCATCAAGGCAGATCATGACCGTCGGCAGTGAATACTGTTCGGCAAGCTTGGATGCCGCAATGCCGATAACGCCCTGATGCCACTTCTCGCTGGCAAGGACTATCGGTGTTTCGGGCGCAGTGCCGGACATCATTTTTGACGCATCGTCCCAGATATCCGTCTCAAGTGCCTGGCGGCGGCGGTTTAATTCACACAGCTCGTTAGCCAGTCGGGCAGCCTCGGTCTTGTCCTCTGTCATGAGAAGTCTGCCCGCAACGGACACGCAGCCGAGCCTGCCTGCGGCATTTAGCCTCGGTGCAAGCGAGAAGCCGATGGTCGAGGACGATATTCTGCGATCCTCGGCGCCTGACTCGTGCAGCAGTGCCGCAATGCCCGGGCGCTTGGAGTTTTCAAGCATCGCAAGCCCCGTGCGCACGATGTAGCGGTTCTCACCCGTCAGCGGTACGACATCGGCCACCGTTCCTATCGCCGCAAGGTCTGCGTACTCCTTGATGACCGTATCGCTCCTGCCCTCGACGGCGCACGCAAGCTTGAGCGCAACGCCCACACCGGCAAGGTCCTTGTTCGGGTAGCGGCAGCATTCCTGCTTGGGGTCTATGACTGCCACGGCATCGGGGATGGTCTGCTCACGGCACTCGTGGTGGTCGGTGATGATAAGATCAATGCCTATTTCCTTGGCAAACATCGCCTCGTCGGCAGCGGTAATGCCGCAGTCGACGCTGATGATGAGGCTGACACCCTTGTCCTTGAGCGACTGTATCGCCGCAGTGTTCAGACCATAGCCCTCCTCGATGCGGTCGGGGATGTACGGGTGGCAGTCGATACCACGGCTGCGCAGCCAGTCGGTCAGAAGGCAGGTCGAGGTTATGCCGTCGACATCGTAGTCGCCGTAGACTGCGACCGTCTCCTTTTCATCTAACGCTGTCCTTATCCGCTCAACGGCCTTGTCCATGTCCTTCATAAGCATGGGGTCGCAGAGAGTCTCCACCCCTCCGTGCAGAAATTTCTCCGCCTCGGCAGCAGTGTGTATCCCTCGCACATCGAGCATCGCCGCCAGCAGCGGGGTGTAGCCCGCCCTGCGCAGCTCACTGTTCGAGGTACATCCTATGTTCGCAATCTTCCATTTACTGTAATTCATATCCCAACACTTTTCAATATAAATATTATAATAGTATATGATATCAAAAAAAGCACTGATACGCAAGGGCTATCTAACGGTTACTATAAATATTGACAGAATGGCGATACAATGTTAAAATATCAGTCTATAAAAGCGAATATCAGCCGGTGTGGTGGAATGGTAGACACGGCGGACTTAAAATCCTCTGATGCTTGCGTCGTGCCGGTTCGAGTCCGGCCACCGGCACCATAGCGAGCCGTCTCCCCATGGGGAGATGGCTCGTTTGATATTCTTTCCGACGCAGTCCGGCCACCGGCATTATATTTTTTGGAGGGGTATTTTGAAGCTCGCTGCTGCAAACTTGATAACTGCGATGCGATTGCCGCTCAGCGTTGGGCTGCTCTGCGCTTCTGCGTTTTCTGCGCCGCCACAGGCGCTGCGGCATTGCAGGAGCTGCACATCGTTTGGTCGAGGTACAGATAATGATCATTTTATACATTTTACTATTCATTGCCGTCGTTTTGGCGCTGGCGTATTTTTGCTGTCGGGCGGGATTTCATGTACCTAAGCAAACCGAGACCGACCTGTTTAGATTTCCGAACAGCGTGCAGTATGCGCCGTACGCTGACGAGATGGCGAGGATGGTGCGGGCGGCGCTCGACATTCCGTATGAGGATGTGTGGATACGCTCGCATGACGGGCTGCGGCTGCACGGCAAATTTTACGCCGCCAAATCCGATGCGCCGGTGCAGATAATGTTCCACGGCTACAAAAGCGGTGCAGAGCGTGACTTCTGCGGCGGCTTGCAGATTGCCGTGCGTGGCGGCTTCAATGTCCTGCTCGTTGACCAAAGGGCACACGGAAAAAGTGAGGGCAAGTATTTGACCCTCGGCGTAAAGGAGCGCTATGACTGCATTGATTGGGTAAACTACGCCGTGGGGCGCTTCGGCAACGATGCAAAAATCATGCTGTACGGCATATCGATGGGCGCTGCGACTGTGCTCATGGCAGGCGGCTTAAAGCTACCGAAAAATGTCGTGGGCATCGTCGCCGACTGCGGGTACTCATCGCCGTCCGCCATCATCAGGCAAGTGCTTCGGGATCATCACTGCCCGCTGTTCCCAGTGTACCGGCTTACCCGCTTGGGCGGGATTTTGTTTGCGGGCTTCGACCTTGCGGGAGCCTCTGCGACCGAGGCGATGGAGCACTGTACCGTGCCGGTTTTATTCATCCACGGCGGCGACGATCGCTTTGTTCCCTGCCGCATGAGCGTGGAAAATTACGAGCACTGCGCAGCCGAAAACAAGCGGCTGCTCATCGTGCCGAATGCCGGTCACGGCATCAGCTACTTGCTCGACCGTGAGGCATATCTCGCCGCGCTCAACGAGTTTTTGAAGTCCGTTCTTTGAATTTGTTATCGGCATTGCCTTAAAAAGCAAGCCAAATGCCGCTGATCTCTCAGCGGCATTTTCATTTCCATATGCAAAAAACCAGCGGGGTGAACCGCTGGTTTTTTAGTGTTCAATTAACCGAAGTAGTCGGTGATCTGGCCGTAGAGAACGAACAGCATGCCGATCGGGGTGATGAACTTGTAGCAGATGTTGAAGAAGGCCTTGCCCCAGAACTTATGTCCGGATGCTTCACATTCTTCGACAACGAAGTCCATCTTCCAGATCCAGCCTATCGCAAATGTCATAATCATTGCGCCGATAGGCATAAGCAGACCTTCAGATAAAACATCATAGAAGTCAAGCCAGCAGTCGTTCCACATCCTAATCGAGTCGCCGGTCATACCGAACAGCTCTGCGGGAGTGGGAAGTACTGCGCCGCCTGCCTGACCTGCGCCGATACCGTCAAGTGCAACGGGCAGAGCGAAGATGAGGACAAGGACGGAGAACATGATAGCAGCCTTCTTGCGGTTAGGAGCCTTGCCCTTCTCGACATTTGCGTCGATCTTTGCAGAGGAGATAGCCTCGAGCAGGGACATGGAGGAAGAAATTGCTGCGATGAAAACGAGGAAGTAGAACAGGAAGCCCATCAGGTTGCCGATGAAGCCGCCCATGTTGTAGAATACGACCTGCATGGACTTGAACAGCAGGCTGGGGCCGCTGCCAGTCTCGCCGCCGAGGAATGCGAAGCAAGCGGGCATAACGATCATACCGGCCATGATTGCTGCGAGGGTATCCATGACAACGATGATAACAGCGTTTCTCTGGATCTTCTCGCTCTTCTTCATGTAAGAGCCGTAGGTGATCATAGCGCCCATACCAAGCGACAGTGAGAAGAACATCTGACCAGCCGCAGTCTTCAGAACCTTAAGGAAGTCTTTCTCCAGAGGCTCGAAGTTGACGCCGAACATGAACTGGTAGCCGCCGACAGCACCGGGCTGAACGGCAACATAAACGATAACGATGATGAGGATAACGAACAGGCAGGGCATGCCGACATTGCAGAACTTCTCAATGCCGCCGCCGACGCCGCCGCAGACGATGAGGGTGTTGATAGCGATGAAGATGAGCGTCCAGATAACCATTGACGCACCGTCGGTGGCGAAGGCTCCGAAGAAGGTGGAGATGTCGGCAACACCCCAGGTGTCAACGCCGAACAATGCCAGCAGGTAGCCGCATGCATAACGCATGACCATGCCGCCGAGGACCATGTAGAACAGCAGGATGAGGAACGGTGCTGCGATAGCCATGTAGCCCAGGAAGGTGAACTTCTTGCTCAGCTTGCGGTAAGCTGCGATGGGGCTCAGGCCGGTCTTACGACCGATGACATGCTCGCCGACCATAACTGCAAGACCGACGAAAGCTGCGAGGACGAGGTAAACGACGAGGAATGCGAAGCCGCCGTTCTGACCCATTTTGTACGGGAAGCCCCAAATGTTGCCCAGACCGACCGCAGAACCGACAGCGGCCATGATAAAAGCAAAGCTGGAGCCAAATCCGTCACGATTTGTTTTTTCCATATACTTTCTCTCCTTTTATGATTTGCGTTTTATGCTGAGGCGTGTGCCTTAGTGTTTTCATTGTAATTGTTAAAAAAATGATTACAATACCTTATGCGTGAAATTAACTTCATCTTAACACCGAAAGTTATTGTCTTTACAGAAACTTATATGATTCCTATATATTTTGGAAATAATCTGTTCATAAAGACCGTAAAAATCCGCTGTTTCATGCCCATCCAGGTCGATTTTCATTAACAGCTTGGCTATATTTGCGTTAATTGTCTTAACAGTTTGTTATTTTCTTGTCATAGTGCGTTACTGCTTGCGATATACACCTTTCAATATTATAATGTTGGCATTAAGGGGGTTATGATATGAAATACGCATTCATAAACGCCGCTGTCCTTGACGGCAGCGAAAATATGCAGCCCACGAAAAACACGGCCGTGCTTGTCGAGGACGGCATCATCAAGGCGATCGAGCCGTCGGCAGACAGCTTCGGCGATGTTGAGATGATCGACCTTGAAGGCCGCTACCTCATGCCGGGGCTTATAAACCTGCATGTGCATCTGCCCGGTTCGGGTATGCCGAGCTACACAAAAAAGCAGAACGCTAAGACCGTTAACTTCCTAATGTCAAATATAGTGACGAGGTCGGTGGTTTATTCACTTTGCTATAAATTTGCCCGCACGCAGCTGAAGTCGGGCGTCACGACCATCCGCACGGTCGGCGGCCTGGGCAATATTGATTCAAGCATCCGCAACGATATAAACAAGGGCAAGCGCATCGGGCCGAGGATGCTCGTTTCGGACATGGCGGTCTCCGTGCCCGAGGGGCATATGGCAGGGCTGCTGGCTTACGAGGCGAAAACCGAGGATGACTGCGTCAGATATGTCCGCAAGATCGCCGAAAACAAGCCCGACCTTATAAAGATAATGATAACCGGCGGCGTCCTCGACGCAAAGGTAAAGGGTGAGCCGGGGGTACTCAAGATGCCGCCGGAGCTTGTTCGTGCCTGCTGCAACGAGGCGCACAGGCTCGGCTACAAGGTGGCGGCGCATATTGAAAGCCCCGCCGGACTGCGTGCTGCGCTTGAAAACGGTGTAGATACCGTTGAGCACGGTGCAGACCCCGACGAGGACATGATAAGGCTGTTTAAGGAAACGGGCGCCGTGCAGGTCTGCACGATATCTCCCGCAATTCCGGGCGCCTACTTCCCCACCGAGGTCACGCACATGAGCGAGATGGGTAAATTTAACAGCAATATCGTCATGGAGGGCATGATCGCCTGCGCAAAGAAAGCTCTTGCAAACGGCATCACCGTTGGTCTGGGCACGGACACCGCCTGCCCCTTCGTCACGCATTACGACATGTGGCGTGAGCTGGTGTATTTCAAGAAGTTTGTCGGCGTTTCTAACGCCTTTGCCCTGCACACGGCAACGCAGGTCAATGCAAAAATTGCCGGTATCGAGAACGAGACCGGCTCTGTCGAGGTTGGGAAATCGGCCGATTTTCTCATCACCGATGCCTCCCCGCTCGACGATCTGACCGCACTGCGCACGCCGTACATGGTGGTCATGAAGGGCAAGACGATCAAGCAGCCGAAGGTCAAAAAGTTCGACTATGTTGAGACCGAACTTGACAAATTACTGTAAACATACAAACACCCCGGCGGTACAGTGTACCGCCGGGGTGTTTGTTCGCACTAGAAACCGTTTTCTGCGAGCAAACTTCATAAATATATAAGATAGCGCCATTATTAACTATTGCTTAGTCCGCCTAAATATGCCATCATTTTCTTAACAGGCTATTTTAGCCAAAACTGCATTTTTAAATATGTTGTCAATGAGGAGAGATAAGGATGGACGAGCAGAAAATGACAGGCTATGCGTCAATAGACAAGCCGTGGCTTAAGTATTATACCGACGAGGCGATAAACGCCAAGCTTCCGGAGTGCTCGATGTATGAGTATATTGCGCAGAAGATAAAAGGGCGTGAAAGCCGGAGGCATCGTCACTATCTGCGCCGTAACAACACCCGAAGTCGTCTACTCGATATATGGGCTTAATAAGCTGGGAGCGACATGCAATATTATCGAGCCCCGTGTAAATATTGAGCAGATAATACAGCGCACGGAGCAAGCAGGGTCAAGCATTATCGTCCTGTGCGATGTTTTCTATAACAAACTCAGCTCGATGATAGACCATTTGAAGCTCACCCCCATCGTCATTCCTGTCAGCAACTCAATGCCGCTTGCAAAGCGCCTTGCTCTTTCCGCAGCGGGGAAAGCTCCGTATCATAAAGGGTCGGCATGGAAAGAGTTTATAGCACACGGCTCTGCGTCCGAGATATCGCCGTTTTATGAGAAAGGCCACACCGCAGCCATCATTTACACAGGCGGAACGACGGGCATATCCAAGGGCGTTATGCTGACGGACGACGCAGTCAACAGTGTTGCACATCAATATATACTCTGTGCAGGCATAAAGGCCGGGCACAGGTTTCTTAACATTATGCCGCCGTTCATTGCCTACGGCTTCACATGCGGACTGCACATGCCGCTCTCTGGCGGTGTCGAGGTTGTCGTCATCCCGAAGTTTGAGCCGGATAAATTTTCTGAGCTCATAAAAAAGCACAGACCCAATTATTTTCTCGGTGTGCCGTCGCACTACGAGGGCTTGATACACAGCGGCACGCTTGACGGTGTTGACCTTTCGTTCATTGAGGTCGCAGGTATGGGCGGAGATGCGCTCAATGCAGACACCGAAAAGCAGATAAACGCCTTTTTTGCGTCGCACAACTTGGATATTTCGGTCGACAAGGGCTATGGAATGACGGAAATGTGCTCGTCAGTGTGCACGACCGGTGCGAATATAAACGACATCGGCAGCGTGGGCGTACCACTGCCTTGCAGCACGATCGCAATTTTCGAACAGGGGGCGGGCAAAGAACTCAAATACGGTGAAAGCGGCGAGATATGCATCAAAGGTCCGGGTATGATGCTCGGTTATTTCAACAATCCCGCCGAGACGGAAAAGGTGATAAAACGCCATTCGGACGGCTCAAGTTGGGTGCACTCACAGGATATCGGCTACATGACCGAAAACGGCAGCCTGTTCATCGTTGGCAGAATGAAACGGATGCTGATACGCCCCGACGGGCACAATGTTTGGCCGTCGCAGATAGAAAGCGTCATCTGCTCCCACCCTGTCGTTGCGCAATGCTCCGTTGTCGGCAAAAGGGTCGACGGCAGCAAAAGCGGCGTACTGCCTGCGGCATTTGTTGTTGTAAATGGCGGGTACGATCACGAAAGGCTCAGGCAGGAGCTTATAAGGCTCAATTTTGAGAAGCTTCCCGAGCGGGATACTGCGCAGTATTATTACTTCATCGACGCACTCCCGCTCACACCTGTCGGCAAGGTCGATTACCGCAGACTTGAGGAGATGGCAAACGGCAAATAAGCAAAGCAAACACCCCGACGAAAATTCGTCGGGGTGTTTGGCTGTCTGCACCACATGAAAACGCAGACCAAGCCGGTGTAGGGGGGATAGAGTTGAGGGGGATTTATGAATTGAGGATGGGGGGTAGGTGTAACGCATATATGAAAAGGCTCATGTGATGGCGTAGTTGGCTTGCTTAAGTATATTATTCGCTCTCACACTGAAGCAAAAGCTCGTTTACCGCAGACGGTACGAGACCGGAAAAATCCTTGCGGTATTTGCTCAGCTCCGCTATGAGCGACGAGGAAATTCCATTGTTATCGGCTCGGAAATACACCGTTTCGAGGTTCGGTGCAATGAGCTTGTTGACGGCGGCTATGTTTTCCTCATAGTCGTAGTCCATGCGGTTGCGCAGCCCCCGTATGGTGTAGCCTATGTCGTTTTCGATGCAGAAATCGGCGACAACGCCGTCGTGGATACACACGGTGCAATTGGTAAGACAGTCGTTTTCGAGTGTGCGGGCTATGGCAGTCTGCATGAGCTCGGCCGGATAGCGCCTGCGCTTTTCGGAGTTGACGGCAATGACGATATACAGCCTGTCGAACAGGACGGCTGCTTTTTTTACGATATCATGGTGACCGTTGGTGTAGCAGTCAAAGCTGCCTGCGTATACTGCGTTTATTATTCAGCCCTTCCTTCATTGGGGGGGTGCTCCGCAGGGTAAAAGCCCTGCGGAGCGAGGGAGAAATAATCAATAAGGAGACTTAAATCAGATAAGATTCTTTGCCTTCAGGTCTGCGATCTTTGCATCGTCATAACCGAGCAGATCCTTGAGGATGGTGTTGGTGTCCTGACCGAGAGAGGGAGCGCCGCGCCATACCTGACCCGGGGTGCCGGACATTTTGGGAACGATACCGAATGCGGTGACTTCCTTGCCGAGAGTCTGATCCTCGTACTTGATGAAGTCGTTGCGCTTCCGGTAATGCTCGTTTTCAAGGCAATCCTTTGCGCCCATCACACGGCTGCAGGGAACTTTGAATTTTGCCATTGCGTCCTCGATCTCCTGTGCGGTACGGGCTGCGCACCACTCGACGGTCTTAGCGTCGAGCTCTTTGCCCTTTTCGGAGGCAACAGCTTCGATGCCGGAGGAGCAATCCTTGTAGTTGAAGTACTCGAGATCGAGACCCATTGCCTGAATGGCTCTCTTGTAAACACCGGGGCCGAATGCGCCGAGGGCGACATCATAGCCATCCTTGGACTTGAACAGGCCGTAGGGCTGGAAGGCTGCGGACTTGTTGCCGGAACGGGTGTTCACACGACCTGCCATGGTGTAGGAGGTATACAGGTCGCAGCAGTAGCTTGCTTGGACCTCAAACTGTGCGATATCGACGATCTGGCCGTCGCCGCCCTTGAGAACATTGATGTATGCAGCCAAAACTGCGAATACGGTGGCGTATGCGGAGGTAAAGTCGTTGAGCCAGGGCTTGCCGACGACGGGATCGCCGTCCTTTTCGCCGTTGAGACCCATCCAGCCGGAGAATGCCTGACCGATCATGTCGTAGGAGGCACGGTCGCAGTATTCGGGCAGACCGCCGAATCTGGGATTGCCGTAGCCGCTGATGTGGGCAATGATGAGCTTTGGGTTGACCTCGAGCAGCTCCTCGTCACGGATGCCTAACTTTTCGAGCCAGACCATGTTCTCCATGAACACATCGGCTTCCTTGATAAGTCCGAAGAAAAGCTCCTTGACCTCGGGGTGCTTGAGATTAAGTTCAAGGGAAAGAGACAGCTTGTTGCGGCCGTCCTGTGCCCAAGAGGTGCTGACGGTCTTGCCGTCCTCGGTAGCAAAGGGAGCGAGAACACGGAGAGTGTCGCCTACGCCGGGACGCTCGATGTGGATGACCTCTGCGCCGAAGTCGGCGAGCAAAGTTGCTGCATAAGGCATTGCAATTAGAGAACCCGAATCAATAACACGCATTCCTGCGAAGGGACCGTACTTGGGGATGATCTGTTTGCGTTCGCTCATTTTAGTAATCTCCTTTGTAAAAATATTTTTTTAACAAATTTAACAAAAATTCTTCGTTATATGCTGCGACCACCGGGGGGTATGGTGACCGCAGCATGTGATTTGCTCAAGTTGACGGGAGCTGAACGACTCTTGTCAACTTACGCCCTGCGGTTTTTGATCTCCGCGATAACAGCGGGGAGAACGGCCTTGAAGTCGGCCACTGCGCCGTAGTGGGAGATATCAAATATCGGAGAGGCTGCGTTGTGGTTGATGCTGACTACGCACTTGGAGTTCTGCATACCGACATGGTACTGGACAGAGCCGGAAATTGCAACATTGATGATCATGTCGGGCTTGACGGTGGTGCCGGACTGGCCGAGGGCACATCGGAGATCTGCCGGATTGTCATTTCCGGCGGGCTTACAAACCCAAACAAGGCATAAATCAAGCAGCGGCCTGAGCCGCTGCTTAATTTACGCCACATTTTTTGTGAAGCGCAGCTTCACAAAAAACCTCGCTATGCTCGTCAAAAAGCCTTAACAGGCGTTTTTGATGGCTATTTATCGAATTTGAGGTGGGACCTTGTCCCCCTCACGCTCCCCCTGCTGCGTATTGGGGTTTACTCTGTTACAATTATTATTCAGATTTTTTGCACGCTGAAAGCAGCGGCCTGAGCCGTTGCTTTTTGTTTGTATAAAGATAAACAGTTTCGTATAAATTTCTTAACACGGAATTAATGTATTATATGGTATAATATTATACGCTATAATCGTATAGGTGATAAGATGAAAAACACAAACTTCACAAAAGCCGATGTGAAAATATTCCGTTTGCTCAAAAACTGGGCGATAACCATTGCGGTGGTCTCCGTGGCGTGCATACTCTGCTCGGCGATAAAGCACATAAGCTCTTCGGATCCGTATGTGCCGATGATATTCGTCCTTGCGGTGCTTATCATATCGCTGCTTACCGACGGATATTTTTACGGCGTACTCACATCATTTGTCAGCGTCATCGTCGTTAACTGGGCATTTACATACCCGTACATGAAATTAGACTTTTCAATTTACGGCTACTCGACGACCTTTCTTACCATGCTCGCCGTGTCGCTCGTTATCTCTACCCTCACAACAAGAGTTCACGAGCAGGAAAAGCTCCGTCACGACACCGAGCAGGCGCAGCTCAGGGCAAACCTCCTGCGTGCAGTGTCGCACGATCTGCGCACCCCCCTCACCTCGATAATCGGCTCGATAAGCGCCGTCATTGACGGTGGCGAGGCGCTCTCCGAGGAGCAGAAGGCAGAAATGCTCACCGATGCAAAGGAGGATGCCGAGTGGCTCGTGCGTATGGTGGAAAACCTGCTGTCCATTACCCGCATAAGCGGAAGCACAGAGCCTAACATTCAAAAGTCCCCGGAGCTTATCGAAGAGATAGTCGGTGACTGCGTAACGAAATTTAAAAAGCGAAATCCCGATGTTGCCCTCAAGGTCAATGTGCCGGACACGCCGCTCATGGTCAGCGTCGATGCTATGCTCATCGAGCAGGTTTTGATGAATCTCATGGATAACGCCGTACACCACGCCGAGGGCATGACCGAGCTTTGCGTCAATGTTACGCAGCGCAAGCGGTTTGCGCAGGTCGCCGTTTCCGATAACGGAAAGGGTCTTGACCCATATATCCTCGACGATATATTCAAGGGTCAGCTCGTTTCAAATGACGGCACAAGTCCCGACAGCAACAAATTCAGAGGCATTGGTCTTGCCGTGTGCAAGTCCATAATCACCGCCCACGGCGGCAAGATATCCGCCGACAACAAGCCTACGGGCGGCGCAGTATTTACATTCACACTACCATTGGAACCGGAGGAGACAGAAGAATGAATATCAGAGACAAGATCCTCATAGTTGAGGACGAAAGAAGTATCACAAACTTCCTGCGCACGATACTCGTTTCTAACGACTACGATGTCATCGTCGCAAGCTCCGGGGCGGAGGCCTATTCCATGATAACCTCCCACTGCCCCGACCTTATCGTGCTTGATCTCGGTCTGCCGGACATTGACGGGCTCCAGATAATAAAATCGGTGCGTGAGTGGACGCTGCTGCCGATAGTCGTCGTTTCCGCCCGTGCACACGAGCGTGACAAGGTGCAGGCACTTGACCTCGGTGCAGACGACTATATAACAAAGCCCTTCGGTGCAGGCGAGCTTCTTGCCCGCATCCGCACGGCGATACGCCACACCCGCACGGGCCTTGCCAACGAGACCATCGCCACCACCGGCAAGTTCAAGGCCGGTGACCTTGAGATAGACTACGACAAGCATCAGGTGCTCGTAAACGGCGTGAACGCAAACCTCACGCAGAACGAATACAAGATAATCGGCCTGTTGGGCAAGTGCGCAGGCAAGGTCTTGACCTATGACTACATCATCAAGGAGCTGTGGGGTCCAGGCACGAAGGGTAATAACCAAAGTCTGCGTGTCCACATGGCGAATATCCGCCGCAAGATCGAGAAAAACCCCGCCGAGCCACAGTATATCTTTACCGAGATCGGTGTCGGCTACCGCATGGTCGAGGGCGACTGAGTTGTTACCCGATACATGATATAATCAAGCAAAAACTATTTGAGGAGTACCCATGAGGCAAATTTTAAAAGAACACCTGTTCCCTGTTTTAATGCTCATCATCGGTGCAGCGTGCGCCGCATTTTCCATTGAGTGCTTCCTTATCCCGAACACCATCCTTGACGGCGGCGTGACGGGTATCAGCATGATGATAAACTACACCTCCGGCATTGCACTGAGTATTCTTATCGTCGTAATAAACATCCCGTTTTTCATCATCGGTTTTAAGGCGCTTGGCAAGCGTTTTCTGTTCAGAGGTGTTTTTTCCACGGTGGCCTTTGCCCTGTTTCTCGAGGTTTTCAAGGGCGTTGACACGGTGACCAATTCCGAGCTGCTGGCCGTCGTGTTCGGCGGCGTGCTGCTTGGTGTCGGCGTAGGTCTCGTTCTGCGCTACGGCGGTTGCCTTGACGGGACCGAGATCGCCGCAATGCTGTTATCACGCAAGGTCGGCGTGTCAACCGGCGGCATCATCTTCATGATAAACATCTTTATCTACCTGACCGCCGGTCTGCTCTTCGGCTGGGACAGAGCGCTTTTGTCGCTGCTGACCTATTTCATAACCTTTAAGATAATAGACCTCGTCGAGGAAGGCATGAACCAAGCCCGAGCCGCAATGATAATCACCGAGCACGCTGAGAAGCTTGCCGACGCTATCTATGCGAAGCTCGGCAGGACCTGCACATTCATAAACGCCGAGGGGCTGGTCTCCGGCAGCGGCAAGACGGTGCTGTACTGCGTCATCACCCGTGTCGAGGTCAATGAGCTCAAGCGCATCATAAAAGACTCCGATGTCAGCGCATTCGTCACCATCTCCGAGGTGTCCGAGATACTCGGCAACCACATAAAGCGCAATCACATAGAGACTAAGCCTATTGACGAGACGGTCAAAAGTGAGTAAAATTAAAGTAATATTTTTTCGGAGGCCGCAGCAATGGATAACCGCACAAGCAAGGAAAATTACTATCTCGATATCGCCGACGCAGTTTTGCAGCGCTCGACCTGTCTGAGGCGTATGTACGGTGCGATAATCGTCCGCAACGACGAGATAATCTCCACCGGATACAACGGTGCGCCCCGTGGCAGGATAAACTGCACGGACGCAGGCCGCTGCGCAAGAGTCGAGATGAAGATTCCCTCCGGTGAGCGATACGAGCTGTGCCGCAGTGTGCACGCCGAGGCGAATGCGATAATCTCCGCATCCCGCCGTGACATGATCGGCTCGATACTGTATCTTGTCGGCCGTGACGCCGTGACCAAGGAGCTTTTAACAAACGCAACGAGCTGCTCCATGTGCCGCCGCCAGATCATAAATGCCGGCATCGCAAAGGTCATCATCCGCACCGGCAAGGACAGGTTCACGATAGTCGATGTCGACGAGTGGATAAAAAACGACGACTCCATGTTCTGGACCGAGTAATCGCAAAAAAACTGCTGTACCCGTTGGTACAGCAGCTTTTTTATACCTCTTTGCAGGTGAACAAAATGACCTGACGCTGTTTTGCTATCTCACCGAGGAGCTTCATCGCTTGGGCAGTGCGTGTGGCATCGAGGTTTACGAGCGTGTCGTCGAGTATCAGGGGACACGATGCATCCTCCGGCAGTGCCAAGGTGCAAACGGCAAGGCGCACCGCAAGATACATGAGGTCGAGCGTTCCGGCACTTAAATACTCCGTCTCACGGGGCACAACATCGCCAGCGAGCCTTGTCCTTGCTGTGAAGTCACGGTTAATGAGTATGCTCTCGTACCTGCCGCCGGTGACGACGGACATATACTGCGCCGCAAGCCTGCCAAGCTCCGGTGAAAAGCGGCTTTGGATATCGGCATCGGCCTCACGCAGGGTCTCGACCGCAAGGGCAATTGCATCAAACTCCGCCTGCATGGTTTCGCGCAGGCTCTCCATATTTTTAAGTTCCGAGCCGAGCACCAGGGGGTCGCCGAGCGTTTCTATGCGCCCCTTTATCTCGGAAATGCGAGCCGAAAGCAGGTCACAGTTGCGCTGCACGGCGCTCAGCTCACGCTTGAGCTGAGCCGCTTCGTTGTCGCCTGCGCTGAAGTCGAGATCCTGAAGCGCTCTTGCCTCGGCCGCCTCCTGCGAAAGGCGTATGCGGGAAAGCGCCCTCGCCGTGCGCTTTTCGTCCTCGTCGGCGGCGGTAAACTCATCGTACAGCCGCATATATTCATCAAAGCAGACCTTCACGCCGAGCTCGTCTGCAACCTTATACTTTGACAGCAACAGCTTGCGCTGCCGTCCGGCATCGTGCGCCTCGCTGCGTGCTCTGATGAGCTTTGCGTACAAAACGCCCGCCAGCACGAGCAGCACGCCGCCCGCTATGAAGCCGTAGAGCCTGAAGCTTGCGGGGAGTGCAAACGCTGCCGCCGCAATGAGCGCAAGTGCAAGCACTATAAGCACTATCGGTAAAGTGGGATTCAACTTAATTTCGGACGCCGCCTTGAGCTCAAGGCTCTTGGCAATATCCGCCTTGACCTCGGACTCTGCCTCCTGCGGCGCTCTGTTGCCGAGGAGACTGCCGCTGAGAGCCGCACGGCAGCCGTCACGCTTTTGGGCGGCGGCTTCATGCGCATCGCTTGCGGCGGTTATCTCGCTGCGGATATCATGCAGCTTCAAAAGTGCCTCACGGCGAATGGTCTTGCGCTTCTCGGCCACGGCTTCTTCAAGCTTTTTGCATGTCTCCCTGCCCTGCTCTAACTGCTCTGTCAGCCGCTCGCTTTCCGCTGCGGCAGTGTCAAGCTCGGCAAGACGGTTTTTCGTCTCCGTCATGCGCTTTTCAAGCTCGGGGAGCTTGCCCCGGGTGTTGTATCGCCGTGAGCGCAGCCAAACTCTGAGTTGGGTGTCGGCTTCACTGAACGAGCAGCCCTCGTCGCCTGTGGAAACTATTGCATTTATGCGTTTTTCAAGCTCGGGGCTGCCGGTGAATGCTATCGAGCCCTGCTCGACAAAGGCGCTGCGGCGGAAAACCTCTTTGCTTGCGCCGGTGAGCGCCTCGCCGGCATTGCTGCCGTCAAGTCCGTCAACGGGAACATTCGTTCCCGTGTAAACGGCGGAAAACTCGCGCATAGGCGCAGATTTTAATTTTGTCGTTCTCGTTATGGTTATATCCTTACCGCCCGCTGAAAGCTCCATCTCGCCCTGCATGGCTGCTCCCGACCATGGGGCGTAGCGCAGCTTGTCCGGCAGGTAGCCGGTCTTTTGGCGCTCGGAGCTGTCGACACCGTAGAGCATTGCACGGATAAAGGCGCACCATGTGCTTTTTCCGCTCTCGTTGGGTGCGCAGATGACATTTAAGCCCTCGTTCAGCTCAAGGCGCTCGCCCTCAAGCTTACCGAAGGACGCCGTCAGCTTATTGATCGTCATGGGTGACCACCTCCTCACGCTTGTCAAGGGCAGCCAAGCCCCAGCGAGCCGCCTGGACTATGATCTCCCTCTCGGTTTCATCCTTTGCCTTGTCGTATGCGCTCCTGAGTCTTTGCAGGAACTGGCCACGCAGGCTGTCCTCGCCGGAGCGCTCCCAGATATCATGGCGCAGAACGGTCTCGTCACGAAGCTGCAGACTGTAAAACCGCTCCCCCAGTGCCTGACGCAGAGCGTTTATATCCGGCGCTTCGTCGGTTTCACCTCGGAGTATGATGCGGTAGATATCCCTCTGCGTGTCGCCGGACAGTGCTTCCTGCACTGCCGTAAGCGGAGCTTTGTCGCCAAGCTCAACAGGCAGTATCTCATACCGCCGCTCGGCAAGCGACACAGGCTTTATATTGCAGCCGGTGTCAGAAGCATCGACGATGTACACAAATTTTTCGCCGTACTCGTCAAAGCCTCTGCCCTCGGGGCAGCCCGGCCATGCGTAATATGTATTGCCCGCCTTATTCAGACCGGAGGCTTGGTGGATGTGCCCGAGAGCTATGTAATCCATGTTAGATGCTGCGATATCCTGCGTCGTTATGGGGTTATACTGAGTTCCCTTGCCGACCTCGCCGTGGATGCACATGAGGTCTAAAACGCCGTTCTTCTTTTCGGCGGAAAAGCCGCTCAGAAGTGCGGGACTGTACTTATCCGTGAACGCTGCGCCCCACACACGCACGCCAAGCTGCGCAAGTTCAACGCATTGGATGCGGTTTTCAGTGAAGATATAAACATTTTTGGGGAAGGTGAGTCTTGCATAGGGCGAGCGGCGTGAATAAAAATCGTGGTTTCCGGGGGAAATTATCACGGGCACGCTCATGCTGCCGAGCGCACGCACGAGTTCCTCGGCGGTCTCGGTGTATGCGCTGTCGGAGTCGAGAAGATCGCCCGACAGCAGGACGAGCTGCACTTGCTCTGCTTCGGCGGTATTCGCCATCTTTTTCAAAAGCTCACGCTGCTCCTGTCTGCGCTGTGCCGCCTTTGCGGCAGGCAAGCCCTCGAACGGCGAGTCGAGGTGCAGATCGGCGGCGTGGAGTATCCTTATTCTGCTCATTTAAGTCTTATTCCCTCCGCTTTAAGGCATTTTCCCGTCTCGGGGTCAATTTCAAAAATGCACCCCTCCAATTTGGCGGGACCCTTTGCCGAATCGTAGCGTCTCGGGGGATCACCCATGAACTTGCCTATCGACTGCTCGGGGTCGATGCCGATGGCGGAGTAGATCGCACCGGTCATGCCGAGATCGGTTATATAGCCCGTGCCGTTGGGCAGCACCTCGGCGTCCGAGGTCTGCACATGCGTGTGCGTTCCCCAAACGGCGCTGACTCTGCCGTCAAGCAGAAAGCCCATTGCACGCTTTTCGCTCGTGCCCTCGGCGTGGAAGTCAACTAAGATTATCTTCTCCCGTATCTCCTCCATGTAGCCGTCGGCAATGACAAATGGATTGTCGGTGTTCGTATCGAGGGTAAAGTGCCCCATCAGACTCATGACGCACACATCGCCGAACGAGGTCTTATACACATCGATGCCTCTGCCCGGGCACTGCGGTGCGCAGTTTGCCGGACGCAGTATCTTGCGTCGCTCCTCCAGATAGGGACGCAGCTCAGTGCGTGTCCAAGTGTGGTTGCCGAGGGTGATGACATCCGCTCCGGCATGGAATATCATATCCGCCTGTCTCGGCGTTATGCCGACAACATTTGCGTTCTCGCCGTTGACGACGACGAAATCGATCTCCATCTCCTTGCGTATCCTGCGCAGGTTTTTATTCAAATAATCAAGGCCCGGCTCGCCGCAGACATCGCCGACGGCCAAAATTCTCACGCTCATGGCTCTTCCTTTCAAATTGAAAATATGTAGCTATTATAGCACATATTACTGCGATGTAGCAAAACAATTCTGGACATACTATGTTACGGAGGTGTAAACAATGCAGAAATCGAACTTCTTACTCGGCATGGGCATCGGCGTGACCGTCGGCAGTATCGCAGTTGCGACCATGACCGCCGGCAAGAAAACCAGCAAGAACATCATCGGCAAGACCCTCAAAACCATGGGTGAGGTCGTAGACGCAGTTTCGAGCTCCATAGGCATGTAAAACTGCGGGTTTTGAAAAAATAATACTAAAATCCGCAAAAAACACTTGCAATTATCCGGCTGCCATGCTAATATATTTAGGCGTTAAGCGATAAGCGCCGCTAGCTCAGCTGGATAGAGCGTCTGGCTACGGACCAGAAGGTCAGGGGTTCGAATCCCTTGCGGCGTGCCAAAAGAAAAATCCTGTCGGACTTCCGGCAGGATTTTTCTTTTGTATTATTCATTTTTCATTATTCATTATCAATCATTCATTAAATACAGGATTTTTCAATGAATAATGAATGATGAAGCCGTATTGCTCATATGTGTTAACCAATTTTTCGCCGTAGCAATCTAACTTTGCGCCGCCAAGTGCAAGCGCTTGCGGCATAACTCCGTCCAGTGCGTGGCGGGTTTTGTTTAATGCATTGTTTTTGAACACAGCCTCAACGCCGCGTGATTGTATAGCATTTTGAGCCTGCTCGCTTAGTACGAATCCAGAAGCGACAGAACTTCCACCAAGTCCACTCCGTCCTTGATGTCCTGCATCGCCTGAGTCGTATACTCCGGATATTCCGTCACTATCCGCTTCAAGGCTTCTTCTTGAGACATTTTGCGTACCTCCGTTTGCATTATTATTCTCAGTGTAGTTGCGGTTTGCGGTGTTGTCAATGCGCAAAGCCGAGAAAACCGTCATAGAGCACTTCGCCGAGGTCAAGCTCACCGTCTCCGAACTTCAGCGCACGGTCGGCGGCAGTTCGAGCTTTAAACATACACAAATAATGACGGCTCTGACACCTATGAATGCAATTATTGCGGCAAGCGGTGGACAAGATACTAATGTTATTTCAAACCAAAAAAGCCACACGACAGGTTTTCTTTGTCGTGTGGCTTTTCTTATTCGATTTCCGGCGCAGGTCATATTGCTTCCGCTTTGTATACGAAAACAACGCTGGAGGTTTGCTTTGAGGTGCGCTGGGTGAAGATACTGTAGCTTTCGCCGAAATCGAGCCACGCCTGCAGGCGTTCGGCGAGATGCTGGGCTTGGGCTTTGGTGAGCTTATTTAAGCTCTCGTTCGTCTCCACGGAATTTGCAAAGTCCATTATCTTCTTGATGCTCTCGGAGCTAAACACCTTGCTCGTCTGCTTTAGAAGATCCTCGCTCTGGCGCAGGACATCGACGAGTGAGCGCAGCTTCTTTATCGTCTGCGGCAGGTTGTCGATGGCGTTCTTTATCTCGGCATTTTTCAGGTCGTTGTTTATATCTTTGAAAATCGGCGCTATCTTGAGGTAATCCTGCGTGAACTGAACGAGACTGCCGAGGTTTTTGTCGAGCTTTGAAATAAGGTTCACGAGGTTCTTGAACGGCTTATAATTTGCGAGCTGTCCGATGCTTGATGTGTCTAACTTTTCAAGGTCGTTGAGTACCCGCTCAAGCGCATCGAGATTGCCGTCGGTTATGTACTTATTGAGCATATCGATGAGCGCCTTGTTCTCCTCGTAGAGCTTGGAAGCGTCGCCGACTGCGTTTATGAGCGTTTCTATCTGCTCCGCGTTGCCGTAGAGTACCTGTATCATGCCGTTTATATCGAGCGAAGCAAAGCTGTTCATGAGATTTTCAAGGTCTGCGAGCATATCCTTCATGCCGTCAACACTCACGGACACATCCTTGAAGCCCAGCGCACGGATAGACGAAAACGGCACAGCGACAAACATCATGTTGCCGAGGGCAAAATCCTTTGCCGTGCAGGTGACGGTATAGCTGCTGCGGCCGAGGGCGCTGCCTAATGCCGACAGGCCGACACTGTCAAGCCCGAGACTTTTGCTCATGCCCGGCACGCCCATGAAGCACACCAACTTATGCGCACCGTCGCCGAGTATGACGCCGTTGTCGGTGCTTACCTCACTGAAGGTCTCCTCAGGCATGATCATGCCGCCTAAAAACAACATGGGACACTGCATGGAGTAGCTCTTGCCGCCGAGCTTGACGCTCTTGGTGAGCTTATTTGCGACGGTGACGGTCATTTTTACATCGCCGCTTTTGCCTGAGAGCTTGTCGGGGCTTATCTCCTCGCCGTCAAGGTAATATTTCACCGAAACGCTCATGGGCGGCTCTTTTTCGCTCACGCCGTTATAATATAGATCGGTCGACTCCATGTCCCAATACATCTTGTCGCCTTTGATAACAGGCTCGATGAAGGTCTTGACATCGGCGATGTTTTTTAGGTCTGTCTTGTCCTCTATCCTCACCTGCGGCATGTCGGTATGAAGCCTGTCGGTGACATTGACCTTCTTCACCTCGCCGCCGGGTGAGATGTTTATAAACACCGTTTCATCCTTTGTCACGGCGGCATCGGTGAGCTTATACACTGCCTGCCTGGGCTTTTCGGTCACCTCGGGCGTGTCGTCCGGTTTCTTGGAGCAGCCGGAGCACACGCTCACAATAAGCGCCGCCGCCAGAACAAGGCTCAGCGCCTTTTTGAACATATTATTATGCATGGTCAGTCCTCCTCTTGAGCGGGCAGACGCCAGCTCGGTGTGGTTTTTGCGATAAAGCCCTCGCACACGACTAAAAGCGGGGCTAAAAACAGCACGATGACAATTTCGCTTATGATAGCGCCCCTTGCAAGCAGTGCACACATGCCACGCACGATGTAGATATCGCACACAACATAAACGCCGAAGGTCGCTGCAAAGAACACGGCGGCGCTTTGGAATATCGACTGCTGCGCCATTTTGACGGCCTTGAGCATGGCCTCCTGCTTGGGCGCAAAGCGCAGCTCCTCACGGAACCTCGTAGTGAGCAAAATCGCATAGTCGACCGTTGCACCGAGCTGGATGCAGTTTATGACCGTGGGGTCGACAAACGAAGCCTCCTTGCCCATGATAACACTCAGCGACAAGTTGAGCCAGATGGCAAGCTCGATGGACAAAACGAGAATTATCGGCAGGGTCACGGATTTGAACACGATAGCGATAAGTATAAATATCGCCGCAACGGAGAGCGCCGCCGTGACTGCAAAATCACGGTCCGTGGTGTCGATAAGTCCCTGCTCTATCGCGCCCTCGCCGGTTATGTAGGCGTTGGGGTCGTAGCTCTTGACTATCTGCTCCATCTGCTGCAGCTGCGCCGTCAGCTCCGGCGTTGCGGGGTCAAATTTGGAGTTAACGAGAAACAGCTGCAGGCCGTCCTGCTTGCAAAGCTGCATAATTTCGTCCGGCAGGATATCGTCCGGTATCGCAGGGCCGACGATGGAGTTATACGCAAGAAGCGAGCTCACTCCGTCCATGTTCTCGAGTTTTTTCTCCATCTCCATGAGCTTTGCCGCCGGAATGGAATCGTCAACTATCACAAACTGCGTGCACGCCATGTCGAAGTCGTTTTTGAGCTTTTCAAAGCCCTGCATGGAGGTTAGGTACCCGGGCAGCGCCTTGTTCATGCTGTAATATAGGTCAATGTCCTTTTGGATAAGATAGCTCGGCGCCAAAAGCAGCAGGAAGATGAGCGCAAAGGCTTTTTTGTGTTTGAGCGTAAACACATTGACCTTCGTAAGGTCGGGGATAAAGCTGCGGTGGCGGTATTTGAGTATCTGCTTTTCGAAAATGAGCACGATAGACGGCAGGACGAAAACAACGGTGAGTATGCCGAACAAAACGCCCTTTGCCATGACAAAGCCGATATCAAAGCCGAGCTTTAAGTGCATGAAGCACAGCGCAAGAAAGCCGAACACCGTGGTCAGCGAGCTGCCCGCCAAGGCGGCAAAGCTCTTGGTGACGGCGGCGGCCATGGCCTCCTCACGGGTGGGGTAATGCTCCTTTTCCTCGGAATAGCGGTCTATAAGGAAAATGGAATAATCCATCGTAACGCCAAGCTGCAGGACTGCCGCAACGCATTGGGTTATAAACGAAATCTCCCCGAGGAAGAAGTTCGTGCCCATGTTGTACAAAACGGCAATGCCCAGTGACAGCAGGACGATGAGCGGCTGAAACCACGACTCCATCATGAGTGCCATCACCGCAAGCGCAAGTGCAACGGCAACGGCGATGTATAGCGGTGCCTGGCTGTCGCAAATTTCCCTCGTGTCGTCAACAATGACCGACAGTCCGCTCATGAACGCATTTTCGCCCAGAAGCGTTTTTATCTTCGCAATGGCCTTCAGGTCGCTGCCCTCGCCGCCTGCGGGGTCGTAGCGTACGAGCATCATGGTCTTTGTGCCGTCGGCGCTGTAGAAAATATTCTTGAGCACATCCGGCAGTGCATCGGCGGGTATGCCAATATCAGCAAGTGTGTCGACCCATATGACCGAGGAGACGCCCTCGACCTTGAGTATCTCGTTTTTGAGCGCAAGGGTATATTTAGGCTGCATATCCTCGGTTATGACGATGGATATGCCGGCCGTATTAAATGTCTCGTCGAGCACCTGCTCGCCCTGCATAGACTCCAGCTCATCCGGCAGATACGACAGGATATCGTAGTTAACGCCCGTGCAGACAAAGCCGATGAGCGCCGGAATGAGCAGCAGCAGTGCAAGCAAAAGTACCGTTTTGGGATGCTTGGCCTCCCACAGTGCGATCTTTTTCATGTTTTCACCCGAACGGAGAGAATTGTTTTTTTATTTTATACCAAATACGCTGTTTATTCAACACGCTGTATCGACGGTACGCACAATTTGCTAACAAAAAATCGATTTTATGTTTGCCAACTGCAAAACATATGCTATACTGATTACATGATGTGGTACAGTTCGGAGGTGCCGTATGGCTGACGCAAAATTCAAGGAGCTTTTCGACTTCTTTCATAATCCCGGTGAAAAAACCGTGAATGTCCCCGCCGCCGCACCGAGAAGCGGTAAGACGGTGTGGATATTCGGCAGGGGCGCAGACTGCGACTTTATCTATTCCTCCCCGAAGGTTTCAAGGGTACATTGTAAAATAGAGTACATCGATTCACACTATTACCTGACGGATCTAAACTCTACGAACGGCACATATCTCAACGGCCGCCGTATTGAGCGTAAGGAGCGACTGTTCACCGGCGATATCATCGGCATAGGCAGCGAGGATATCGTGTTCACAAGTCAAATGCTGAAATAAAAAGGGCAGGTCTCACGACCTGTCCTTTTCAGCGTGCAAAAAAGTCCATGACCTTTTTGCACGCTTCAAAAAACGCCACATTTTTTTGAAGCTTTGCTTCACGAAAAATCTCGCTATGCTCGTCAAAAAGCCTTAACAGGCGTTTTTGATGGCTATTTATCGAATTTGAGGCGGGACCTTGTCCCCCTCACACTCCCCCTGCTGCGTATTGGATTTGACCCGCTACGCCTAGTTTTCTTAGTTCTTTTTGCCTTTGCCTTTTCCGTCTATTATATTGCGCTTTGCGTAGATAAGTCCGATTACGACCGTAAGCAGATCGACGGCAAGAAAAGCCCAAAACAGCGGATTTTTTAAATCGAAGTTATCGCCGAGGACGGTGAAATACGCAAGGCTCGGAAGCAGCGCAAGCATCGAGCCTGCAAGATACGCAAAATACGGCGTGCGCAAAAGCCCGAACAGCACACCCTGCGCCTCGGTGGACAGATGCAGAGTATGAAGCGCAAAGCAAAATGTGAAGCTGTACTCACCCGCATTGTCGAAATATTTCTTGAGCTTCGGGTACTTTGCTATCGCCTTGTCGAAGGTCAGCTCCTTTGAAAACCTTCCGATAAAGTACGACACCGAAACGCAAAGCGCCGTGCCGACGATGTTGATCGCCATCGCCATTTTGAGATCAAATACGAGCGATGTACCGATGCACACCGCCGCAAACGGGATGACCATCGAGCAGCCCTTGACGGCAAACAGCGCCAGTATCGCCAGCAGTGCAGCGGGCTTATTGCATTGAACGGCGTTTATTATCTCATCGACATCCAAAACACCCGTTAAAAGCAGCACACCGACAACGGCGATGAGCGCAAGCATTATGATTATGGAAATGTAGTTTTTGAGTTTAGACATTTAGATTATTCCCAGATGCTCCAGCAGTATTTTTAATCCGATGAGTATGAGGACAACGCCGCCGACAAGCTCGGCCTTTGACTTGTATTTTGCGCCGAAGGCATTGCCGACATACACACCCACAGCCGACAAAACGAAGGTCGTAACGCCGATAAGCAGCGCCGCAGGAACGATATCAACGCCGAGGAACGCAAAGCTTATGCCGACAGCCAGTGCATCGATGCTCGTTGCGACAGCAAGCGGGAGCATGGCCTTGAACGCAAAGCTTGCGTCGTGCTCTTCCTCGTCATTACTCAGGGCTTCCTTTATCATGTTGCCGCCGATTATCGCCAGCAGCACGAACGCTATCCAGTGGTCGATGCTTCGGATAAAATCCTCAAGCTTGAAGCCGAGAAGAAAGCCTATAAGCGGCATGAGCGCCTGAAAAACGCCGAAATACAGTCCGGCAATAAGCATATGCTTAAGCTGCACCTTCTGCACCGACAACCCCTTGCAGATACTGACGGCGAATGCATCCATGCTAAGTGCAACTCCGATAAGAAAAATGTCCGCAAACCCCATATGCCAACACACCTCAAAACAGTTCGCCGTTTAAGAATTTACATTTGAATGTATACCACGGCTTTGTCCGTGTCAAGAGATATATTCTTGACATCTCGGGTTTATGTGCTAAAATCTATACATAATTCTAAAAATAGTTTACAAAGGGGTATAGAATATGAGCGACACAAGAAGGCGCCTCGGTGACCGCAGAGACGGTAAGCTTCTGCGTGACATTGACAGCATGCACATCATCATGCCGATGATATATATCAATCGCAGCGACAATGAGGCGTATATCTCCGAGCGCATCGACCTTACGAACATTGACGCATACCTTGCAAAGCGCAATGCCGAAAATCCCGAATTTAAGTTCACACTTTTCCACATTATAGTTGCGGCGATACTCAAGGTCATCGTGCTCAGACCCAAGCTCAACCGCTTCATTGCAAACAAAAACATGTATCAGCGCAATGACCTAAGCGCAGCATTCGTTGTCAAAAAGCGCTTTGAGGACACCTCCGAAGAGGGCATGGCATTTATTCACGCAAACGAAAGCACCACCATTGACACCCTGCGTGAGGATCTGTACAAGCAGATAACCACCGTCAAAAAGGGCGGCGGTGATGCCTCAAGCGACGCTATGGATATCCTCAGGAAGATACCCCGCCCCATACTTAAGTTCATCTTTATGATCCTCCGCTGGCTCGACAGACACGGTCTCGTGCCGCAGTTTCTCATAGAGACCGACCTCAACTACGCTTCCGTCATTTTATCAAACCTCGGCTCTATCAAGCTGCGCAGCGGCTACCACCACTTGAGCAATTGGGGCACTGCCTCGCTGTTTGTCATCGTGGGCGAGACGAAAAAGCGCCCGTTCTACGACGATGAGGGTAATGTCGAGTTCAGAAACAGCGTTGACCTCGGTCTGACCATCGACGAGCGCATTGCCGACGGCTACTACTACTCAAAGAGCGTGAGACTGCTCAAATACATTCTCGAGCACCCCGAGTGCCTCGAAAAGCCGTTCAGCGAACCCGTGGACTACTGATAAAACTTCTTACAAGCCCCGTTTTCGGGGCTTGTTTTATTATTATCATTAGTTGTAAAAATGCTGTATACATGGTATAGTTATTGTTTGTAGACAAGCATTGTGTCTTAATAAAATATTTGCTGCGGCAGCCAGCCGCAGGAAAGGATGTAAAAATGAAAAATTCCGAAAAATCAATGGACAAGATCGTTGCCCTGTGCAAAAACCGTGGCTATGTTTACGCAGGAAGCGAGATCTACGGCGGACTTGCAAACAGCTGGGACTACGGCCCGCTCGGCGTGGAGTTCAAAAACAATGTCAAGAAGGCCTGGCTGAAGAAGTTCGTTCAAGAAAGCCCGTACAATGTCGGTCTTGACGCCGCCATCATCATGAACCCCCAGACTTGGGTCACCACCGGCCATGTGTCCAGCTTCTCCGACCCTCTGCTCGACTGCAAGGCCTGCAAATCCCGCCACAGAGCCGACAAGCTCATCGCCGAGGAGCACCACGAGGTCAATGTCGATGCAATGAGCTTTGACGAGATGGACGCATTTATCGCATCCCACGAGGATGTCATCTGCCCCGTCTGCGGCAAGCACGACTTCACTCCCATCCGCAAGTTTAACCTCATGTTCAAGACTGCCATCGGCGTTACCGAGGACTCCAGCTCCACCTGCTACCTGCGTCCCGAGACCGCTCAGGGCATTTTCGTAAACTTCGCAAACATCCAGCGCACCACCCGCAAAAAGCTGCCGTTCGGTGTCTGCCAGGTCGGCAAGGCCTTCCGCAACGAGATCACCCCGGGCAACTTCATTTTCCGTACCCGTGAGTTTGAGCAGATGGAGTGCGAGTTCTTCTGCAAGCCGGGCACCGACCTTGAGTGGTTCGCTTACTGGAAAGACTTCTGCAAAAACTGGCTGCTGTCTCTGGGCATCAAGGAGGAAAACCTCCGTCTGCGTAACCATGAGCCTGCCGAGCTTGCGTTCTACTCCCGTGCAACTACCGATATAGAATACGCCTTCCCGTTCACCGATTGGGGCGAGCTGTGGGGCATTGCCGACCGCACCGATTACGACCTCGGTCGCCATCAGGAGGCATCCGGCAAGGATCTGACCTACTTCGATCAGGAGACCAACGAGCATTACATTCCCTATGTCATCGAGCCGTCGCTCGGCTGCGACCGTGTTGCGCTTGCATTCCTGTGCGAGGCATACGATGAAGAGGTCGTCGGTCAGGATAAGAAGGGCAACGACGATGTCCGCACCGTACTGCATCTGCATCCCGCTCTTGCTCCCTTTAAGTGCGCCATACTGCCGCTTTCAAAGAAGGAGATACTCACAGGTCCCGCCATGGAGCTTTACAGAGAGCTTTCCAAGGAGTTCATGGTCGACTATGACGAGACCGGCTCCATCGGCAAGCGCTACCGCCGAGAGGACGAGATAGGCACCCCCTTCTGCATCACCTTCGACTTCAACACCGTCGGCACAGAGACCGACGAAGCCGACCACTGCGTCACCGTGCGTGAGCGTGACAGCATGGAGCAGGTTCGCATCCCCATCAGCGAGGTAAGAGATTACATCGCCGAGCGTGTAAAGTTCTGATATGACCGCCGGAGAGCAATTTGTAAAGTGGATAAAGCCTGCCGGCTGTGTGCTGTTTCTCGGCATTTTCGCTGCGTTTCTCGTCATATGCTTCACGGCGAAGGCGCCCGTTGAGGGCTACACCGTGCCCCACGACTCGCAGTATTACGCTCAGCACTTAGACGAGCTTAAAGCAGAGCTTGAAACGAACCTTTTCCCGCGGCTTGAAGGCATTGAGGACTGTTACATTTCCGGCGACAAGCTGAAGATAATAATCAGTGACGCAGGCTTTGAAAAATCAAGCGAGGCCATCACCCACTACTACGGTGAAAACTTATTTATCATAGAGAAAGAGGCAAAAAAATGAAAGACGGATTTGTTAAAGTCGCAGCGGCGTCCCCTGTCATCCGTGTTGCAGACGCAGACTATAATGCCGGTCGTGTCATCGACTGCATCAAGTCTGCCGCCGACAAGGGCGTCAAGATCATCGTTTTTCCCGAGCTGACCCTCACGGGCTGCTCCTGCTATGATCTCATCGGTCACAGCGTAATTTTAAGAGGTGCGGAAAACGCCCTCGTCAAGGTCATCGAGGCCACCCGCGGTCTGGACATTTTAGCAATAGTCGGTTTGCCCTATGCGCCCCGTGGCGGCTGCCTTTACAGCGTTGCCGCAGTTATCTGCAACGGTGAGCTTTTAGGCATGGTTCCCCGCACCGAGGTCGACGGCACGCTGTTTTCAAGCGTGGATGTAAACGCCGATGTAAGCGGTCTGTTTGACTGCTTCCTGAGCAGCGAGGCGCTGTTCACAAGCTCCGTGCTGCCCGGTCTTTCCGTGGCCGTTGAGCTTGGCAATGACGCAAAGGCAATTGAGTCTCCCGCTGCACGCCACGCTCTTGCAGGTGCAACCGTTATCGCAAGCATGGCGTCCTTCCCCGCAACGGTCTACTCCACCCATGATGCAACAGAGGATATCAAGTACCGCTCCAAGCACCTCAAGTGCGGCATGATCCTTGCCGCCCCCGGCAAGGGCGAATCGACGACCGACAATGTTTTCTCCGGTCTGTGCATGGTCGCCGAAAACGGCAGCGTGCTTGCTTCCGATGAGTGTGCCGACTGCATGGTCATCACCGAGCTCGACATTGATTACCTTGAAAACCTGCGCAGAAAAGAAAAGATCTACGGCACAGGCAAGTACCCCCACTTCGAGGTTTCGTGGGGCACGGAGTTTGCCGAGACCGAGCTTACCCGCAGCTACCGCAAGCTGCCGCATCTGCCCGAGTACGAAAAGGACATGGGCGACTACTGCCGCCGCATGATAGACATTCAGGTGTCCGGCCTTGTAAAGCGCATGGAGTATGCAAATCTCGACCACTGCGTCGTCGGCATCTCCGGCGGCGTTGACTCGACCCTGTGCGTCATGGTCTGCGCCGAGGCAATGAAGAGAATGGGACTGCCTTCAACGAATGTCGTTGCCTGCACCCTCCCCTGCTTCGGCACCTCCTCCCGCACGAAGTCCAACGCCATCATCGTCGCCGAGCAGGTCGGCGCCGAGGTTCGTGTAATCGATATCGGCGAGAGCGTGTACAAGCACTTTGACGATATCGGCCATGCCCACGACGACTACTCCATCGCATTTGAAAACGCCCAGGCTCGTGAGCGCACGCAGGTGCTCATGGACATTGCAAACAAGGTCAACGGTCTTGATGTCGGCACCGAGGATCTCAGCGAGTTTGTCGACGGCTGGTGCACCTACAACGGCGACCACACCAGCATGTACGATGTCAACATGGGTCTTACCAAAACTCAGGTTCGTGCAGGCGTGAGATACATTGCCCAGCACACTGAGGACAAGGTCCTTGCCGACGCACTGTGGGATGTTCTCGACTGCCCGGTAACGCCCGAGCTGCTGCCCATCCACGACGATCAGATCGAGCAGAAGAGCGAGGAGAATGTCGGCTCTTACAGTCTGCAGGACTTCTTCACCCACAAGATGATGATCTGCGGCTTCAGCCCCGCTAAGACCCTGCGTATCGCAAAGGTCGCATACGGCGACGAGTTTACCGACGAGGAGCTTATCAAGTGGATGCGCAGCTACTGCAAGCGCTACTTCTCGCAGCAGTTCAAGCGCAGCTGCCTCATGGACGGCCCCGCCGTCGAGGATTTCTCCGTCTCGCCGAGAAACGGCTTCCTCATCCCCTCGGATGCCGAAAACAGCCTGTTCATGGCAAGCGTCGATTCCTTCGACAAGTAATCAAACAAAAAAAGACTGACGCAGAGTTTTCTGCGTCAGTCTTTTTTGACGGCACCGGTCGGTAACAGTGCCGAACAATTGGGGAGATGGAGATAATTATTTATCAGGATGGAGAGTTCCTGAAGGATAATAAAGAAAGTATGGACAAATCGTGTATCTGTCTTCGCTTCGGCTATAATATACACTGTGCGTCCCTATTACGCAAGAGAATAAAAATCATACTGATTATGATTTTTTGGAATATAGTTAATTTATTCACTCTTGATTATTCTTTACAGATAGGTTATACTGACCGAGTATTACACAAATGCATACCCTCATGCTGCGGCATGAATAATGAGTATTGGGAGGTTTTTATGGCGATACAGAAATATCAGGCATTCGTCAAGGTGGCCGAGCTCGGCAGCATTACCAAGGCGGCCGAGGCAATGGGCTACACTCAGTCCGCCGTCAGTCGCATGATCGCCGACCTCGAGGATGACTGGAACCTCAATCTTCTGCGCAGGAACAGGGGCGGCCTGTCACTGTCGTCCGACGGTGTTATGCTGCTGCCGTATATAAAGGAAATGTGCTCTCGCTTCGAGGCATTGCAGGAGCAGGCAAACGCCCTCAAGGGTCTGGAGACCGGCTTCATCCGCATCGGCTCATGCTCGAGCTTTTCCACGCAGTGCCTTCCTGCGATACTCAAGGAGTTTGAGCTGCGCTATCCGAGGATAATCTTTCAGCTTCAGAACATGGAGTATTCGGACACAGAGGACGCATTGTGCGCTGGCGAAATTGACTGCGGCTTTATAAGCGCCCCGTTCTCGCCCGACCTTGATGTTACGATGCTCATGCGTGACCGTATGCTCGCCGTTCTGCCGCCGGATCACCCGCTGGCGGATGCAAGGGTCTACCCAATGGCGAATCTGAGTCAGGAACGCATCGTCAGGCTCACGGAGGAGTCTAACAACGAGGTCTCGAAGATATATGAAAGCTTCAAGGACCTTATAAGCTCGCCGCTGAGCACCTATTGCGAGGTCAACGACGACTACTCGGTCATGGCGATGGTCGAAAGCGGTCTGGGAGTTTCTATGCTCTCGGAGCTTGTTACAAAGCGCATGCCGTTTAACATCTGCCTTAAAGAGTTTGATCCGCCGCAGTACCGTGATATCGGCGTTGCCGTCAAGAAAGGCCGTCGCCCGTCACCGGCAACGGAGCGTTTTATCGAAGTCGTGCTCGAATTTTTTGAAGACAATAAAGACAATAAATACAAAATCCCGAATCAGTGAAGATTCGGGATTTTTTCTTATCATTTGCAAACGAGCTCGCCGTTTTCGACATCGATCGTGATGACATGGCCGGCTTCCATCTCGCCGGACAGTATCGTCTTTGCGATAAGCGTCTCGACGCTTGCCTGCAGGTATCTCTTGAGCGGTCTTGCGCCGAACACGGGGTCAAAGCCACGCTCGATGATGAGCTGCTTTGCAGCGTCGGTGATCTCAAGACCCAAGGTCTTGTCGGCAAGACGCTTTTTGAGCGATTCCGTAAGGATATCGATGATGCCGTTAAGCTCTGTCTTGGTGAGGGGCTTGAAGCAGATGATCTCGTCAAGACGGTTGAGAAACTCCGGTCTGAACTGTCTGCGCAGCTCGCCGAACACGCTGTTTTTAGCGTCCTCTGTGATATTGCCGTCATCGTCGATGCCGTCGAGCAGATACTGACTGCCGAGGTTAGAGGTCATGATGATGATGGTGTTCTTGAAGTCGACCGTTCTGCCCTGCGAGTCGGTAATTCTGCCATCGTCAAGGATTTGCAGCAGAATGTTGAAAACATCCGGGTGCGCCTTTTCGATCTCATCGAACAGGACGACGGAGTACGGCTTTCTGCGCACGGCTTCGGTCAGCTGGCCGCCCTCGTCATAGCCGACATATCCGGGAGGTGCACCGATAAGGCGGGAGACTGAGAATTTCTCCATGTACTCGGTCATATCGATACGCACGATGTTGTGCTCATCGTCAAACAGGCACTCGGCAAGCGCCTTTGCAAGCTCCGTCTTGCCGACGCCGGTCGGGCCAAGGAACATGAAGCTGCCGATGGGGCGGTTCGGGTCTGCGATACCGGCACGGGAGCGCCAAATGGCCTCGGTGACCTTCTGCACGGCCTCGTCCTGGCCTATCACCCTGCGGTGGAGAACATCGTCAAGGTGCAAAAGCTTTTCTCTTTCGCCCTCCATGAGCTTTGCCACGGGGATGCCCGTCCACTTTGCGACGATACCGGCTATCTCCTCTTCGGTCACGGTGTCATGCACCATGCTGTTTGACTTGCGCTCCTCGCTGTTTTTCTCCGCCTCTTGGAGCTTACGCTCAAGTGCGGGCAGGTCGGAGTACTTGAGCTTTGCGGCAGTCTCATACTCGTATCTGAGCTGGGCATTCTCGATATCGGCGTGCATCTTCTCGATCTCGGCCTTGAGGTTCTTGACCTCATCAACACTGCTCTTCTCACTTTCCCAGCGGGACTTCTGCTCCTTGAACTTATCCTTGAGGTTTGCAAGCTCCTCGCTGAGCTTTTCAAGACGCTCCATCGAGAGACGGTCGGTCTCCTTCTTAAGCGCCATTTCCTCGATCTCGAGCTGCATTATCTTGCGGCGGACATCGTCAAGCTCTGCGGGCATGGAGTCTATCTCCGTGCGGATGAGTGCACATGCCTCATCGACAAGGTCAATTGCCTTATCAGGCAGGAAACGGTCGGTTATATAGCGGTCGGAAAGTGTTGCGGCGGCGACAAGGGCGTTATCGTGGATGCGAACGCCGTGGTACACCTCGTAGCGCTCCTTGAGGCCACGGAGAATGGATATCGTGTCCTCGACCGTCGGCTCATCGACCATGACAGGCTGGAACCTACGCTCAAGAGCTGCGTCCTTTTCGATATACTTGCGGTACTCGTCGAGCGTTGTCGCACCGATGCAGTGCAGCTCGCCTCGTGCAAGCATAGGCTTGAGCAGGTTGCCTGCGTCCATGCTGCCCTCGGTCTTGCCGGCGCCGACTATGGTGTGCAGCTCATCGATAAAGAGGATTATCTTGCCCTCGGACTGCTTGATCTCCTCCAGAACGGCCTTCAGACGCTCCTCAAATTCGCCGCGGTACTTTGCACCGGCTATCAGTGCGCCCATATCCAGCGAGAATATCGTCTTATCCTTAAGTCCTTCGGGGACATCACCACGGACGATACGCTGGGCAAGCCCCTCGGCGATGGCGGTTTTGCCGACACCGGGTTCGCCTATGAGAACAGGGTTGTTCTTCGTCTTTCTTGACAGGATGCGGACGACATTCCTTATCTCGTTATCACGGCCGATGACCGGGTCAAGCTCCTGCTTTCTTGCACGCTCGACAAGGTCGGTGCCGTACTTTTTAAGTGCGTCATAGGTATTCTCGGGGTTATCGCTCGTAACGGGGCCGTTCTTGACCTTGGCAAGCTCGGCGGTAAAAGCAGACTTCGTGATGCCGTGGTCTGCCAAAATGCGCTTCACTGCCGGCGTTGCGGCGGCAAAAATACCTATCATCAAATGCTCGACGGAAAGGTACTCGTCGCCGAGGCTCTTTGCCGATTTCTCGGCTGCCTGCATCACCCTGTCGGCCTCACGGGACAGGTACACATCCGTGTCGCCCGTGACCTTGGGCAGCGCCGCAATTGCGGTGTCGAGCTCTGCAAGCACGGTGTTGCAGTCAACGCCCATCTTACCCAGCAGCGACGGGATGAGTCCGCCGTCCTGATCGACAAGAGCATACAGGATGTGCTCCGGCGTTATATATTGGTTCTGATTCTCCTGCGCCATCGACTGCGCAGTCTGTATAGTCTCAATTGTTTTCTGGGTGAAGTTCTGTGCATTCATGGCACTGACCTCCTTATATCAAAATTTCCATCCTTCTGAGCAACGAGAAGTAGCATGCCTCGATATCCCTTGCATCAAAGCGTCCGGAGAGGTAGCCCTTCATCATTGAGTCGAAGAGCTTGATGTATTCCGAAAGCACGCTTGCAAGCTCCTCGGAGCTACAATCTCGGCTCGGAATTGCGATGGAGCGGATAAACTTGCCGTCATAAAGCGCATACTTCGGTGCGTTTGCGCCCAAAAGCGGCCGCAGGTGAGCATCCTCAATGCTCTTCCAAATGCGGAAAAATTCGCTCATCGAGCGGATTAGCGCCGCCGACTGTGTGCGGAAAATGACGGTCAGCTCGCCGAGACAGTCACTGTCGCCACGGTACAGCTCGACCTCGTACTTAACGGTCGGGCGGTATTTATACTCAAGTGAGGACTTGAGCGACATGGTCATCGCATTGGGCGAGACAAACGGCACAAGCTCCCTTGACGGGGTCATGAGCTGCTCGATAGCAGTGAAAATGTCGTTTATCCTGCGTTCCGGGGTGACCAGATCAACATGCTCGGCAAGGATCTGATTGATGAGGTTCGAGCGGTTGGTGCCCATACGGTGCGCCAGACGATCTACCTCGGCAACCACATCTTCACTGAGCATTAAGCTGTATAATGTCTTTTTCATGTTCGTCTGCCTTTCTTTTTTCCCTTTGAGTTTATCATAGTCTCATTTTTCTAATTTGTCAAGTGTTTTATATAAATATTTTTACGAATTATATAGAAAATAATAAAAACAGGGTTGTTAAGCCCTGTTTATTATTTGTAGATCTCTGCTGATATAAACTGCCGACCTTTTTTGGATATGCCGCCCGCTGCACCGACCGTACCCTTGCCGCAGCCTCGCAGGGAGATGACATCGCCCTCGTGAACAGCGCTGTCAAGCTTCATGCACACGGAGTAATTTAAGCTTGCGTCACCTGCCGTTATACGCTCGGCAGCGGCGGTGCGGGAGAGATTGAACATTCCGGCGCACACTGCGTCAAAGCGCAGGCTCTTGACCGAAAAGGTCACCTTTTTGACCTTGCGTTCGGGAGCTTTAAGCTCGCTGAGCTTGATTTTTGCGGTCTTGACCCCATATCTGCCGACCTTGTCGAGCCCGTCGAGCAAGTGCCGCTCAACGCTCGGCAGGCAGAATATCGTTGCCGTGTCACCGGTCACCCAGATATCGCCGAGCCACTCACGCTTGATGCCGAGTCCCAGCGCAGCGCCCATATAATCACGGTGCGCAGGCTCGCCGAAGCCCGCCTTTGCGGTGACGGCGCAAATGTAATCGGCAGCGTCCAGATCGTCCGGCTCCATATAAAACGGCAGGAAGAATGCAGCCTTGCGCTCGCAGTCCGGGTGTCCGCCGGCGAGCACCATTTTGCAGTCTGCCGCAGCCGCCCACTTTGTGAGTGCAAACTGCTCGGCAGGCGTCAAAAACGCCGTGTGCGTGACGGATGATGTCCGCTCGCAGCGCTCAGCCAGGTCTGCCGCTCTTTTTAAAAGTTCATCGTTTTCCATCAAGATACTCCGCAATCTGCTGCTTTGCAAATTTAAGTTCGTTTATAAACTCGCCCGACGACATACGCAGAACGCCCGAGCGCAGCGCCGACAGACGGATAAGGCTGTCATTTGTGATGACCCGAACGGCGTAATTTTTGCCGATGTCGTTTGCAAGCTTCTCGATATACATATCGGCGGTCTCGTTCTGTTTGGTGTAGGCAATGTGGATACCCTCAGTTTCCTTTTCGCCGGGGTTTCCCTCGACCTTATAGCCGTCGAATACCAAGACAAGCTCGCAGTCCTTAAAGCCACGGTAGCTTTTCAGGATATCGATAAGCCGTGTCCTTGCAAGGTCAAGGTCATCCTTGGCAAGCTCGTTTAGCTCATCCCACGCAAACAGCAGGTTATAGCCGTCGACGATGAGATACTCCCGCTTCGCCGGCTCGATAACGACATTTTGCGTTGCTGCCGACACGGGTCTGGTGTACTCACGGCGGCGGATAGGACCGAACTCCCGCTCCATTATCGCCTCAAGCTCCTTGTCGTCAAGGCTGAAGTTGCGGGGGCGGTACACAGGCTCGGAGGTTTTTTCCCTGCCGTAGCCGGTGTCTATGTGCATGTGTTCGGCGACCTTATCCCACTTGACGGCAACGCCCGCTCCGTGCGAGCAGAATACCGAGTCCGGCGTATTTTCAAGGTCGGCCTCGGGGTCGTAGTCGATGCCGTCGAGCACCGTCTGCGTATTGTGGCAGGGCCTGTACCCTGCGGGCATGGTCGTGAGCCTGCCCCTGCCGGAGGTGTAGGACGCAAGCTCGGCGGCATAGCCGTTGAGCTCGGAAACCGGCGCAAGCCCGTGTATGACACTGCTGCTCTCGGTCTCAAATTCGCCGCTCATGGCTCTGATATCGCTTATGGCACGGCCTATCTGCTCCGGCGGCACTTCGAGCGTGAACTCATACCACGGCTCAAGCAGCACGCTTTCGGCCTTCATAAGCCCCTGACGCACCGCACGGCAGGCGGCCTCTCTGAAGTCGCCGCCCTCGGTGTGCTTGACATGCGCCCTGCCGGCGATGAGTCGGATGCGAATATCGGTTATGGGCGAGCCTGTGAGCACGCCCTTGTGTTCCTTTGATGCGAGACTTGTGAGAATGCTCTGCTGCCACTCGCGAGAGAGCATATCCTCGGGGCAGTCGCTGCAAATGCTTATACCGCTGCCCTGTTCGGTCGGCTCTAACACCAAGTGTACCTCGGCATAATGCCGCAGCGGCTCAAAATGTCCGACACCTAAAACAGGCGCTTTTATCGTCTCACGGTACATGATGCCGCCGAGATCCATCGTGACATCCATGTCGAAGCGCTCCTTTATGAGCGCACACAGCACCTCGGTCTGCACCCTGCCCATGAGCTGAACACGAATTTGCCTGAGCTGCTCGTTCCACATGATGCGCAGCATGGGATCCTCGTCCTCAAGCTGCCGCAGCTTCGGAAGCGCCGTGCGTGCGTCAACGCCCTTGGGGAGGTTGATGCGGTAGGCCATCACCGGCTCCAAAATAGGTGCAGTACCCTCGCTTTCGCAGCCGAGCCCCTGCCCCGGGGAAGTCTCCGACAAGCCCTGAACGGCGCATACTGTGCCCGCTGGTGCCTCATCGACGGCTTCAAACTTTGCGCCCGAGTAGATGCGGATGCCCGTGACCTTTTCGCCGTTTATCTCGTCACGGTTTTTAAGGCTGCCGCCGGTAATTTTCATGCAGGTAAGGCGGGTGCCCTTCGTATCACGCAAAATTTTGAACACTCTTGCACCAAAGGCATCGCCGTACTGCGGCTGCACGGTGTAGTCCTCAAGGAAGTGAACAAGCTCGCCCACGCCGTCAAGTTTAAGTCCCGAGCCGAACAGCACGGGAAAGAGCTTTCTTTCGGCGACCATGCGTGTGATATCGCCGTCGGGAACACCGCCTGTCTCCATGTAGCTTTCAAGCGTCTGCTCGTCGCACATTGCGGCGGTCTCGCACCAAGCCGCATCGTGCTCTGCCGAAAAATCGATGCAGTTATCCGTCAAATGCTCCTGTATATCCTCGAGTATACGCTTTTTATCCGCACCCGTGAGATCCATCTTCGTTGCGAAAATTATCGTAGGGACGCTGTGCTTTCTCAGAAGCCGCCAAAGCGTTTCCGTGTGCGCCTGAACGCCGTCGGTTCCGGAAATGACGAGCACGGCGTAGTCAAGCACCTGCAGGGTGCGCTCGGTCTCGGCGGAAAAATCCACATGTCCCGGCGTGTCAAGCAGGCACAGCTCGACCTTATCGGTTTTAAGCTGCGCCTGCTTTGAAAATATCGTTATGCCCCTCGCCCGCTCAAGCTCGTGGCTGTCAAGCGAGGTGTTTTTGTGGTCTACCCTGCCTAACTTGCGGATGCTTCCGCAGGTGTAGAGCATGGCTTCAGACAAGGTCGTTTTTCCGGCATCCACATGTGCGAGTATGCCGAGTACAAGCTTTTTCATTTTACATCCATGTCGATGAGATCATATTCACGGCTGCCGACACCGATCTCGGCTGCGGCCTCGATGGTGTGCACGCCGTGGCGGGATTCGATACGCTCAATGAGGTCGGCCTTGCCCTCGTCGTCGCTTGCATACACAAGGTCGAGGCAGGCCTGGTCGAGTGCCACGGGGTCGAGGGAGGACAGAATGCCGATATCCTTAATCTTGGGGTCGGCGGCAACTGCGCAGCAGTCGCAGTCAACGGACATGTTGCACATGATGTTTACATACGCCATCTTCCCGTGCATATACTCAACAACGCTCTTTGCCGCATCCGCCATGCACTCAAGGAAGCTGTCGTGATCTGCCGTCCACATTGCGTTTACATCCTTAACACCGTGGATATATGCCTTGCCGTGGGATGAGGCAATGCCGATGGATATGTTTTTAAGTGCGCCGCCGTAGCCGCCCATGGGGTGACCCTTGAAGTGGGACAAAACGAGCATGCTGTCGTAATCGGCGAGGTTTTTGCCGACATAGTTTACCTCAAGATGCTTGCCGCCGTGGACAGGCAGCTCCATCTCGCCGTCAGCGTCCATGATATCGACATCGGCGATCTCCGTCCAGCCGTGCAGGAGCATGGTCTTTTTGTGCGCCTCGGTGGTGTTGCGGCCGCCGTCGTATGCGGTGTTGCACTCGACGATAGTGCCGTTAACATGCTCGACTATATCCTTCATAAAGGCAGGGCGCAGGAAATTCTGATTGCCGGGCTCGCCGGAGTGCAGCTTCACGGCGACATTGCCCTCAAGCTTAATGTCAAGCATATCAAACGCTCTGATCGCACCCGCAGGGCTCAGATCTCTTGTGAAATATACTTTGGGCTTTTCCATATCGCTTCTCCTTTGCATTTAATTTACCTTCCCATTATATAATATCTTGCCCTTTTCTTCAAGATAAAGTATTATATATGTATGAAAGCATTTCTTATCGTTTGGGCAGCCGTGACCGTGCTGCTTTTAATATGCCTCGTCATAGGCTATACCTTCGTTTGCCTGCTGATAAAACGGCAGGATATTATCCGTTCACCCGAAAACGGCGGCAAATCCTCAAGCCTTCTTGAGCCGACGGGTGATGCGCTCTGGGCGTATAATATCCCGAAGTTCCGGCCGTTTCGTGAGCTTCCGTTTGAAACGGCGGAGATACGCTCGTTTGACTCTCTCACGCTCCGAGCAGACTTCCTGCGCGGCGAACCCGACACCGGTGTGACTGTGATATTCTGCCACGGCTACAAGTCCGAGCCTGCATTTGACTTTGCCGCAATGTATGACTTTTACCACAGCTTGGGGTACAACCTTGTGTACCTGCACATGCGGGCCCACGGCAAGAGCGAGGGCAAATACATCGGCTTCGGCGCACTCGACAGGTTCGATGTGCAGCGCTGGACGAAAAAAGCCGCCGAGCTGTTCCCGGGAACCTCAATATTCCTGCACGGTATGTCCATGGGCGCAGCAAGCATTTTGCAGAGTGCAGACCTGGAGCTTGACCCCGCCGTGTGCGGCATTATCGCCGACTGCGGCTTTTCGAGCACCAACGAGGTGTTTCGCAATCTCATCGGCGGCATGTACCACCTGCCCGCCACCCCGTTTGTAGACATTTTCGAGGCCGTGAACCGCATGGTCGCAGGCTATGGCTTTACAGACGGCGACTCGGTGCGCAGTATGGCGCAGTCGAAGCTGCCGCTTGCTTACATCTGCGGCGACTGCGACAGGTATGTGCCGCTTGACATGGCAATGCGCATTTATGATGCCTGCGTGCAGGACAAGGTTCTTCTCATAGCAAAGGGCGCCGGCCACGCCGCAAGCTTCATGGTCGAGAACGAAAAATACAAGAGCTTAGTTACGGAATTTATAAATACTCATAGGAAAGAGGATGAATAATGGGAGAAAAAATACCCGCAAAGAAAAAGGGCATAGGTGCTCTTAACTGGACGCTGCTGCTCGTCATCGGCTTCTCGGCGCAGATAGCCTGGGTCATCGAGAACAACTGGTTTGCAAACTTTTTGTACTCGGACTTCGGCGCTCAGTTAGGCGTTGTGACGGCTATGACCATCTGCTCGGCGACCGCAACCACCTTCTCGGCGCTGTTTTTCGGAACGCTGTCGGATCGCATCGGCTCACGCAAAAAGCTCATCACATGGGGCTCGATTCTGTGGGGCGTTTTCACCATCGCATTCGGCATGACCCACTACCTGCGTGACAGCATTTACAACAATGTCATGCTCATCGGCGTTACCATTGTCGCTGCCGACACCATCATGAGCTTCTTTGGCTCCATGGCAAACGACGCAGGCTACAACGCATGGTATGCCGACATGATGGACGACTCAAACTCAGGTCAGATAGGTGCAGTCGCCGCAACCCTGCCCGTTATCGGCACCCTTGTCGGCACGCTCGTCGGCGGCATGTTCGTTAACAGCGAGTATCTCACCCGCACGAACCCGCAGGGCGGCTACATCGCATTTTTCACCATTGCCGGTGCGGTGACCATTTTGGTGGGTATAGCGTCGTTCTTCCTTCTCAAGGACGACCCAAAACTGAAACCCGTCAAGGACGGCTCGTTCTGGCACCAGTTTGGCTCGACCTTTAATTTTAAGCGCTTTGTCGCAAACAAGGAGCTTGCTCTCGTTTTCCTGACGCTGTGCATCTTCTTCATCGGCTACAACTGCTATTTCATCCACATCATGAATTGGATGAACTACACTCTCGGCTTTAATGACCCGAGCCTCATTTTAGGCATCCCGCTCGTTATCGCCGTGCTTATCTCCATCCCCTTTGTCGGCATCATCAACAACAAAAAGGTGCCGTTTGTTGCATTCCTCGCAACGGCGCTGAGCATACTCGGCTGCCTGTTCGTGTTCTTCGTCGTCGGCAATATGGCCGACAGCTTCGACACGGAAAATGCGCTGAATATCGCCGCAAACTGGCCGTGCTTTGTCGGCATTATCCTCGTCGGCATCGGCTATGTCATCTTCATGCAGTCGATGACCGTGTGGATGAAGCGCCTGTACCCTGAGGAGCACCGTGGTCAGTTCGAGGGCATCCGCATCATGTTCTTCGTGTTCTTCCCGATGATCGCAGGCCCGCTGCTTGCCGACCCCATCTGCCGTGCGTTCGGCGAAAAGGTGTATCAGGTCGTCATCGACGGCAACCTCAAGTTCGTCACCGGCCCCGAGGCGCAGGCTTTGGGCTATGATATCACGCAGATCGCCGAGGGCTACCTGCCGGTAAATGAGCTGTTTATCGCCGCCGCCATCGTCACACTGCTGTCGCTTATCCCCATGTACTTTGCGTCCAAGCTCTATAAGCAGCGCAACGGTTAAAATCAGATCTGGCAGCAAAACGCCCTGCAAGGCATCGAACCTTGCAGGGTGTTAATTTTGTCGTTTTTATCTTCATCGCTCAGCAATAAAATCCCACATTTTAATTGCATCCTCGATAATTTGTTTGACCTCATCTGCGCACTCGTCCAATTCTTCATATTTTTCCTTCATCTTGGCTTCGGAATAGTTACCGTGCAGGTTAAATTTGCTGTCAATAATGAAATAATATTCCTTGTCCGCAGTTTTTATAGAAACATGAAAAATATACTTTTCATTTTCCCATCTTGTTATTGCAAGATCCACCGTATGAGTTTCGTTATCATCCAATCGCTCCATGCCGGCAAATCCGCCAATACCCATAAAGCCCGGGACGGAAACATCGTAGCGGTAGATATCATCACGCCAAGTATAGTTTTCGCTCGGCGGAAAGCTGTTTTCAATATTCGTCTCGGCGGTCACAGGTGTCTGACCCTCTGCAAATGCAGAGTAATATCTGTATTCGTGGAAATACCACCATGTGCTAAACCCCGCAAACAGCAGAAGCACAGCAGCCAAGGTTATCGAAACTCCGGTTCGCAAAGCTTTCTTCCATCCTTTGCGGACAGCCTCGCTGATGCCTTCCAACGCTTTCACATCTTCGCTCTTAGCGGGAGCTATGATCTCCTCATCGATCTTGTGCAGCAGGCTGCGGCACTGCTCACATTGCGAAAGGTGTTCCTCCACCAGCTTTTTGCTTTCCTCGGAGCACACGCCATCGTGATATAGCGGAAGCAGATCTTCAACAATTTTACATTGTTTGGTCATTGCAAATCCTCCTTGATCTTCATTTTTGCCCGATGATAAGTGACACGAGCCCAGCTTTCTGTTTTTCCAAAAAGTTCGCCTATTTGCCGGAAGGGAAGCTCACCAAACACCCTCAAAGAAAATACTTCCTTATATGGTTCTTCTAAGGTATGCAATATCTTATGAATTTCAAAATAGCTTTCTTTGTTCAATAACCCTTCTTCAAGGGCATCATCAGCACAAGGCTCCTCAACAAGTTCATTTCCTTTGGCTATTCGTTGTCTGCCTGTAAAGTAGGTGTTTTTTGCAATTTGGCAAAGCCACACATACAGCTTGCATCTGCCGTCAAACTTATCAATGGCTCTGAGCGCCTTGAAGAATGTTTCCTGTGTTATTTCTTCGGCGATATGCTCATTGCGTGTCAGTGACAAAGCATATTTATAAACATCATTAAAATATCGTTTATAAATCTCGTCAAACTCGGTCACTTTCTCACCGCCTTTCACTTATAAGACTAATAAAAATCAGATTTGTTACACACTTTTTTATATTTTAACATATTTAATGCAAAACTGCTCGCATCAAATTGATGCGAGCAGTTTTTCTATCGTTATTGCAACGCCGTGTTCGTCGTTTGTCGGGCAGATGTAGTCTGCGGCGGCAAGGCAGCGCTTGCTTGCGTTTTTGACCGCAATGCCCAGCCCCGCAAAGGCGAGCATGTCTGCGTCATTGTCGCCGTTTCCGAATGCGGCGATGTGCTGCGGCGGGATGTTCAGAATTTGTGCAAGTCTTTTCAGCGCCGCACCCTTGCCTGCTTCGGCGGCGGATATCTCGATAAGTCTCGGCGAGGAGCTCGTGACATACACATCGGAAAGCCGCTTTGTTTTCTCCCAAAGCTCATCCTTGTGCTCCAAGGTCCCGCACATGATATCCACGCTGTCAAGCTCGGCGATGTGCCGCCGCATGAAGCCCGGCATATCGTCAACGGGGATGCGGGTCGTTTTCACATAATCGACATACGCCGGAGAGCAGCCGAAGCGCAAGGGCTCCCGGTAATACTCGCCGTCGCAGTACGGCTGACCGTCGACAAACGCCTCGAAGCGCTCGCCGCTAAAGGTCTCAAGGAGTCGCTCGACCACCTGCGGTCTGAGCGTGAAGCTCAAGAGCCGTGTGCGGCTGTGCATATCCTCGATGCATGCGCCATTTGAGCAAATGGCGTAGCGGATGCCGTCAATTTGCAGTACCGACTGCGGCAGGGACTTAAACGCTCTGCCCGAGGCGATGACCACCTGCGTGCCCGATTTTACGGCGTTTGCTATCGTCTGCGCCGTCTCGGGCGCTAAGCTTGCATCGGAGCGCAGCGTGGTGTCATCAAGGTCGAGTGCAATGAGCTTTATCTTTTTATCAGTCATTTTCATCACCGTGACTATCATAGCACGAACGGCGCAAATCGTAAAGTTAACGGAAGCCGGAAACAGCTTACCGTTTCCACAGATGAGCAATTTCTCCGTGGTACGCTCGAAAAAGAGGAGCTCATCTCCGGCGATGAGAGCCGGTACGGTCTTTTCGTGACCACTGTTGATGGCGAATCTGCCGACAGCGCCAAGCAGGAGTGGTGGTGCTTTTCAAAGAACGGTGAAATGCTCAGCACCGGCGTTGACGACACTCCCATCGCCGACGGAGAAAGCTACGAAATCACTCTGACGGTGGGATATGACGGATAAGCGGCATTCCCTTCGACCTGCTGCACTGTGCGGGAAACTTTGTCGTCACACTCATTGTATAAAATCCGCTTTTGAAGCTCACTCGCAAACTAATATAAAACTCGGACAGGCAGCTGTCCGAGTTTTTTGTCAAAACACTATCTTTATCCTGCGGCGCAGGCTCTCAAGCTCGTGATGGCTTCCGGCAACGCACTTTTCGCCGTCGAGCGCCCAAGTGAGCTTTTTAATGCACTCTATCTCCACCTTGTCCGTGCGGCAGAAGGAGATAAGGTCGTTATTTAAGCTCTGGCTGCCGAGAGCATTTATCGTCGCCTGAAGCTCCATGGGCGAGGTCGGACGGCGGATGAACAGCACCTCGAACAGGCCGTCATCAGCCACGACCTTCTGCCCGAAGTAGTCGAGCGCACCGGCAAGGCCGCTTGAGGATGCAACGATGCCGAAAACGAACTCGTTTTCCTCGGTCACACCGTTTATCGTTACACGCAGGTGCTCGCTTTGAAGCTTGTTGAGATCCTTTATGCCGTCAAGCACATACGCATAGAAGCCTAACTTATTTTTAAGCCGCTGGGGCGTTGTGTACGGAAGCCAAGTGAATGCACCGAAGTCGGCGGCATTTATGAAATACTTATCGCCGAGCTTGCCGACATCAACAAGGTGCTCGCTGCCCTCGACGATGTTCCTTGCGGCCTTTTTAATGTCGCTGCTGATACCGTGGAACTCCGCAAAATTGTTCGTTGAGCCGGAGGGCATATAGCCTATCGGGAGATTCAGCCCCGCTTCTATCATGCCGCTTGCGACCTCGTTCATCGTGCCGTCGCCGCCGGAGCAGCAGACCATGTCAAAGTCCTTGGCGTAGGCCTTGACGAATTCTGTCGCATCGCCCCGACCCTTTGTCGGGAACAGGCTCACGGTGTAGCCTGCGTCCATGAATATGCCGGTTACCTCGGCAATATTGCGCATCATCTCGCCCTTGCCCGCAACGGGGTTCACGATGAGCATCATGCGCTTTTGCATCTCGGGCATTGAGCGTGCAAGCGCTTTCTCCGGTTCGGCCTTCGAGTCCGAGCGGGAGCGGTCAAACCGCTCAAAGCGGGCGCAGACAGTCTCGTATATCGTCTTTGCGGCATTAAACGGAAAGTCTCTTTCTCTGTTGCGCACCATCTCCATGGGGTCGACAGCACCGCTTAAGCAGGTATCGACAAGGTTCACCATGCCCGATGAGGTGTCCGCCTCAAGAGCATAGGAGTTGCCGGTCATGAACTCGATGTTGCGGCTCTCAACGCCGGGCACGGCGTCGATATACAGTATCGGCAGGCGCTTCATGACAGCCTCTGTCGTGCTCAGACCGCCGGCCTTTGTAATGATAAGGTCGGCTGCGTCCATGTATAGGCTCATTTTATCGGTAAAGCCGCATATCTTGATGCGAATATCATCTCCGGTCAAAAATTGCAGATCCTTTTCAAGCTGCTTGTTGCTGCCGCAGATGATGACAAGATCGTCGTTTTCGCCAAGCACCTCGCCTATCTTGTAGGCGATACTGCGAATAGGGCCGCAGCCCATGCTTCCGCAGCACATGAGAAGCACTCTGCCGTCCTCGGTAAGGCCGAGGGTGCGCCTTGCCGCAGCCTTATCGGTACGGCTTAAAAACTCCTCGCGCACGGGGATGCCGGAGGCGACTATCCTGTCGGCCCGAACACCCTGACTTACAAACTCGTCACGCAGCTTTTCATGCGGGATAAAGTAGCAGTCGGCGTCTATCTCCGACACACCCGGAGAGCAGGTGTAGTCGGTCGCAACAAAGAAGCTCGGGATATCTATCTCACGGCTTATGCGAAGCTCGGTCATCATCATAGCCGCAAAGATATGTACGCTTATAACGATATCGTACCCGCCGCTGAAAAGCTTTTTGCACAGCTCATCGGCGCCCTTGGCGTTTTGCTCATACAAGCCCTTCTGCGGCAGCATCTCGCTCATGCGGTAGCCTGCGCCGTAGAGCTTCGGGGCGTATTTGTATGCAAGAACATGCCCCTTGCTTATAAATTCCGCCTTTGCCTTGGGCAGAAAATCAAGTGCGTTTACTATGTCGCACCGGCTACCGTTTTTCTCAAAACAGTCTTTTATCGCAGCCGCTGCGCTGTTGTGTCCGCCGCCGGTATTGCAGCTTAGTATAAGTACCTTCACGCCTTAGCAAGCCTCCTTTTTCTTCTCTCCTCGAGCATCACAAGTCTCGGTCGGTTGTATCTTTGGATGATTATAAACGGCACATTGCCGAAAATATTATACACAAGCCAAAAAGCAAACGCCCAGCCGCCTCGCCAGAACAGGAACAGCCCCAGCGACAGCACGATCAGCGCCCAGTGGACACATTCGGCAACGCAGGTCTCGGCGATGAGCACATCCGTCCCCTGCTCCTTGGCGGCGGTCATTTTCTTTTTGACCATGTCTGGCATTATCTTGCTCATGTCGGGAAGATAGTCCTTCCAGCGCTTTATGCCTAACTTTTCGTACACCTTGCCGTTTTTCTCCCATTCGGCCGTGCGGTAGGGAAAGCCTTTTGCGTCAAACTTATCCCTTGGCAGAGCCTGCCCGACAAAATGCGACAGCACGCCGAGCACCGATATATATATTATACCGTACAAAAGCTTCATTTCTTCCCTCCGAGCAGCTTTATATATCTTGCCGTGTAAACGACAAGGCTCAAAATTATAAGTCCTGCGCACACTGCTGCGCTGGCAGCCGACACAGCCTGCGGGATAGTCGGCACGATGACATGCACCATCATGACGGCATAGATAACGCCCGTGCACAGCTTGCCGCACCAAATTGCGCTGTTGACGGTATCCGTCTTTTTAAGAACGTACCAGCCCATGACTATCATGATAAGTTCCTTTACCACATGAAGCCCTAATAGCCACCACATCGCCGGATAGCGCATGGCGACGCAGAACATCATGGCGCACTGCGTGAGCTTATCGGCCACGGGGTCTAACACCTTGCCGAGGTCGGTCACCATGTTGTACTTTCGTGCGACCCTGCCGTCGATGACATCGCTAAGTCCGCTGGCAGCGAGAGTTATGAGCGCTTCGGTGAAGTTTTCGTTCATGTAAAGCTGAATGAACAGCGGTATCAAAAGCAGGCGAAAATAGCTCAGCAGATTGGGTATGGAAAACGCCTCCTGCTTCAGCTGCTTGCCGATATCTCTCGTATTAGGTCCTTCGGACATTCCTCTCACCATCTTATCATTGTTCTTTTTGCCAATATTCTACCCCAATTGCAATATTTCTTCAAGACACGGGCGATGCACACCTTTGCGGATGTGTCCAATATTTAAGGGTTTTGCAAAGAAAATTTACAATTTATTAATTACTATACCCCACTTAATCACTATAATACACAGGGCTGTTTTGGGCCTATATCAAGGATGGAAGTGAAAACTATGAAAAACAATTACGATGTTGCCATCATCGGCTGCGGAACCGCAGGAATTTTCGCCGGATACGAGCTTATTCGCCGTCACCCCGACCTTAGGATAGTCGTGCTTGAGCAGGGCGGCGATATATACTCCCGCCACTGCCCCATCGTTGCGGGCAAGGTCAAGGAATGCATCCACTGCCCAGTATGCGACACCATGTGCGGCTTCGGCGGCGCAGGCGCATTTTCCGACGGCAAATATAATTTCACCACCGCTTTCGGCGGCTGGCTCACGGATTTCATGGACGACGACGAGGTCATGAAGCTTATAAACTATGTCGACACCGTCAACATGAAGTACGGCGCAACGGACAAGACCTTCTCCACCGACACTCCCGAGGCCAAGGCACTTGAGCGTGAGGCGCTCAAATACGACCTGCACCTTTTGCAGGCAAAGGTCAAGCATCTCGGAACCGAAAACAATCTGCGTATCCTGCAGAACATGTACGATGACCTTAAAAATGTCATCGAGTACCGCTTCCGTACCGCCGTTGAGGCCATCGACAGGCAGGGTGACGGCTATACGCTGACGCTTAAAAACGGCGATATAGTTGACTGCAAGTACCTCATCGCAGCCCCCGGCCGCAGCGGTGCCGAGTGGTTTGCAAACCAGTGCAAGAAGCTCGGTGTGCATCTTATAAACAATCAGGTCGATGTCGGTGTGCGTGTCGAGCTGCCTGCCACGGTTTTTGAGCACATCACCGATGTCGTTTACGAGTCTAAGCTTATATACCGCACCAAGCAGTACGGCGACAAGGTGCGTACCTTCTGCATGAACCCCTACGGCCATGTCGTTGCGGAAAATGTCGAGGGCATCAACACCGTCAACGGCCACTCGTACTCCGACCCCGCTCTGCAAAGCGATAACACAAACTTTGCCCTTTTGGTCTCGAACCGTTTTACAGAGCCGTTCGACGAGCCGTACCGCTACGGCAAGCACATCGCTTCGCTGAGCAATATGCTCTCCGGCGGCGTTCTCGTTCAGCGCTTCGGCGACCTTGTCAAGGGTGTTCGCACGAACGAGCACCGTCTTGCGCAGTCGATGACCCGCCCCACTCTCTCGGCAGCAGTCCCGGGCGATCTGAGCCTTGCGCTTCCTAAGCGGCAGCTTGACGATATCATCGAGATGATCTACGCACTTGATAAGATAGCCCCGGGCACGGCAAACTATGACACGCTGTTGTACGGTGCCGAGGTCAAGTTCTACTCGTCCCGTCTTGAGCTGTCCGGCAACCTTGAAACGCAGTTTTCAAACTTCTTCGCCATCGGCGACGGTGCAGGCATCACCCGTGGTCTTGCACAGGCTGCCGCCTCCGGCGTAAAGGCCGCACAGGTCATTTCAGAGAGAATTTAATCGCAAAGAGAGAATTTAATCGCAAATAAAAATCTGCTGTATCGCATGATACAGCAGATTTTTCATATTATCTTCTCAACGCCGTGCATCGATTCCAGCACGGCGAAGCCGGCTCGATTCTGATAGTTTATCGTCCAGTAGCTGATGCCCGCAAGGTTATACTCCGAGACCAGCTGCAGGCGGGCTTTGACGCTCCTTGCGTCCTCGAACCACACCTCGTGGCGCACGCCGGATGGGTCTGTGTAATTGAAAAACGGTGCCTGCGCCTGCTCGTTGAATTTTATCTGCGCAAAGTTGGCCGCCGCAAGGTTCATGGCGGCGGTGTTGGATATCACGGAAGCCGCCCTGCCCTGCTGCCATGGCAGCACCCAGTTGTAGCCGTAGTTTGAAAAGCCGAGTAAGATCTTGCCCGAGGGAATTTTTGTCACGGCATAGTCGAGCACCTTGCGCATCCGGTCGACCGGCGACACGGCCTGCGGAGCGCTGTAGGTATAGCCCCATTCGTAGGTCATAATGATGACACGGTCGCAGTACCTGCCGTGCGCTTCGTAGTCGTGGGCGGTGTAGAGAAGTCCGTATTGGTCATCGGAAGTCTTGGGCGCAATGGCGCTCGTGAGGTAGTACCCCTTGGGGTGCAGCGTCTCGGAAAGTTTCTTCAAGAAGGCATTGTACCCGGCTCTGTCAAAGGGGTAGACATATTCGATGTTAAGGTTCACACCGTAGTAGCCACGACTGCGAAGCGCCGCAAGAATGTTGTCGATAAGCGTGGTCTGAGCTGCATCGTCGGTGAATATCGCATGGGCGATATCGCTCGAAAAGCCGCCTGATGTGCCGATGTTTGTGAGCGTGAGCATTGGTGCAGTCGCCGTCTCATACGCACGACTTATCATGCGCTTATCGTCAATCGGCGTGATGCCGCCGGCAGCGTCGATGTGCCACGAAAACGGGCACAGAAATGTCATGTACGGCAGCGCTTCGGAAAGCACGGTGTCGCTTATATTGGGGTAGGCGTAGCCGTTTACCTCTATCTGACCCTGCGGTGCGCTGCCCCCGGGGATGACGAGCGTCTGCCCCACCGTGAGCCGGTCGGGGTCCGACATTGCGTTTATGTAGCTCAGCTCCGTCGGCGATACGCCGAATTTGCGGGCTATGGAATACAGGCTGTCGCCTTTGGAAACAACAAAAATTCTCATACCGTCACCTCTCGGTTCATGGTATGAGAATGGGGTCTCAAATGTTCTTGCCGTTTAGCTTTGCCGATATCAGCTCGTCGCCGTCGTAGCTGAGCTTCAGCGAGAAAAACGGTTCGTTTTCGTCTAACAGTCGGAGGAAAATTTTATCGCCCTCCCAGAGTGTGAGCTTCATAAGCTCGCTTTTTTTGATCCACTCAAGCTCGCCCTCGTCGCATGCGCCTATCTCGCCCTCAAATTTGTCGGCGGTGAACAGGTGCATATACTCGGTCGGGCAGACGGTGTTCACAAAGGTGACGATGCCACGGTAGCGCCATGAGGTGAGCCGAAGCCCCGACTCCTCATACACCTCACGCAGCAGGCACTCCTCGGGGCTTTCGTCCTTTTCAAACTTGCCGCCGAGGCCTATCCACTTGTCACGGTTAATATCGTTTTCCTTTTTCACACGGTGGAGCATTAGGTACCCGTCGCCGTGCTCTATGTAGCAAAGGGTCGTATTTATCATATCAGAGCTTGAACTTTGCATCGTACTTTGCAAAGCTTTCCTTGAACTGATCGGTGGTCTCCTCCATGAGCTTGTTGTAGTAATCGTGCGTCTCGAGTGCGCCGCTTGCAAGCTCTATCATGGCGACGCCGATATTCGAGCAGTGGTCGGCCATGCGTTCGAGATTGGTCAGCAGGTCGTTGAACACAAAGCCGAGCTGCAAAGTGCAGGTACCATCGCTAATGCGGTTGATGTGGTGCAGCTTCATCTCGTCGCACAGGCTGTCTATCTTCTCCTCCAAGGGTTCAATGCGATATGCGATGCTGAGGTCATCCTCGACAAAAGCCTTTACAGCCAGCGCTACTATCTCCGACACGGCAGAGCGCAGTACAGACAGCTCATGTGTCGCGTACTTTGAGAAGCTGAGCTTCTTATCGTGCATCTCCTGCGCACATTCTGCGATATTCAGCGCATGGTCGCTCATACGCTCAAAGTCGGTTATCGAGTGCAGGTACTTGCCGACCATGATATTCTGCTGCTTTGTAAGCTCAAGCCTCGTTATCTGAACAAGATATGTACCAAGCTTATCCTCGTAGCGGTCGACGAGTTCCTCCTCCTTCTGCACATCGGCAAAGCCGTCCTTAGTGTATTTATCCACAAGCGACAGCGCATCGGTGACATTCTTCACGACGCAGCGTGCCATGGAGTTTATGACCTGGCGGCTCTGCTCAATAGAGAGCGCCGGATGAGTAAGGAAGCGCTCCTCCAGAAGGTCCATATCGCGCAGGCCCTTGAGGCGCTCCTTGTCGTCCTTGACAAAGAGCGAAACGAACTTCTCGATAAGTCCGGTCATGGGTGCAAGTATCATGACGATGACGACCCTGAAAAGTGTGTTTACGAGTGCGATGCTCACCGCCGTCATGGTTCGGCTCATAAAACCAAAGTGCACGAATGCATTGACGGCATAGAATATAACGCTGACGATGATAACGCCGAAAAGGTCAATAATGAGATACGAAAGTGCAGTGCGCTTGCCGTCTGCGCTTGCGCCCATTGCCGACAGCAGCACCGGAACAGCAGCGCCGATGGCAATGCCCATGATGATGGGGAATGCGACCTCAAAGCTCACGGCGCCGGTAATTGCAAGCGCCTGCAAAATGCCGACGGCAGCCGAGGCGCTCTGCAGAACGCTCGTAAACGCCATGCCGACGATGATGCCGAGGATGGGGTTTGAAAAATCGGTGAGTATGCGTACAAAATTTTCGTCATCCTTCAGTCCGGAGACGGCGCCGCTCATGGCCTTCATACCGAACATGAGTACCGCAAAGCCCATTAGTATACCGCCGACATGGCGGCGGGACATATCGCCCGAGAACATGTAAAGAATGATGCCGATAAGCGCAACGACCGAGGTCAGCGTCTCCGTTGACAGAAGCTCCATCCAGCCGGAGGTGTTGCCCCCGATATCGGAAAGGCATATTATCCAACCAGTGATGCTCGTGCCGATTATTGCACCCATGATGATGCCTATCGCCTGACGCACCTTCATCATTTCGGAGTTGACGAAGCCGACGACCATGACCGAAGTCGCAGACGACGACTGTATGACGGCGGTTACGCCCGTGCCGAGCAGGATGCCCTTGAGCTGCGTACCCGAAAGGCGGTACAGCACGACCTCAAGCTTGCTGCCGGCAACCATTTTAAGGCTGTCACCCATCAGCGACATGCCGAACAGAAACAGCGCAACGCCGCCGAGAAGCGAAAGCACTTCAGCAATTCCCATTACATTTCTCTCCCATAACAAAAAAAGGATATGATCAATTTTAGAAAGTCGCCATTCTCACAAATATATTTTACCGCAAATCCGCCGCATGTAAAGCTTAAATTTTCCGTTATGATCAATTTCGTATCATTTTTACAATAATTTTATCCCTCCGGCGGAATTTCCATAAAAAAAGTCCGAGCCAAAGGCTCAGACTGTTTCGATCATTGTGTCATTACGCCACTGACGGTAGCGTTCAAGCTCCTTGTCCACACACAGGGTGACGACGGTGTTTATAATAAACGCATCGTCGATAAAGCCGAGGATGGGCACATTGTCGGGGATAAGGTCAATAGGACTCACAAGATAGGCGATAATGCCCAGCGAACCCAAAAGCGCCACAGTGGGTATCTTTTTATATCTGCCGTGATAGTAGTCGTCCAGCATCGAGATGATATCCTGCACCTCGGCGATAGTGCCGCCGATTATGGGCAGCCCCGTCAGCGGCTCAAGCTTTCTTGCCGCCTTATCTATAAATTCAAGCGTTTTTCCCGTGCCGTTAACAACGGCGCTCAGCACCTTTTCAGCTTTTTCGTTTTTCATATCTTTATCTCCAAAATCCAAGTTGCTGCATATATTTTAGCATACAACGGCGCTTTTGCAACAGTTTTCCCATTACTTTCTTAATAAATTGTTTACAAATAATCATACATGTGGTATAGTTATTGCAATCCCCCATCGAATTATTACTTGGAGGTATTTTTTATGTACATAGCTTTTATCGTCATTCTCGTGCTTGCGGGTCTGTTCTTCGGGCTTAAATTTACGCAGGTCACGGAAAACAACGACCCCGTCATGGCCGTTCTTTTCAAAGGACTGACCACCGTCTGCTGCATCGTGATAGCTGCAATCGCCGTGTTCCACACGACAGACCGCCACTTTGCCGTACTATTGATGTTCGGCCTGTTCTTCGGCTTTTTGGGCGACGAGCTTTTGGCGCTTCGCTTTGTGTTCACCGAGAAGTTTTCTCTGTGCTTCCTTTCGGGCGCAATGTCGTTTTTGGTCGGCCATGTTTTCTATGTCGTAGCGCTTTACAGCATTGCCCCCAAGGCATGGATCGCCGCCATCCCGCTTCTGATCATCGCTATGCTGCTTGAGTATCAGAACTCAAAAAAGCATGACCTCAAGCTTGGTAAGCTGTACTTCCCGCTTGCCGGCTACTGCGCATTCGTCTGCTTCATGGGCGTGTCCGCCGTTGGTACTGCGATCTTTAATTTCAGCATCGGCACGCTGCTTTTCGGCATTGCAGGCGTGAGCTTTATCATCAGCGACAGTATTCTTTCCGTGCAGTGCTTCAGCGGCAACCCGACAAACGGTAAAAACCGTGCGGTGCACATCACCTATTGGCTTGCACAGTATCTCATTGCGCTGAGCGCCCTGTTCATCTAACTTAAAATTCAGCCCGTGCAGTTTAAAACTGCACGGGCATTTTTTATTGTTCTATCTTGAGTCCCATCATGTAGCGGCGCATCATGTCGAACACGAAATTGCCGGAAACACGGCGGATGTAGCTGCGGGTGCGCCGGTCGCCGACATGAAGCTCTCGCACGAATGTGCCGTCTTTTGTCGCCAGCGACACGAACACAGTGCCCACCTCGTGAACACCGTCGCCGTCGGGGCCTGCAAGTCCCGTTACGCCGATGCCCATGTCGGTGCCTAAAAGCGCCCTCACCCGCTCGGCCATCTCAATGGCGACCTCACGGCTGACAGCTCCCTTTGCCTCGATGAGCTCGGGGTCTATGCCTAAAAGCTTTGCCTTTGCGCCGTTTGTGTAGGTAGTCACGCCGCCGAGGAAAAATTCGCTTGCGCCGGGCATATCGGTAAAGCGCTTTGCAAGCTCGCCGCCGGTGCAGCTCTCGGCTGCGGAGAAGGTCATTTTCTTTTCACTTAAAAGCTGCATGACCCGCTCCTCGACGCTCTCGACATCGATGCCGAAAACAACATCACCCAGCACCTCGCAGCAGTGTTCGATGACGGGCTTCATCATTTTCTCGGCCTCCTCGGCGCTCTTTGCCTTGGCGGTTATCTGCAAAAGGCAGTCGGATTCCTTGGCGTAGGGCGCCATGGTGGGGTTTGTCATGGCGTTCATCTCGTCACGGAAAAGCTGGTCGAGCGCACTTTCGCTCATGCCGAAAACATGGATAGCGTGTGAGACTATCTGCTCATCGGACAGCGAGCGCAGGTACGGTACGGCACAGGCCTTGAACATGGCATTACACTCCTTGGGAGGGCCGGGCAGCATCAGAACGATAACGCCGTCCTTTTCAAAGGCACAGCCCGGGGCGGTGCCCCAATCGTTGTGGAAAACCGTGCAGCCGACAGGCAGCATGGCCTGCTGGAGGTTATTTTCGGTCATCTCCTTGCTGTAGCCGCGGTTGGTGAGATAGTCGTACAGGCACGAGCGCTCGTACTCGTTCATCTCAAGCTCAAGGCCGAAGCTTTTTGCAAGCGTCTGCTTTGTAAGATCATCGCAGGTGGGGCCGAGACCGCCGGTGGAGATGATGATATCCGCCCTGCTTTTCGCAATTTCAATGCAATCGGCAAGCCTTGCGGGGTTATCGCCGACAACGGTGTGGTACTTTACATTTATGCCGATCTCCGAGAGCATCTGCGAAATGTCGCTTGCGTCGGTGTTTACGGTATGACCTAAAAGTATCTCCGTGCCGACGGAGAGTATCTCGGCATTATGAACCTTGTCCATCATCCGACCTTCACCCTCTCTATGCCCGCAACGGCCTCGTCGACAAGTGCGTCAATGTCGAGAACGGACTCAATTTCCGCAACCTCATGCACCTTGGGCTTCGTCTTGGGGTGCTTGGGGGTGAACACGGTGCAGCAGTCCTCATACGGCAGTATTGAGGTCTCGAATGTGCCGATCTTTCGGGCTATCTGCACTATCTCCTCCTTGTCCATGCCGATAAGCGGCTGCAAAACCGGCAGATCGATGACCGCCTGCGTGGATGCCATTGCTTCCATGGTCTGGCTTGCGACCTGACCGAGATTTTCGCCGGTGACTATCGCCTTTGCACCGTTTGCTTCGGCAATGCGGCTTGCGATGCGCATCATGAATCTGCGCATGATGAGGGTGAAATAGTCCTCGGGGCACTTTGCCCGAATCTCCTCCTGAATGTGCGTGAACGGCACTATCTCGATGGTCATTTTGCCGCAGTAGGCAGTCAGTATCTCGGCGAGCTCGATGACCTTCTGCTTGGCCTGCTCGGAGGTGTACGGGAAGGAGAAAAAGTGCACGGGAATGAGCCGCACACCGCGCTTTGCTATCATATAGGTCGACACCGGACTGTCGATACCGCCGGACAGCAGCGTAACGCCGATGCCGTTCGAGCCGACCGGCATGCCGCCGGCTCCCGGGGTGGGCGTAGCATGGACATAGGCTGCAAGGTCACGGATCTCGACATGAACCACAAGCTCCGGCTCGTGCACATCGACCCTGCACTCGGGATATGCCTCGGCAAGCTCGCCGCCGACATACTGCGAAAGCTCGATGGAGGTCATGGGAAAGCTCTTGTCGCTGCGCTTGCCCTCGACCTTGAAGCTCTTTGCAGCTTCCATGTCGTCCTTGAGGTAGCTTATCGCAAGCTCGGCTATCTTCGCCGCATCCTTTTCGCAGCCGGCCGCCCTGCTCATGGTCGCAATGCCGAACACCTTGCCGAGCGCTTCAAACGCAGCGTCCATGTCACTCGTCTCGTCCACGGGTTCGACATAAATAGTCGACTGCATGCAGTAGACTTTGAACTTGCCGATAGCCGACAGGCGGCGGTTGATGTTGCCGATGAGCTTTTGCTCAAAGCTTCGGCGGTTGAGTCCCTTTAGGACTATCTCGCCGAGCTTGAGGAGAATAATATCATTTATCATCTTTCAGTCTCCCTGATTTTTTCTAAAGCGCAGTAATTATAACACCTTTGCACTCCAAACGCAACAAAACCGCAGGATGACCTGCGGTTTTGGCACACAACACCTTTATTATATTGCGCAAATGCGGCAAAGTCAAGGCTTTTGACAATAATTTATCAAACTTCGTATGGCTGCACAAGTCTTGCGCTTTAAATTCGTAAATTATTACTCTTGAAATTGACACTGCGGTTTGTTACTCTATAACCAGAAAGGGTGATACCGATGTACAAGTAAGAAAGTCCTCAGAAATCGGATTTGCCGACAGTGAGGACCGATGCCGAAGTCAGAATATCGACAGGACAAAAAACACTCAGCTTATTCCGCTTATGGAAACGACCAAAGAGTCGACAATATTGTTCTTCCCGTGTTTAATTTGTGTCCAACGACCGGCGGCATCACAGCCTGATGAAAGAGAGGTAACCAATGATGTTAGATACTAAGAATTCAATGAAATGACCCTTGACTGCTTTAGAAACGGTGTAAAGAAACCGTGCAGTCAAGGGTCATTTCGTTTTTATGAAGCTGGCGGAAGCCGAGCACCTATCGTCTGTCAGGGCGCCCTTTCGGTGCTTTTCGCCTTTTTTCGTCTTGCCGGGCACAAAGCCCGCCCGCACCAAAATAAAGCCGAAAATCCCTCGAAAAACATCACTGACAGATGCTGCGCAGTTTTGCCGGAAATAGTTCTCCGGCGCAGCACGAACGGAAATCTGCCCGTCAAAACCGATAGATGTCCGGCTTCCGTCAGCTTGTGCGTCAGCTTTTGTTTTCTCGGAAGTCGTAGGTACGGTACTGTATCGCCTCGGCGATGTGGGTCGCTTCGATGTTCTCCGCCCCTTCAAGGTCGGCTATCGTCCTTGCCACTCGCAGGATGCGGTCGTAGCTGCGGGCGGTCAGACCCATGCGGTCAAACGCCTGATGCATCAGCGCCTCGCACTCGGGTGTGAGTATACAATAGCGGTTGAGTGCCTTCGTGTCCATATTCGCATTTGAATTTATATCGGTATCTTTGAAGCGTTCCTGCTGCGCTTTCCGTGCGGCATCGACACGCTTTTTTATTTCGGCCGACGACTCGGCGGGAGCACGGTTTTTAAGCTCCTCGTACTCAAGCGCCGGGGCTTCAACGATGATATCTATCCTGTCGAGCAGCGGGCCGGATATGCGGTTATGATAGCTGCGCACCTCGTTTGCCGAGCAGCGGCAGCGCCCCGACGGGTGACCGTACCAGCCGCATTTGCAGGGGTTCATTGCACACACGAGCATGAAATTGCTCGGGTATGTAGCGCTTCCGGCAACTCGTGAGACGGTAACCTCGCCGTCCTCCAAGGGCTGGCGCAAAACCTCCAGGACATCCTTGCGAAACTCCGGAAACTCATCTAAAAACAGCACGCCGTTGTGCGCAAGGCTTATCTCGCCCGGTCTCGGCGTTGCGCCGCCGCCGGACATGGCAGCCGGTGACACGGTGTGGTGCGGCGCTCTGAACGGTCGCTGGGCGATGATGGGGTTAGACTTACCGGTGAGCCCGGCTACGGAATATATCTCCGTGCACTTTAGCATCTCCTCGCGGGTCATATCGGGCAGTATACCCGGCAGGCGCTTGCTCATCATGCTTTTGCCCGCTCCGGGAGGGCCGACGAGCAGAATATTGTGCCCGCCTGCGGCGGCTATCTCCATGGCTCGCTTGACATTCTCCTGCCCTTTGACATCGGAAAAGTCGGGGTAGCTCACATCACTTTTACTTATCTCGCCCTGCGGCAGCGGCCTTATCTCATGCTCTCCTCTGAGGTGTGCGATGAGCTCCGGCACATTTTTCACCGGATACACGCTCACGCCCTCAGCATAGGCGGCCTCTTCGGCATTGTCGGCAGGGACAAACAGCTTCTTTATGCCCTCCCTCGCCGCACAAAGCGCCATGGGGAGCGCACCGTTGACGGGGCGCAGCTCCCCCGTGAGTGCCAGCTCGCCGAAGAAGGCGCAGTCAGCGCTCGGCTGCTTTATCGTACCGGTGGCGGCAAGGATGCCAAGCATGATCGGCAGGTCGTAGACCGTGCCTGCTTTTTTTGTGTCAGCCGGAGCTAAGTTCACGGTAACACGACTGACCGGGAACTTGAAGCCGTTGCACTTTATTGCAGCCCTGACACGCTCCCGAGCCTCCTTGACGGCGGCATCGGGCAGTCCCACGATATCAAAATTAAAAAGTCCGTTTGAAACGAAGCTCTCGACCGTGACGGCATAGCCTCCTATGCCCTTCACACCGAGGGAATTTATCGTTGCTAACATACTCTCACCTATAAGAAAGCGTTGGAAACAGCCCTTTGATTTTTTATTGATTTGATAGACGCAAAACCTTTTATAAGTCCTCGCAAATGTTTATAAAACCTTGCGAAAATGGCTTAAAATCAAGGTTTTCCGCATATCGTCATTTATCTTGCCGTATCTCCACATAATCTCGTTTTGTAAGCGCGGGCGGCAAAAAAGCGTCAAGCGCAGCACCGAAAATGAAGGAGGACGACATGAAAAACGTACTTTTAGACAAGGGTATTATACTCCCGTCCGGCGAAATCAACAAGGATAAAATCAACCTTGTAGCCGGAGCAATCACGCAGCCGTTCGCGGAAATGGTATGGGTAACGACAGGCGGCGACATGGAAACCATTAACCGCTTGACGGACGTATTTGTAACCATGAACACCCCCGCAGACAGGGAAAAACTTTTTAAGGTTGTCAAGCTGCTGTACGGGCTTATGGGCTTGCCCTTTTCTGAGGAAGCCGAGCCTATGGGCGCAGACCCCGACGTATTGGAATACTTCCTGTTTTCCCTTACGGCTGACTTTGGCGAAGTCATGCAGGACATAATCGCCGACGACAATTAAATACAGACCCGCACAGGCGGCGTTTCTTACTCCCACACCGGGAGAACAGGAACGCCGCTATTTTTATGCCCTCATGTTACGCAGTAGGAGCAGAAAAAGCCTTGATTTATGCGGTTTTGCGGGCGCGTTTTTCGTGCGGTAAGGGATTTATACCTTTTCCCTCAAAATCGCCGTTCTACTGCGTAACAAATCCACAGCAAAGGAGTGATGAAGCTATGGCAGTTTTCCGCGTGGAAAGGACAACGGGCTACACCGTAATGAGCAACCACCACTTACGCAACAAGGAGCTTACCCTAAAGGCAAAGGGGCTGCTTTCTCAAATGCTGTCACTTCCCGAAAATTGGGACTATACCCTTGCGGGGCTGTCCTACATCAACCGGGAAAGTATCGACGCTATCCGTACCGCCATTTGGGAGCTTGAAAAAGCCGGATATATCACAAGGCGGCAGGGGCGCGACGAGAAAGGAAAAATGACCGCTATCGAGTACACCATTTACGAGCAGCCGCAGCCGCCGGGATTGGATTATCCGATATTGGAAAATCCAACAGCGGCTAACCCGATATTGGAAAATCCGACAACGGATAATCCGACGTCGGAAAATCCAACG
>ERZ857629.231-NODE-231-length-85062-cov-15.260979_pt1 | contig 85062 bp, 67 predicted proteins | sample MGYA00519700_ERZ857629 | MGnify/ENA primary metagenome ERZ857629 (study PRJEB31778, sample SAMEA3449351) | human gut metagenome | biome: human gut; feature: human-associated habitat; material: faeces | place: United Kingdom | collected 2010/2012 ... | reverse complement strand
TCTTATACTTCTCAGATGGTTCGTACTATCAAGTACCTCGCTGAGTTGAAGTAATTCGTTGACTCGGTTTACGACAACATATATAAGCCTGGCATTGTAAAATGCCAGGCTTTTTTTGTATCAATACCCCTCCTGAAACCTCATTTATGGGTTTCTAACAACGCTACCGTTGTGTGCTGACGGCGTTACCGTTGCGCGGTAACAATGTAACCTATACGCGGTAACGGTGTTACAGAATAGGTGTAATCGTGTTACCACTTCGCGGTAATCGTGTAGCATTACAAACAATTTTCTGCACAATTGTGCGGCGTATGAGAAATTTTTTGTAAGTTTGTATTTTGAAACCGTAGCTATGTGCTATCAGAGGCAAAGCAATCGGTTTTATAAACCGAACAAATTGCTTTCAGAACCCGAAACAACATTATTAAATACACGTGCAGCAAAGCTATTGACGACATGCAGAACAAAAGAATGATAACCATACTCGGACCCACCGCAAGCGGAAAGACCGCTGTGGCGGCAGCACTCGCATTGCGCACCGGCGGCGAGATAATCAGCGCCGACTCGCGCCAGGTGTACCGCCGCATGGACATCGGAACGGGCAAGGACTTGGCAGACTATGTAGTTGACGGCCAGCCGATTCCGTATCATCTTATCGACATAGCCGAGCCTGGCACAAAGTACAATCTGTTCCAGTATCAGCAGGACTTCCACGTGGCATACGACGACATCCGTAGCCGAGGCAAGCTGCCCATACTCTGTGGTGGCACCGGTCTGTACATCGAAGCCGTGCTGGGCGGCTACCAGCTCTCGCCCGTGCCGCAGAATCAGCCGTTGCGCGACGCTCTCGCCGGAAAGTCGCTTGCCGAACTCACCGAAATGCTCGTAGAGCTGAAGCGCCGCAGCGGGTCGAACATGCACAATCAGACCGACGTCGACACCGCCCAGCGCGCCATACGCGCCATCGAGATAGAGACATACAACCTGGAAAACCCTACACCCGAACGACAGCTGCCGCCCGTAGACTCGCTCATCGTGGGCATAAACATCGACCGCGACCTGCGCCGCGAGAAGATAACGCGCCGACTCAAGGCGCGCCTCGACGAAGGCATGGCTGACGAGATACGCGCGTTGATAGGCGAGGGCATCGACCCCGAAGACCTTATATACTACGGTCTGGAGTACAAGTTCATTACCGAATACGTCGTAGGTCGCCTCAGCTTCGACGAGATGTTCCGACAGCTGGAGATAGCCATCCACCAGTTCGCCAAGCGCCAGATGACGTGGTTCCGCGGCATGGAGCGACGCGGATATACCATCCACTGGGTTGACGCCAAGCTGCCCATGGAGGAGAAGGTAGAAGCAATTTGCAAGCTGATGCAGGACGCATAGCGAGAGATATAAAAGAATGTGACATCGTGGCGGACATACCGCCGCTAAAAAGGCTTACTATATGATTAACGACAACCGTTGGGGCATACTCTACTGCCCGAAACACGAGACGTTCAACTCCGGCAAACGCTGGGAGAAGATTGAGCGATGCCTGAAGGCGAACGGCATCGAGTACGACTACTTGCAGAGCGAGAACTCGGCAAGCGTGGAGCGCTTGGTGAAGATGATGATCAATAGTGGATACAAGACTATTGTCATCGTCGGCGGCGACTCGGCGCTTAACGACGCCGTCAACTGCCTCATGCTCACCGAGCGAAGCATACGCGAGACCATTGCGCTCGGCGTGATACCCAACGGACTCATGAACGACTTCGCCCATTTCTGGGGATTCCGCGAGAGCGACTACGAGCAGACCATCAAGTGGCTCAAGCAGCGTCGCGTGCGCAAGATAGACCTCGGCTGCATACGCTACACCAACAAGCACGGCGAGGCGTGCCGCCGCTACTTCCTCAACTGCATCAACATCGGACTCATCGCTGCCATCATGAACCTGCGCCGACAGACACGCCACTTCTTCGGTTCGCGCACGCTCTCGTTCCTCTGCTCGTTCGTGCTCATGATTTTCCAGCGACTCGAGTACCGCATGCACCTGAAGATAAACTCCGACACCGTGGAGCGCAACGTGATGACTGTCTGCATCGGCAACGCTACAGGCTACGGACAGACACCGAACGCCGTGCCCTACAACGGACTGCTCGATGTGAGCGTGGTCTACCATCCCGGTATGACGCAGCTCATCGAAGGCTTCTACCTCTTCGTGCGCGGCAAGTTCCTCAACCACCGCAGCGTTCACCCGTTCCGCACACGCAAGGTGGAAGTGATCGAGGCGAACAAGGCGCTCGTGGGCATCGACGGACGACTCATGAAGACGCCCGTCGGACCCTTCACTGTGAGCGTAGAGCAGGAAGTGATAAACTTTCTCATACCCGAGTAAAGCAAACGTTTTCCATGATAAATCCTCATATTTTGCAATGTTTTGTGCGAAATATGAGGATTTTTTTTAAATAGTTAATATTTTATTTTGCGCATAAATATATTTTTACTACCTTTGATTTCGTAAGGTAGCAACGCCTATATAAAGACTACTACACTTCTTACAGCTAACTAATAATGAACCTTAATCATAAATCTATGAGTTATTTGAGATTCGAAAAAGCTCTGATGACAAACCTCGAAGAGTCGTTGCCACGCGAGTTGTTGCGTACTAATCGTTCGGGAGCATATTCCTGCTCTACGATTGTAGATTGTAATACGCGCAAGTATCATGGCTTGCTCGTCGTGCCCGTACCGGAACTCGACGACGAGAACCATGTGCTCCTCTCTTCGCTCGACCCCACCGTTATTCAGCACGGCGCCGAGTTCAATCTTGGTTTGCACAAGTATCAGGGCAATAATTACAGTCCGAAAGGTCACAAATATATCCGAGAGTTCGATTGTGACACAGTGCCCACAACACTCTACCGCGTAGGCGGTGTGCTTCTGAAAAAAGAGGTAGTGTTCCAGCACTATGAAGACCGCATCCTTATCCGTTATACCCTTGTTGATGCACATTCTGCAACGACATTGCGCTTCCGTCCGTTCCTTGCTTTCCGTAGCGTACGCCAGTTTACGCACGAGAATACCGTAGCTTCACGCGAGTATGCAGAAGTTACAAACGGCATCAAGACCTGCATGTACGCCGGCTACCCCGACCTTTACATGCAGTTCAGCAAGAAAGTGGAGTTCGTGTTCCAGCCCGACTGGTACCGCGGCGTAGAATACCCGAAGGAGCAGGAGCGCGGCTACGCTTCTAACGAAGACCTCTACGTACCTGGCTACTTCGAGATGGACATCAAGAAGGGCGAGAGCATCGTGTTCTCGGCTTCTACATCAGCCTGCAAGACAACCGGACTGAAGAAGCTCTTCCAGGAGGAAGTAGACGAGCGTTCACCGCGCGACAACTTCTTCCACTGCCTCGTCAACGCAGCGCACCAGTTCCACAACCGCACAAAGAAAGACGAGCGATACATCCTCGCCGGCTATCCGTGGTTCAAGTGCCGCGCACGCGACACATTCATCTCTCTGCCGGGTCTTACACTCTCTATCGAGGAGGAAGACTACTTCGAGCTCGTAATGGAGACAGCCATGCGCGCACTCTACGAGTTCATGGCAGGCAAGCCGCTCACAGCGAAGATTTATGAGATAGACCAGCCCGATGTTCTGCTCTGGTGCGTATGGGCTGTGCAGCAGTATGCAAAACATGCAGGTCGCGAGAAGTGCAACCGCAAGTACGGCAAGCTGCTCTACGACGTATTGCATTTTATCAAGGACAACCGCCACCCGAACCTGAAGCTCTGCGAGAACGGACTTCTCTACTCGGAAGGCAAGGAGAAGGCCGTAACATGGATGAACTCTACAGCCGGCGGACGCCCCGTCGTACCGCGCACAGGCTATATAGTCGAGTTCAACGCACTCTGGTACAACGCCCTCAAGTTCTGCGCATCTATGGCTGCCGACTTTGGCGACGTCACAGAGGCTTCCGACTTCGAGCAGATGGCTACACTCTGCGGAAAGTCGTTCGTAGAGACCTTCGTCAACGAGTACGGCTACCTCTTCGACTACGTAGAGCCTAAGGACAATCCCGACTGGAGCGTACGTCCGAACATGATATTCGCCGTTGCACTCGACTACTCGCCGCTCACACCAGCCCAGCAGAAGGCTGTGCTCGACGTCTGCACACGCGAACTCCTCACACCGAAGGGTCTGCGCTCGCTCTCGCCGAAGAGCGGCGGCTACAACCCGATGTACGTCGGTCCGCAGACACAGCGCGACTACGCTTACCATCAGGGCACAGCATGGCCTTGGCTCGGCGGCTTCTACATGGAGGCATGCCTCAAGATTTACAAGCGCACACGCCTGTCGTTCATCGAGCGTCAGATGGTGGGCTACGAGGACGAGATGTCGAGCCACTGCCTCGGCACAATCCCCGAACTCTTCGACGGCAACCCACCATTCCACGGACGTGGCGCCATCTCGTTCGCTATGAACGTAGCCGAGATTCTGCGCACTCTCGAACTCTTGGAAAAATATAAATATTAAAATAGGAGGATAAGTATATATGAAAGTATTAATGTTCGGATGGGAGTATCCTCCTCACGTATTTGGTGGACTCGCTACCGCTAACTTCGGAATTTCTCAGGGTCTGCACGCACAGGGCGATGTTGAGACAGTGCTCTGTCTGCCGCATCCGTTCGGCGACGAGGACCGCAGCGCCTGCCGCATCGTGGCTATGAACTGCGTGCCTATCGCTTGGCGCGACGTCAACTTCGACTATGTAAAGGAACGCGTGGGCAATATCATGGACCCGGAGTATTACTATCGTCTGCGCGACCATATCTATGCCGACTTCAACTATATGCACGTCAACGACCTTGGCTGCATGGAGTTCGCCGGCGGTTACCCGTCTAACCTGCACGAGGAGATAAACAACTACTCGATCATCGCAGGCGTAGTGGCTCGCACAGAGGACTTCGACATCATTCATGCTCACGACTGGCTCACCTATCCAGCCGGCATCAACGCCAAGCACGTAAGCGGCAAGCCGCTCTGTATACACGTTCACGCTACCGACTTCGACCGCTCGCGCGGCAAGGTGAACCCTACGGTTTACGCTATCGAGAAGGACGGTATGGACAACGCCGACTGCATCATGTGCGTGTCGGAGCTTACACGTCAGACCGTTATCCATCAGTATCATCAGGATCCGCGCAAGTGCTTCACAATGCACAACGCCGTTTATCCGCTGCGCCAGGAGCTGCAGGACATTCCACGTCCCGACCATACGGGTAAGGAGAAGGTCGTAACCTTCCTCGGACGCATCACAATGCAGAAGGGTCCGGAGTACTTCGTAGAAGCTGCCAACATGGTGCTGCAGCGCACACGCAACGTGCGTTTCTGCATGGCAGGCAGCGGCGATATGATGGACGCAATGATTTATCTCGCAGCTGAGCGCGGCATCGCCGACCGCTTCCACTTCCCGGGCTTCATGCGCGGAAAGCAAGTGTACGAATGTCTGAAAGACTCGGACGTTTACGTCATGCCGTCAGTTTCTGAACCGTTCGGTATCTCCCCGCTTGAGGCAATGCAATGCGGCACGCCGACAATTATCTCTAAACAGTCGGGTTGCGCAGAAATCCTCGACAACTGTATCAAGGTTGACTACTGGGATATACACGCACTTGCCGACGCTATCTACTCAATATGTAGCAACGAGTCGCTCTTCAACTACCTCAAGGAGGAAGGAAAGCGCGAAGTCGACCAGATCACATGGGAGAAGGTGGGCGCACGTATCAAGAATCTGTACGAGCGCGTTCTCGCTGGCGACATTTAAACTCAAAGCAAAAAGCCAAACCGAGTAACTTACTATTCAATAATCTTAAAACAAACAATAATGAAAACGATTTGTTTATATTTCGAGATACATCAGAACATACAGCTCAAGCGCTATCGTTTCTTTGATATCGGCACAGACCACTATTACTATGACGACTACGAGGACGAGCGTCTCATCACTGATGTGGCTAACCGCTCGTATATGCCGGCTCTCGAGGCTTTGGGCGAAATGTTGAAGGAGCATCCGGGCTTCTTCAAGGTGGCTTTCTCTCTCTCTGGCGTAGGCATGGAGCAGTTGGAGATTCATGCTCCGCAGGTGCTCGAGAAGTTGCAGGAACTCAACCAGACCGGTTGCGTAGAGTTCCTCGCTGAGCCTTACTCACACGGTCTTGCATCGCTCGCTAACGAGGAGAGCTTCGCTAAGGAAGTGAAGCGCCAGTGCCAGAAGATGAAGGAATACTTCGGCAAGGAGCCTCAGGTTCTGCGCAACTCTTCGCTTATCTACAGCGACGAGATCGGTGCTCAGGCTGCTCAGATGGGCTTCAAGGGTATGCTTACCGAAGGCGCACGCCACGTCCTCGGCTGGAAGTCGCCGCACTATGTATACAACTGCGCGCTCGCTCCCAACCTCAAGCTCTTGCTTCGCGACGTTAACCTCAGCGACGATATCTCACTCCGCTTCAGCAATGTCGAGTGGGAGGGCTATCCGCTCTTCGCTGACAACTACGTAGACCGCATCGCCAACTTCCCTGGCGAGGAGCACGTAGTGAACATCTTCATGGAGCTTTCTGCTCTTGGCGTGGCTCAGCCGTTGTCGAGCAACATTCTCGACTTCCTCAAGGCTCTGCCCGAATGTGCTAAGCAGCGCGGCATCTCATTCTCTACACCGAGCGAGATCTGCGAGACAATGGCAAGCGTAGGCGCTCTTGATGTGCCCGACACACTCTCTTGGACCGACGAGGAGCGCGACGTTAGTTCTTGGCTCGGCAACCCGATGCAGCGCGAGGCTTTCAACAAGCTCTATAGCGTAGCCGACCGTGTGCGCATCGCCGACGATCCGCGCATCAATCAGGACTGGGACTATCTGCAGGCTTCTAACAACTTCCGTCAGATGACTACAAAGCCGTCGCAGGTAGGTATCGACCGTGGCATCTATGCTTCGCCGTTCGACGCATTCACCAACTATATGAACATCCTCGGCGACTTCATCGCTCGCGTTAACTCGCTCTATCCTGAGTCTGTTGACAACGACGAGCTTGCTTCGCTCCTCACTACTATCAAGAATCAGGATGAGGAAATCGAGATGAAGAACAAGGAGATTATCCGTCTGCAGACCAAGATTGAGAAGATTGAGGCTGCTGAGGAGAAACTCCGTGCTAAGCTCGAGAAGACAAAGGCTCCGAAGGCTGAGGCTGCTCCGAAGGCTGCAAAGACAGCAAAGAAGCCTGCTGCAAAGAAGGCTAAGGCTGCTGAGCCGAAGGCTGAATAATGTTTGCGGTTGCAAATGCAAGTTGTGAAGCTTAATAGTTCTGATTATAACGCTGAGTCGTTCAGATTGCAATGTTCAAGCAAAGCAGAATGTGTTTGCAACAGCAGCAGTTGAACCTATTGAATTAATAAGAAGTATTAAGGTTCTTGTACAATTAAATATTGGTTATAAAGGTTTAAATGTCCTACTGCGAGATGCCGTGGGGCATTTTTTTATTATTGCTTCTATATAACAAAGTTCATTGTTATTATCTCAACTTGTTTGCCATTCTGGCAAAGGGAACTGTCCAGTAAAACTAATAATGTGATACCGGACACCAATATATTAAAGTTGTGTTTGTGAAAAAATCCTCCATATCTTCCAGAAATGCCGTAATGTTCACGGTATAAGCACAGTAAAGGCTGGCAGATATCCTTGAAAATGCGATATCTGCCAGCCTGTCTTCCAGTCTTAACCTTTCATCTTCCAGCTGAATTCTGAATTATGTTGTTTGTGATTAAGTCAGTGGGGAGTTGTTTGGTCTTTATAGTCGGCAACAAATTATCTTAGCCTTTCTATTTGCGGCACACTAATTATTCCTCTGCTGAAGTGCAGCAGTCCTTCGGCTTGCATGGCGTTGAGCGCTTCCGATACGTTGAGGCGACTAATGCCGAGTTCCTGCGCAAGTCGCGTCATCTTTATGCGCAACACCTTTGCACCGGTAGGGTAGAGGCAGTGCGACTTCAGGAAGAACACGATGCGACTCCTTGTGTCAGCCGGCATCGGACGCCATAGTTTGCTCTCCGCTTTCTGTGCTATTGCGGAGACGATGTTAAGAAGATTGATACGGAAAATGATAAATTCGTCGGAGATGTGCATAAGGTCGCTCAGGCCGATCTCCACCGTGTTGCTTTCGCCAATGGACGTAAACGTGCGTGTATAATGCGGCGAAAGGCCCATGAAATGCTCCAACTGAATGATGTACGGAGCCTTTATATATTCCTCTATCGAGTAGCCGTGGTCGTCGGCGTAAGCGATAGTCTTTACGTCGCCACTCAATAGAATGGCGACGTTATCACATTTCTCTCCCTCCTTTTTTATTATATCGTTCTTGCCGAATTTCTTAAAGCTGAACTTCGTCTGACCGATAATCTGCATGAGGTTGTCGCTTGTGAGACCCTGAAACAATGGTATCTCGCGAAGCTTGTCGTAGAGATTAAGCATTTACTTCTGAATCTTGTCCTCCATCGATGGCGAATACCATACCTGCAGGTTGCCCTTGTCGTCGCTGTAGATGAGATAAGCCATCAGTTCTGGATGCTTTTCGAGCACCTTCTTCGCCTTCTCCATACCCATCACCATGAACGCCGTAGCATAAGCGTCGGCTTCCGCACAGCGCTTTGCGAGCACTGTTGCCGAGAGAATGCTGTGTTGCACGGGATAGCCCGTAGCAGGGTCGATAGTGTGCGCATACTTCTTGCCGCCACGATAGTAGAAGTTGCGGTAGTTGCCGCTTGTCGCCATCGCGCGGTCCTTCACGTTGAGCACGGTCTGCAACTCGTTGTTCACGTTCAGCGAGTCGTCCGACGGCTTCGTCACGCCAATCTTCCACGGCAGACGCTTTTCGCTGATGCCGTGCGTAACCACCTCGCCGCCAATCTCCACCATATAGTTCTTTATGCCGCGCTTTTCGAGCAGACGCGCCACCACATCGCAGCCGTAGCCCTTAGCAATAGCGCTGCAGTCGAGCATTACGCGCGCATCTGACTTCGTGATGCGATGGTTCACGAGCTTCACCTTCTTGTAACCCACGATAGCACGCAGCGAGTCTACCGTCTGCTTCGTCGGCGGATTGCCCGTCTTGAAGCCGAATCCCCATGCGTTCACAAGCGGTGCCACCGTTATGTCGAACGCTCCGTCGGTGTTGTCGGAGATTTTCTCAGCCAGATTAAACACACTCTCGAACATCTCGTTCGTTTCCACGTTCTCGCCGCGATTGATGTGCGAGATGATCGACTCCTTGTTGAACATCGACAAAGCGTTGTCCACCTTCTGCAGTTCTGCGAGAATGTCTGTCTGAATAGAAGAGTCGTTCTGATAAGTGATGTGATAGAACGTGCCGAATATCTGTCCCTCATCGTGCTGATAAGGCATGCTACGCTGTTGTCTTACAATATATATTGTTCCGATAATGAGGAACACGAGTAATGGCAATCGCCACAAAAGTTTTTTGTTTGTCATATACTAAATCTCAAAGATTATATTGAAAGTGCCGCCCAGTCGACTGCCACCTTGCTTGCCGTAGCCCGGCACGTACCAAGTCTTTCCGATGTTGCCGTCGTCGTGAGCGATACGTCTGCGATAGCGCACCGACCAGCCCAGACGAAGCGGACCAGCTATCTTCGCGTCCACGCCGAACACTGCCTCCATCCAATGATAGTTGGCCTTCATGCCCTTCACGTTGTAGTCTACGTCGTCGCCCCAGACCGGGTCTTTCAGTCCGTTGCCAACGACGTCGAACTTATAGTAAGTCATGGCATAGCGTGCGCCGGCATACACGCGGTAAGCGTCGTGTTTGTTCTTCGCTATGTTGAAGTCCATGCCCATACGCCAGTAGGGTGCCGATGTCTTGTACTTAAGATTTGTCGTCGGGTTGTCAGAGTCTGCCGTGCCGTATCCCAGCTCAAACACCGGAAAGTAGCGGTCCTTGAGGTTGATGCGCAGCGCTGCCTCGTACTGTCCGTAGTCGCTGAACGCCAGTTGCGCCAGTCCCACCACGTCAGCCGACACCGCCACGCCGCGGAAGAACGCCACCGTGTCCTTCTGTGCCGTCAGCTTCTTATCCGCCGTAGCATCTTTTCTGCTCTGCGCCGTCGCCGTCGCCACCGCAATCAGCAACAGGCTAATTGCTATGACCCTTGAAACGAATGAGGAAGTGCGCTTTACCGTCATTGTATGTTACCTTATTATAGTTTATCGTTATGTTTTCAATCGCCTCCGTGGTGAACTTCACGTCCGTGATGGTGTGGAAGAACTGCGGGTTGCAGTCTACCGACTCGAAGTGCGGGTTGTTCTCCTTCGTCACCCACACCGTGTCCGTCGTGCTCACGTCGCTGTCCTTCTGCTTTATGCCGAAGACATACACATCCACAGCACGCTGATAGCTCATCGGCAGCGCGATGCTGTCGAAGCCTGCGAGTCGGTTGATTATCACGGTGTCGTCGTCCTTGTAGTCGGCAGCGCGCGGCACAGCCACCGTCAGCGTGTCCTCCATCGTCTTCATGCAGGCGTCGAGTCTGAACGTGGCATACACGCGGTTGTTCAGCGGACAGTCGATAGACGAGCACGCAGCCAGCACGAACAGCGCCACCATAGCGATGGCTGTCGTTATTGTTGTTGTTCGCATTTTGTCTGAAAGTTTGTTTATGACTCGCAGCGCAGCGTCTTCTCAATTTGATAGTCGTTGCGGTTCTGCGACGAGCGGCTCACAAGGTCGCCAATGAATCCGGCGAGGAAGAACTGTGTGCCAATCATCATCACGGTGAGTGCGATGAAGAAGTAAGGCGAGTCGGTGATGAGTCGCTGCGGAATGCCGTGAGCCAGGCACCAGAGCTTGTCTGCGCCCAGTGCTACCACCGAGAGGAAGCCGAGGAAGAACATCAGCGTGCCGAGGAAGCCGAACACGTGCATAGGCTTTCTGCCGAAACTTGAGAGAAACCACAGCGTGATAAGGTCGAGATAGCCGTTGAAGAAGCGGTTCCAGCCCATGAACTTCGACTTGCCGAACTTGCGTGCCTGATGATGCACCGGCTTTTCGCCTATCTTGTCGAAGCCTGCGTTCTTAGCCAGATAAGGTATGTATCGGTGCATCTCGCCGTACACCTCGATATTCTTCACCACATCCTTGCGGTAAGCCTTCAGTCCGCAGTTGAAGTCGTGCAGATTATGAATGCCGCTTACCTTACGTGCCGTAGCGTTGAAGAGTTTCGTAGGTATAGTCTTCGAGAGCGGGTCGCCTTGCTTGCGGTTCTGCTTGTATCCGCTCACGAGGTCGTAGCCCTCATCCTTAATCATGTGGTAGAGAGCCGGTATCTCGTCAGGCGAGTCCTGCAGGTCGGCGTCCATTGTGATTACGACGTCGCCCTGCGCCTCTTTGAAACCGCAGAAGAGCGCCGGACTCTTGCCGTAGTTGCGGCGGAACTTGATGCCTTTTACTGTCGTCGACTTTTGCGAGAGACCCTCTATTACGTTCCACGAGTTGTCTGTGGAGCCGTCGTTTACGAAGATCACCTCGTATGTGAAGTTATTTGCCTTCATCACGCGTTCTATCCACGCGTAGAGTTCGGGGAGCGATTCCTCCTCGTTGAACAAAGGAACTACTACTGTTATATCCATTCTGATGTTGTTATGGTGTTATGTTGAGGTGTTGAGGTGTTGAGATATGATGTTGTTATTTTGAGGTGTTGAGATATGATGTTTAAAATCTGTTTCTTTTTCCGATAAGCGCAATCGGCAGACTTACAATCGCGCCGATGGCGAGGTTCTGCATCATGAACATGAACGCCCAATGCACCGGGGTGATCATCGCCACTACGTCCATGCTGTTCTTTATCTCCGTCTTCGATATGCCCTGCTGCTCGTAGATAGGCGCCAGCTGCTTCATCGTTGTGGTGATGAGATTGGCGAACGAGCCATTGTCCAAGAACTGGAAGTAGGCGTACTGCACCAGTGCAAACACCAGCGAAGCGTAGATGAACACATAGAGCGAATAGGCGTAGGCGCGGCGGAACGATATCACGCCGAAGAGCGCCTCCGTGCGGAACGCCTTCAGTCGGTAGCCTACGAGGAACGGCGTAGCCAGAGCTAAGATATTGCCGATGAAACCTGCGTTGAGCAGCATTATACATGCGAAGCTTGCTGCCCACAACAGTGCGAGCAGCAAGGCATCCTGGCGTGCGAACGCCTTCAGTTGTACAAGATGATTGATGTTTATCATTAGCGCATCACCTTAAATGTGTTCTTACCCTGCTTCACTACGTATACGCCGTGCTGCGCATCGCCCGTTACCACTCTGCCGCTGAGGTCGTACACGGTGTATGGCTGAGTGGGGTCGAATGTGCCCTGCGTGCCCTCAGCCACGCTGCCTATAGCCGTAGCCGCGCTGCCCTTCACGCCGGTGAGCGCAATGTCGCGCACCTCCCATGTCGGAGCCTCGCTTGTGGTGCTTGTATAGTGGAACACGATGTTAATCTTCTTGCCAGCCCAAGCGCTGAGGTCGATGTCGCCCGAGTCTACGAAACTCCAGCTGTCACCCGTAGGCCATTTGAAGCCCTCTAGCTTCGTCGTCTTGCCCTCGCAGCGCACCTCCACGCTGAGCTTCTCGCTCGGGTTCTGCGCGAAGTTCACCGCATGACTGAACGAAACCGTAGCCTCCTTGTATCCGCTGAGGTCAATCTCCGGCGTCACCATCGAACTTTCAGCCGCATACTTCGTAGCATACTTGTTAGAACCCTCCTTGATAGCGCCCGTGCCCTTCCATCCGAACGAGCTTGTGCGCTCCCAAACCTCTGCGCCCTCCTTCGGGTAGAGAGGAGTTTCGATGGTGCATCCGCCGTCCGTAGTCTTGTAGCTTGCCAGGTAGATACACATCATGCTGTTCTCCGGCACCACCTGCTTCGTCACAACCGTTGTTGCCGGGTCGAACTCGTAGCTGATGCTGTCGCCCCAGATATACTCCATGAGGTTAGGGAAGTCGATGAACGGGTTGCGGTTGCCCTGAATGCTGTACACGATGTTGTTGCGCTTAGCCTCCAGGTCGCTCACCGGGTCTTGCTTCGCCCACTTGATGTAGAGGTCAGACGCCCACTTCTGCAGCGTAGGATAGTCGCCCGTCTCAAGCGAGTTCAAGCCCTCCTTCACCCACGCATAGTCCTGATAGCATGTAGCCATGTAGAGGTATGCACGAGCGAAGTCGCCCTGCCACTCGGGGTAAGGCTGCCACAGCTTCTTGCCGCTGTTGCCCGTGCCCACCTTTATCACGCCGTTGTCGTACGTCGCCTTTGTCACCACGCCCATGCCGTAGTTGCTCTTCGTAGAGTTAGCCTTGGCGTCGCTCGGCATGAGGTTGTAGAGGTCTTTGTATGCCTGGCGCTGTTCGCCTCCCCACCAACTCTTCGGGAACGAGTGTTCGATATTCATCGAGCTGCACGATTCGCCCCATGCTCCGAACTCCACCTTCTCCGGCGAGTAGCGGTCTATTACGTATCCGTTGTCGTTATCTGTGAGGTAGAAGCCCCACCATGTGGCAGCCTTGCCCTTGCCGTAGCTGAGCACGGTAGCCTCTTTGATGATGTTGTGGACGGCGGTCTTCAGTTCGGCGCCCTTCTTTCCCTTCAGCGCGTCATAGTAGCCCTGCGGAATCTGTGCCGAAGCAGCCAAAGCGTACACCGTAGTGATTACCATCATCACCAAAGCCTTCAATTCTGTTCTTTTCATTTGTGTCTCCTTCAAAAATCTTTATGTTTTTAAAACCGTTTCTGCGCAGCAAAGATAGCACATTTGGCTGAAACCGCTATATAAATAATGTGTAAAAATGCTTAACCTCGCATTACGTTCCTATTTCGTAATCTCGCCGCAGATGCTTCTGCCCATGAGGTTGCGTATCACGCGCGGGTCCTTGTAGTGAGCCTGCAGGAACATGAGCTTCGTGATGGCGCTCTCCACGGTGCTGTCGCCGCCGCTCACCACGCCAGCGTCCTGCAACTGGAAGCCCGTGTCGTAGCGACCCATCTTCACGAATCCAGCCACGCACTGGCTGATGTTCACAATCGTCACGCCGCGCTGTGTAGCGTCCTTCAGCAGACGCGTGAGCCACGGCTTCTGCGGAGCGTTGCCGCTGCCGAAACTTCTCATCACGATGCCGCGCAGCTCGGGTGCGTCGAACATGTGGCGCGCTATGTTCTCCTGAATGCCGGGGAAGAGCGAGAACACCACCACGTTCGGGTCCATCGCCATGTGCGGAATCATCGGCTTCGTGTAGTCGGGCTTCAAGATGTAGTGGGGATTGAAGTGGAACTCTACGCCCGCCTCGCACAGGTGCGGATAGTTGAACGAGTTGAAGGCGTTGAATCCGTCGGCGCTCTCTTTCGTACTGCGGTTGCCGCGCAGCAGGCGGCCGCTGAAGTAGATGCACACCTCCGGCACCATCGGGCGTCCGTCCTCGCCGAACGCCGACGCCAGTTCGATACTCGTCAGCAGGTTCTCCTTGCCGTCGGTGCGGAGCTGTCCGATAGGCAGCTGCGAACCGGTCAGAATCACCGGCTTCGTGAGGTTCTCGAGCATGAACGAGAGCGCCGATGCCGTGTACGACATAGTGTCGGTGCCGTGCAGCACCACGAATCCGTCGTATTTGTCGTAGTTGTCGGCTATGATGCGTACAAGCTGAGCCCATCGACGCAGGCTCATGTCCGATGAGTCGATAGGAGGAGTGAACTGATAAGTGTCTACGTCCGTCTGCAAAAGTGCAAATTCGGGAAAGTTCGACAGTAGGTGGTCGAAGTTGAGCGGCTCAAGAGCCCCCGTCTCTCGGTTGCATCCCATGCCGATAGTGCCACCGGTGTATATCAATAACACCTTGTTAAGTCGTGGGCTTGCTTGTTTGTTATTCATAATGTTCTAAGGCTAATGACACCCGCAGAAAAGAGCAATGAAAGATGGAACACGCTTCGTTTCAGCACATGCCATGTTATTATCCGACAAAATTAAATAAAATTTGCGACAAAACCCCTGCTTCTCCCATGTTTTTTTACAAAGTGATGGCGTTTGTTGCAATTAGTGGGGCGTATCCAGCCTTGGTTTGTGTCATCGTGTCGCGTTCGGTGTCCGATCGTGTCGCGTCCGCCGTCCGATCGGGTTGCGTCCGCCGTCCAATCGGGTTGCGTTCGGTGTCCGATCGGATTCCGTTCGGGTGACGATGGGGTAGCGTAGGGCGGTCGATTGTACTTTGTTGCATTATTATGAAAATGTGTGAGCAAAAAACTTGTCAGTGTCAGAAATATGTAGTATTTTTGCAGTCGATATTTAAACAAAAGACTGAATAATTGTTATGAAGAAATTATTGTTTCCGATAATTATAGCGACAGTAGTGGTTCTCCTCAGCGGTTGTGCTGCAGCGAGGAAGGTTCCTTATTTCAAGAATATCGACTCCATCAACCTTGCCGCTTCAAGAGGTTTGTACGATGCTCGTATCATGCCTAAGGACCTGCTCTCTATCGCCGTTGTAACGTCCGATCAGGAGACGTCTCGTCCGTTCAACCTCTTCGCCAATATGCCTACCAGCAACGGTGGCGGCTCGGGCTCTATAAACAGCACCGTGCAGCAGTATCTCGTCAACAACGACGGCGAGATCAACTTCCCCGTTGTCGGCAAGCTGCATGTCGTAGGACTCACCAACTCCGAATGTGAGAAGCTTATCTTTGATAAGGTGAAGCCATATTTCTCTGAGAACGAAAACCCCGTAGTTACAGTGCGTCTGTCGAGCTACAGAGTGGTTCTTGCCGGCGCTGTCAAGTCGCCGGGCGTGGTTCCCGTCACCAACGAGAAGATGAGCATCATGGAGGCCATCGCTCAGGCAGGCGACCTCACCATCTTCGGCAAGCGCGACAACGTGCTTCTCATCCGTGAGGGCGTCGACGGAAAGAAAGAGGTTCATCGTCTCAATCTGAACGATGCCAACCTCATCAACTCTCCTTACTATTACGTTCAGCAGAACGACTACATCTACGTAGAGCCTAACAAGGTTGAAGCCAACAATGCTTATGTTGGTGCTACTACCTCTTTGTGGATGTCGTTCCTGAGCGTAGGACTGTCGTTGACAGGTCTACTTATCGGTATTTTGAAATAATGTATATATAAGCGTCGGGCTATTTGTCTTGGCGCTTAATTTTTACCCTTACAACAGTAATCTTCAATAGAAACACAACAAAAATAGAAGCATCGTGGAACCGTTGAAACATGAATGCGGCGTGGCAATGATACGCTTGCTCAAGCCGCTCGAATACTATCAGGAGAAGTACGGCACGTGGATGTTCGCACTCAACAAGCTCTATCTGATGATGGAGAAACAGCACAACCGCGGACAGGAAGGTGCCGGAATGGCATGCGTGAAGTTCGATGGAATGCCCGGAACGGAATACATGTTCCGCGAGCGCGCAGAAGGCAAGGACGCCATCACCGAGATATTCGGACGCGTACAGAAAGAGTACGCCCGACTTTCGCCCGAACTGCTCGCCGACGCTGAGTTCGCAAAGAACCATCTGCCCTTCGCCGGACAACTCTACATGGGACACCTGCGCTACTCCACGACCGGAAAGAAAGGACTCGCATACGTGCATCCTTTCCTGCGCCGCAACAACTGGCAGGCTAAGAACCTCTGCATCTGCGGCAACTTCAATATGACTAATATCGACGAGATATTCCAGCAGATGCTCACGCAGGGCATGTTCCCGCGCATCTACAGCGACGGATATACTCTGCTCGAACTGATGGGACACCGCCTCGACCGCGAAGCCGAACGCAACTTCGTTGACGCCAAGAAGCTCGGACTCGAAGGCATGGACATCACCAGATATATAGACAACCACATGGACATGGCGAACGTGCTGCGCACCACGATGCCAAACTTCGACGGCGGCTATGTGATGTGCGGACTCACCGGCTCGGGCGAGATGTTCTCTATGCGCGACCCGTGGGGCATACGTCCGGCGTTCTATTATAAGAACGACGAGTTCGTAGCCGTGGCGTCCGAGCGCCCCGTGCTGCAGACTACGTTCGACCTCGAATGTGAAGACATAAAGGAACTGCAGCCCGGCAACGCGCTGCTCGTGAGCCGTAGCGGAGAGGTGCGCATGGAGCGCATACTCGAACAGCGCGGCGACTCGGCTTGCTCGTTCGAACGCATATACTTCAGCCGTGGTTCAGACCGCGACATCTACCGCGAGCGCAAACGGCTCGGCGAACTGCTCGTGCCGCAGGTGCTCGAAGCCGTTGGCGGCGACATCAGCCACACCGTGTTCTCGTTCATACCGAACACAGCCGAAGTGGCTTACTACGGACTGCTCTCGGGTTTCAAGAAGTGTCTCAACCGACAGAAGGTGCAGCAGATACAGCAGCTCGGCCACGAGCCGACAGACGAAGAGCTGCACGCCATTCTCGACACGTACGTGCGCTCCGAAAAGGTGGCGATAAAGGACATAAAGCTGCGCACCTTCATCACCGAAGGCAACTCGCGCAACGACCTCGCCTCGCACGTCTACGACATAACATACGGATGTATTGAGCCGGGCGTGGACAACCTCGTGGTTATCGACGACTCAATCGTGCGCGGTACGACGCTCAAGGAGAGCATCCTGCGCATCCTCGACCGCCTCCACCCGAAGAAGATTGTCGTCGTGTCGTCGGCTCCGCAGATACGCTACCCCGACTACTACGGCATCGACATGCCGCGTCTGGAGGAGTTCTGCGTCTTCCGCGCCACTATCGAGCTTATCCGCGAGCGCGGCATGAACGACCTGCTGCAGCGTGTCTACGAGGCGTGCAAGCTCGAACTGCTCAAGCCCAAGGACATGATGCGCAACTGCGTGCGCGACATATACAAACCATTCTCTACCGAGGAGATAAACCAGAAAGTGGCTGAGATGCTCCGACCGGAAGGTCTGAAGACACCGGTCGAACTCGTGTTCCAGTCGATAGACGGACTCCACGAGGCTATACCCAACCACCACGGCGACTGGTACTTCACAGGCAAGTACCCCACGCCCGGCGGAACAAAGCTCTGCAACCAGGCGTTCGTCAACTACATCGACCGCCAGAAGTAGGACGCCGTGCCCGGCTATATACGCAGCAGCTTAGCATCTGTAGCATGGGGAAAACTAAGTAGAAAACACGTTTTGTGGTTATAAGGCAGCCTGCGAACGCTGCAACAACCATGAACAAACACGCCCTGAAAGGGCAAAAGGATAATTAGAAAATTGACTTTTGCGCTTTCAGGGCGTATGTGCGCGATAAAACAAACAACGAAATATAAAAATTCGAGAAGATATAAGTATGAGAAATGTAACTTTAGTATTGGAAGACGGAACCAAGTTCCACGGAAAGTCGTTCGGTTATGAAGCACCGGTGGCTGGCGAGGTAGTTTTCAACACTGCTATGATGGGCTACCCAGAGTCGCTCACCGACCCTTCGTACGCTGGACAGCTTATGACACTGACCTATCCGTTGGTTGGCAACTATGGTGTACCGCCGTTCACAGTAGAAGAGAACGGTCTGCCTACATTCATGGAGAGTGACAAAATCTACGCTTCGGCTATCATCGTGGCTGACTACAGCGAGCAGTACTGCCACTGGAATGCCGTAGAGAGTCTTGCAGAGTGGCTCAAACGTGAGCACGTGCCCGGCATCACCGGCATCGACACACGCGAGCTTACTAAGGTGCTGCGCGAGCACGGCGTAATGATGGGTAAGATTCTCTTCGACGACGAGCCGGAGAACATACCTACAGCCGAGTATGCTGGAGTTAATTTCGTCGACAAGGTGAGCTGCAAGGAGATCATCCGCTACAACGAGGGCGCCGAGAAGAAGGTGGTGCTCGTCGACTGCGGCGTGAAGGCTAACATCATCCGCTGTCTCATCAACCGCGGCTGCGAGGTTATCCGCGTGCCTTGGAACTACGACTATACCGACATGGAGTTCGACGGTCTGTTCCTCGCTAACGGTCCTGGCGACCCGGATATGTGCGAGGATGCCGTGAAGATCATCCAGAAGCAGATGAGCCTCTCAGACAAGCCTATCTGCGGCATCTGCATGGGCAACCAGCTCCTCGCTAAGGCAGCAGGCGCTCATATCTACAAACTCAAGTACGGTCACCGCTCACACAACCAGCCGGTGCGCATGGTTGGCACAGAGAAGTGCTTCGTAACATCGCAGAACCACGGCTACGCCGTAGACGCAAAGACGCTCGGCGCCGATTGGGAGGAGCTCTTCGTAAACATGAACGACGGATCGAACGAGGGCATTCGCCACAAGTCGAAGCCTTGGTTCTCAAGCCAGTTCCACCCGGAGGCTTGCTCTGGTCCGGTAGACACAGAGTTTATGTTCGACAAGTTCGTAGAGGCTATGAACTAACTGAAGAGTTGTAGAACGAAAAGTGAAATAATCAGAATGTTTAAGTTTCGTGTTTTAGGGCTGTAGCCCGATAAAACATCAAACATTAATCATTAAACATCAGAATAAATGAAAGACGAAAATATAAAGAAAGTGTTATTGCTCGGTTCGGGTGCCTTGAAGATTGGCGAAGCGGGCGAGTTCGACTACTCTGGTTCGCAGGCGCTTAAGGCTCTGCGCGAAGAGGGCATAGAGACAGTGCTCATCAACCCGAACATCGCAACAGTGCAGACATCTGAAGGCGTTGCCGACCAGATATATTTCCTTCCCGTTCAGCCTTACTTCGTAGAGGAAGTGATAAAGAAGGAGCGTCCTGACGGCATCCTCCTCTCGTTCGGCGGACAGACAGCGCTCAACTGCGGCGTTGAACTCTACCGCAACGGCATCCTCGACAAGTACAACGTGAAGGTGCTCGGTACACCGGTGCAGGCTATCATCGACACCGAGGACCGCGAGCTCTTCGTTGAGAAGCTCGACGAGATAGGCGTTAAGACTATCAAGAGCGAGGCTTGCGAGAACATGGAGCAGGCACGCAAGGCGGCTGCCGAACTCGGCTACCCGGTCATCATCCGTGCTGCTTACGCTCTCGGCGGACTCGGCTCTGGCTTTGCTGACAACGAGGAAGAACTCGTGAAAATCGCTGAGAAGGCATTCTCGTTCTCTCCGCAGGTGCTCGTCGAGAAGAGTCTCAAGGGCTGGAAGGAGATAGAGTACGAGGTAGTGCGCGACCGCTACGACAACTGTATCACAGTCTGCAACATGGAGAACTTCGACCCGCTCGGCATCCACACAGGCGAGTCGATCGTTATCGCTCCGTCGCAGACACTCACCAACTCTGAATATCACAAGCTGCGCGCTCTCGCTATCAAGATTATCCGCCACATCGGCATCGTCGGCGAGTGTAACGTGCAGTACGCCTTCGACCCACAGTCGGAAGACTACCGCGTAATCGAGGTGAACGCTCGTCTGAGCCGTTCTTCAGCTCTCGCTTCTAAGGCTACGGGCTATCCGCTCGCCTTTGTTGCGGCAAAGCTCGGCATGGGCTACGGCTTGTTCGAGTTGAAGAACTCTGTTACAAAGACCACATCTGCATTCTTCGAGCCTGCACTCGACTATGTTGTATGCAAGATTCCGCGTTGGGACCTCTCTAAGTTCCGCGGCGTAGACAAGGAGCTCGGCTCTTCAATGAAGTCGGTAGGCGAGGTTATGGCTATCGGTCGCAACTTCGAGGAGGCTATCCAGAAGGGTCTGCGCATGATCGGTCAGGGTATGCACGGCTTCGTTGAGAACAAGGAACTTGAGATTGAGGATATCGACGCTGCTCTGCGTGAGCCGACCGACAAGCGTGTGTTTGTCATCTCTAAGGCTATGCACAAGGGCTATACCGTCGACCAGATTCACGAACTTACAAAGATCGACAAGTGGTTCCTCGAGAAGCTCCAGCACATCATCGACATCGATGAGGCTATGAAGAAGTGCAATATCAACACTCTCGACAAGGAACTCCTGCGTACGGCTAAGGTATACGGCTTCACCGACTTCCAGATTGCACGCGCCGTAGGTCTTGAGGACGAGCTCAAGTCGATGCGCAAGGCGTCGCTCGTCGTGCGCAACCGTCGTAAGAACTACGGCATCCTGCCGGTTGTTAAGCAGATTGACACCCTGGCTGCCGAGTATCCTGCACAGACCAACTATCTGTACGTAACATACGCTGGCGTCAAGAGCGACATCACCTTCGAGAACGACCATCGCTCTATCATCGTACTCGGTTCGGGTGCTTACCGCATCGGTTCTTCTGTAGAGTTCGACTGGTGTGGCGTTCAGGCTCTGAACACTATCCGCAAGGAGGGCTACCGCTCGGTTATGATCAACTATAACCCCGAGACCGTGTCTACCGACTACGATATGTGCGACCGTCTCTACTTCGACGAGCTCACCTTCGAGCGTGTTATGGATATCATCGACCTCGAGCAGCCTAACGGCGTGATTGTATCTACCGGCGGTCAGATTCCTAACAACCTCGCTGTGCTCCTCGACGAGCAGCACGTGCCTATCCTCGGTACAAAGGCTCAGGACATCGACAACGCTGAGGATCGTGCGAAGTTCTCGCAGATGCTCACCAACAACGGCATCAACCAGCCTGAATGGAGCGCCCTCACAAGCATGGATGACATCGACCGCTTCATCGAGCGTGTGGGCTTCCCTGTACTCGTTCGTCCGTCGTACGTGCTCTCTGGCGCTGCCATGAACGTATGCTCTAACGAGGATGAGCTGAAGCGATTCCTGCAGCTTGCGGCTAACGTGAGCGAGGACCACCCGGTTGTTGTGAGCAAGTTCATCGAGCATGCTAAGGAGATCGAGATGGATGCTGTGGCAAAGAACGGCGAGGTTATCGCTTACGCTATCTCTGAGCACATCGAGTTCGCCGGCGTTCACTCTGGCGACGCTACCATCCAGTTCCCGCCGCAGAAGCTCTATGTAGAGACCGTGCGCCGCTGTAAGCGTGTAGGCCGTCAGATTGCTAAGGAACTGCACATCAACGGTCCGTTCAACATCCAGTTCATGGCTCGCGACAACGATATTCTCGTTATCGAGTGCAACCTCCGCGCTTCGCGTTCGTTCCCGTTCGTGAGCAAGGTGCTCAAGATCAACCTCATCGAGCTTGCCACACGCGTTATGCTTGGCTTGCCGGTTGAGAAGCCGAGCAAGAACCTCTTCGACCTCGACTATGTTGGTATCAAGGCTTCGCAGTTCTCGTTCAACCGTCTGCAGAAGGCAGATCCGGTGCTCGGCGTAGACATGAGCTCTACCGGTGAGGTAGGCTGCTTGGGCGACGACACCAACACCGCTCTTCTCAAGAGTATGCTCTCTGTAGGTCATCGCATCCCGAAGAAGAACATCCTTCTCTCTACCGGTGGCGCTAAGCAGAAGGTGGCTATGCTCGACGCTGCTAAGATGCTCATCGACCACGGCTACAAGCTCTATGCTACGGGCGGCACAAGCAAGTTCCTCCACGAGAACGGCATTGAGAACACACACGTGCTCTGGCCGTCTGAGGAGGGCGACGAGCCTAAGGCTCTCGACTTGCTGCACAACCACACTATCGACATGGTTGTGAACATTCCGAAGAATCTCACAAGCTCTGAGCTTACCAACGGCTACAAGATTCGTCGTGCTGCCATCGACCTCAACGTGCCTCTTATCACGAACGCACGCCTCGCAAGCGCTTTCATCTATGCGTTCTGCACAACTAAGCTTGAGGACATCGGCATCAAGTCTTGGAGCGAGTATTAATATAGGAGGCTGCGGCATTCTTGCCGTAGCCACTTAGCCTATTAGAAGACTACCTTCAGGGGGTGCAGCGGTCTCCGCTGCACCAACCCAGCAATCCTGTATCAGGAACTTATTGCTGGGTGGAGAATATATAAAAACGGATTTATCTGTTTGCGCAGCTTCGCAGCTAACCACAAACAGACAAATCCGTTTTTTGTTTCTATATAATTATTCTTGCTGATTCTCTTGTCTGCATTTTCCAAATGATGTATCTTTGCAGCGTGTAGCCCAATAGGAGTATGAGGCTGCCGATATAATAATGTAATACAGAAAGAAACAAGATGAAGAAAAGCGAACTATATAAATATGTGCTCGACTACTTCCGCGGCATCCATCCCGAAGTGACAACCGAACTGGAGTTTGGCAGCGTGTTCCAGCTGCTCGTTGCCGTTGTGCTCAGTGCGCAATGCACCGACAAGCGTGTCAATCAGGTGACGCCCGAACTCTTCGCCCATTATCCCGACGCACGCTCTATGGCAGAAGCCGACGAGTTTGAGGTGTACGAATACGTGAAGAGCGTGAGCTATCCCAACGCCAAGGCTCGCCACCTCGTAGAACTCGCTCGTATGATACAAAGCGAATACGGGGGCGAGGTTCCGCACGACTTCGACAGTCTGCTGCGCTTGCCAGGCGTAGGGCGAAAGACAGCTAACGTGATGCTGGCTGTGGCGTTCGGCGAGGCTGCGATGCCCGTCGACACGCATGTGTTCCGTGTGAGCCACCGCCTTGGACTCGTGCCGCGCACGGCAGACACGCCGCTGAAGGTGGAGCAGCAGCTCGTGAAGCACATTCCTGCTGACGACCTTGCGAAGGCACACCATTGGCTGCTACTGCACGGCAGATACGTCTGCACAAGCCGCAAGGCGCACTGCGAGAAGTGCGAGTTCAAGGCTGTGTGTCCAAGCTCTACGTGCAAGTGATATTTTCACGACCACTGCATATAGAAACCTACTGACCGAATAATGAAATACAACGGCAAACTACAGCTCCATACCTTTCTTCGCATCGCTATATGCCTGCTCGTCGGCATCTGCATCGGCGATGCGATGGCAGACGCTGTGCCCGTTGCGCTGTGGCGGTGGCTGTTCGTCGGTCTGCTCTCGCTACTTGTTCTGCTGCACATGAGCAAGCGCCTCGAAATGATGCAGACGTTGCTGATCTTCGGCATTGTTATGGCGGGCGGAGCGTGGCGCATTACGTCGTACGAGAACAGTATGCGCTGCACATTCACTGGCGAAGAAGAAGTGTACGAGGCGGTTGTCGTGTCGCAACCTATCAAGAAGCGACGCTCTATGAAATGCGAGCTTGCCGTTGTGAGTGGGCGGCTCGCAGGACATAGGCTGAACGCTTATTTTCAGAATCCTAATTCGTTGAACCACATTGTTGTAGGCGACGGCATCGAAGCGCAGTCAGTGTTCAGCGGTTTCGATGACACATACGCACAGCGCGGCGGTTTCGACTGGCGCAGACAGCGCATGGTGCGCGGCATCGTGGCTCGCACGTTCGTCGCCTCGGACAAGTGGGAACGTGCGGAGGTGAGCCTCGAAGCTATGCCGCGAATCGACCGTCTCGCTCTCTCGCTGCAGTCGCTGCGCTACGACCTGCTCAGCCGACTGCAGGGCAGCGCCCTCTCCGAAGATTCGTACGCCACTATTGCGGCAATGACCCTCGGCGACAAGGCCAGTGTCAGCGCCGAGCTACGCGATACGTATTCGAAGGCAGGCGTGTCGCACGTGCTCGCCCTCTCCGGACTACATCTCGGCATCATCTACGCCATGATTGCACTGCTGCTCGGGCGCCGCCGCAACACGATGGGCGGACTGCTCGTAACGCTTCTCCTCGTCTGGACTTTCGCCTTGATGGTAGGCATGTCGCCAGGCATAGTGCGTTCGGCGGCGATGTTCAGCGTCTACGCCTCAATGACCTTTCTGCAGCGCGACTATCTCACGGCGAACAGCCTCGCCCTTGCCGCAAGTGTGATGCTTCTGGCGAGTCCGGCGATGCTGTGGGACGTCGGCTTTCAGATGTCGTTCTTGGCTGTGATGGGCATCGTGATATGCCATGTGCTGCTCCGCAACAACCGCTTCTACGTGCGCTATGCTCACCGCCGATTCGTCGGCAAGCTCGTCTCGCTTGTGTGCATTTCGCTCGCCGCCCAACTCTTCGTGCTGCCGCTGGTGATGTACTACTTCGGCAATGTGCCATTCTATTTCCTTCTGGCTAACATCGTCGCCGTGCCGCTAACCACCTTTATCATATATGCCGCCATGCTCTTGTTCGTGCTCTCGCCGTTGTGTCAGTTTGCGACGTTGATGGCGATCGTTTGGCAGTGGCTGGCGAGTGGAGTAGGGTGGGTCGTAGCGCAGATGAACACTCTGCTTAAGGTTATCGCCTCACTGCCCGGCGCAAGTGTTGACGGCGTGTATATCAGCGTCTTACAGCTCTCGCTGATGTATGCCTTGATAGTGGCTCTGGTCGGCGTCTGGCGCTACGGACAACAGATGTACGACTCGATGCATGGGAAATTTAAAAGTGAGGATGATCTTAAAAAGCTGAGAATAAAAAGTAAAAGAGTAAAAAGGAGGTTGAAGTTTGCGAAAATAAAAAGTTTTATCTATCTTTGTAGAAGATAGGCTGCACCTCGGCAATTAAAGCAAGCTTTATTGCGCTCGGTTTGCACTATCTTTGCAAAAAACAAATAGACAGGAATTTATGAAACCGGATGGTACTAATTCTTTATCTTGGTCGTATGTCTTTGTGCATCATAGCAAAGTGAGAAAGGTGGAAGCAAGGCTGAACGCCGACAACGTACCCCACTTTGTGCATAAGACCGTGCGCTATTACAAGAAGCGAGCGAAGCATGGTGTGCAGCGTCAGGAACTGCAGACCGTCAGCGGACTCGTCTTTTTGCAAGGCAATCCAAAAGAACTACAAGAATATCTGAACTGGAATTTTCCACATACCTATCTCTGCAAGAACTGCAGTACGGGCAAGGCGGCTGTGATACCCGATTCGCAGATGCTACCCTTCATGCGCATCAACGAAACGGAGCCCGATCGTATCCGTTTCCTTCTTAAGCCTTTCCATTATTATGCTCGCAACCGCATCCTCCTCCGCATCACCTCTGGCGACCTGGCAGGACTCGAAGGTTACGTCATTCGCATCGACCGCGACCGTCGTCTTATCATGGATGTCGGTGGCATGAGTGTGGCTATCGCCGGTGTGCATGCTGAGCATTTTGAGGAGGTCGATCAGACTGGCAGTGCAGCCCTCGACGGCTCACCGTTCTACGAGCGTAACCTCCATGAGCGCGAGGCACTTATCGACCGCTTTTTTCATCCCGTAAAGACCACAAAGGACGTCGCCCCACAAGCCGAGAACATCGACTATCTGCGCAATTATGTACTGACGGAGCTTTCGCAATACCGGATGCTCCCCGCCGAGGCATGGCTCATCCTCAGCTTCATCATCAAGGAGATTGGCTACTACTACGCCCCCTCCTTCGAAAAGCTCCAGCGCCATCTCGCCCCAATCATGCAGGCTGGCACACAAGTCCTTCAGGAAATGCAGCGCCTCATCGACAGCGAGCCGGCTGAAGAAACACGCAACAGATACCAGACCGAACAGCAGGAACTGCTGACCACCTACGGCTATCTGTTCATGGACTCAGATATTGTGTAGTGTGTTCCGAAAAAAACTGAAACTTAAAAAAGTACGGGATATTTCCCGTCTAATTCAAATAAAATGACTACCTTTGCAATTTAAGAAGTCTCTTTGCAAGAGACCGCATCAAATTGAATGGTATTTATGAACGCTATATCATTTTCAACTACTAAACGATTGCAACCATCACGTATGGTTGCAGCCAACGACATAAAGTAGAAAAGAATTTATGAAACCGGATGGTACGGATTCTTCTTCTATCGCCAACGAGAACCCCGTTTCTCCCAACGGCACCACGTTCCTGAGCCAGACGAACAGACTGGTTCAGAGGTAAAGAAGTATCCGTATGTGAACAATAAAATGCTTTAACCATGAAACTGAAAATAAGAAACATTAATAAAATCAAATCAGCAGACATTAAACTTGATGGTTTGACTGTAATTGCAGGAGCAAACAGTTCTGGCAAGAGCACTATGGGCAAACTGCTGTTTTCGATGATTAAGTCGCAGTCGAATGCAGAATACTTAAATCGTCAAAGCAAAGAAGCGAAAATACGAAAACGAGTAGATGAATTATATAAGCGAGCTAATCGTTGTTTTTCAAGATTTAACGATACGGAATTTGCAGAACTATTTCCGCTTCCAACTTCATTATTTACAGATCCATTAGTAGAAGCAACAGATGAAAACGAAATAGAACAGCGTCTATCTAGTATTGTGTCATGGATAAATTCCAAAGATATTTCGCCTCGTATAAAGTCTTTATTTCGACAGGACATAGACAATATCAGCATAGCACTTGGTGATAGTAAGGCTGCCGACATCGCTTCTGAGGTTCGTGTGTTTATCGAGTCGGAATTTATGAACAGAATATGTTCTTATGGAACAAAAGAATCAGAGGCTATACTTGAGTATGAAAATTCCTCAAGCTCTCTCTCCCTTAAATTTATTGATGACTCAATTAAACATGTTGCTTATGATGGTGATGAGTATTTAACTGATGCCACATATGTAGAGTCGCCACTATATCTTCATATACTTGACACGCTATTACAGGCAGTTACATATCAGGAATATCAGAAATATCAGAAAAAACATACCATGTCTTTTCGTGGTATGGTGCCAATACATATTAAAGATCTTGCTAACAAACTATACACTTTACAGTTCGTTTCTCCAGAAAAAAATGTTGCAAGCGAATACGGACTAACAGATATTATGGGTGGACATTTTGCTTTTGATGATGATAGCAAAGCACTTAAGTTTGTTAGTGATAATATGGGAATAGACCTTTCACCCATTAATATCGCTTCAGGAATCAAGTCTTTTGGCGTTGTTCAGATGCTTCTTGAATCCCAGCTTATTGGTAATGACAAGATATTAATATGGGATGAGCCTGAGAACCATTTGCATCCTCAATGGCAAGTTATTTTTGCAGAAACACTTGTAAAACTGGCAAAACATGGTATTCCGGTGGTTATCAGCACACATAGCCCATATTTTGTTCAAGGCATACGCTACTTCTCTGCGGTACATTCATTAGAGTCTTATACAAATTATTACCTTGCAGAAGAAGAACTAGAAAGCAAATTGTCTGTTGTTAAGGATGTTACTAAAGACCTTAATCAGGTGTTCAGTAAACTTGCCACTCCTCTCAACGATATAATGAATGTAGATCAAGCACGTCGTAATAGAGAAGAAAAATGACACCGATAGAACTATACGAATTTATTCGTTCTCAATATCCATGCTTTGAAGTCGATTCAATTTGTCAAACAGATAAATATTGCAAACGAGTCGGCTTATGTACTGATAAACAGGGACACCACGTTATTGATTTCGATGAGCTAAAGGACACATATTATAATAAAGTCACACAAAAGCCAGCTTCTGTTGATGCAGTTTGCGTGGGTAACCTTCAGAAATATTTCTGTTTCGTAGAGCTAAAAGGATGGCGTAACTACATGTTACACTTAAAGAAACAAAAAAGAAATATTGAAGAAACAGCAAAAGAATATAATTTATCAGGTAAACTAAAAGACAGTCAGACTTTATGTATTGATCTTACTTCAGATAAAGAACTCTTTGCTAATATGCCAGTTGTCTTCTTGCTTGTCACTGACATTGATGTAAATAAAGAAGGAATAGAAAATTTTAATTACAATCTTAATGCCCTCGCATCAACATCATCTGACATTTATTCGGAATGTATCACCGAATCTCGCAGAACGCTCGAGTCAGAAATACGCATTCAACATGATTATGTTTATTGTAAGGATTTTGATGAGCATATGAAGAGTTTGTGATACAAGTGTGAACGTAATATCATTTTATTTCATTAAGCTATTATAGCTTTTATACATCTTGGCAGCAGAATACATAAGCGTCTCTTACCAATACTTGATAAATTGAATACTACAGCAGAATTCTTTAAATTTGCTGCAAAGACAATAAGGAAACAATAAATAAGGTGCAATACACCATTTCTGGTTTGTACATTAAATCTTTTAATCAAATAATTTAAAGATCGTCAGAACATTTCAAGTAATCGTCAAAAAAATCAAAAATACAGAAAAGAACATAACTATGAAACTAAAAATGCATATCAGTAAGATTAAGTGTATAAATGATCTTACCATTGAGATTCCTATAGAACCTGGCTTGTATGCTATTACAGGACAAAATGGTTCTGGAAAAAGTACAATTGTTGCGTCTGCTTCACGTGTTTTTTTTAATTTGCCAATGAAAGAATACTTTGGTGATACCGTTGACGGAGCTATGATAGAATTTGAACTTGATGGTAACAAAAGATCATGGCATAAGAAAGGAAAAGCATGGGTGCAAGAGCAAACTGGCAATATGAACATTCGTGGATTCTATGAAGGTAGCTTAATCTATGGTTATAGATTTAAAGATACCACATATGACAAATTAAAAAAGTCTGAGAGTATTGACAAGGCAAAACTTCGAACTTCACATGAATTCATAAGAAAAAATCTTGGATTAATTTTACAAGGTGATGAAGATTATTATGAAAAATTATACGAAGTGCCAAGAGAGTATGCAAAATTTGACTCTTCTGTTTTCTTTTATGAGAAAGATGGTATACAAGTAAGTCAATTCCACATGTCAACAGGTGAAAATTTGTTACTAAGTATACTAAATTCTCTTTACATAAAAAATAAGGAACATAAAAATGCAAGTAAGCAGTGTATAATATTCCTTGATGAAATAGAATTGGCACTACATCCTTCTTCTTTAAAACGTCTTATAGCTTTTCTTGAAGATATGGCCAAACAATATGATTACGCCATATATTTCTCAACACATTCAATAGAATTGATTAGTGGAATAAAACCAGATAATATTTTTTATATAGAAAGATATAGCGATGGAACTATAGGTGTAAATAATCCTTGTTATCCTGCATATGCAACAAAATTTCTTTATGACCACTCTGGTTATGATAATGTTCTTTTGGTTGAGGACGATTTGGCAAAAAGTATTGTATCAAGAATACTGCGAAAAGAGAAACTTCTTAATAGTAGGTTAGTTCATGTTTTACCTTGCGGAGGATTTAGAAATGTCATTAAGTTAGCTGACGATGTCACACGTAATAATCTTTTAGGAAAACGTGCATCAATTAGTATTATTGTTGATAGAGATGTAAAAAATGATGCAATAAAATATAAAAGAGACAATGGGTTAGCAAATAGTTGTAGTATGAATTTCTTACCTATTGAAAGTTTGGAAAAATACTTGCGTATGTCTTTGGTCGAAAATGTAGATCAGAAGCTATTTAAGAGATTGAGTGATTATGTATTCCAACAGAAAAGTTTGCAAGAGATTATTGCTGAATATAGAAAGCTAAGGGAATACTCAACAGATAAAAATGGCAAGGTTTTATATAGCTTATTGGATAATGAATTAAGAAATCGTCGAACAGACAGAACTGAATTAGTAGAGATTATTGTTGAATATTTATTTGAGGCAAATACTTCTTCAATACAGAATATTACACGTTTCCTACACAAGGAACTTGAATGAAAGTTCCCCATCACAAATCAAAAACGAACTCTATGAATCCTTAAAAACGAAGTCATAGAATTCTCTATCATTTGTGTCCCGTTATAATCGGATGGGATATGTAACATCAAATAGCCCTTTAAAAGGAGGACTGTATTGTTCTTTGATGTTGGTGATGTCGAATACGAACATAACAATCATTTAAATGATATAGCTAAGTTAAAAAGTCAAATCGTTGCACAATTGAAATCTCTTGCTAAAGACTGTATTTCAATTAATTCAAAGAGCGATTAGTCCACTTTAACGGGACTGTAGTGATTAAAAATATAAATTATGAAAATGAATGTATATGAGCGACATGCTTATCTTTATTCGGCTTGGACAGCTTTGTTAGTTCCATGTGTACTTTCCATGTTTGTAGTTTGGAATATTATCCCAGTCTTGTTGGATGTGGTACAGCCTTTAATTAAAATAATTGGTGTTTTTGTGTCAAGTGCTGTTGTTTATGGTGCTGTAGGCTTTTTTGTTAGAGAGCTATTTCGAAATACCTCAAAACTGTTGTTTCAATTTCCTTTATTTAAGGAAGATGAAACTAAAATGCCAACAACTGAATTTCTAATGTGGAAGAATGGATACATTTCACACTCACAAAAAGAACAAGTTAATGCTAAAATGCTAGCTCAGTATAATTATGTGATGTTTGATGAACATCAAGAAGAAGTGGATGAACTAGAAGCCCGAAGAAATATTGTAGGGGCTGTTGGTATAATGAGAGAGGCAACACGTGGTGATAAGATATTGCTTCAATGTAATTATAGATATGGTTATCAACGAAATATGCTGGGGGGATTAGTTTGGTCTTTTTTCTTCATTTTGTTTTTCTTGATAGTCAATTATGTTTGGAACTATCCATTTAAGAGTAGTGGTTTGATGGCATTGGTGGCTATTATTTTGCAAGGTGCTTTTGCATTTATTTTTATGAAATATAACTCAAGAAATTATGCAAGAACGTTGATAAATGTTTTCATTTCTAAATAGAAGGTAATCATGGAATACTATGTAAATATATTAGATGTTGGTGATGCTGATGCAATAGTAATCAACTATCATGATAATTTTCGTTGGTGGACAATAGTAGTAGATGCTGGTAATGTAGGTGATGGAAATAAAATCAAAAACTGTATCAAGCATATAGATAAAGGTCGTTATATTATAGACTATGCAGTCTGTACCCATCCTGACAAAGATCATAAAGGCGGATTTTTTGATTTGTATGCAGATGTAAGCGTGGTAATTTCGAATTTTGTCTTGGCAAATCCTGAAAGCATACTCTCTACAGATTTTCGCAGGTTGCAGTTTCCGACTGGTTTTCTTGCTCAGTTAGGAAAGGAAACTTATAATCATCCTAATGACGACTCAAAGAATTTGATTGATATTATTCGAAGACATAATACTCAAAATTATAGTTGGTCGTACAATGTAGATTTTATTGGGGTTCCTTTAAAAATAGTAGGACCTACAGGTCAATTTTTGCAAGATTCTGTTTATGATATGGCATTGAAATTTGCTGAGGTAACAGATGAAACTGATGCAGAGTTGTACAATGAAGACGAAGTTCTAACAGATAAAGATGTAAAAAGTGTTATTGATACAGAAAAAGAAACTTCTGCAACGAACAAAGCTAGTTTGATATTGTTATTTCATCCAGGAAATAAGAAATTTCTTTTGGCAGGTGATGCTTGTGCAAAAAGTTTACATGATGTTGTTGATAGTTTTCAAACAGAAGTTCAAAATTGTGTTTTGAAAGTCCCACATCACGGAAGTAAGCACAACTTGACAACAGAAGTAATAGATTTATTGGCTCCTGTTAGTGCAACAATAAGCTGTAAGGGCAGTAAAAAACATCCTAATAGTGGAGTCGTTTATTGGCTAAGCAAGCATTGTGATGTCTATTCTACCGCAAAGTCTGGTACGTTAACATATCAAAGTATACCTGTAACACATCCTGCAATTCCACTTAAAAAGAAACAGTAACTATACAAAAGACGATTCTCATGAAATGTTCAAGTGTTTTCATGCTGGTGAGTACTTATGGTGCAAGGATAATATAGTAGATGTGGCAAAGGAAATAGCTAAGACAACAACCTTTTTAAGTGCCAGAGTATTTTAGATCTTGGTTGAAACGAGTGTCGCAAAAATGAACAATAAAAGTATGAAGGAATCTGATAAAATAATGTTTACTGACTTCCTCGCTATAATGAACAAAAAGTTTATTGACAGTGGGTGGATTACTGTGAGTGCGGAATGCTTACACAGTGCAGTTGTATCTGACGAAAAACTGACAGAGGCTTTGTCCAAATATGAATGGGATTTAACCAAAGGATGTAATGGTGTAAGTGAAGTATGGAGTGATGGAAAATGGTCTTTTTCCCATGAGGGAATAAATATCTTAGAACCATTTGTCTTATATCGTACTGCAAATTATGATATAGGTAATTATGTGGAGCTTTCACAAGACTTTAGGGTCTTGTTGAATATGCATGAACGATACATTTCTCCAACCGAACGTGCTTTTGTTGTTGACAATGAGAATGGTGACTGGGAAAAAGTAGCAGAGATAATAGGAGTGACAACAAAAATCAAGTTGTCTGTTTTGCGTAAATACTTGGCCTTACGTAAGATGAACCTACTGATATTCTTTGATGAAATGCGATATTCTCAACAATCATTTCAAGAATTGGGCTTGAGTCCAGTATTGAATCAAATAGAAAAAGGTCCTGATTACATCTACAATTACACGTCCTTGGTTAATTGTTCTTTTAATGGAAACAAGTCTGGAGGTTGGATTATGGGGAAATGTGTATTGCGTTATCGTGAAAAAGATAATAACCAAGATTCTTTTGAACAAGATGAAAAGCAGTATGCCGATTTTATCTATGGCTATGATGATGAAGGCGAACCAAAGTTACATTCTTGCAAAAAGGATACACTATCAAATTATTTTGTAGCGAATGGTGATAACCCTTTGGAGATGACACCTATATTTTTCAAAAAAGAGGTCCTTGATAAATATTATTCCAACCCAAACAAGTATACTGTTAGTGATGGTGCTGTAGGATGCGAAGGATCTTGGTCAGTGTACGTAGATAATGATCATCGAAGTTACGTGATAGTTCCTTTGGTATATTTGAGCTATTTGGAATACTCTGAACAAATGTATTGGAAAGGCTATAATGTTGCTCCCGAAAAAGATATGGGATTTAGTGAAACTGCTTATGCACGTTGGATTGAAGGGACTTTTTGCAATCCGATGTTTCCTGACTTACATTTTAAGTATCGTTTTAAGAAGTTTAATGAGAAATGGGAGAAGCAATTTGGTTGGTCGCTATTTCTGCCATTAATAGAAGAGGATGAACATCGTTACAAAACTTTACATTGTTTGACTACAGAAAATAATCATTCAGATTTTGATGAGCAGATTCTTTCAATAACAAAACTTGTAATTGATTCTTTAAATCAAAAAAGCCTACAGTCTGAAATTGATGTTTCAAATACTGAAGTTGAGGCCTTTTTAAAGGAGAGAAGAATATCTTCGTTATCAGAGCTAAAAGCAGGTATAGATAAATTTCAGGCATTTCTTTTATCTAAAGGGATGAAGTGTCCTGATATGGTAGATTACCTTAGAAAGATTCAATCTCTTCGTTCCAATTCCGTAGCTCATAGAAAAAGCAACAAGAGAAATGACTTAACAAAATTATATCAGTATTTTAAGTTGGATGAATTTACTGAGCAAAAAGTGTTGGAAGAAATCTTCGTAAAAATGGTTATGACATTAAACACCTTAGAAAAATATTTTTTCAAACATTAAAATTATAATTATGAACTACAGGGAATTAGCCAAACCGCAACCTTTGAGAATTGTGGATTATCATATAGAAATGTTATCTGTTGGTGCTGCGGATAGCTTTATTATTTATTATATAGATAGTAAAGGAAATCACAAATTGATTTTGGTAGATGCAGGCGCCTATAATGATGGCCAAAATATAATCAATCACATAAGGAAGTGGTATCCGAATCATGTAATAGATTTGGCAATTGTAACACATCCCGATGATGATCATTTCGGGGGCTTTGTTAAGATGTTAGAGAAAATCAAGGATACAGAAGGCGATGCTATACCTATTAAACAATTTTGGTTGAATAATCCTCAGAATCATGTCAAAGTAACTCAAGTGCAAAACGAAATAAAGAAAACTACGTTAGCTAATAGAGTCGCAAGATTATTTGACCAAGGGGAAAGTAATCTTTTGGATTTGATAGAATCCCTAAGAATTCCAATATCGGATAAGTTTGCTCAACCTATTTTTTGTAAGGATAAGGTAACAGGGATAATTGTTGCAAAACCATGTAAGGAAAGAGATTTTTTAGGTCTTACTATAATTGGTCCAACCCGAGGATATTTTGAGAAACTTGCACCAAACATGCGATATGATAATTTGAAAGGCTATTCTTATGATGCTAAGGATGACGATGAAGCATTTAAACCGACTGCAACTTGTTTGAGTAAGGCTTTGGATGATGCAAATGATGATGGTTCTGTTCATAATCAAAGTAGTTTAATTTTTATGTTTGAGCCAGAAAAAGGAAAGAAATACTTATTTATGGGAGATGCAGGGGTTGAAGCATTGGCGAATATACCACAATGCCATAAGAAAGCCATCAAAGATATATATTGGCTAAAAGTTCCTCATCATGGCAGCAAACATAATCTTGATAGTAAGACAATATTATATTTACATCCAAAGTACGCATATATATCAAGCGAAAAACAAGGACATTATTTAAACCAATGTACAATTAATGCCTTGAAACAAATAGGCTGTAAGGTCTATTCTACTCATAGGAATAAAGCAAATATCCTTCATAATGGTACACGTGAAGGATATAAAACTGCGATACCTGAATAATTATGGATATTGGAAGAAAGAGAATCGGTTTAGCTCTATCTGGTGGTGGTTATCGAGCTGCAGCATACCATATTGGTACGATGAGAGCTTTGCATAAATTAGGCATTTTAGATGTTGTTGATGTAATATCTTCTGTATCTGGAGGATCAATTACTGCTGCTTATTATGTTCTTAATAAAGATAAAGGATATGATAAGTTTGAGAATGAGTTTATAAGCAAACTCAAACATAATGTATTATGGATAGCCGTTATAGAATTTATATTTGTAATTGGAGCTATTTTTGCCATAGTTTGCTTCTTTCCAGAAGGGTATGGCATGGGGTCGTTTGTTGTATGTATAATACTACTTTTATTGGTATGGTATCATGTCTTGCCTGTAAGTAAATATATAGAATGGGCATATTGTTTGTTGTTTTTTAAAAGAGCAAAAATAGATTCTTTATCCAAATCTCCAGTTCTTGCTATTAATTCTACGGATTTATCTACAGGTAATCAATTTACATTTTCACAGGACCGGATGACCTGTTATCCTTATAAAAAATATCTACAGTTTAATACTTCGGGCTTTCCATTAGCAAGAGCAGTGATGGCATCATCGTGTATTCCACAGATTTTTTCACCCATAAAGATTGATAAGAAGTATTATATAGGAGAATACGATAAGAAACCATTATTAGTAGATGGAGGTCTTTATGATAACCAGGGTGCACATAAGTTTGAAAGTTCTGACAAGTACTATAAAGTAGATTATGTAATTGTAAGTGATGCAGGTAATTCAGAAATATCGTCAGAATGGTGTATTAATCCTATAGGAACATTGATAATGACATCTGAAATCTTGATGAAGCGTATCAAGAATTTCCAACGACAACACAATAGTTATATTCCTGATTGTAAGAAAAAGGTCTTGTATGCATATAATGATTTAATGTGGGACAATTACGAAGACTTTCCAAAGCGTTTTGTCAAGAATATTAAGGATGGATATATAACGAAGCAAGTGTTAGAATTTCATGGTATAACTGATGACATGATTTCTCGGTTAAGGACTGTATCTTCAACCCAAAAAGCGTTTGGAGAAATTCTATCATTAGTTGAAAAGAATATTGGTTGGAAGCAGCTTAACTCCAAAATACCTCGTAGCCATTCAGTTGCTGTTAAAGTCAGTACAAATTTGGTTGGATTGAATGAACATGAAATAAATGCTCTGATAGAACACTCCGAGTGGATGACAGAAGTACAAGTACGCTTGCATCTTCCTTTTCTGATACAAAAATGATTATATTTTAAGACTTCATTATTGGATAAAATGGCTGATTTGAAGGTTATGAAATTGTAAATTAAGACTGATAGCGAAAAGATTCTTCCTTATTTTCTATCATTAGTGTCCACTTAAACTCGGGATCAGTTAAATGTTATTCAAATAGCTATTTAAAAAGGATGATAAAGTTCTTTGATATTAGTGATGTAGACTTTGAATATAGCAGGCATTTATATGATGCTGCTTAGTTAAGAAATCAAATCGTCGCTCATTTGAAATCTCTTGCAAAAGACTGTATTTCAATTAATTCAAAGAGCGATTAGTCCACTTTAACGGGACAGTAGTGCTTATAGTTAATAAACAAGTAAGATTTTTAACATCTCAATATATAGACACTTGCAAAAAGTGCCTATACAAAGGGCTATGCCCTAAATTGAGTATAACCATAATATCCTATTACGAAAATGTCAAATTTATTATCAAAAGCAGAAGAACTTGCCAATAAAGCATGTGAACTGGATGCTTTCAAGTCTATCAAGTTGGACGATTTGAAAGAAAAAGTGTCCCAGATGCTTGCTCATATTGGTGATTGTGGAATTTTTGACCAATATACAAAACATGATATATCTCATATCAACAAGATGTTAGATTCATTGGATTATATTATCCCACAAGAAACCCAAGATAAGATGACAGGAGCGGACTGGATGCTCATCGTTACTGCTACTTATTTTCATGATTTAGGCATGCTTGTTACTCGCAATGAGTATGAAAACAGAAATTCATCTGGGGAGTATAAGACATTCAAACAAGCATATCTTGACAAGGAAGAAAATACAGTTTCATTGTCATTGTTATCAGCTGATGATCAAGAACGCTTTATTTATCAAGAGTTTGTAAGACACCATCATGGAGACAGAATAGCTAGTTGGATAAGAAATGAAGATAATGCATGGTGTTATACAGACACAAATGTATTAGAGATAGTCGCATCTATGATTTCTGGCTTTCGCCCAATGTTTAAAGATGATTTGGCAACCATTTGTGAAAGTCATAATCTTGATGATTTGGATGACTTTGACAAGTATAAGGTGGAAAAAGCCTATGGTACATCGCCACAAGAAAAAGGTAATGTATTTTATGCTGCATTGATTGTAAGAACTGCTGACTTACTCCATATAACGAGTGACAGAACTCCGTCAATTGAGTATGCGGTCATATCTCCAACTAATCCTATTAGTCAGGAAGAATGGGCCAAGCAGAATGCTGTATCAAGTGTCTCTCCAAAGATCGCGGAAGACCAAGACGGAAACAAAAATGACGCATTGCCCAAAGACACCTTTGAAGTTTCTGCATTCTTTGAAAAAGAAGATGGCTTCTTCTCTTTAATCGAATACTTAAAGTATGCACGTGAAGAATTAAAGAATAACCATCGCCTAAATGAGATTGCCAAGAAAAAATATGCTTCAAAATATGATTATCCATGGAAAGATATAGATGACTCAACTATCCAAGCAAAGAATTTTGAACGTAGACAATTGTCGTTTACAATAGACCAACAGAAAATATTAAGTTTGCTTGTTGGCGAGACTTTGTATAATAACCTATCTGTTTCCCTTAGAGAATTGGCACAGAATGCAATTGATGCTGTTAAGGTGAAACTCTACGAATTACAAGAGGAGCATAAAGCAGATGGATATACTCCCAAAGTAGATGTTTATTGGGATGCAACGAATAGGGAACTTATGGTCTGTGATAATGGAACTGGCATGAATATGGATATTATCGAGAATCATCTGCTAAAAGTCGGTTCTTCAAGATACCAAGATGCTGAGTTTCAAAAGAAGCATCCTAATTATAACTCTATCAGCAGATTTGGTATTGGCCTTCTCACATGTTTCTTGATTGCTGATGATGTTGACATTTTGACACAAATGGATGAAAAGGAGAAACCTCTTTTGCTGAAAATAAGAAACGTTCATGGAAAGTATTTGCTGAAGCATGGTGCGGAGAAAAATTCAAACTTGAAGATTACGAGCAAGACAGGAACATCCATTAAATTAAAGGTACGTCCTTCCGTGAAGAAGTTTGAGCCTGAACAAATTCTTGCGACATGGATTCTTATTCCAAACTGTGAGTTTTATTATCATGAAGCAGGCTCGGACAAGCAGATTGGATATTTGTCACCAAAGCACTTGTTAGAGTCGGTATTAAAGGCTAAGGGTATATCTTTGGCTGACACAAAATACAAAATAAAGGATTATAACAACAATGGTATAGAATTAGCCATATTGTTGTCATATAATTCCTTTATGAAGGAGTATTCTATGGTTGAAGCGAACAACATGTGGTTAGATCAGAAAGACACTGTTGTAACACCATGGGGAACAAGTATAGAAGGCATTCGAATAGATGAAAACACTCCTGGATATAATGGGCATCCTTTTGTTGCCTATGCAAATATGACAGGCAAGGAAGCTCCTAAAACAAATGTAGCTCGCTCTAATGTAAACTCATCCAGTGTTTCGAAAATGCTGGAAGCCATCTATGGGTTATATCTCAACAATATAGAAAGTCAGCAGAAGGACCTACAAAAAGACTTTTCCGTAACATGGGTAGCCGAAGAAATGACTTGGCTTTTAAATGCCTTCTTGCTTCGCCAAGATCAGTACAACAGAACAGATTTTTCTGATAGAGAAATTTTGAAAGACAAATTGTCTGAATCAGAAATTCTTCTGATAGAGAAGGAAGACAAACGGAAATTTTGTTCTTTGAAAGACTTGGAGAAAAATGGGCATTTTTGGACAATGGAAAGTGAGGCGTTTGCTGCCGCAAACAGACTGTTAAAGGAAATCAAGTCAACTGATAAATCTGCCATTTCTTTGTTGAAGACATTGTATGGAGAAGAACAAGCACACTTGAAGGATATAGACATGCTTCTTTGCAAGCAGAGATACTACAATTTGATGGACGATCTTATTTTGTCAAAATTTGAGATAGCCAAGATTAGCATTAATGAAGAGCAACGACGTTTGGATTTATATTGGTCACTCAAAGAAAAAGGAGACAAATGGATTGTTGTTGATACAGACAAGCGACAACGGAGATACGGAATGGGAAGAAACATGATGTTTGTGCAGACATCAACAGAACAATTGTTTGTTGATAATTATGATGCAATAAGAAGTTCTTATGGTATTATTGTTCCCAAAAGCAGTGGTTTGTCTGATTTCTTCATCGATTTGCTTTCCAAACTGAATATTGAAGATGAAGATGACAATGCTATATTGGAGAATGTAGCAAGTTTTATATCAGATATGTTCACAAAGTATCGGGAAGGTATAAATTATGATTGGAAGAAGCAAATAGCAAGAGAATTTGACAGAGAATCCAATCCTAGTTTCTACTCTTTTGTCTTTGATAAAATATCTGAAGACGATTTAGTTAATGCTTGTTCTAATTGCAAGTTCCGTCTTTACGACACATCTAAGTGGTATAGAGAAAAAACACGAAATTAGTCATTGCAAATAATTTTTATGTCTCAATCAAAATATAACAACAAGCGAATAGCTTAACACATGGCTTCTATATTTTCGAATGCTCTTTATGATGTAAACTCCTTATGAATAATTTCAACGACATACAAATTATAATCATGGCTGGCGGCGTAGGCAGCCGCTTCTGGCCAATGTCAACCCCCGATTACCCAAAGCAGTTCATTGATGTGATGGGTGTCGGTCGTTCCCTCATTCAATTGACAGTAGATAGATTGAAGCCAATCTGTCCTGTTGAGAACATGTGGGTCGTAACAAACGAGAAATACATTCGCATAGTCAAGGAGCAAATCCCTAACATGCCTGTAGATAACATATTATCAGAGCCGGAAGCTCGCAATACGGCTCCATGTATTGCTTATGCCTGTTGGAAGATCCAGAAGAAGCATCCTAATGCCAACATCGTGGTGACACCATCCGATGCTCTGGTCATTAATACCTCTGAATATCAGCGAGTATTGAGCAAGGCATTGAGCTATACTTCCGACAAAGAAGCCATCGTGACCATTGGCATTAAGCCAAGCCGCCCAGAAACAGGCTATGGCTATATCGCTGCTTCAGAACCAACATCCGTAGATGAAATCTACAAGGTGGAAGCTTTCAAGGAAAAGCCCGACCTCACCACCGCCGAGCACTACCTTGCCGCTGGCAATTACTATTGGAACGCTGGCATCTTCGTATGGAACATTGATACCATCAGCAAGGCAATCCGAACCTTCCAGCCAAACCTTGCTAGCATCATGGACGAGATGGCACCATCATTTTACTCCGACAAAGAAAAAGAGGTCGTTGGCCGACTCTTCCCCACCTGCGACAAGATCAGCATCGATTATGCCGTAATGGAGAAGTCGAAAGACATCTACACCCTCCCCTCCGAGTTCGGCTGGAGCGACCTTGGCACCTGGGGCAGCCTCCGTACCTTGCTCCCACAAGATGAGAATGGCAATGCCAAGGTAGGCAAAGACATCCGCCTCTACGATTGCAAGAACTGCGTGGTTCACACCGCCGACGAAACCAAGGTCGTGGTTCAAGGCTTGCACGGCTACATCATAGCCGAGAAGAATGGACAACTGCTGGTATGTTCTTTGAAGGAAGAACAGAGAATCAAGGAGTTTGGAAAGTAAGTTAAGACAACTCAAACTTCAGATAATAATAAACAAATTGCGAAGAACACTTAGCTTCTTTACTTCCGTATGCTCTTTATGGTGGAACCAATATGTATAAAATGCGTGGGGGAGTGATAAGTTAAATAATTGATGTTGAATAATAAAAAATACAAACATGAGTAACGGAGCTTTATTCTATAAAGCAGATCTTCATATTCATTCTTTTGGAGAAGGAACTGGGTCGTATGATGTTACCGATACATCTAATACGCCCCAGAATATTGTTGATACAGCTATATCAAAAGGTCTTAAAGTAATAAGCATTACAGACCACAATGAAATTTTAAATAGCTTGAGTGCAATACAATATGCAGCAGATAAGGACATTTTGGTTATACCTGGCATAGAACTAAGCACAACGCAAGGACATCTTTTGTTGTATTTTGAAAAGAAAGAACAGTTAAGAAGCTTTTATGGCAGTCTTTCTTTTAATGAAGAAAAATCTGTTTGCTATCAAAGTATAACGGAATGCTTACATACGGCAGAAAGATACGATGGGATAGGTGTTCTTGCACATATTAATCTTGACTCAGGCTTTGAAAAAACGATAGGACGATTTGGCCCTCACATGGAGCAAATCTTTAAGTGTTCTAATCTTGTAGGACTTGAAATTACAAGAAAAAGTGAGATAGGACTTTATACAGATTCTGATGAAAATGCTGACCATATTAATCTGCTGAAAATATGGCGCTCGGTTTCTGATAATAAACTGCATAAAGATTTTGCAAAATTGATGTCTTCTGACTCTCATGAGTTGGAACGCTTAGGTAGCAATGCAGAAGGAAAAAATCGATTGACGCGAATAAAAATGCCAGAACTTTCTTTCCGTTCCTTTAAAATAGCCTTAACTAGTAGTGAGTCAAGAGTAAGATTGGAAGATGAAATACCGGAGCAAAGACCTGTTATCAAACATATAAAATTAGAAGGGGAACTATTGGATGGGGTTGACATAGAACTTAGCCCTAATTTAACATGTATAATTGGTAGCCGTGGTGCAGGTAAATCTACATTGCTGGAGTCCATAAGGGAAGCAACAGGAAATCATTCGAATTCTCGAATTTGTGATTCTGAGGTATGGCCTCAAACGATAACGCTTGATTATATTGATGAAGCTGGTCTGTATTATACGCTCCAAAGAGACAAAAATGCAAATGTTGTAAATAGAACAGACCCAGTAAATGGCATGACAAATGTTCCTATTGAAAGTTATGGTCAGGGAGATACTGCAAACACGATACAACATAGTGATGATAATCCGCAAGTATTGATAGACTTTCTTGATAGCTTTTTGAGTTTAGAAAATCTAAAGAGGAATGATGCAAGGTATATAGACGATCTTCGTGAAAATCAAAGTGAGATGCGTAAAATACGTATAAACTTGGCGGCCCTACCTGAAGCTCAAAAAGCATTGGATAACGAGCGAAAAAAATGGTTAACCTTGAACGAACAAAGGCTGCGGATATTGTAAAATATCATAACGCATTGCTAAAAGAGAGAGAGTTTCGTTGTAGTTTGATTAAAGAACTTAATACTCTGGTGAAAGACTACAAAGTTATCCTTGGAAATAAAACTATATTTGAGAATGTTGCCTCGATGACTGATAGCAATATCATAGTTGGTAAGGAATATTTTAACCAAGTAAAGTCTTTGGTAGAACAGTTTTCTGCTGTTGTTGCAACAAAAGAACATGAACTAAATGAAGCCTTAACAACAAAAGTGGCAGAGCTTCAAGTTCAACTTAATCTTTGGAAACAGCAAGAGAATGAAATACAAGCTAAGATAGATGCAAAAAAGCAAGAGCTTACACAGGCAGGAATACCTTTTGATTTAGGCAAAATCAATCAGATTTCAAAGGATATAATTGATTTAGAGAAGCGAGTGAAGAACCTGCTCGAAGAGCAAAAGAAGCTGAAGGATTTAGAAGCAATGCGGAACAAAATTATAAAGGAGCGTATAGATAATAAAAAAGAAATCTATAGGTTGCATTTTGCTTTTGCTAAAAAAATCAATAGCAATCTAAGAAACACCATTGATGATTTTTCCATTACGGTAAAATATATAGAGAATGTATATTCTCCTGAATTTGAGGAAACTTTAAAGAATTTGATGTCGTGGCGAACTGTACAGGTATCTAAAGCTTCCGTGATTGCTCGTAGCATGTCTGTTTATGACTTTGTTAAAGCTGTAAAAAGTAAAAATATTTCAGTGTTGCAATGCATTTCTAATAAAGGACAACGTCTTTTGAGTGATGAGGAAATTCGCCGTATTTTTGATACATTAAACGAGAACTGTCTCTATGAAGACTTAGAAAATGTTCAGTATAATGATCTTCCTGATATTTCTGTCACTAAAAAATACGAAATTGGGGGTGTAAGGAAAACTATGGTTCGCAAAATAGCTCAATTGTCATTGGGGCAACAGCAATCAGTTCTTCTAGGCATCTTACTTCTTTCAAATAGCGACAAGCCATTACTGATAGACCAGCCTGAAGACAATTTGGATAGTGAGTTTATATTCAAGACCATAGTGTATAATCTTCGTAAGATTAAGGAGCACAGACAAGTTATAATCGTTACCCATAATCCTAATATTGCGGTTTTAGGTGATGCAGAATTAATAATACCTTTGAAGAGCACTAATAACCATTCTATGGTAATAAGTCCTGGCTCAATTGACAACATTGAAACTATTAAGCTTTGTTGTCAGATACTTGAAGGTGGTGAGTCTGCATTTAAACAAAGAAAAGTTATTTATGGTATCTAAGGTTAAGGATTATGTCAAATCAAACATTAGATAATAACAAACGGATAGCTAAGAATACTTTGCTTCTTTACTTCCGAATGCTCTTTATGATGGTGGTGTCGTTGTATACGAGTCGTTTTGTAAGTATTCGGTGAAAGCCGTATTGTGCGCCTAAATAAAGTTTCGTACCTTTGCATCGTTAATTTAAATATTCTAATTATGGTACAAGGTAAGAAGCATTAAGTAGCAAGCCAAAGTTTGCCGAGGTTGTAATCGGTGATAATGAGGCGAAGGATATGCGTGAGTCTGATGTAGACAAAAAAGAGAAGCTAAGACCGAACAGATAGCCTCTCTTGTCAGAATGATATTTACTCAAAAGCGTGAGCGGGTAGTCTTTAGTAAGGAAGAACGTGAAACCATCTATGATAAGCTGACTAATTATATATACATCCCAGATATGCCTTTGGATAACAATGATACCTAACGCCTGATCCGTGACATGGTGATGGGTAAGAAGTCTTATTTGTTTTGTCGTGACTTGGATGCCTGTAAGCGTGCAGTAATGATGTACTCCTTGTTTGGAGCATGTAAGGTGCTAGATAAAAATCCTGAGCGTTGGCTTTGTTATGTGTTGAAGCACATCGACTCAACACCTAAGAATAATCATTATGCTCTTTTTCTGAGTTTTGGGAGGATGAAGAACAATAAAAATGAAATTAAATTTAGAAAAATCAAGGTATAACCTCCACTGGTATTAGCTGGTGGAGGACTAAACCTATTATACGTATAGGCAATATGAGGTGATAACGATATTTACAATATTTTAGTTATAAAATTAAAAGAAAATGAAAAATAGAAAATACATTGTTTATATAATATTATTTATTTCAATCTTATTTAATGGAATTTGTGTATTACCTTATAAGGATTATTTTATTAATAAGCTTGAAAAGATCATATATCCTAAAGATAATATTCTTCTAACTGAGACGATACCAGATTCTTCTTATAAAGAATTAGTATTGAATAAATCTATGCAAATGGATGGTAGTAATTATAGTACGAGAGAATATCATGGCTTACCACAAGATATTAGAGATCTGTATTGTAGAAATAAGTCTCATAATGAAACATTAGATAATCCTTTTAATATCGGCTATTTGTATGCAGGCTTATCTTATTATGCATTATATTCTCGAGAAGATAGTCGGGGGGGGATTATTAATTATTTAATAAATGTTTCTGAAAGATATGAAAATAGTACTCATAATTCATTAAGATATAGAATTGATAATATCGTACAGATTCCTTATGGCTTAATGTATATCAATTTATATAAAATAACAAAGCAACGTAAATATTTAAATATATCTTATAGTATTTATAAGCAACTTTTATCTATGCGTATAGGTAGCAGTAACGAAATTCCATATATATCAAATTCTGATTATCGTTTTGTCGATGGCTTAGGTATGTTTGTACCTTTTTTGGTAGAATATTATAATTTAACCAGAGACACACTAGCAAAAAAAATAGCAAAAGATAATATTAGCATTATCCAAAAGTATTGTGTAGATAAAACTACAGGTGTTCCATCTCATGGTTATAATCCAAAAACACATTTGAAATTGGGAAGTTTAAATTGGGGAAGAGGAATTGGATGGTATCTTCTTGCATTATCATATTTTGGTGATATGACAGATGAAAAGATTGAAAAGGCAATAGAGAAAATGGATTATTCTCAATTCCCAGGCCAGCCTTTCGGTGAATTTGATTCTTCAACCGCTTTGATGTTCGAGATTTTCAAGCAAAGCAGGTCTTCAAAAAGAAAAGCGAATATCTCTATATTTAAGTCGCATACTACAGAAACAGGAATGATCGCCGATTGTTCGGGTGATACTGAATCTTATAATCGATATTCACATACTTTTTGTAAAAGCGAATTGTGCAATGGATTATTCCTTATCTTAGTCTCAAAATTTGCAAATTATAATGAAAAATAGAATCCACTTTATAGATTGTCTAATGATACATAGATATTGATGGTTATTCTCTATTATTTGCAAATAATGCCAAGGTATATAAACAACAACGTTTCAAATAATAGATAAGGTAAATTTCTATTACTCATGTTCTTATGTAAATATCTTTCTTGATTTCAGGATTATAAATAATAAATATAGCAGATATTGTTAGTTAGTAGAATTGTATTATAGTAATTTTTCAGTATGTCACAAATATCAGAAAATAAACAAAGGATAATTAAAAATACATTATATCTCTATGCCAGAATGTTGGCTTTGATGATTATAGGTCTATTTACTTCAAGAGTGATATTGAATTCTCTTGGAGAAGTAGACTTTGGTCTTATAAATGTTGTTGGTGGTATTACTGCTATGTTTGGATTTCTCAATGGATGTTTGGGGGCTGCCACATCTCGTTTTATAACATTCGAATTGGGACGTAATGATTATGTTGCATTGAATAAGGTCTTTAATGCCGCTCTTGTTGTGCATATAATGATTGCCGTTATTATTGTAATTTTAGGAGAGACAGTTGGCTTATGGTTCTTTTATAACAAGATGGTTATTCCTGAAGAGAGGCTTGGTGCATCTATGTTTGTATATCAATTATCAGTTTTAGGTACGCCTATTTTCCTATCACAAGTTCCTTATAATGCAACATTAATAGCTCATGAGAACATGAAGATTTTTGCCTATTTTACTTTGGTTGATGGTATATTTAAGTTAATTAATGCATATTTGATATTTATCTCTCCAATTGATAAAATGGTATTTTATGCTTCTCTTACTTTTATAGAGAGTTTAGGGTGTTTAGTTTTTTATAGGATATATTGTATAAAACACTATTCAGAGACATCAATTAAAATATGTAAAGACAAGAAACTTTATAAAAACATGTTTTCATATGCGGGTTCTGATTTAATAGGGCAAATAGCAGGACTTGCTCAAGGAGAAGGTTTGAATTTATTGCTAAATACATTCTTTGGTCCTGTAGTTAATGCTGCTCGAGGTATTGCTTATCAGGTACAAGGACATGTAAGTAAATTTAGTGGTGGCTTCATGACAGCTATAAAGCCTCAAATAATAAAATCTTATGCAATAGGGGATATTGATGGTATGTTGAAATTGGTCAAACAGGGGGCTTGTTTTTCGTTTTATTTAATGTTAATGATTGCATTACCTGTTTGTCTGGAATCTAAACAACTTCTTACTTGGTGGTTGGGTAAATATCCAGATCATACCGAGTCTTTTTTAATCTTGATTATTGTGTTTTGTTTGATTAATACTTGGAAAGAATCTCGAGGTACTGCTTTGCATGCAACAGGAAAGCTTTTATTATCAAATGTTACAGTTGGTATATGTATGTGTTTGGCATTTCCTATATCATATTTATTTCTGAAATTTGGTGGAGTTCCAGAAAGTGTCTTTGTTGCTGCAATTATATCTATTTTCTTAAGTGATATAATTGGTGTATTTGTACTACGGCGCTATGTAAAATTTTCTGTGCCAAATTATCTTTTAACTGTTCATGTAAGATGTATTTGCGTTGCAGTTCTTGCTTGTTCTGTGGCATATTTTGTATATAATAAAATATTAGAGCCAGGTGTTTTTCGAGTTTTATTGAATACTGTAATTTCAATATTCATGGTATGTATTGCAAGTATAACTATTGGTATGGATAAAACTATGCGTACTAAAATGGTTAATATTGTTAGGCATAAGTTTAAAAGAAAATGAAAATAAGAAAACATGTTTTTTATATAATATTACATTAGTGTCCCGATTTTAACGGGACACTAATGATTTTAATTTCTAAATTTGCCAATAATAAACAATGAAAGATAGGATTCATTTCATAGATATTGCAAAAGGTTTACTTATTTTGATGGTTATCCTCCATCATGTTACCAATAATGCACATTGGACATTTGGTATTGAAACCGAAACGTTTAAAATAATTGATAAAGTAAATCTTTTCTATTTATGCTTTTTTATGCAAGCTTTTTTCTTGATTTCTGGATATTGTTCTAAGTTTACAGAATCATTACCCGTTTTTGTCAAAAAGAACTTGCGGCAGTTAATTTTACCTGCTTTTATTATATCAATAATAGTACGCCTAATAAGGTTTGCTATATATCAAGATGTCTCTTATATACAATTAATGCTTAAACCACACTTTTGGGTGTATGCTTTCGGAGGATATTGGTTTATCTATTCATTATTCTTTTGCAGAATTATATTTTGGGGTATGAATAAGTATATAAAAAGAGATTCTATTCAATGGACATTTTTGTTGCTATGTCTATTGTTTTCTGTTCTTTTGGATTATCCCGTAAGAATACTTGGACGCGAATTCTGTGTTCCTAATATTTTCTTTTGGAGAAACACTTGTGTTAATCTGTTTTTCTTAGCACTTGGATTTAAATTCAAATCTACTCTTCATAATAGAAATCTTCTTAAAATAAGTTCTTTGATGTTCATCGTACTTTATGGAATTTTCTCAATCTGGGGGGGCAAGATAACAGTATATACAATGAGTTCAAATATAGAGTTATTTGATTTGCCTGAATTCTTAATATTAGCTTTTTTAGGCAGCTTGTTTGTAGTATATATATCAACTGTATTGAAAGAAAATACTATATTAGAAACATTTGGAAAATATTCTTTAGTTGTTTATCTTACTCATGGTTTATTTTTGAATCTTTTTATAGAGTTTTTTAATATCTATATAACTCCCGTAGGTATATTTACAAGCTTGTGCTTTTATATTATAGTGTCATCGTTAACTATAGGATGTAGTTGGATGACAATTATGCTATTTAAAAGTAAATATGTTTCTTGGATTTTAAGAACGTAAAAATATGAAAATAGGAATACTTACAGTCCCATTTAATAATAACTATGGCGGCTATTTGCAAGCTTATGCACTAATGGCTGTTTTGAAAAGAATGGGGCATCAGCCATATATGATAATGAGACGCCATAATCTTAATGATTGTAGCAAGTCAATAAAGATAAAGATTTTACTTAAGAGCATTATTAAAGCTATTTTGTATAGAGATTATCATATAATCAAACATCCTTTTGAGGCACATTATTTCATTCAAGGGCGAAAAATGCAGAGATTTGTTCGTCACCATTTGATTCCTCAAACAGACTATTATTATTCATGGAATAAATTAGAAGAGGAACTTAAAGATACGTTTGATGCACTTGTTGTAGGTAGCGACCAAGTATGGCGCTCTATATATGTTCCAGATATAGAGAATTATTATTTCTCATTTGCGAAACATTGGAGTGTTCGACGAATCGCATATGCTGCATCATTTGGGACGACAAATCCTGAGTATACCGAACAGGAAATAGAAAAGTGTGGTTGTTTGATATCACAATTTGATGCAGTATCAGTAAGAGAAAATGGTGCATTGGAAGTGTTTGATAGATTCGGTTGGAATGTTAAAAATCCAAGTGTAGTGTTAGATCCTACTCTTTTGTTAGACAAGACTGCTTATGATGATGTAATTGGAAAACAAAGTCAACAAGGTAAACGTTATCTTTTTTCTTATGTTCTGGATAACAACAAAGAGAATGAAAGTGTGATAGCTGAAATTTGTAAAGGTGGAAAACTATTGCATATTTCAATAGCAAATATACAAGATAGCCATACTGCATTGTTGTCTATTGAGGAATGGCTTGGTAATATTAAAAATGCTGAACTTGTTATAACAGATTCATTCCATGGTATGGTGTTTTCTATTATTTTCCATGTGCCGTTTGTTGTTATAGCAAACAAAAGCAGGGGAGCAGATCGTTTTGAATCTCTTCTGAATAGACTTGAACTTTTGGAACGGTTAGCATATAAACCCTCGGAAGTTTGTGGAATTGTACAAAAGTCAATTAATTGGAAGCGTGTAGAAATGTTGTTGCACGAATATCAATTTGAATCAATTGATTTCCTTAATAATTGTTTAAATCCAATTTAGGCAAGTATGAATATATTGTATTTAAGTGAGAATGACCCACGGAACACTACGTTTGGTGGTGCTCAACGTACCCATTTTATATGGGAAACGTTGAAGACTAAAGGTAATGTCTATAGTGTGTTTTTTGATCAACAGTTCAAAACTGAAGAAATAGCGCCACGTATATGGCAAGTTAGAAAATTATTAAAGGTTAGTCCTGTTCGCTATTTTTTATATAGATTAGAGAGAAAAATACTTAAACCTTTTAATGTCCTTCCATTATGGCCAATTCCTACATTGTTGGAAATAGATGTCAAAAATCTTTTTCCCAATGTTAAGTTCGATATGGTCGTTTGCCGTTATTGTTTTGACTTGATGGAGATGCATTTGTGGAATTTTCCTAAGGTTTTTGTTGATTTTGACGATCATCCCTTGGAAATGTATGATACATTAAAATGTTTAGATGTTCCAAGGTTTTTGAGACCTTTAGGCCGATTGATAGTCAAGCAACAAATTAAGTTCTTGCAAAAGAAAATAGATGGGGGATGGGTATCAAATCCAAAACAATCCAAACTAATCAAATGCAAAAGTGGAGTAGGTCTTGATGTGTTGAAAAATATTTCAAAAGAGCCCTCTTTAACTTATCGGACTGATTCTCCTCGAGATTCCATGCTTATGATTGTTGGGGCAATGAGTTATTTCCCTAACTATAGTGGAACAGACTTCTTTCTGAAAGAAATATGGTGCAAAGTGCATGAAAAATATCCAAATCTTGAATTAGCAATAATAGGGAAAGGAACACCTGATAAATACATAGAACGCTGGAAACAAATGCCTAATGTGAAGTTATTAGGATTCGTTGATAACATAGAACCTTTTTATCAAGCATGCCTCGCTACTATAGTACCAATTTATTCCGGAGGTGGAACTTGTATAAAAACTTTGGAATCCTTGGCGTATAGTAGAGTTTGTATTTGCTCTCCATTTGGGGCAAGAGGATTGGAGAAATGCAAGAATAATAAGATGAATGGATTGCTAATATATGAGACAAGTGATGATTTTATTAAGATATTAGAAAAATATATATTCGATGAAAAAAATAGAGTCATCGCAGAGAAAGAGGCAAAGTGTTTTATAAATGATAATTATAGTAAAGAATCTTTTAAACAAACTGTTTTATCAACAATAAGTTAACTGTTTATGGATAAAATAAATATTCTTTTAAGTACGGACAATAATTATGTCATGCCAACAGGTGTATTGATGCACTCAATCGGTATGCACAATGAACCTGTAAATTACTTTATATTAGTAAATGAAAAGTTTTCTGATGTAAGTAAAGAACAATTGACGAAAATTGCAAATCTTTATCACTGTGAAATATTATTTTATGTCATTAATGATGAAGTGACAAAGGATTTACCATTTGGGCGGGATAATATGCCTAAACATGTTTCCATAGCTACATATTATAGGTTGTTTATAACCAAAATTATTCCATCTGATGTTCATAAGATTCTCTATCTAGATGGAGATATGATTGTACGTAAATCATTAAAAACTTTCTTTGATATAGATTTGGAAGGTTATGCCGTGGGAGCTGTCCATGATATGGATGAGCCTGCCAATGTAAAAAGATTGAAAGGTTTTGTTGATGCTAATTATTTCAATGCTGGTATGTTGCTCGTCAATATTGATTATTGGCGTACTCATCATTGTTATGAATTATTTATAAAGTTTGTTCATCAACATGGTGATGTGATTTTAATGCATGATCAGGATGTTCTTAATTGTGTATTAGAAAATCATGTAAAATGGGTACCACTTACTTTTAATTTCCAAAATGGATTTGTTCTTTCTGCTCAAAATCGCCGTTATGATAGTAGATTGCAATCTGAAATTAACAGTTGCAAGAAAGATCCTGCAATTATTCATTATACTGTTCATCATAAGCCGTGGCATATTTCTTGTTTTCATCCATATAAGCAATTATGGAGGAATTACTTAGCTAAAACCGAATGGGCTGGGTACCATTTTGATGAGGATAAACCTCAAAAGTTGATACATTATGTTCGTAATTTCTTATTTAGACATTGCCTGTGGGTTCCTAAATATAATAGAACAGAGTATGAGGAATTGCCAAAATTGAAATTTTAATTATCAGTCTGTGTTTTATGAGGAATATTTGTTTTACAATACGCAATATAGATTGCGGAGGAGGTACAGAACGTGTTGGTTTGCGTCTTGCGAATGCCTTAGCTGAGTATGGTTATAACGTTTGGATGGTAGATTATGATTCTAAGCATCACAAGCCTTTTTTCCCAACGCACCCTAAGTTGAAGCTGTGGACGATTCTTGGTCATGGTGGGTTTGAACGCAAGATGCGCTGGCATTTCTGGTATGGTTCGTGGAAGCTTCGTCGATTCTTGAAGAAAAACAAGATAGACGTGGTCATTGATATCGATACTTTCAATGCCAATTGGACGGCAAAGGCAATACGAGGACTTGGTATCAAATGGATATCGTGGGATCATTTCGATTATGAATATACTAAAGGGTGGAAACGTCAGGAAGCTCTACAACTTGTAAAGCAGAATGCGTATGCCTTAGTGTTGATAACGAAAGCGTTGCGAAAGACTTATTTAGAGAAAACCGATTTCTCTCCTTCTTTCCTACGACAGATATATAATCCGTTGTCGTTTGAAGTTGATCATGCGCTCAATCATCAAGGACAGAAAAAGGTGATTGCAATGGGACGCATTGATCCTCTAAAGGGGTTCGACCTGCTTCTGAAATCATGGCTTCTTGTAGAGAAGGAAGTTAAAGACTGGACTTTGCAGATTGTTTGCGGTTATGGTGACTACGAAGCTTTGGAACGTGAAGCTAAGGAAATAGGTTGTAAGAATGTAGTTTGTACAGGACCGACAGCAGATGTTCCTGGAGTGATGAAGGATGCTGCCATTTTTGCTTTTAGCAGTCGCTCTGAGGGTTTTGGTTTGGTGCTTACCGAAGCCAATGCTTGTAGTGTACCTGCGGTAAGCTATAATTGTCCGGTTGGACCACGTGAGATTGTCACCGATGGAGTTGATGGCTTTCTTGTTGAACCAGAGAATGTGACACAGTTTGCGGAAAAACTGATGGAACTCATGAAGGATGATAAACTGAGAGCGGAAATGGGTGTGAAAGCGTATGAAAGCAGCAAGCGTTTCGCTATGGATAAGATATTGAAGGAATGGGTTGAGCTTATAGAAGAATGAGAAATATGAAGTTGATAACAAAGATATGCAATGCCAAGTATGGTGTTGCTTTATTCCTACTGTGTTATGTTGTGGTGTGCCAGATGGTGTTCAATATTGATTCATATCTTTATGCCAACACGGGGCATCATGATGCTGCCATATTCTTCCAGTGTGGTAAGTTCTTGATGAATGGATATACGCCGTATGTTGATTTTGCAGACAGCAAAGGATTGTTGTTGTGGATTATATATGGCTTGGGATATGAAATACATCATTATTCTTATATCGGGGTGTTTTGGTTGGCTTGTCTTTCTTTTTGGTTTTCGTTTATGATTGCCTATAAGACTGCGAGACTGTATCTTGACAAACCTACGTCACTTTTGGCGACTATGAGTATGGCGGTGCCTTACTGGTACTGGAACTTTTATACAGAGGGTAAAGCTGAACATTTCTGCATGCTTTGGGTTGCATATTGTATTTATCGCTTGCTGAAGATGATTTGTCGTCCTCAACAAATTCGTGGATTTGTATGGAAATGGGCATTGGTAGGAGTTGGCTTTGTTGCAGTTTTGATGATGAAATGGAGTATTGCCTTGATGATGGTTAGTCTTATTGTCAGTATGGGCATCTATGCTTATTATCAAAAATCATTGTTGAGCTATCTGATGAGTTTTATCATTGGCGTTTTGGCTATGTTGTTGCCTTTTGCTTTCTATTTTATTTATACTGGCAGTTTAGGGGCTATGTGGCATGAATACTTTGCCAATACAATGGCATCAGTAAGCGAGCCTCTTCCAAAAACTATAGCGAGCTATTCGCATGAGTGGCTTAGCATGATTATGACAAAGCGAATTATATACATTGTATATACTTTACCATTGCTTCTTCTTTGGAAAAGAAGTCATTGGTTCATTTCTGCTTTGCCATGGCTTTCTGCTATGTTCTTTATAGCTTTGGCTATTCGTCATGACAATTTTGGCCATTACATATCTATAGTAGGACCATTCGCTATATTCGCAATTATAAGTTTGTTGAAGTTTATTCGAGGACATCAAATCAATATGAGGTATTATGTATGTCTTTTGACTTTATGCTTATGTTATCTTGTTTGGGGTAAAATGCATTACTGTAGCGAGAATTTTATTACGAAGGCATCAAATGCAACTCGGTTTGAGACTATTAATTGGCAAATGGCGCATTCTGCCAAATATCCCACTTTACTTATCATGGGGCAGGATCCAGGGTATTGTTTGGCTTATAGTCGTCCGTATTGTAGATATTGGATAACGCAGATGGGGCAGACACAAGCTATGTTCGAGGCTCAAGAGAAAGCAATGGCAGAAGGAAATGCAGATTTCGTGAGTTTGAATGATAAGGAAAATATAGATAAATATGAGTCATTGTTGATAAAAGAGGGTTATCACCTGATGAATACATACAAAGGATTTAATATCTACACCAAACATCAGACCCCACCAGCTCCTGCTAATTTTCATGTGGCGCCAAGCGACATCTTAAAGAAGCGCAACATGGCTGGGTTTGAATAATAACTTAATGCATATATGAAAATGAAGAAAGTTTCTATTTTAATTCCCGTCTATAATGAGGAGAAGATGCTTCCACTGCTTGAACCGGAAGTGAAAAAACTGATGGATTCGCAGAAAAACAAGTATGAGTGGGAAGTGGTGTTTGTGAATGATGGTAGCAAGGACAACAGTCTTGTGATGCTTAAAGATATATGCGCTAATGATAAGCGCTTTCATTACGTGAGCCTTTCTCGTAATTTCGGAAAGGAGAATGCTATGTTGGCTGGCTTCGACTATGTTTCGGGAGACTGTATGGTCATTATGGATGCAGACCTGCAGGATCCGCCATCGCTGATACCTCAAATGTTGGAATATTGGGAGCAGGGGTATGAAGATGTATATGCCAAGCGTGCCAATAGAGGAAAGGAGAGTTGGCTTCGCAAGAAGTTCTCTCTGCTGTTTTATCGTATTCTTGATCATTCAACAAGATTTGATGTGTTGCAGAATGTAGGCGATTTCCGTTTACTCGACCGCAAATGCATAGAGGCATTAAAAGAATTACGTGAAAGCGAACGATACACTAAAGGTATGTTTTGCTGGATAGGTTTTAAGAAGAAAGAGGTTATCTTTGATCGAGGCGACCGAGCTGCTGGTGAGAGTAATTGGAATTTCTATAGCCTTTTCAATCTTGCTATAGAGGGTATCACGTCGTTTACAACAGCTCCGTTAAGATTTGCTACGGTTCTTGGCTCTGTTATAGCCTTTCTTGCTTTCTGTTTTTTGTTCTTCTATGTAGGGAAGAAATTGATTATAGGTGATCCCGTACAGGGCTTCACTACACTTGCTGCTATCATGCTTTTCTTGGGAGGTATCCAATTGCTAACTATAGGCATCCTCGGAGAGTATATAGGCAGAATTTTCAACGAGACAAAAAGAAGACCTGTATATGTGGTGGGGGAGACTGACTTAGAACATTAATGATTATTTTATGGAAGATCCAAAAGTTTCTATTTTAGTACCGATATATAATGTGGAGAAGTATCTACCTCGTTGTATAGAATCGGTATTGTCTCAGGACTTCAGGGACTATGAATTGATATTAGTAGATGACGGCAGTCCTGACCAGTGTCCACAGATATGTGATGAATATGCTAAGAAGGACAGCCGCATCAAGGTGGTGCATAAGAAAAATGGAGGATTGGTTTCTGCAAGGCTCGCTGGATTTATGGAGGCAAGAGGAGAATACTTGATGTTTCTTGATTCTGACGATTACTTATATCCGTATGCTATTTCATGTTTATATAACAAAATTATTGAGGGTTATGACATTGTAAGGGGGCGTCACAATAAAGTATCCATGACAGATGAGCTGTATGGTGTAGAACACTTTGAGTTTGATGAAGGTGAGTTGGATACTGACAAATATATGAAAGCTTATATTTTAGGAAAGGTCAGCCCATATCTGTGGGGAGCTATCTATAAGCATTCTCTATTTAAAGAGGAGATATTTAGAACATTTCTTTTTGTGTCCAGACAAGAAGATTGGGTTACACAAATAAGCATTGCTTCTAATGTCAATAGAGTTTGTTATATTAGCAATGTTGTTCAAGCTTATATGGTAAACGATTCTTCAATAATGCAGTCGTCTATTACAGATTATACGTATGTATTGAAAATAGAAAAAGCCTTGAATAAAATGACAGAGGGTATGTCGGCAGATATCAAGCGTTTGTTAGCTTGTGATAGAGTAAGAGAGCTGAATAGATGTTTCTTCTTTCCAGAATTGTCTTTTGACTGGGAGGTTTATAAAAAAGTGAAGACTTTTCTTTCTGATAAGGAGAATTCTAAAATTGTGTCCGCAATGGCCGATAAGAAATTTCTTAGACTCATTCAATTTCCCCTTTTCTTTTGGGCTTATACAAGGTTATATAATTACTTCTTCAAAAAGAAACGCCTTCATGGCAAAATGAGAAAAATATTAAAATAATTACTGTTTTCGTATTTAATATGTAAACAAAATAGTTTTGTTCTTATTGAAACATTTATTATAAATGGAAAAACAAAATAGAAATATTTCTATAGATATATTGAAGTTCTTTGCGGTTCTATTAATAACCAATAGTCATTTTGACCAACAGTATGTCTATTGTAAAGAACTTGCGACCGGTGGTGCTATTGGTGATGCATTGTTCTTCTTTTGTTCTGGATATACTTTGTTCTTAGGTAGGTTTGGTCGTTTCGATACTTGGTATAAAAGGAGAATCAGACGAATTTATCCAAGTGTTGTTGGTCTGGGACTGATTGCATTGTTCTTATATCATTCAGACATGCAGCTTGGAGTCTTGCTTTCTGATGGAGCCGGTTGGTTTGTATCTTGTATTATGATCTATTATGTCTTATTGTATTATGTTCGTAAATATGCAATAGGAAGATTAAAGATAGTTTATGTGATATATACGCTTTTTGTGCTATTATGGTATAGCCTCTTCTTTGATCCTTTTCATGCATTAGTGACTAATAACCAAACTTTAGATTGGCTGGTGTTCTGTACTCCGATGGATAAGGTTTGGATATATCAGTGGAATTACTTCAAATGGGGCTTTTTCTTTTTGTTCATGCTTTTTGGAGCTGATTTGGGGTTAAAAGAATCACATTCAGATAAAATAAAGAATAAAGCATTTGCTCCTGCATTCAGTATGTTGCTGTTTTCTTGTGTTCTTTTCTATGCATTACCTTTGATATCGGTTAAACACCCTATATGCCAAAAGTTGTTGATATTTTCGTTGATTCCGTTGGCTGGAGTCTGTTTGTATTTTTATAGGTTATGTCAAACCGATATTGCTCTGAGACTATATCAGCATAAATATATGGGTTGGATAGTAAAAGGTGTTGGGGGGCTTTGCTTGGAGATATATCTTGTTCAGCCATATGTGCGAACAACGGCTTTGAACTATCTTTTTCCTTTTAATATTATTATTTTATTTGTAGCTATAGTCGTTGTGGCTTATTTGTGTCGTTCAATAGGACGATGGTTTCAGCAGACATTTAGTAATGAAGATGGATATGATTGGAAAGCTATATTTAAGATAGTTTAGTCTTTAAAAGTTAATATAAAAGATATGAAAAGTATTTTTGGATTAATAAAGGAAATTTGGATTTGGAGTTGCCATTTGGTTAAATCAAAATATAAGTGGATGCTTATATTCTTTATTTTATGGGTATATCGTGTAAGTTGTATGCCTGCTGATGAAGGTGGTATCGCCAAAGGAATACAAATTGCAACCACATTTGGATTATTGTATTATGCGATGAATTTCAGAAAAAAATGTGTTGCTTCTGCATTGTTTCATGCCAAGTCACCTAATATTACGATGACTTGGTATCTGTTATTGGCCCTTGCAAGTACTTTGTGGTCGTATTTGCCAATGCTTTCATTTTTCATGGCTTTTGAAAAATTGGTATTTATGATTGCATTTTTTGTAATATTCTCGCAAGTACATACTTTTGAAAATATGGAGAAAATCTTTGTGTATCTTGTAGTGGGATTGTTGGTTTTCAATGGTATTGCAACTCGAGTGATGGGGGATCAAGCTTGGATAGGGCATGATCTACAGCAAGGTTCTTGTGCTGCAATGTGCTTCTCCTATTGCTGTGGTGAATATCTTGCCAAAAAAATAGGGGATAAGAAAAGGTATGCGATGTTAAAGGCGGCTATGATTATTTCTGTTTTCTTTTTGGTCATATCAACAAGCGGAGGAGCTAATGCTTCTGCTGCATTAGGTTTTGGTGTAGCCTTGCTCGTATGTGGTAAATTTATCTGGGGATTGCTACTTCTGTTAGCTGGTGGTGCTATCTATTTTTTCAAGGACTTGGGAGAAGATATTTTTAAATTCTTGATGGCAGGTAAATCGGAGGATAATATCAAGTCGTCAACTGGACGAACTTCAATTTGGGAAGTAGTAGAAGAACTTGGTGCACAGAAGCCTTTTTTCGGCTGGGGATATGCGGCCATGGAACGTTATATTACTGATAAAGGACCGATGCCTTTGACAGATTTACATAGTAACTATTATGGTTCATATGGAAGTACAGGATTGGTAGGTCTTGCTATGTTGATTATACACCATATTTCGGCTTTGTTCTATACATTAAGCAAGTGTATGAAACCTGGTTATGTAGGTCTGCTTTCGGCTATTTCTTGTGGCACACTTAATGGATACTCCTATGGATTCTTGTCAGGAAAGACCGCAATTATAACTGTGGTCTATCTTGGTATTTTAATGATGGCATATTTTTACTCAAAAGTCAAATATACAAAATGACAAAAGAACTGAGTGACAAAATTAAACTGATAAGCTTGATATGTACAGTCATGGTTGTTTATCGTCATGCGCATACATTCGAAGCTTTTAGAGGTGATGGAAAAGAAACATGGGAAATATATTATTTCATAGCACATGGCGTTACATATTTGACCAGTATAGCTGTTCCCTATTTTTTCTTGATTTCAGGATTCTTCTTTTTCAAGCAGTCATATTACGAAAATGGTAATTATACTGCGATGATAAGGAAAAAAGTACAAACTTTGTTTATTCCATTTTTGATATGGAATCTATGGGCTTTTGTTCCTCTTTGGGTTAGTGGTAAAGTAGTTATAGAAGATCATTGGTATATGTATGTTGTTGATTTACTGCATAGTGATTACAATGGTCCATTATGGTATGTGCGAACATTGATGCTCCTGATGCTTATGTCACCTTTGTATGATTGGATTTTCTTTTTGGAAGATAAAATTGGGAGGAAATGGGAATTAGTAATACAATGTGCTATCATTGCCTATATTATCTATATCTGGTGGCCTATGGATTCTAAGGTGTTAAGTACAGAAGGATGGTTATTCTTTCTCTTAGGAGGTGTTATCAGAAAGCATGAAGGTTGTTTGAGAAAAAAACTTAATAAAGTATGGGCTGTACTGTTTTATTTTTGTTGGGTAGTTTCGTGCTTTTATATTATGTCAAACTATTGGACAGATAAAATTCATTTGTTATTAGGCGTATTCCTCTTCTGGAATTTTATTCGTACCGGTTGCAGAGGATGGATAGCTTCGATGGCTGGATATGCCTTTTTTATCTATGTTAACCACTTTATTTTATTAAAAGTGATAAAGACAATTTTGGCCCATTTCTTTTTAGGAAATGAGATTGCGGCATTGCTGACTTTCTTGATATCTCCAATATTTGTTGTTTGTCTTATGTGGAAAGTGGGAGAATTGTGGCATCGAATATATCCAAAGTCTTTTGCCTGGATCACTGGTGGACGGGCATAATGTTATTTATAGAAATCTTTAGAATATGAAAGTCTTATATTGTAATCCGGTTTTCTTTGAATACCGACTGCCTTTTTATAAGGAACTGGTACGGTTGTTCAAAAATGATTTTTATGTTATGTATTCACCAGTTCGTTATAAGATGTGCAGAAAGGAAATGTTTTGCAAGCAAATAAAGGCAGAACTGGGTGATAATGCTATAGAGTTGGATTCTGATCATGTATTTGATACCAACTCCATGAAATGGGATGTGATGCCTGATATAGAGAAGGGTAAACGCATACCATTTACTCATGGTATATTCAAAGCCATTAATAATATAATGCCGGACGTACTGATTACTGAAGGCTATTTTCAGTGGACACCTTTGGTCTTGCTTTATGGATTATTACATCATATTCCTGTATATCTAGGATATGAACGTACACTTCATACTGAGCGTAATACAGGAAAACTAAAGACTTGGCAGAGAAAGCTCTTTAATAAGTATTTTGCAGGTTTCTTGGTGAATGGATCGGAAACGAAAAAGTATTTAGAGTCTTTAGGCGTTCAGTCATCAAAGATACATATTGGCGGTATGAGTGCAGATGCGAGCTTCTTACGGAATGGCATTTCTTCAATGTCTGCAAAAGAAAAGGAACTGTTAAAGTGCAAATACGTAAAGGATGACAAGGGCTTGCTTTATTTGTTTGTAGGGCAAATTGCAGAACGTAAGGGTGTGAAGTTCTTGTTGGAAGCCTGGCTTAGGCATAAGGAATCAAATCCTTCTGATATTTTATTATTAGTTGGTAGTGGTAATCAACTTAAAGAATTCAGAAATTACTATAGTTCTTGTGAGAGTATCGTGTTTACAGGACGGGTGGATTATGCTGATATCTATAAATATTATGCTATAGCTGACGTGTTTATAATCCCTACTATAGAGGACAACTGGAGTCTGGTGATTCCTGAGGCAATGGCTTGTGGATTGCCTGTTGCGACATCTGTATATAATGGATGTTATCCAGAATTGGTGCATAAGGGGGAGAATGGTATAACTTTCGACACGTTTGATCAAGCAAGCATAATTGAAGCATTAGGCTATTTTCATCTTCAGAATTTGGATAAGATGGGACGACAGTCTATTGCTTTAGAAAAGGATTTTGATACACAGCATTGTGCTTTTCGTGTTTATGAGGCTATTATTAACGATAACAAAAATAAAAAATGAATGTTACAGTCATAACGGTTTGCTTTAATTCTAAAAATGATTTGAAAAAAACTCTTGATTCTGTATTTGCTCAGACTTATACTGATATGGAGTATCTGGTTATTGATGGTGGTAGCAGAGATGGAACTGTAGATCTGCTGAAGTCTTATGATAACAAATTCAAAGCCAAAGGAATTAAATTTCGCTATGTTTCTGAAAAGGATAGAGGAACGTACGATGCAATGAATAAAGGAGCAAAGATGGCCGAAGGATTGTGGATAAACTACATGAATGCTGGTGATACATTTTATAGAAATGATACCCTTGCACTGTTTTTTTCGCATAGTATTAAAGCTGAAGTTGGTGTCGTGTTTGGTAATACTTGCCAGATGTATGATTTTGGAATTGGAATAGCTAAGTATGAAGATTATTTGAAGGATAATCCTGTTATGCCATTTTGCCATCAAAGTTGTTTTGTTCTGACAAAGTTGATGCAGCATTATCAATTTGATATGAGCTATCGTATTGTTGCAGATCACGACTTGTTTTATAGGCTACATACTGATGGTGTTAAGTATCAATACATTGATGAGGTCGTTGCTTCTTATAACGGCCAGTATGGACTTTCTGCTACAAATCCGCTTTTGCTTAGAAAGGAAGGATTGCGTATTCATCATGTAAATGATAAATGGTATTATCCTTTGGCTCTACTTTGGGTTTATCTGCGTTATGGATGGATTCAATCTTTCAAACGAAATATGCCAAAATGGTTGAGTGAAGCCTGGATGAAACATAAAAGGAAGTATATAAAGAATTGAAGTAGTATAATACAAGGCAGAAAACATTTGGTATTTGTAGATTGGATGAAGGTTATCAGCATGTATGCGATAATCTTGGGACATTTAATTAATTTGATATGATAAAAACGAAACTTCGACAAACCAACATTGAGCTATTGAGAATATTCTCAATGCTCATGGTGTTGGTGATACATTACAATGTTGGTACAAATGGGCAGACAACACATGAGATGGTGATGAGCGAACCTTTGAGGTTTGTGGGTATCTCCAGCTTGAAAAGCTTGAGCTTTATTTGTGTGAACTGCTTCATCATTATATCTGGCTATTTTGGTATCAGATGGAAAAGGAAAAGTTTGTGCAATTATCTCTTTCAGATAGCGTTCTGGGGGGGCATGATTCATATTATAGCTGTTGGTTTGGGAATGGCTAACTTTTCTATAAAACATCTTGCTGATAATATGCTATTATTCCTTGTTCATGGCAATTGGTTTTTTGTGAGCTATTTGGCTTTGTATATGTTAGCTCCGATTATGAATGCTTACATCGAGAAAGTTGAAACACGCCAATTGGGATGGATGGTACTGGCATTTTATTCTTTCCAAACCTTGTTCGGATGGATTTTCAAGAATTGTATTGAATTCTCGCAAGGTTTGACCTTTGTCAGTTTTATGGGGCTTTATCTTCTTGGGGTTTATCTTAAAAGATCGGATTTAAAATGTTTCGGATGGAAAAGTTCTATGGATTTGGCAATGTATGCTGGCGTTGGTGCCATTTGTGTGATTATTAGTATGATATCTAATTATATTGGGTTTGAGAAAGACATTTACAGTTATATCTCTCCGTTGCAGATTCTACAGACTGTTTATCTGTTTCTGTTTTTCAAAAAAATACATGTTAGGTCTAAATATGATAAGTTGATATTGTTCTTTTCTACCTCTGCATTTGCTGCGTTATTGATGCATTCGTGGGATGGTGTGCAGATGTATGGTTGTGGCTTACATTGGATAGACTCCAATTTGCCATTGCCTTTCTTGTGGACCATGCTTTATATTTGTACTTTCTTTATCACTGCTTGCTGCTTGGATAAAATTAGAATTTTAGTTTGGAATAAAGTTTATAAATGATAGATATTTCAATAGTTATACCTGTATATAATGCAGGTGATTTTATACATACTTGTCTTGATTCCATCGTTGCACAAGAGGGAAAATTCATGTATGAGATTATCTTAGTAGATGATGGAAGTACTGATAATTCTGTAGACGTAATTCAACAGTACGAAAAGTCTGAGGAATTAGTAATGTCTGGTGGTAGAATTGTCCTGATGCAACAGCAGAATGTGGGTCCTTCTAAGGCTCGAAATCGGGCAATAGAGGCTGCTCGTGGACGTTATCTTGCTTTTATTGATGCTGATGATTATTGGAAACCAGAGTTCTTTAAAAGAACGGTGGAGTTTCTTGATAAGCATGAGGAGTGTATTGGTGTTAGCGTGTTGCAACAGGTCGATACTGTATCGGGAACGCATGTCTCACCAGTGATTCCTAATGACGGATTATCTGAAAAGGAAGCTTCTCGTTATGCTGACGGTTATATAATTAAGGATTTCTTCCGCTTTTGGGGTGAAAGAATGCATATTTGTCCTGGTGGTGCCATGATGCGTACAGATGTTGTTAAGGCAACTGGTGGCATGAGGGAAGATCTGCGTATCACAGAAGATTTAGAGTTTTGGGGATATTCTGCCTTGTTCGGTAAGTGGGGATTGATACCTGAGGTTCTGTTCATGGGATGTGGAGCGCAAACTGTTACGTCTAATGAAGATTGGATCAGACGTATGAAGCGCAGATGGAATAATGCTCCGACTGTCGAAGAATGGGAAAAAAGGTTGGTTCGCAAGCAACCAGATCTGTTGAATGATGAGAGTTATCATGTTGTGCAAGGAGCTATCTGTCGAAACTTGGCTTATTGTCAGTTGCTATCCGGAAGGACGCTGTTGGCAAGGAAAGAGGTAATAAAATATAATAAGTATCTTACTAATGATAGTATAGGTAAGTTAATGAAGCTTACTAAGTGTACACCATTGTCATGGTGTTTGCTATGTAAATTCTTAAAATGGAGGGAATGGCATAGAAAATGAGTAAAAATAGATTAGAATATTTAGACTGTCTGCGTGGCTTGGTTATGCTCATGGTGGTTTTTTCTCATACATGTAGTAACTTTTGTTTGGATTGTAAAGATGGATTTTTGATAAGTCAAATATTTGCAATTTTGATGCTTCCTGGTTTCTTTTTTACAAGTGGTTGGTTTACTAGAATTAGCCTTTCTGGGGGGGGCGATTTTTAAGCGTTTAAAGTTGATGCTGGTGCCTACTATAAGTATATTCCTGATATATGTGTTCATTTATTGGGGAAATCTGAATAGTCTGGGGTATTGTGCTTTAGGTGAGTATAAATTCGGCTATTGGTTTACATTTGCGCTATTCTTGATGAACATCATCCATTGGTTGGTTTCTGAGATATTTAAACAGTTCAGATTTGACGAGAAAAAAATGACTATATATAGTCTGTGTTTCTTATTCATAATTTCAGTTTTGATTATTATCTTAAAAGATTGGGATTGGAATTACAATGATGGCTTGTTGTCAGGATGGTTCTCGTTACGTCTGATAGCTATGTATTTTCCATTCTATCTGATAGGGTTGGCATGTAAACAATATGAACGATTATTTCATCGTCTGATTTGTAATGAATATGTGGTTGGGATATTGGCGATTGTTTTTGTGGCAAGTTTGTTTCGTTTGAATAATGGTTTCTATTATGGAACTTTCCAGTCTGGTATAGGTTTGTTGCTGCTCTACCGTTTTTGTCATTTGTATCAAGACACTTTGTCGAACAAAACATTTGTGGGAAAACAACTATCCCTGATTGGTCGTAATACATTACCTATCTATCTGATTCATTATTTCTTCTTTTTGGGCTTAAAATTTCCTGAAATTGGGGGCTTTCTTAATAATCAAACTCAATGGGGATTAATATTTCTCATTGCCACAATAGTGACATTTCTTATCACATATAGTTCAATGGCAGTAGCTAAGCTCATAGGTATCTCCAAACCTTTGAGTAAGATACTGATCGGAAAATAAAAACAATAATTGTTTCAATAAAATAATGAAACCAAAGATACTTTTTATCATGCACATGCCGCCGCCAGTGCATGGAGCCTCCATGGTGGGGCAGTTCATTCACGATTCTGAACTCGTTAATTCCTTGTTTGATTGCCATTACGTCAATCTGGCTGTGGCAACACGATTGGATGAAATCGGTAAGGGTGGATGGCATAAGGCAAAGGGTGTATTGAAGAAACTGATGGAAGTGAGAAAAGCTGTAAAGAGTGTAAAGCCAGATTTGGTTTATATCACTCCAAATTCGGCTGGTATACCTTTTTATAAGGATTTCATTACCGTTATGATGCTCAAGATGATGGGGCAGAAGGTTGTTATGCATTTCCATAATAAGGGTGTAGAGACTCGGCAGGATAAATGGCTCGACAATTGGATGTATAAGCGCTATTTTAAAGATGTAAAACTTATTTTGTTGGCTGATGCTCTATATGAAGATGTTAAGAAGTATGTGAAAAGAGAGGATGTGTTTGTTTGTTCAAATGCTATTCCTGCTATATCAAGCGCTAATCAGGTAAATGAAAATTCAGATCATGTACCTCATATCCTTTGGCTTACCAATATCATGAAGACAAAGGGCATTATGGAATATCTATCAGCCTTGAAGATTCTTAAAGATAAAGGGGTGAAATTTCAGGCAGATTTCGTAGGAGGTTTAACCAAGGAAATGAGTGGTGATGAGTTTGACTCAGCCTTGTCTATGATGGGATTGAATGGATGTTGTACTTATTATGGTCCCAAATATGGCGATGATAAATATTCTTTTTTCAGTCAGGCTGATGTGTTTGTATTACCTTCTTATACCGAGGCTTTTCCAGTATCTATACTCGAAGCCATGCAGTTTGCTCTGCCTGTTGTGGCAAGCAACGTTGGTGGTGTGAGTGCAGAAGTGGAGGAGGGCGTATCTGGCTTCTTGCTTGGCGGCAAACAGCCGATAATGCTCAATACTTTCCGTCCTAATGTTTGTGAGATAGCGGATAAATTACAGGTACTGCTAACTGATACCGACTTGCGCCATAAAATGGGTTCGGCAGGACGAGAAAAGTTTGAACGTGAGTTTACGTTGGAGGTGTTTGAGAAGAGGATTGTTGAAATCCTTAATCATTGTCTACATTATTAAAAAGCATCTAACAATGTGTGATCAAAATACAATATGAAACTGATATATTGCTACATAGAGCACTTTCGTAACATAGAAAATCAGGATGTTTCCTTATCTGATGAATTCGATTGTCGCTACCGTGATTCTAAGATATTTATAGAAAAGCGAGAAAAGAATCCTCTGATGGATTACATTTATGACAATGGTTTCATGAGCAATCTCAGAATTATTGTAGGAAAGACGGGGTCTGGTAAAACCAATTTCCTGCAATTGATAGGTATGGACTGGTGGAATAGAAAAAGTACGGCTGATGGTGATGCTTATCTTCTGCTGTATAAAATGCACAATGAAAATGATTTCTTTGTTGAGGAAGTGGGGCTTGGAAATAAGACACGGGCGTATTGCTTCACATATGATTTTGATAAACACGAAATTCTGAAATATATACCTGCTGCTTATGATGATCATGAGGATACATACATAATCAATGCTTTTGACAGATATGCTTTTGCAAGTTGTCCTTATGATAATGTAAGGCAGGAACAGATGTTTGATAATAATCAGTTTATTCCTCGGAAAATCACTCAATATGGAAAGTCAAGTGTTTCTATGGAATGTGAGTTTCTGAAAGAATACTTGAGCCATTTTTCAGAAAAGAGCATAAAAAGAAGAGTTTCTTTTGTAATCGGATGGAAGAACTGGCAGAATAAAATTCAATCAGATTTGGATGAGAAACTGATAAAAAGGGAGTACTGGACGTATAAGGATAGAGCAGAAGAACAAAGGGATAAGAATTTTCGTAATGGGCAATACAACAAGCCAATAGAATATGATAAGAAATCTACACCAAAGAGTCGTTTCATCCATGACTTAATGGTTGATTTTGCCATATATCTGAGAAAGTGGGCAGAATTGGTGGAATATGAGTTTCCTGAGAAATATTATCCTTACACTGGTATTGTATATGATTTGGGCATCGAAGATCCCAGAGAGTTGCCTGACGGGAAGAAGATGGGAATCCTAAAGCGCATTGACTGGTTATGCCAATATATAGATTATCATACTGACGAGATTACGAGCAATAGAGGTCTTGTATGGCAGATTGGTTCTGATATCAGAGATCTTTTCCACCTTCTCGGAAAGATGGATGACAAATACTTCACGGATACTGAGTTTACTATACCTGTAATGGATATAGATGTAAACGGAAAGACCGTGATGAGGGAGGTGTTTGAACGGATGGAGCAATATCGACCTGACCAGATTGGGGTCTTTACCGAGTGCCTGTTGCCTTATCATTGGAGTTATGTGAGTTCTGGAGAGTATCAGTATGCCAAAATATGGGGTGTTTTGGAAGAATATGGAGTGAGAGTTAAAATGATGACGCAGGGGCAGAAGTATTCGGAAGCCATTCAACCTAATCTCATTCTCCTTCTGGATGAACCTGAAAATTATATGCACCCAGAAATGTGCAGAACTTTTATCAGAAATCTGAATATATTGCTAAGTAAACGCAACCCGAATACAGAACTACAGGTACTAATTAGTACGCATTCGCCATTTATGTTGTCGGATGTGATGGCATCGCAGGTTATCAAAATGGACTATGATGAGAATGGTAAGTGCGTTATGTCAAAAAGTGAGAAGCCATATTATGCTGCTAATATCCATAGCATTATGGCTGATGGTTTCTTTTTAGAATACACAATTGGAGAGCAGGCTCGCATCTTTCTTGAAGACAAGTTTAAGTTGTTACAAAGGTTAACTTGCATGAACAGAAATCTTTCTTCTTCAGAGAAAGAAGAGCTAACAATGATACGTAGCTTGATTCCGAATATCGGTGATGCTTTGATACGCCATTGTTTCTGCATGATGTTGGAAAAGTTTAAATAAGATGATAAGACTGTTGTTGCCGAACATAGAAGAACTGAAATGGCTTCATTATGAAGCGGTAAAAAGTTATGTGGCTGATATCATGCACAAGGAACTGCGGAAAGAGTTTTATCAGAAGGTGGTAGCTCTACCTGGATTTGAAAAATATGATAGTGGGTATGATCTGGAGCATGATACTTTCAACTGGCTCAAACAATTTATATTAGCCGATTGTCAGACTCTTGCAGGATGGGTGGCGGATTGTTCTGAACTGCTGAAATTTGATTATATGAAGAAGGTGTACTTAAACAGGTTCTCAAATGGTATCTCGAACTATGTAGATCGGAATGAAACCTATAATGCATATACTTTGTTTGAGAAAATGAATTTAAAGGTATGCCCATATTGCGAACATGAACTATTGGATATCGTAGAAGTAATGCATGGCAAACAGATTAAACGTACATTGGAGTTCGACCATTTCTATCCGAAAGGTACTGATGAGTATCCTGGACTGGCCATGTGCTTTTATAATCTGGTTCCAAGTTGTAAGGTTTGCAATCAGCTGAAATTGACGAATCCAGTGGCTGCCAATCCTTATGAGTCGGATATAGAGAACCTATCTTATTTCTATTCAAACCTGCCCATAGGAGTGAACTATGATGCGGTACCAGAAGCCGATTTCTCCATCAAGATGCATACTGAAGGAAATATGATGATAAATCAGGACACGTTGGGGTTAGAACAGAGATATCAAAGCCAGAATTATACCGCTTATCAATTATTGAAGAACAGGCAAAACTTCCCTGATGAGAAGTTGGCAGAGATGGAGCGAATGGGATTAGGTACTATAGAGGGACTGAGGTTTTCTCTTTTTGGCAAGCCTCGCAGTGAGGCTTCGGGAACAGAGTTGCATACAAAAATGAAAGAGGATCTAATTGGATATTAGAAAGTAAAAAGCTATATTTCAAATACTAATATGTTTCGATTAAAAGATTTAAATATACTTGGTAGCAAAGCGGAGCTTGCCGCGCTGCCGGAGGGCAAACTGCTCATTAACACAATTAATGTATTATATAAATGAAAAGAGTTTAGTGGAGGTTGTAAAGAATTGTGATAACAAACGTTAAATATATAGCCGTTTAGTCTATCTGCACAACCACATTGCCTTTTTTTTATTATTTTTGAATGCGTTTCGATCGTTAACAACGGTCAAGGAGCAATCGGACATCGTTGCACACGATGTGCCATTATTTCGTCATTTTAAATTACTAAAGCAATGTTTCATAATATTGAAATAAATAGATTACGTGGTATAAAACACTCGAAAATAGAAGGCTTGAAACAGATAAATCTTTTCTTCGGAAAGAATAACTGTGGTAAGTCGTCACTTTTGGATGCCATTTTTCTCATATCAGGTATATCTAATCCGAAGTTGCCTCTTAATGTTAACATCATACGCAACTATCGTCGATTGGAACCTTCTGATATGAAGCTGGACTTCTATTCTCTTGACATGAGCAGCCCTATCGTAATAAAGGCTGAGAATGACGAAACAAGAGAGTTGCAAATATCTGTTGTTGAGTCGTCTTCAAGCAAGGTGAACCTTCTGGGCGAAGACAACAATGTGGCTTCTACCGATCCTGACAATAGGTATGGTTTGGTATTAAAGTATAAGGTTGACGAGCATGCTTACGAGTCTTCAATAATAATGTCGCATTCTTCTAACAACTCTCTGGAGCAACGAATAAAGATGCCTGCACATTATAAGGAGATACTCACATGTAGATACCTTAATCCGAAGTTCGATTTTACAACTTCCATTGACGGACTTGTAGACGTAATAAAGAACAAGGACGAGGCGTTCATCGTTAACGCTTTGCGACTCATAGAATCAAAGATCAAGGATTTTGTTCTTTCGCAAAATGAGGTTTTGGTTGATATTGGTCTGGATAAGCGTATCCCTATAAATATGATGGGAGACGGAGCACGCAAGATTTTATCTATCTTGACCACCATATACGAATGTAAAAATGGTATAGTGTTGATAGACGAATTGAGTAATGGCTTCCACTATTCTGTTATGAAAGGGGTGTGGCGAGCGATTATTTCTGTAGCTAAGAAAAACAATGTGCAGATTTTTGCCACTACACACGACCTGGATTCAATAAAAGGTTTGCGTGACGCTGCAAAGTCTGGCGAGGAGTATGATGACTCTATCGTATGTTTTAAATTGCAGCGAACTGCCGATTACGAACTGAAGTCGTATACGTATTCTCTTGACAGTGTTGATTATTCTTTAACCCAGGAAATAGAAATCAGATAGTATGAATCTTATTTTTATTGAAGCGAAGAATGCAAATACTTCCGAATGCAACTTTCTCAAGGCTGTATTGTCAAAACATTTTGTCGACAAGTCTTTAGAATTTATTTGTATGGATGGGGTTGGAAATCTTTTCCAAAAGTCTATCATAAACAGAATGGAACAGGCGCAAGTCGAAGGTGATAGTGTTCTTGTGCTGGTTGATGCTGACAGTCCAAGTAAAGGATGGGGATACACTAAGAGGCATGACGATATCGAGACTAAAAAGACTCAATTGCAGTTGAACTTTCCTCTGTTTATTTATCCGAACAATAGTGACGATGGTGATGTAGAGGTATTGATGGAGAGTCTTATCCGCAAGGATCTGCATAAAGATTGGTGGGATTGCTTTGAGGACTATGAAACATGTATTCAAGGAGCAAAGGATTCTGAAAACAATCAAAAATACAATTTGCCTAATCGTAAAGCAAAGCTCCATACTTATATCACTTCGCAGCAGTTAAATAAAAAGCAGCGCGACAAGATAGGTTCCGGATTCTGGCTTTTTGATGATCCTAAATATTGGGATTTAACACGAGAGGCTTTGAAGCCGTTATTGGATTTTTTTGATGCGCATCTAAAGTGATAGCTTTTGAAAAAGGGAGAATTTGATTATAAATTCAAGATTGATGTTTCGATTAAAAAACTTAAATATACTTGGTAGCAAAGCGGAGCTTGCCGCGCTGCCAGAGGGCAAACTGCTCATTAACACAATTAACGCTCATTCCTACAACACGGCGCGTAAGGATGAACTGTTCGCTGAGGCGCTGACAAACGGTGATGTGCTCATTCCGGACGGGGTGAGCATCGTGAAGGCGTGCAGATGGATAAAGGCGAAGAGCCTGCCGAAGGAAAGAATAGCAGGATGGGATCTCTTCGAGTTTGAAATGAACAAACTCGAAGAATGTGGAATGAAAAATGTGGAATGTGGAGTGAATGGTGAAGAATGTGGAATGAATAATTCTTCATTGGACAATTCCTCATCGGCTTCAGCCGACAATTCAACATTCAACATTCTTGCTCTGGCAAGCGTCTCTACGAGCCGAGCGCAACACTCAACACTCCGTTCGCCCCAGCGAACGGTAATGTTCATGGGCAGCTCGCAGAAGGTGCTCGACCTTATTGTGAAGAGGGCGGCTGAGGTTTATCCTCATCTGAAGGTAGTGACTTACTCGCCTCCTTATAAGCCTGAGTTCTCGGATGAGGATAATAAGGCTATCATTGATGCCATCAATGCTGCTGATCCTGACCTGCTGTGGATAGGCATGACGGCACCGAAGCAGGAGAAGTGGACTTATTCGCATTGGGAAGAGTTGGATATTCACTGCCATGTGGGCACCATCGGTGCGGTGTTCGACTTCTTCGCCGGTACCGTGGAGCGTGCTCCTATGTGGTGGCAGCGTCACGGACTGGAGTGGCTCTACCGACTGCTGAAGGAACCGAAGCGTATGTGGCGCCGATACATCATCGGCAACACGCTGTTCCTTTGGAATATGCTGAAAGAGAAATGTTGAATGTTGAATTGAAAGATAGCTTGACAGACATTTACTTCCGCTTTATTCAATTTTCCTTGGGCGTTTACGAGGGCTAGGAGTTTCTTGATGGTTCTGCTCTAAAAGACCTTGACTGGGCGGCGTTTTATGAATTTGCCAAGAAGCAGACGCTTGTAGGAGTAGTCTTCGATGGCATCCAAAACTACTTAAGGATGCTGCACCGAATTTGGAATTGCTGATGCGTTGGTTTGGCATAAACCAGAAAATCATGCAACGCAACAATGTACTGAATGAGGCTACGGTGGCTATATATAATAAGGTGAAAGATTCGGGATATAGCTGCTGTATTTTGAAAGGGGCAGGGCAATGCGGTGATGTATTCTAATCCGTTGATAAGAATACTTGGGGTGATGTGGATGTTTGGATGAATGCTGAGCGTGATGAGATTCGTTCTCTTGCCAACTCGCTTGCTGAAAACGCCAATGGACATGTAGATGATGAGAGTTTCAACCATATAGGTCTTACTGTCAACGGCATAACAGTGGAGTTACATTCTATTCCTGGCTTTATGGCTAACTTCGTGTATAATCGAAGATTGCAAAGATGGTTGAAGCAGAATGTTGATGAGCAATGTAACAACATGGTGGCATTGTCTAATGATGCAGGTTTTATAGCAGTTCCAACACATTCCTTCAATATCGTGTATCAGCTTTATCATCTCTACCATCATTATTTCTATGAGGGTGTAGGATTGAGACAAGTAGTGGATTACTACTTTGTCTTAGTGAAGAGTGAAGAACTAATAGTGAAGAATTCTATAGCCTTAGAACGAGAGTTTAAGCATCTCGGATTGTGGAAGTTTGCAGGGGCTATGATGTTTGTGTTATATAAGGTCATGGGAATGCCAAAAGACAAGATGATTGCACCTATGGATGCAAAGAGAGGGCAAATGCTTCTTGATGACATCTTGAACGGAGGCAATTTTGGACATTATGACAAGCATCACGTTTTGGGGCATAACCTCCTTCGCCTATATCGTGATGCTCGTCTTTTGAGATATTATGCTGCCGAGGCTTTGAGTGAACCGATATTCAGGACATGGCACTTTTTCTGGAGAATGAAGAACAAGAAATAATAGATATACGGCGAAAGGCTCCTTCTTCTCTTTTCTATAAAGAGCTACTGTTCGGGATGGGGTTTAGGAGTCTTTTCTTATAAATCAAAGAATAAACAATTATGCAAATTCCTGATTTTTGTATATTCGCTTTACGAATTACCAATGATAATAGCATTGGGAAGAAAATTCTTGATGCCAATCAGTATTACACCTTCTTAGACGGTTTCTACATAAATCACAATTCTGTAGAGTTTCATGCTAAAGAGTCTGGCATAGTAACTCTATACGATGATTATCTGAACCATTACAGGCATCTGCATGTAAATATTTCAGCATTGGTTGGTTCAAATGGAGCTGGTAAAAGTACATTGGTAGAATATCTATTACGCTTGATTAATAACTTCTCAGTTTCCTTGTTTGGTGATTTGCCAATGTTCCCTGCTGCCGAAAATTTGACTTATATTGATGGCGTGTTTGGAGAATTGTATTATATGTCGGACGGTGTTCCTCATTTATTGCAAATATCTGGTGAAAATATAAAATTGTATACATATAGTAGTTGCAAAAAAGACGATAAGAACTCACGTGTAGTATTCTCTGCTAAAACATTGCTACATAATTGGGATAAGAGCGGTTATTCTAATTTAGAATTCTCATACAAAAAAGAAATGGTTAAGCATTTCTTCTACACCTTCGTTTCCAATTACAGCATATATGCTTACAATCCACACGATTTTTGTGATGAGGGAGATTGTTGGTTGAATGGACTATTCCATAAGACTGATGGCTACCAGACTCCATTAGTCATTACTCCATATAGGAACAATGGAAACATAGACAGCAATACAGAGCGAACACTATCGAAAGAGAGATTGATGGCATTATTGTTTCATGGTTCAGGATTCATTATTCTAAATAAGCATCTTGAAGTGGTAGGCTTTGAACTTACTCAAAACACGAAACAATATGATTTGGAAGCTCTCAATGCTGATTGCAATCTTCATTACTTGCGTCATGCCTATCGTAAAATACAAAGCACGATTAACGAATGTTGGAGCGAAGAGTTTAACAGCATATTTGATAAAAGCAATGGTCATCCACTTCAAGCTAAGGCTTTAGAGTATCTTGCCTACAAAACGATAAAGGTTGCTATGAAATATCGGCAATATAGAAAATACTATGATGCTTTAGCTGGGGTTAGAAAGTGGCCAAAAGAAAAACATATTTCCGCCGTAAAGGAGATGGTACACTCTATGAGTCTTGATTATTCTCATATTACTACCAAAATTAGGCAAACTCTTTGTTTCTTGGTGCGTGGATGTTATCAAGAAGGCTTTCTTAATTTAGAAAATGCCATAAAGATACAAAAGATTGCTATGCGTAGCATGAAAGAAGATTGGGAACAACAGCTTCCACTTTTATATTCCAAAACTGAAGATGTTTTGCCTTCGCCTATATTCAACGTATCAATCATTCTACAAGAAAAGCATAGTAAGCAAGATATAACGCTGGAAAAACTTAGTTCTGGTGAACGCCAACAAATTTATACTATCAGTTCTATATTGTACCATTTAGCCAATATAAACTCAGTTCATTATGATGCTAATAAACAGAGAGTAGCTTATAACCGTGTCAATGTTATTTTGGAAGAGATAGAGTTGTATTTTCATCCCGAAATGCAACGAAATTTCTTGCTTTATCTATTAGATGGATTGAGACAAATGTATATGGATGGCATCAAGGCTGTTTCATTCTTGATAGTTACCCACTCTCCATTTGTATTGAGCGACATTCCTGCAACAAATATTATGACAATAGACGATGGAGTTCAACAACACATTGATTTGCAAAGTTTTGGAGCCAACATCCATGATATGCTCAATACCAACTTCTTTATGAAAAAAGGCTGTAAAGGTTTGTTCTCGGAATGGGTGGTAAAGAGAATCATACAAGTTCTGAATATGTATTGTAAAGACAACGGTTCTGCTAAAGACAGTGGAGAAAGCTCATTGCTGCAAAATTATCCAAAAGAAAAGCTGTTAAGACTGATTGTGACGATAGACGAACCTATCGTTCAAAGAGTTTTACTGGATAAATATGATGCAACTTTTGGCAACAAAAGTTTAGATAAAAGAATCGAGTTGTTGGAGGCTGAGTTGAAAAGGTTAAAAGACAGGAGAAACTAACATGTGGCATTTGGATGATATATCAGCAAAAGAAATGAAAAGGTATATTTCATGGTTGGAATCTTCCATCGTGAAAAATGTAAACAAGCTAAGAGGCAGTGCCGAATACAAGGATTGGTGCGACTATTTGGTGCCAATCTTGGCTGATGGAACTTTATATGTAGGAGTCGTGGAGGATATATTGTCTGCAAAACCTTCAAGGCTTTTCAAATTAAATCATCGTCATTTGAATAATATGTTGAAGTTGATGCCTGTAAACCGATATGGCTATCACGACATTTATTCTGAAAAGTTATTAAGAAGATACTTGAAGGCTAAAGCTAAGAAGCGCAAAACGCCCAAACAGCAATCTTTGATTGACCGATATGAGAAGCTGCTGACATTCCTATATGACGTGTTTGATTACGGCTTGATAAAAGATGAAGTGGCTTATAACCTTTCACTACTGAAAGGCAGGAATACATGCACTTATTGTAATAGGCAATACACTTTTACAGTAGGAAAGGTTACAGAAAAAGGCAAGATCGTAAGCAAAGTAAGACCACAGTTCGATCATTGGTTTGCACATCGACAATATCCTTTATTGGGACTAAGCTTTTATAATTTGATACCAAGTTGCTCTGTATGCAATAGTTCGGTAAAAGGAAGTGCACATTATAGCTTGAAGACGCATATTCACCCATATACGAACCCAGATTCCGATCCAGACTTTAAGTTTGTTCCAACATTAGAGTATATGGATACATTACATGAGAGCGAGTGGTCTGTACTTCTTAGTCGTAAGAAGAATGGTAAGGAAGACAAAACGATTACAGATTTGGCACTTGATGAAATTTACGAGAAGCATGGTCCTTTGGAAGTAAAAGACATCATGGATTTTGAGATAAAGAACAATCCGACTTATCTCAAAACACTGTTTGATAAGGTTTGTGTAGATTTGGGAATGAAGTACTCTCGTGAAGATATATTCAGAATGATATTTGGTGTTGAAGCAGATATCGAAAAGACATTGAACAGACCTTTGAGTAAATTGAAAAGAGATGTGCTTGAGTGGTTGGGGATTGTTGTGTAAAAGGAATAATTATGGATGCTTTTGATGAAATATTAAGTAAGCTACCTTCGGATATAGGAGGCTCTACAGCAGACAATGGCTTTAGCTTCCAAAAGAACTGGGCTTTGAAGAAACTTTTGGAGTTAGAAGATAGCGGTGAGTCCTATACGATTATATTTGATTATCATGATGATATAGAAGTGTTGGATTCTGATGAAGATGCTGCTAATATTGATTTTTACCAGATTAAAACGAGTGTGAATTATTGGCAGGCAAACAAACTTTGTCAAAAAGAAACAGATTCAAAAGGAAAAGCCAATAAGTCCTATTTGGGAAAATTGATTAATCACTATTTGGAATTTGAGAAGACAAGAGATGTTTATTTCGTGACAAATACTTTCGTGTCAAAGAACCATTTTAATTCCAAGTCTGATTCCCATGACGAAATTCTATCCTTTTCTAAATTATCAGAAAAAGTGCAAAATGACATAAAATCTAAAATAGAGGAAGAACTTGGCACACAGATAAATCCCAACTGTTACGAGCATCTTTTTATAATCCAAAACCAGTTGAATTTAAATGATTCTACGGATTCATTGGTTGGTAAGGTTACAACGTTTCTAAGAAAGCATTTGGGAACATCTGAAATTAATCCAAGATCTTTTTATGATGCAATATTTGCAGAAATAACAAAACGTAATGATTACAAAGAAGTCTGTCATACAAAAGAAGACTTGTTTACTCATAAGGCAATTTCAAAATCTCAATTTGAAAGTTTCATAAATGAGCTACATAGTTATACTTCGTTCGAAATGAAATGCCAGTCTGCAATGACAGAGTTAATGGATGGAACGACTTTTCAGCAAAGAAGAATAATAAAACAAGAATTGGAAAACAAAATCAGGAACGAATATTTCCAATATGATAATATAGAATTTTGCAAATTATCTAATTGTATCAGATATGTAAATGCAAATATTGAATTTGAAGATTGTAATACTTTCTGGGAATTAGGGAATAAGGTCTTGACTGAGGTTAAAAGTAAATATTCAAATCCTCTCGGATATAAAGATTCTTTTATTTTGGCACTCATTTTTTATTTGACGGCATGAATAATAATATTGGAATATTAAAGATTCTTATAAGAAATTTAAGAACTAAGAAGTATGAAAAAGTTAAGATTCAAGGAAATCTCTTTCCTGAGCTATTCAAGCAGAAAGGCGAGAAGGATAAGTCTTGATAGTGATATTGTCATTATCAAAGGTGATACCGATACAGGTAAATCCTGTATTTCTAAGTCCTTATTCTCGGCACTCGGAACTTCTATAAAGAGTATTCCTGAAACATGGAAAAACGATAATATTGTGGTTTTATTGAAGTTTACCGTAGATGATATAAACTTCACAGCTCTCCATATAGGAAAAGACTACTATATTTTTAATCCAGATGGTACTCAAAGAACGTTAACAGATTCTTTAGCCAAGCAAGGTAAGGCTATTTCTGGTTTGTTGGATATACATATTCCAAAGATTGAAATTAATGGAATTAAACAAACCTTTTATTCCGATTACCTCTTTATGCCTTTCTATATAGATCAAGATGATGGCTGGGCACAGCCGTGGACTTCTTTTTCTAGATGTGGCAGTAGTACTTTACGAGCAAATACTTTATTACTACATACAGGAGTGGTGTCTGATGAATACTTTTCATTCAAAGTCCAGCTCGATAATGCAATTAAGTCTTTGGATAAAATAAATATAGATTTAGCTGCAAACAAAAGACTGTGTGAGAGTATGAAAAAACGTCTTGTTAAATTTAAGTTGTCTTTAAACGAGAATGATTTCAATGAGGAAATTGCAAATTTTATCAAGAAAATCAGTGAATTAAAGATTGTTCAAAAAAACAAATTGACAGAACTAAAAGAATTGTATAACAGAAAGAGTTATCTAACTTTCTGTATAGAGCAATTGCACAATAATATAAAAGAAATAGATAAGGACTTCAACTATGCTATGATTCAGGAAGATGTAATAACATGCCCAATGTGTGGTTCTAAAGTAAATAATGATTTTCTTGGTAGACTCGAAATGAGAGACGATATAGTGAAATGCAAAGATTTAATAATCCAAAATGAAAGTGAATTAAAAGAGATAAACAATAAAATAGAGAACGCAGAATGTAGCAACAAAGAAATAAGAGATAAACTTATAGAAATTTCTCAACTGATGCAAATCAAAAAAGACGAGTCAAGTCTGGATGATTATTTAAATTCCAAACTGGAAAATTATTTTGATGGCATTATGGGAGAAGAGAAAAATAGACTCCAAGCAGAGAAAGTAAAATATCAACAAGAGATAGAAAAACTAAAAGCAAAAGTCAATGATAAAGGTAAAAAAGAACGCAAGAAAATTATAGAGAATGACTTTGGAAATTTAGTTTTAAAGTACACTACAAAAATGAAAGTTCTTTTAAATTCTGAGAAAAAGATTTCTTTGAGTACCAATATCTCTGTTACAGGAACAAAAGTTCCAAGAACTATTGTTGCTTATACATATGCGTTTATAGATATTATGTGCAAATATGGCGGTCCAATCCTCTGCCCGATTGTTGTTGATGAAATGCGTCAACGTGGTCTAAGAGACAAAGATGAAGAAACAATGTTCTCTTTTCTCGTGGAAAACAAGCCCAAAGATGCACAATTGATAGTAGCGACATCCTCAGATTTGCAATTAAATGTAGAAAATATCAAAATTGTAGAACTGCATAATCCTAACAAATTGCTGATAGTAGATGATTTTCAATCTATTAGTAACGAAATAGACGATTTGCTTTACAACAACTTTAGCCTAAGGGCTTGATGTGTATTTTAGGCATATATCATTTTTCCTGACTTCGTCACTTTTTAAGACATGCTTGTAAATGCTTGATAATCAAGAATTATTCTTATTGCATTGAGTGACGCGCAAAAAGACGGGTAAAATAACAAGCTCGCCCCCTATACGAGAAAAGACCTGATTTTTTGCATTCTTGCCGAGAAATATTAGATGATTTGTATTTCTTGGGTTTAACTCCCGATAATACCTCCTAAAGAAGCAACTTTAAAAAATATACATACATATTTAGACTTAAAGATTTAGATATTTTGGGTAGCAAGGCGGAGCTTGCCGCGCTGCCGGAGGGCAAACTGCTCATTAACACAATTAACGCTCATTCGTACAACACGGCGCGTAAGGATGAACTGTTCGCTGAGGCGCTGACAAACGGTGATGTGCTCATTCCGGACGGGGTGAGCATCGTGAAGGCGTGCAGATGGATAAAGGCGAAGAGCCTGCCGAAGGAAAGAATAGCAGGATGGGATCTCTTCGAGTTTGAAATGAACAAACTCGAAGAATGTGGAATGAAGAATGTCGAATGTGGAGTGAATGGTGAAGAATGTGGAATGTTGCGCTCGGCTCGTAGAGACGCTTGCCAGAGCAAGAATGTTGAATGTGGAGCTAATAATTCTTCATTGGACAATTCACAATCGGCTTCAGCCGACCACTCAACATTCAACACTCAACATTCACCACTCCGTTCGTCTCAGCGAACGGTTATGTTCATGGGCAGCTCGCAGAAGGTGCTCGACTTGATTGTGAAGCGGGCGGCTGAGGTTTATCCTCATCTGAAGGTGGTGACTTACTCGCCGCCGTACAAGCCGGAGTTCTCGGAGGAGGACAACAAGGCGATTGTGGAGGCGATAAATGCGGCTGACCCCGACTTGCTCTGGATTGGTATGACGGCGCCGAAGCAGGAGAAGTGGACCTACTCGCATTGGAACGAACTCAATATCCACTGCCATGTGGGCACCATCGGTGCGGTGTTCGACTTCTTCGCCGGCACCGTGGAGCGTGCGCCGATATGGTGGCAGCGTCACGGACTGGAGTGGCTCTACCGACTGCTGAAGGAACCGAAGCGTATGTGGCGCCGATACATCATCGGCAACACGCTGTTCCTTTGGAATATGCTGAAGGAGAAGGTATAGGGATAAACCTATGAGGCACGCAAGATTGTTGTGGTTTTATTTCTTATTTCGCATGGTTTACAAATCGTGATATTTGTGTATACATTACTCGCCAAAGCTTTTGGTGGAGGCTTAACTAAAAAACGAAGGATATGATACAGAAGAGAACAAAAAGGATGGCAAGAACAGCCATTGTGGCGGCGTTATTGACGCTATCTGTCTCGGCGACGGCGCAGGAGAAGCGTGATGAGATGGACGCGGAGACCGCGGCCATGTTGCTGGAAAAGGCTGATGTGCAGCCCGACAGTAAGGATGTAGTGCGCATGATGCCGCTCAGGATAATGCCAGGGGCAACTCATTTCCTCAAGGATTGCCATCGTGCGGAGGGATGGAGGGCTACTCCCGTGAGTCGCGGCGTGTTCGGTCTGACCGACGACGGCGTGACGTATACACTTTATAACATCGACGGCTATGCCCTCTCTGACGATCGCGAATGGTGCGTGACGTCGATGGGGCGCATTCCAGAGATGGGGTTCCCGGGCGTATTGCTCCACAAGACTGCCAAGGGGCTAACCGTTCCTGACGGTACGCAGCTTTATCTTGTTGACCAGCATGGCATAGCGAAGCCCATGCCGCCGAAGTATGTCGATGCAACCAACTTTGTGGACGGACTCTGCGCAATTGCGACGAAGGTGGACGGGATGGTCGCAGACTGGCATTTCATGGACACGGGACTGCGTGAAGTGTATCCTTCCATCAAGACATATCCGAAGCAGGTGGGCGGCAAGAACTACACCATAGCTCCTCTCCGCGAGAACCGCAGGGCGGTCTATGTAGCAGAAAACGCCTTCAGCGGCGCCTGGGGCTACCTCGGCGCCGACGGGAGGATGGTCATACAGCCGCAATATAGCTCTGCACGCTCTTTCTCGAGCGGTCTTGCCCTCGTTTCGAAGGGCGACTTCGGCGACGACTTCTTTTTCATAGACCTCGGCGGTACGAAGCGGTTTGAGCCGAAGAAGACGAATCCCAATCTCGTCGATCCACAGGCGGTGAGCGACTATGCGCCGCGTCTGGGGATCTGTACCGTGGCTCCAATGCAGAACGACAACGACGAGGACGACGGATACTACGCCCACTACTATAACGCCAGCGGCAATTCTTGCGGCAAGGCTCTTTGGGGAACGCCATTTATTAAGTCAAACGCTTATGCCCGTAAGCTCGTCGATGGCGAGGAGCGCACCTGCATAGTGACGGGGAGCAGCGGCGCAGGCGACGTGGAAGTCGGAGCGGTGTCTGAGGTCGACTTCCATACTGCACAGTGGGGCACGCCGTGGGTGGACGATGGTGGCGTCATGCACTATTCGGCACAGCTGACGGACAACGGAATCGGCATCGGTTCACAGTATCCTATGAGCTGGGAAGTAGGCGATTTCTCTGCCGACGGCTATGCTACGGCCTCAATCATGAGTCCCAACGGGATGATGAAGTTCACGGGCATTATTAACCGCCAAGGCATCTTTGTGGTAGTCTATCAGATAGAGGGCGGAGAGGAATAGCTCATGTGTCACCATTCTGACACTTTATTGACATTCAAAATTATTGCTGTCAGCTGGATAGTATCAGTCATTCTGATAAAGACAAGCGGAAACCTTAAGGTTGCATTATAACCTTTTGGTTTCCGCTTTTTTTATTAGATCAGTTAAGAAGGATAGCAAAGCCTCAGCCTATTTTAAGCTAAACTTAAGCGTCTGCACATCACGGCTGTTGGGGCCGACCATGATGTTGAAGTCGCCTGGCTCACACTTATACTCGAGCTGCTGGTTGTAGAACATCAGATCATCTGGAGTAACGGTAAAGCTCACCGTCTTGGTCTCGCCCTTTTTCAAGTTTATACGCTTGAAGCCTTTTAATTCTTTCACAGGGCGTGACAAGCTGCCAACAAGGTCGCGAACATACAGCTGTACCACCTCGTCGGCATCGCGATCGCCAGTGTTGGTGACGTCAACCGTGAGGGTCAGGCTGCCACCCATCGTGAGGGTGTCGGATGAGAGTCGGGGTTTGCCATAGCTAAACGTGACATAAGACAGACCATAGCCGAAGGGGAATAGCGGATCGTTGTCGATGTCGAGGTAGTTGCTTCGGAACTTTGAGAACCACTTGCCTTCCTCAAGCGGACGACCAGTGTTGAGGTGGTTATAGTAGAGCGGAATCTGTCCCACGCTCTTGGGCATGGTGGCGGTTAGCTTGCCGCTCGGACATTTGTCGCCAAAGAGCACGTCGCAGATGGCATCTGCCGTTTCGCATCCTCCAAACCACACATTGAGAATGGCATCAAAGTTGTCGTTCTCCCATGTCATCACCGTTGGACGGCCAGAGAAGTTGAGTAGCACGATGGGCTTGCCAAGCTTCTTCAGGGCGGCGAGCATGTCGCGCTGGGCATCGGGCATGTCAAGGTTGCTGCGGCTGCAACACTCGCCGCTCATCTCCGACGACTCGCCCACGGCAGCCACGATGATATCAGCATTGCGTGACACGGCGATGGCTTCATCGAGAATCTCCTTGTCGGAACGTTTGTCGCGCTCAGATATTCCTGCATTAGCCTCAAGCTTGGTATCGTGCATGAAGTTGGAGCCTCTGGCATACAGCACCTCTGCCTTGTCGCCAACAGCCTCTTTCATGGCTTGCAGCAGCGTTTTATTCTCATCGAAGCGGGCAACCAGGCTCCATGTGCCCGACATGTTGCGCTTGCTGTTGCCCAACGGGCCGACAAGGGCTATGCGTCCCTTTTTCTGCAAGGGCAGCATCTTGCCATTGTTCTTCAGAAGGACGAATGTCTCGGCGGCAATGTTGCGGGCCTCCGCACGGTGGGCTGGAGTGAAGATCTCTTTCTTTGCACGCTTCTCGTTGCAATAGCGATAAGGGTCGGCAAAGAGTCCGAGCTTCCACTTGGCCTCCAAGACGCGTCGGCAGGCGGCGTTGACAGCGGCTTCAGACACCTTGCCTTCGGCTATCGACTGAGCCAACGTGCCACGATAACCGTCAGACATCATGTCCATGTCGGTACCGGCGTTCAGGGCAAGTGCCGACACGGTCTTGAGATCGCCCAAACCGTGGTCCATCATCTCGGCGATGGCAGTATAGTCGGTCACGACCATTCCCTTGAAGCCCCACATGCCACGCAGCACATCGGTAAGCAGCCAGCGGTTGGCGGTGGACGGTATGCCCTCGAAGGTGTTGAAGGAGGTCATTACGCTCATGGCGCCTGCATCGACGGCGGCCTTGTAAGGAGGCATGTAATAGTTGAACATGCGCCAGCGGCTCATGTCGACCGTGTTATAATCGCGCCCCGCCTCAGAGCCACCGTAAAGAGCAAAATGTTTGATGCACGCCATCACTGTATTAGGTGCCGACAGATCGGTGCCTTGATAGCCTTCAACCATGGCGCGGGCAACCTGTGAGCCTAAGTAAGGATCCTCACCACTGCCCTCGGCCATGCGTCCCCAGCGCGGGTCTACGCAGATGTCGAGCATGGGCGAGAAGGTCCAGTTTAAGCCGTCGGCCGATGCCTCCTGTGCCGCTATCTGTGCGCTGCGCTTTATGGCCTGCATGTCCCATGAGCAAGAGAGCGAGAAGGGAATGGGGAACACCGTCTCGTAGCCATGGATAACGTCCATGCCGAACAACAACGGAATCTTCAGGCGGCTTTGCTCCACCGCTATCTTCTGCATGTCGCGTATGTTCTTCACGCCTTTAAGATTGAACAGTCCGCCCACTTCGCCGCGCGTTATCTTTCCGGCGATGTCGCTGCTTTTGGCCTGTCCAGTAACGATTGTTCCAGTGACGGAGAGGTTTAGCTGTCCGATTTTCTCCTGTAGTGTCATCTTAGCCATCAGGTCATCGATAAACTGGTTCATCTTGCCTTCGTCGGCTGCGTGTGTCTTGGCCTGCATGCTGCACAAGGGCAGCAATGCCAATGATGCCAATGCTAAAAATTTTCTGATTTTCATAAATGTGTGATAAAAACGAATTAAAGGTGGGCCGATAAGACTCTTCATGTCGGCCCTGTGTGTAGGGCGGCTGCGGCACACTGACTTCGTAGAGCAGGTTGTCGATGTTGCGCATAAAGTTAGTATAAAACTATTATAAAGAAGATAAATTCCTTAGATTTAACACTAACTTGTGTTTAACGACATGTATAAATCTTTGCGTATGGCACATGAAAAACTTCTTATGTGTGAAACGAACTTACACAGGTATGGACTATATCTTGCAATTCCATTAACTTTAGCAATGTAGATGGGAAGGTTTACAGCGCTTTCATATTTTGTAGACTTTTTCATAACTGTATCTTTAATGTCTGCGGCAAAAGTATTATGAAGGTGTTCCAATTATTAGCACAGGTTGAAAAAACTT